>Ga0181537_10001268_pt1 | contig 23452 bp, 13 predicted proteins | sample PEATcosm2014_Bin_39_FD_119765 | JGI IMG/M metagenome (GOLD analysis project Ga0181537, IMG submission 119765) | Peatland microbial communities from MTU Mesocosm Facility, Houghton, MI, USA - PEATcosm2014_Bin23_10_metaG | ecosystem: Environmental > Terrestrial > Soil > Wetlands > Peat | place... | reverse complement strand
GCTCCGACGCGCCGAATCTGCCCGCAATCCACGGACGGGCCCACCTGCAAGGCAACCCGCTTCGGCAGCTGCCGGAATCATGCCAGAATCAGGCGCGCTCCTGCCTGCAAACCACCGGGTCTCGGGCATGAGCTCACAGCTGCATGCCGATGCTGGGGCTTGCTGGAGCGCGCCTGGAGTCTGATGTCACGAATACCCATTCTGCTCCGATCCTGCGCACTGCCACTGCTTGGCAGCTGTGCCTTGTTACTTCCGCTACCAGGCTCAGGCGCTTCACCCGATGCTTCAAGTGCCTGCGATGCGCTGCTGCATCAGGTGGATGGCCAGGCCGGCGGACCCCGGTTTGCGCCGAGTTTCCCGACCGTAACAGAGGGGCCGCTCTACAACACCACCTTTGTCTACGACCAGTCCGTTGCCGCGATTGCGCTGGTCGGCTGCGGCCATGCGCCGCAGGCGCGCGTGCTCGCGGATGCGCTGCTCGCGGCGCTCGAGCGCGACCGCTACTGGCACGATGGCCGGCTGCGAAACGGCTACGCCGCCGGTCCCGTCACTCCGGGTCCGGGGCCGGTTAAGCTCGCGGGCTGGTGGGACAAGCAGCAAGGGCGGTGGCTGGAGGACCGCTACCAGGTGGGATCGGACGTTGGCAATATGGCCTGGGCGATCATGGCGTTGCTCGCAGTCCGCGGCAGCGAGCGTGATTCGTCCTATGTTGCTGCCGCGCAGCAGATCGGCCATTGGATTGAGAAACGACGGGACACCCGCGGCGCCGGCGGATTCACCGGCGGCACCGAGGGCTCAGAGCCCACGCCGGGCGAGAACGGCTGGAAGTCCACCGAACACAATACTGACCTCGCAGCCGCCTTTAGTGAGCTCGCGACCGCGACGGGTGACCCGCGCTGGCGCCGCGACGCCTTCGCGGCAGCGCGCTTTGTTGATGCCATGTGGGATGCGCACTGCGCATGCTTCGCCGCGGGTACCGGCGCCGACGGCGTCGCCCGAAACAATCTCCTGGCTCTGGACGCGCAGGTCTGGCCCCTGCTGGCCATACCCGGGGCAGTCGCACGCTACAGTGCCGTCATCGCAACTGTCGCGAAGCGGCTGAGCGCCGCAGACGGCTTTGCCTACAGCGAGGCGGGCACCGGCCTTTGGACCGAAGGCACTGCTCAAATGGAGCTGCTCTACGCACTGCTGGGTCATGACGCTACCGCCGCCACGCTGCACGCCGCGGTAGCTGCCGAACGAACAGGTGACGGAGGTTACTTTGCCACGCGGGATGCAAGCAGTCCGACCGGATTCGCGCTTGCCAGTGACCCGAGTTTGCCGCGACGTTATCTGCATCTCGCACACCTCGGTGCTGGCGCGTGGGCTGCACTGGCCGAACGGCGAGTTAATCCCTTCCTTGCGCGCACTGCTCTGCCGGCCGCCCTCGCACAGGCGCCGACTCATCGCTGATAGGTGAACCGGATCGATGGACAGCGAAGGCGCGTTGGTATCGCATGCCTCTTGGAAACCCAGCGGCGAGTGTGTTAACTGTGGGCCAATGCCCGCTCTCAAGGCACGGCCGGTACCACCCGTGAGAAAAATACGATGACCGAGCCGGACTACGCACCACGCTGGAAGTGGCTACCCGCGGTCGACACCTGGAAGTACCACCTGCTGCTTGGCGCCGTTGGCATCCTGCTACTCGGTCCGCTTGGCGGCGTCACCGCCTCCTACATGAATTTTTCGCTGGGGTTCTTTGTCGGCGGCCAGGTACTGGCGGGGATCCTCGGCTCAACGGTCACTTTCGGCTACGGACCGGAAGGCAAGCACGGCGCAAATTACATTCAGACCGCGGCGGCCTCGGTCGCGGGACTGAGCTCAATGGGCGTGGTGGTTCAGGCCATGGTCTGGATGGGCATGCGCCAGCCGCCCGTGAGCTACCTGGTGCTCTACATGGCGTGCATTGGCATGTATGGCGCCGGCATCGGCATGCTGTACACGCCCATTCTGGTAGACCGACTCAAGCTTCCCTACCCGAGCGGGCTCGCGGTCGCCAATATCCTGCGCGCGCTGACAGACCCGGTGCTGCTCAAGCGCTCAGTTTCCCGGCTTGGCGGCGGCATCCTGGCCGGCCTGCTCGGCGGCTTGGGAGCGGCCCGGTACGCCTGGATTGGCGCGACCGGGTTGTCGATGTCAACGCTCGGAGCCGGCATGATTGTCGGCGCGCGTGTTGGCGTTCCAGCGCTCGTGGGCGGCCTGGTATTCAGAGCGTTAATACCCTACTTCATTTCGATCGGCTGGCTGCACGAGGGCGAACCGTTCCGCAAGATCTCATTTCTGATTGCCCTTGGCATGGTGATGGGCGCCTCCATCATCGACATGACGCTGATCTTCTGGGGCGTGTGGAAGCGCGCGCGCGCAGCGACGCACGATGCGCCTCCCGAAGAAATCGAACCGTGGAAGAAGACCCAGCTGTCACGCCTGGTGATCTGGGTCATCTGCTGGGGCGTGGGAGTCCTAATCGTGGGTACGCAACTGCTGGGACAGCCCGCCTTTTACCTGGCCTTTGCACTCTTGCTGGTGTTCGTGTTCGCCATGGTCAACGGCATCTCGCAGGGACTGACCGACTGGAATCCGATTTCCTCGGCATTTGTAGTCACGGTCGTGCTGATGGCCGAGCTGGGCCTGAAGGATCCGGTAGTCGGCCTGGTAGCGGGATCCGCACTGCTGGTCGCCATTAACGTCGCAAGCGACATGCAGCAGGACCGCTCAACCGGCTATCGACTCGGCACCAATCGCACCTACCAGTTTCGCTATCAGGTCGCGGGCATCGCAGTCGGGGCCATGCTGGGCGTCGGATTCGCCAAGCTGTTCATGACCGCCTATCCGATATTGCAGCAGGACCAGACGGTCATGAGCGCCGCCCAGCAGCCGGCGGCCTGGAGCTCGGCGATGACCTACAAGTTCGTCGGCGCGCTGCGCAGTCTCACGGACGACAAGCCTTACCAGCGCACCGCCATCGTGGTAGGCATGGCGATCGGCTTTGCAACAGAGCTGCTGCGCAAGCTGATCGCGGCCAGTCGCCGCTACCGTGATTTCGCAAAATCCGGGAAAGTCGCGCATGCGGCAGACTTCACGATCTTCGCTGTGCTCCTGCCTTCCCCCTATGCGTCGTCCTTTGGCGGATTCGTCAATCTGCCCACCTCGACCTGGTTCGCGGCCGGCAGCGTGATCTCCGCAGTCACTGAGTGGCTGGTAAAGCCGGCGCGTAAGGACGCTCCAGGCGCCCTGCCCTCGGACATGAGCATCACGTCGCTGGTGGGTGGTGGATTCATCGCCGGTGATGCGATAGCGGCACTGGGCATTGGCATCTACGGACTGCTCAGTACGCTGCTCGGTGGCTAGCGCGCACCCGGGCACAGCACGCGTGACTGGCGCCGCTTTCTTGCTGGCGCTGCGATCAGGGCTGGTCAATGAGCGGTTGCAGCGGCAACTCGCGCCGCAACCACGGCATCAGCAGCAATAGCAGCGAACCGCCAGCCCCGACGATCGCCGCGTGCAGGAGCCAGAAACTGGCCGGACTGTAGTGCTCGTACAAAGCACCCAGGCGACCACTGGCAGTACTCCCGATAAATATCGCCAGATAACATACGCCCACCAGGGTTGAATTCACCGCGGCTGGTGCCGCTCGGGTGTAGAGCATAACGACGGTGGGTGCGAAATAGATCCAGCCGACGTTCGCGCACACGTGAAACGCCAGTACCCACGGGAGCGATAACTTCTCCGATGGCAATGTCATGGCGCATCCCGCGGCGAGCCAGGCCATCGCCAGCGCAAAGATCAGGCATCCGGTTGCGAGCTTGCGCAATTCATCCGGCTCCCGGCCACGCCGCGCCTGGCGGCGCCACCACCACAGGATCGGCGGCACCAGCAGGACCGCCGCCAGATTGTCGAGCGCGCGCAACCACGGAACGGGCATGGCCCAGCCAAGGATCAGCAGCTCTACGTGGTCGCGCGCCCAGAGATTATAGGTATTCCATACCTGCGACTGAGCGACCCAGAACAGTGCCAGCAGCGGTACCAGCAGCGCAAGAATGCACACCACGCGCCGCTCGCGGCCATCAAGTGGCCGCCGCGTCGGCCAGGAGCGGCCGCGATCTGGCGGCAGATCGCGCTGGCCGCCAAGATAGATCAGGCCTCCGAGCAACATGCCTGCGCCGGCGAAACCGAAGCCAGCCTGCCAGCCATAGACTTTCCAGAGTTCACCAGCAATCAGCGGCGCCACAAACGAGGCACAATTGATCACGAGGTAATAGACCTGGAACGCCGCGGCGCGGCTGCGATCAGCAGGTGCATAGAGCTGACCCATCTGCGAGGCCAGGTTGCCACGCAGGAATCCAGCGCCCACGATCAGCAGCAGCAGCGCCACCAGAAAGGATCTCTCGAAGGCCATGCAGAAGTGACCCGCAGTCATCAGCAGCGCGCCGAGCGCCACGGCGAGCCGCCGCCCGAGCAGTCGATCTCCGAGCAGGCCGCCGAACAGCGGCGTGAACGAGACCAGACCGATGTAGAGACCGAAAATCTGCAGTGCCAGCGCCTGCGCCGACAGCGGACCTGTGAGGCGCTCGATGAATGATCGGAAGCCACCCAGACCGGCAACGTGTTCAAGGTGGCCCGGCAACAGCACCTGGCCGACCATGTAGAGCACCAGCAGCGCCTGCATCCCGTTGAAGGAAATGCGCTCCCACAGCTCCGTGCCGGCGAGCACATACAGGCCGCGCGGATGACCCAGCCACGTGCGTCTCCGGTAGGTCGGGGATTCGCTCACGCCGCCGGCGCCTGTGGTGTCTTACGGGACAAGGCTGCTTAAGAGACGGCTGGATGTCCCGGGCCGCCGCATGCGGTTGCCTTGCTCACCCAATCACAGGCACTCCGGGCGGTGCACAAGAAATCGCCAAAATTGCATCGATTCAAACCACTGGGTGCGTAAATAACAATCTGGGCCTGCTTGGATTCGAACCAAGGACCAAGGGATTATGAGTCCCCTGCACTAACCGCTGTGCTACAGGCCCGTCGTTGTGGCGTGCACAATTCTAGCAGACCGGCTAGCGCGCACCGTGCCCCCTCAGGACCATTGGGCTCTTGCGCTTCGCGCTGCAGGCGTTAGCATGACCGCCCCACTTCCCCCGGAGATTTCCCGATGGATCTTTACTACTCTCCCGGCGCTTGCTCGCTCGCCTCGCACATTGCACTGAACGAGGCGGGTGCCAAGTTTGGGATCATCAAGGTGAACCTCAAGGACAAGACCACTGAGGATGGCAAGGATTTCAATTCGATCAATCCCAAGGGTTACGTTCCGGCCCTGGTGCTTGACGGTGGCGAAGTGGTGACGGAGAACACCGCACTGCTCGGCTATATCGGCGAGCTTGATCCCAAGGGCCGGCTGATTCCGAAGGCCGGTACGGTCGGCAATCTGCGCGTACGCGAGTGGCTCGGTTACGTCAGCTCCGAGCTGCACAAGCAATGTAGCCCGCTGTTCCGTCCTGGTACGCCGGAGGCTACGATCCAGTTCCAGCGCGAAATTCTGGCCCGGCGCCTGGCCTACGTGGACAAGGCGCTGCAGGGCAAGAGCTACCTGACCGGCGAGGACTTCACCGTCGCGGACAGCTATCTCTTTACCATCCTCAACTGGGCCGGTCGTCTGCAGATTGATCTGGGACCCTGGCCGAACCTGCGCAGCTTCATCGAGCGGGTTAAAGGCCGCCCTGCGGTCCAATCCGCACTCGGCGCCGAAGGGCTGCTGAAGGCTGCGGCCTGAGCAGGCAGCCAGCAGCACTCAGCGACGCTTGAGGCCGCGGCTCGGCGCGGCCTCAAGCGGATTTTCCGGCCAGTTGTGCTTGGGGTAGCGCCCGCGCATTTCCTTGCGCACCAGCGCATAACTACCGCTCCAGAATCCAGCCAGATCGCGCGTGACCTGTAGCGGCCGGCGCGCGGGCGAGAGCAGCTTGAAGGTCATGGGCACCGCGCCGCCGCCGATGCGCGGTGTCGTCGCCAGGCCAAAGACCTCCTGGAGGCGCACGGACACGCTGGGTGCGCTCTCATCCTGATAGTCGATCGTGATATGCGAACCCGAGGGCACGATAAGTTCAGCCGGTGCAAGTTGCTCGAGCTCGCGGCGCTGCGCAGGCTTGAGCCGCTCGCGCAGCGCCTGCTGCAGAGGCAGGCGGCTCAAGTGCTCGCGTCGCGTCATCCCGTGCAGCCACATCGGCAGCCACGCATCGAGTTGTTCGAGCAGCGCTGCATCATCGCTGGCCGGCCAGTCTTTGAGGTTGGCGCGGCCCAGGCGGCGCACAAATTCGAGCCGGGCACGATAGTTACTGGCTCCGGCATCCCAGGGCAGGCAGGCAAGCCCCATCTGGCGCACGCCCTCGAGCATGGCTGCGACCGTGATCTCAGCAGGCACCTGCTGCAGCGGCCGATCCTCGAGGATCAGCGCCTCGAACTCGAGCCGCTGCCGCGCAGTGACCGATTCGGTGCGTGGATCCCAGCTGACCGTGCGCGACTCCTGCAGTTGTGCCGCCATCGTCTCCAGCAGCTCCTCGCGTGTCAGCGGACAAGCCAGGTCAATGCGTGCTTCGCGTTCGCGATCATCGAGTTCGACGGCGACGATAAATTCGGCACGCGCCAGGGCCTGTGCACCGGAGAACACGGCACCGCGGCCGTTGCTCAGCAGGAAACGCCCACCGTCGCCCTCCCGACGCTGTCCGATCCGATCGGGAAAGGCCTGTGCGAGCAGCACGCCAGGGCCGGCACCGGAACCACGCGCGCCCACGGCATGCCGGTCACCGGCCAGTCGCGCCAGCTGCTCGGCGGTACGTTGCACGCGCTGGCGGGCACCGCGATCGACTGTCGACGCGTGCGACTCGCGCCGCAGGATCTCCAGACGGGTTCGCAGGTCCGGGTCGTGATCGCGGCCGGTACGCCGCAGCAGGTCGCGCTCGGAGAGCAGTGCCGCCAGTTCTGCGGCCAGCCCGAGCGCCCCGGCGCCGCGCGCCGCCAGCAGCATGTGCGCGAGTCGCGGGTGCGTTGGCAAGCGCGCCATCTCGCGGCCCGCGGCGGTGATGCGATCGGCTGCATCGAGTGCACCCAACCGTCGCAGCAGCGCGCGCGCCTGTGCCAGCATGGCGGCGGGCGGCGGATCGAGCCAGTCAAGCTGTGCGGCATCGGCAACGCCCCAGTCTGCGAGTTCAAGCGCGAGATCTGCCAGATCCGCCTCGCTGATCTCGGGCGGTGTCTGCGCCGCAAGTGAATCCTGTGCACCTTCACTCCACAACCGATAGCACACACCAGGCGCAGTACGCCCGGCGCGGCCCGCACGCTGATCGGCCGACGCTCTTGAAATGCGCATCACTTCGAGCCGGCTCATGCCCGAATTAGGGTCAAAGCGCGAGCGACGCACCAGCCCCGAATCCACGACGGCACTGATGCCAGGAATGGTGAGGCTGGTCTCGGCAATGTTGGTGGACAGCACGATTTTTCGCACGCGTCCGTCATCGGCAGCCAGCACCTGATCCTGCTCCGCGGCTGACAGGTCCCCGTATAGCGGCAGCACCCGCAACCCCGCCGCCCAGGGCTGCTGGCCAAGGTTCGACTGGACGCGCCGGATCTCGCCAGCCCCCGGCAGAAACACCAGCACGTGGCCGGCACTCTCGCGCAGCGCGCGCTCGATCGCCGGCACGATGAGCCGCTCGGGGGACTCGGCTCCACCCGGCAGGAGCGGTGCACCGCGGCCCAGGTAGTGAGTCTGTACCGCAAAGGCGCGTCCCGGAACGCTGAGGCAGGCGGCGCGTTCGAGAAACCGGCTCAGCCGCTCGGCCTCCAGTGTCGCCGACATCACCAGCAGCCGGAATCTGGCATCGAGTTCGCGACGCGCATTCAGGCACAGTGCCAGACCGACGTCCGCGTTCAGGCTGCGCTCGTGGTATTCATCAAAGATGACACAGGCCACCTCCTCGAGCGCCGGATCGGCCTGCAACAGCCGCCCCAGCACGCCTTCGGTGATCACTTCGATGCGGGTGGCAGCCGACACCCGGGTATCGAGCCGCATGCGATAGCCGACCGTTGCGCCCACCTCTTCACCCAGGGTCTGGGCCATGCGGCGTGCGATTGCGCGCGCGGCGAGGCGTCGCGGCTCGAGCATCAGCAGCTTGCGATCAGCGGCCCAGGGTTCCGACAGCAGCGCCAGCGGCAGGACGGTGCTCTTGCCGGCTCCGGGGGCTGCCTGGAGTATGCAATCGTGGTGAGAAGCGAAGGCCGCGTGCACCTGCTCAACCAGCGATAGTGCCGGTGGTCCGGCCGCCGGGTTCACCGTGCTGGCGCAACCGGCGTCGCTGGCACGCCCGAGAACTCCAGCACCGCCGCAGCGAGCGCAGCGTAGTCGCCACTGAAGTGATGGCCGCTACCGACGGCGCGCGCGGTCAGTGCCGGTCCGCTCATTTGCGGGCACGGATCATCGCTCTCACCGGCACCATACAGGCACAGCGCCTTCATGCCCTGCATGCGGTTGATCTCGGGAGCCACCGGCTGCCCGCTCAAGGCGGAGCCGGGGATCCAGCCACCGACCTTGATCTCGAACGAAGCCTGCGCCTCGAGTCCAAGCATACTGACGCTCTGCACGCGCTCGCGCAGTTGCGCCGGCAGGCGATTGACAATGAAGGGCAGTACATCCGCGCCGAAGGAATAGCCCACCAGCAGCACCCGCTCACGATGCCAGGCCACCAGGTAATGCTGCAGGACGCGCGCCACATCGCGCGCCGCTTCCTCGGGCTGCCGTTCATGCCAGAAATACTTGAGCGTCGATAATCCGACCACCGGCAGGCCGCGTGCGTTGAACGCATCGGCCAAGCCACGATCCAGCCCCGCCCAGCCACCATCACCGGTCAGCATCAGCACCAGCGGAGCATCGCTGGCCGCATTGCTGAGCGGCAGCTCCGTCAATGGCAGGTCAGAGACCTCGGCCGATTTGATGGGCACGGGCTTCGCCTGCGCCACCAGTTCGTTGTAGACCTGCAGGTACTGCGGCAGCCAGTTGCGCTCAACACCAAAGCCGTGCCCGACATGCGGGAGTGACAGCAGCTCGGCGTGGCTCGTCTGCGCGACAAAATCACGTACCGCGGCGGCGCCGCACACCTGATCGATCTCGCCCTGGAAGGCGACCCAGCGATCGCTTAAGTTCGCTGATGGCGCAAACACCACGGCGCCCTTGTCGCCCGGCGCGTAGTGCAGTCCGGCACCTGATCCGGCACACAGCGGCACGCCGCCAAATTTCTGATCGGGGCAGAATCCTAAGCTGACCGCACCGCCGAACGTGCCCGGCGGCGACTGCACCAGGGTGGCGTACACGACCGTGGCACCTGAGGAGTAGCCGTAGAGCAGCGGCACGAGATAATTGTCGATCTTCAGTTCCCGCTGCAGGCGGTGGCTCAAGTCCTCGAAGTCCGCCGCCATATAGCGGCAGGTTCCGGGGTGCGATGCGATATCGGCCAGATAATGCCGCACATCGAGCCCGGCAACGATCGCACCCTCCTCGGCCAGATGCCGGGCCATGCTGATGACGCCGAGGTTCCAGCCCCCGTCCCCCGAGAGGAACAGCACCATGCTGTGCGGCTCGCCATCGGGTCGGTAGATCGAGATCTCGCCAAACGGCGCCCCGTAGGAGAGTGTCCGTTCGGTGATCTCCGCCGGCGCCGCCAGGGGCAGCGACAGCAGCAGCAGCGCGGGCAGGCTTTTCATTTGACGAACAACTCCTTGACGCCACCAGAAATCAGCACCGACACATCCAGCAAGACGCGTGGTAATACGAGCCCACCGGGCGAAGCCAGGTACTTCGAAACCCACACCGGATCAAACTTGCTCTTGTAGCGGCGCAGCCCGTCGAAATTGAAGAAATGTTCACCGTGCCGGAAGACGAAATTGCCCACGCGATGCCAGGCTGGCGCCAGCGGATGCTTTTCCAGACCCGCCAGCGGCGCCATCCCGAGATTAAGCCACTGGTAGCCCTGGGTGCGCGCCCACAGCAGCAATTCAACAAACAGATAGTCCATCGCGCCACGCGGGGCATCCGGGCCAAAGCGCATCAGGTCCACCGCGATCTCCTCGCCACTGGCCGCGGCCCACAGGCTCGCGAACGCCACGGGATTGCCCTTGCAGCGCACCACCGCGACCGGAAACTGACTGACATACTCCGGCGCGAATGCGCCGACTGAGAAACCCTTCTCGGCCGCGGCCTTGTCCTGCAGCCAGCTCTCGGAGATCGACTGCAGCGCGGGCAACAGCGGCGCGAGCTGGCCCGGGCTGATCACCTCGAAGGTGGCCCCATCGCGCTCGGCGCGCCGTCGCTGGGTCCGCAGTTCGGCCCGCCGGCTCCCCTCCAGTGAGAAGTCCGGCAGCGGGATGCGCGCTTCCTCACCCAACTTGAGAATCGCCAGGCCCAGATCGACGTACAGAGGCAGCTTCTCGGCACTGACCTGGTAGAACACCGACCAGCCCGCGTGCCGGTCGGCCAGAGCGCGCAGTTGCCACAGCAGCTCCTCGTGGCACGCCGCATCGCCTACCGGGTCACCCAGCGTGACCCAGCTGCGCCCGCTGATCTGGTACATCAGAAACGCGCGCTCGTCCTGACTGAAGAGCAGCCGCTTATCGCCGATCAGCGCGGCATTTGCGAGCGCCTGGCTGCTGCCGGCCAGAATCCGGCGCGCGCGCTCAATATCCTCCGCCCCGGCCCGCTGCGGCTCCGGCTGCGCCGGCCGCAACAGGTTCATCGCCAGGAACGCTGCGGCCAGCAGCACGACGGCCAGCGAGGCGCGCAGCATCCGCGGCGCATCGCCCTCTAGGGCAAAGGTCCACCACAGCGAGTGGGAATACTCCACATGGCGGTGGGCGAGGAAGCCGATCCATACCGCCGCCGTAATCACGATGACCAGGCTGGCGATCCAGGCCGGCGTGAAGCGCTCGCTCATCACGGTCGAGGGCCGGTAGAAGCCGCGCCGCCCGAGCCACAGGATCAAGAGCACGATGGACAGCGCGATGGCCTGCTCGAATTCCAGCCCTTTGAGCAGCGAGGCTACGATGCCGGCCACGAGCAGCCAGCGCGTCATCTGATAGGCCGCGGCCAGCCGGCGGAACAGCGCCCGCGCCAGGACCAGCAGTCCGAGTCCGATCACGCTCGCCGCCAGATGGGATATCTCGAGCACTGCCAGTGGCAGCACCTCGCGAATCAGCTCGAGGCGCGTATCAAGGACCGGCGTGGCTCCCGAGACCAGCAGCAGGAAGCCGGCCAGAAACACCAGCGTGCCGGACACCTGCGGGATCAGCGGTGTGACATAGACCGCGACCAGCTGCTCGAAATGTGTCAGGCGTTTGCGCTGAGCCAATATTTCCTGTCCTGCAAACATCAATGCAGCGATCAGCAACGGCAGCAGGAAGTACACCGCGCGCCAGGCGAGCAGCGTCCCCAGCAGCTGGTCAGCCGGCACGCCAGGCAGCGCTACCACGATGACCGATTCGAATACGCCCAGGCCGCCAGGGACATGGCTGATCACGCTGGCGGTGATGGCCGTGGCGTACACGCCGATGAACAAGCCCAGATCAAGCCCCGAAGTCATCGGCAGCAGCAGCCACAGCACGGCCGCCGAACAGGCCAGATCAACCGCCGCCAGGGCGATCTGTGGCAGGGCGATCGCCAGCCGCGGCGCACGCACCGCATAGCCGAACAGTTCCACCGGTGCGCGCTGCAGTCCAGACCACAGCGCGTAGCCCAGCACGCCCAGCAGCAACATCATGCCGATCAGCAGCACCAGTCCCGGCGCGACATGCAGCGCCAGAGCAGCCTGCTGCGGCCCCGCCACAAAAGCGATGCCGGCAAGCATCGCGAGCCCGATCGCCGTGGTCACAGCGCAGAACATCGAGACGCTCGCCACATCGGCGCCACTGAGGCCGGAGGCTGAGTACAGGCGGTAGCGCACTGCCCCGGAGGTAAAGGTGGCGACACCCAGGTTGTGGCCAAAGGCGTAGGCAATAAATGAGGTGAACGCCGCCTTGGCGTACGGTATGGCGCGGCCCACGTAGCGCAAGGCGAGCACATCGTAAAAGCCGAGCAGCCAGTAACTGACGATCGTCATCAGCACCGCGCCACCGATGGCACTGGCTGGAATCGCGCGCAGGTGATGCAGTATGCCGGAGAAGCGAAAGTGCTCCAGCTGGCGGCGGATGACCCAGGCGACGCCCGCAAATACCAGTACCGACAGCGCCGGCAGAATCCAGCGGTGCCACAGCGCCTGAAAATCATCGCGACCGGGGAGCTTCATGACCCGACCGCCGTGTGCTTGCGCAACACCACGACCGCCGCCAGCACCCAGCCGGCAATCAGGCACAGGCCGCCTATTGGGGTCAGCAGGCCGAACACACGCGGGACACCGGCCAGCAGCAGGTAGAGGCTGCCACTGAAGAGCACGATGCCGGTCGCGAGCAGCAGGCCGGCCCCATGCAGCAGGCGGCTGCCGTGCGTGAGCGCCAGCACCCCGATCGCCAGCAGGCCGAGGCTGTGGAAAAACTGATAGTGGACCGCGGTCTGCAAAATCGCGAAGCGATCGGCCGCGAGCTGCTCACGCAGCACATGGGCTCCGAGCGCGCCGATGAGCGTTGCTGCTGCCAGCAGTATCGCGGCCAATGCGATCAGGCGCCGGGCCGCCACCGGCATCAGGGACGGCCTCGCCGCGGCCCCGGTCCGCGCGGGACGCTTGGCAATCCCGTGTGCTGCGTGCGGATCGGTCGCGTGCCGCGCGGGCGACGCGCGCCTTCCCGGTGGTTTCCGGTACCCGCCGGCTGGTAGGCCGGAATCAACTGGTGACGGCCGCTACCGATCAGGTCCGCGCGTCCCATGCGCCGCAGCGCCTCGCGCAGCTCCGGCCAGTTGTTCGCATCGTGGTAGCGCAGGAATGCCTTGTGCAGCCGGCGCACGCGCAGGCCCTTGGGGATCGTCACCTGCGCGCTGCTGCGCGTAATTCGTTTCAGCGGATTGCGCCCCGTGTGGTACATCGCCGTCGCGGTCGCCATCGGCGAGGGCAGGAAGGCCTGGACCTGATCGGCACGGAAACCATTGCGCTTCAGCCACAACGCCAGTTCGAGCATGTCCTCGTCGGTCGTGCCCGGATGCGCGGCGATGAAGTAGGGGATCAGGTACTGCTCCTTGCCCGCCTCGCGCGAATAGCGGTCAAAGAGTTCCTTGAAGCGCTCATAGGAGCCGACGCCGGGCTTCATCATCAGCGCCAGCGGCCCTTCACGGACGTGTTCGGGCGCGATCTTGAGGTAACCACCGACATGGTGCTGCGCAAGTTCCTTGACGTACTCGGGTGATTCGACCGCAAGGTCATAGCGCACGCCGGAGGCGATCAGCACCTTCTTGATGCCCGGCAGCGTGCGTGCGCGCCGATAGAGCGCGATCAGGGCACTGTGGTCGGTGTTCAGGTTCGGGCAGATGCCGGGAAACACGCACGAAGGGCGTCGGCAGGCGCTCTCGATCTCGGTGCTCTTGCAGGCCAGGCGGTACATGTTGGCGGTCGGTCCGCCCAGGTCCGAGATCACGCCGGTGAATCCGGGTACCGAATCGCGGATCGCCTCCACTTCGCGGATGACCGAGTCCTCCGAGCGACTCTGGATGATGCGGCCCTCGTGTTCGGTGATCGAGCAGAAGGTGCAACCGCCAAAGCAGCCGCGCTGGATGGCCACCGAGAAGCGGATCATCTTGTAGGCTGGAATGTTGCGCTTGCCGTAGTGCGGATGCGGCCGGCGCTGGTAGGGCAAGTCATACACCCAGTCCATCTCGGCTGTGCTCAGCGGAATCGGCGGCGGATTGAGCCACACGTCCTGCGCCCCGTGGCGCTGCACCAGCGCGCGTGCGTTACCCGGGTTGGATTCCATGTGCAGGATTCGCGAGGCATGCGCATACAGCACCGGGTCAGCGGCCACCTGCTCGTAGGCGGGCAGGCGGATGACACTGTGATCGCGCGCCGCATTCGGTACACGCCGCGCAAAACGCACCACCTTTTCCGACGGCTCTGCGATGGCGGTAGGACTGCCGGCGGCTCGCTCGGCCGCCGCCGCCGTGCCCGGCCTGCGCTCGGCACCGGCTGCGGGCGTCATCGCGTAAGGATCCAGCGGCGGATTCAGAGGCCCCGGGGCATCCAGGTGCGTCGAGTCGATCTCCAGCAGATCCGCGGGCCGCGTGCGCTGCACGAAGGCGGTGCCGCGAATATCGGTCAGATCGCCGAGTGACTCACCGGCTTCCAGCCGCCTCGCAATCTCCATGATCTGGCGCTCGCCGTTACCGAACACCAGCAGATCCGCCTTGGCATCGAGCCGCACCGAGCGGCGCACCTTCTCGGACCAGTAATCAAAGTGCGCGATGCGACGCAGCGAAGCCTCGATGCCGCCAATAATGATCGGCACGTCCCGGTAGGCTTCGCGGGCGCGCTGCGCGTAGACAATGACCGAGCGGTCGGGGCGTCGCGCGGCCTCCCCGTCCGGCGTGTAGGCATCGTCGCTCCGTACCCGCTTGTCAGAGGTGTAGCGATTGACCATCGAATCCATGTTGCCGGCGGTGATGCCAAAGAACAGCCGCGGACGGCCGAGCTCCCGGAACGCATCGGCGCTGTGCCAGTCCGGCTGGGCCAGGATTCCAACCCGGAAACCCTGGGCTTCGAGCGCCCTGCCCACGATCGCCATGCCAAAGCTTGGGTGATCGATATAGGCATCGCCGGTCACAATGATGACATCACAGCAATCCCAGCCGAGCGCCTCCACTTCGGGGCGCGACATAGGCAGGAACGGGGCCGGTGTCCTTAAGGGGGTCGGGGGCGTACCGGCACGCAGGTCGGGGGCAGTGAGCATGGTCCGCGGGATTATAAGCCGGCCCCGGCCCCACCCGGGGTTGAGCTTCCGTTAAAATGCCCCATATGCCCACCTATGAGTACTTTTGTGAGGCCAACGGCGAAACCCTCGAGGTCAGCCACCGCATGAGCGAGCTGCTTGGGACCTGGGGCGAATTATGCCAACGCCTGGGCACAGCCCCCGGCACGACCCCGGCACGCGCCCCGATCCGGCGCCTGATCAGTCAAGCGGCAGTGCTGACTGGCCGGGGCGCCAGTGCCGCAGCGCCGGCGGCAAACTGCGATGCCGGGGCCGCATGCTGCGGCGGCGGCTGTGGTTGGCCCGCCTGAGCGACGCGCGACTCCGTCCAACTTCAGTTTAAGGTAGTTCCAGAATCATGAGCCGGCGCGCACCCGATGCGATCGTCGTGCACGGTGCACGACAGAATAATCTCAAGAATCTCAGTCTGGAGTTTCCGCTCAACGAGCTGATCGTCGTCACTGGCGTATCCGGCTCCGGCAAGTCCTCGCTGGTATTCGACACGCTCTATGCCGAAGGGCAGCGGCGCTATGTCGAGACTTTCTCGCCCTACGCGCGCCAGTTCCTCGAGCGCATGGACAAGCCCAAGGTCGATCTGATCGAAGGTATCCCGCCAGCGATCGCGATCGATCAGGTCAATCCGGTGCGAACCTCGCGCTCGACCGTCGGCACGATGACCGAGATCAACGACCATCTGAAACTGCTGTTTGCCCGCGCGGCAACCCTGTATTGCCGCGCCTGCCAGCAGCCGGTACGACGCGATGATGCGGCGAGCATCGCCGCGGCGCTGGCAGAAGCAGCGGCGGCGCTGGGCGATCCGCGCCTGCTGATCTGCTTCCCGGTGCCAGTGCCCGAGAGCATGCCGGCGGCCCGGATCCGCGTCGAGCTTGAACGCCAGGGCTACAGCCGGATCCACAGCGAGACGCCGGCGCTGCTGACAGTCATTCAGGATCGGCTGCGCTTCGGGTCCACTGACTCCGCACGCCTGATCCAGGCGCTGGAGGCTGCCCTGCGGGCCGGCCACGGACGGGTGAGCATCCATGCCGTGGATGCCCAAGGTGCCGAGCTGCACTGCTGGCGCTTCTCCTCTGATCTGCACTGCGCCCAGTGCGATCTGCACTACCAGGATGCAGTGCCGGCGCTGTTCTCGTTCAATTCACCGCTCGGGGCCTGCGAGTGCTGCCGCGGCTTCGGACGCGTCATTGGCATCGACTACAAGCTGGTGATTCCGGATGAGAGCAAGTCGCTCGCCGGCGGCGCGATCCGGCCGTTCCAGACGCCCTCCTTCAAGGAATGCCAGGATGATCTGATGCGCTATGCGCGTCGGCGCGGCATCGATGTGAATGCGCCGTGGCGAACCCTGCCGCCCGAAGTACGCCAGTGGGTCACTGAAGGCGAAAGCAGCTGGAACAAGAAAGTCTGGTATGGAATCCAGCGCTTCTTCAGCTGGCTCGAGAGCAAAGCCTACAAGATGCACATCCGCGTGCTGCTCTCCAAGTACCGCAGCTACACCGAGTGCCCGCAGTGCCACGGCGCACGCCTCAAGTCAGACGCGCTGCTGTGGCGCCTGCCACCGGCAGATGCGGGCGCGGCGCGCGGCGCCAATATTCACGAGCTGATGATGCTGCCGGCAGAGCGCTGCCGCGATTACTTTGCGCACATGCCACTCGGCACGGCAGTGAGTGAGGCGCTCGATCTGGTACTCAGGGAGCTGCGGTCACGGCTCGGCTACCTGTGCGATGTCGGCCTCGCCTACCTGACCCTTGATCGGCAGTCGCGTACCCTCTCCGGCGGCGAGGTCCAGCGCATCAACCTCACCACGGCCCTTGGCACCTCGCTGGTGAACACCCTGTTCGTGCTCGATGAGCCCTCGATCGGATTGCATCCACGCGACATGGGGCGGGTGATCCAGGTCATGCATCGCCTGCGCGATGCGGGCAACTCCTTGCTCGTGGTCGAACACGACCCGCAGATGATGCGCGAGGCGGACCGGATTCTGGATCTAGGGCCCGGAGCCGGCGAACACGGCGGGGAAATTGTCAGCTACGCGCCGCCCGAGGCGCTGATGCGCGATGCGCGCTCGATCACTGGCGCCTGGCTTGCGGGCCGCCGCCGCCAGCCGCCGCTGCGCGCGCCGGCGGCGGCACTGCCGCAGACCGGGAGCCTTACCCTCGAGGGCGTCACGGCGCACAACCTCAAGGACATCACGCTTAAGGTGCCACTGCGCCGCCTGGTGTGCCTGACCGGAGTATCCGGATCGGGCAAGTCGACACTCATCGAGCAGGTGCTCTATCCGGCACTGCAGCAGGCCAAGGGCAAGAGCAGCGCCACGCCACTGGCGCACCGCCGGCTGCTTGGCGCCGAGCTGATTGATGAGGTGGTCCTGATCGATCAGGCCCAGATCGGGCGCACCACGCGCTCCAATCCCGTGAGCTACGTCGGGGCCTTCGATGAGATCCGCGCGCTGTTCGCGAAGACGCCGGATGCCAAGCTGCGCCGCTACAGCGCTGGCACCTTCAGTTTCAACGGCGGGACCGGCCGCTGTCCGGTGTGCAGTGGCAACGGCTTCGAGCACATCGAGATGCAATTTCTCTCTGATGTCTATCTGCGCTGCGGCGAGTGCCAGGGGCGCCGCTACCGGCGCGAAACGCTGGAGGTCCGGCTTGGCGGGGCCGGCGGGCGCACTGCCAGCATTGCCGATGTGCTCGACATGACCGTGACCGAAGCGCTCGAGTTCTTCGCCGACAGTCCGCGCGTGCTGCAGCGGCTCAAACCGCTCGCCGACGTCGGACTGGATTACCTGCGGCTCGGTCAGCCGGTACCGACGCTCTCGGGCGGCGAAGCCCAGCGCCTGAAGCTCGCCGGCCACCTGGCCGAGGCGGCGCTGGCGCCGCGCCGCCGTGCCGGTGCGGCGGCAGCGCCGGCACGAGGCAAGCTGCTGTTGTTTGACGAACCCACCACCGGCCTGCACTTCGAGGACATCGCGCGCCTGATCGGCGCATTGCGGCTGCTGCTCGAAGCCGGTCATTCGCTGCTGATCATCGAGCACAACCTGGATCTGATCCGTGCAGCCGACTGGCTGATCGAGCTCGGGCCCGAAGGCGGCGAGCGCGGCGGTGAGATCATTGCCAGCGGTACGCCCGATGCGCTGGCTGCGCTGGCCCACTCCCCGACCGGTCAGGCACTGGCCGATGCCGTGACGTTCAAGCCGGTGCTGGCACGCGTGGCCGAACCGGGAACTCTGGTGCCGTTTCGCGCCGCCGCGCCGCAGATCAGCGTGCGTGGTGCGCGTGAGCACAATCTGCGCGACATCGATGTCGATGTACCGCGCGACAGGTTCACCGTCATCACGGGCGTATCGGGCTCGGGCAAATCGACACTCGCCTTTGACATCCTGTTTGGCGAAGGCCAGCGCCGCTATCTCGAATCGCTGAACGCCTACGCGCGCCAGTTCGTGCAGCCGGCCGCGCGGCCGGATCTTGATTCGATCAGCGGCATTCCGCCCACGGTTGCGATCGAACAGCGCACCAGCCGGGGCGGGCTGCGCAGCACCGTCGCGACACTCACCGAGATCTACCACTTCCTGCGCCTGCTGTACGTGCGCGTGGGCACCCAGTACTGCCCGGACTGCGACGTTGCAATCACACCGCAGAGCCCCGAGGCCATCGCGGCGCAGCTGCTGCGCCAGCACCGGCGCCAGAGGGTACAGCTGCTCGCGCCACTGATCGCCCGCCGCAAGGGCATCTACACCGACCTGGCGCGCTGGGCCGCGGCACGCGGCGTAAAGCAGCTGCGGGTGGATGGCGAATTCGTGCCGACCGAACCGTTTCCGCGCCTGAAGCGCTTCGTCGAGCATACGATCGAGATGCCCGTGGCCGAACTGGTGATCGGCGAGAACCAGGCGAGCGCGCTGCACGCCGCGATCCACAGTGCGCTCGAGGCCGGCCAGGGCCTGCTGCACGTGCTGACGCCGGCGGGTCGCGTCGCGGTCTACTCAAGCCGCCGCTCCTGCCCGTCCTGCGGGCGGGGCTTTGCCGAGCCGGATCCGCGGCTGCTCTCCTTTAATTCAGCGGCTGGCTGGTGCACGCACTGTCGCGGTACCGGCCTCGAAGGCCTGGTGCTCGAGGAGGAGCAGAGCGGTGAGGAGGAGCGCTGGATGGAGCCCGGGACCGATGAGCGCCTCACCTGCACGCACTGCGCGGGCCAGCGCCTGAACCCGGTCGCACTCAGCCTGAAGCTTGCCGGACGCTCGATTGGTGCGCTGACGGCCCTGTCGGTCAGCCACATGCAGCGCGCGCTCCAGCGCCTGAAACTTGATGCGCGCAGCCGTGAAATCGGCCGCGACGCACTGACCGAGATGCAATCACGCCTCGATTTCCTCGACCGCGTCGGACTGGGCTATCTTGCCCTCGATCGGCCGGCGCCGACACTCTCGGGCGGCGAGGCACAGCGCATCCGGCTCGCAGCGCAGCTCGGCTCGAATCTGCGTGGCGTCTGCTATGTGCTGGATGAGCCCACCATCGGCCTGCATCCGCGTGACAACGCCGTATTGCTGGAGGCGCTGGGTGCGCTCGCGGCTGCGCGCAACACCCTGGTCGTGGTCGAGCACGATGAGGAGACCATCCGGCGTGCCGATCATGTCATCGATCTGGGTCCGGGCGCGGGAGTGCGTGGCGGCCAGGTCATCGCCGCCGGCACGGCCGCGGCCCTGCAAAAGAGTCCGGTCTCCGTCACCGGACGCTACCTGCGCCAGCCCCTGATGCATCCGGCGACACCGCGCCGGCCGGTCCTCGCCGCCACGCCCAGGCTGGAGCTGGGCGGAGTCACGCTGCATAACCTGAAAAACCTGGAGCTCAAGATTCCGCTGCACCGGCTGGTCGTCATCACCGGAGTTTCCGGATCCGGCAAGTCATCCCTGGCGCGCGACGTGCTGTACCGGAACCTGCGCGCCGCGGTGGCCGATACACGCCAGCGCCCGGCCCTGGTGGGACTCAGGCGCCTTGCAGGCCAGCAACAGATTGACCGCGTGCTCGAGGTCGATCAGACACCGATCGGACGCACGCCACGCTCCTGTCCGGCGACCTACATCGGGTTCTGGGACGATATCCGGCGGCTGTGGGCCGAGAGCGACGAGGCGCGCGTGCGTGGCTACAGTGCCTCGCGATTCTCATTCAATGCCGGACCCGGGCGCTGCAGCGACTGCGAGGGCCAGGGGCAACGCACGATCGAGATGAGCTTCCTGCCAGACGTCAAAGTGCGCTGTGACACCTGTGGCGGCCAGCGCTTCAACCCGGCGACGCTGGAGGTGCGCTGGCGTGATCGCACGATCAGCGACGTGCTGGCGATGAACATCGAGCAAGCCTGCGAATTTTTTGCCGCGCACCCGCGCATTCACCGGCCGCTGCGGCTACTCACTGACGTCGGCCTCGGCTACCTGACGCTCGGGCAACCCAGTCCAACCCTCTCGGGCGGCGAGGCGCAGCGGCTCAAGCTGGTGGCTGAGCTGTCGCGGCTGGGCCAGAGCGCGCGCTTGCGCCCGCTGCGCAACCACACGCTGTTCGTGCTCGATGAACCCACGGTCGGGCTGCACATGGCAGATGTCGAGAAGCTGACCGCCGTGCTGCATCAGCTGGTGGACGCGGGTCACTCGGTGCTGATCGTCGAGCACAACCTGGACATCATGGCCGAGGCCGACTGGATCATCGACCTCGGGCCAGAGGCGGGGGATCAGGGCGGACGGCTGGTGGCGCAGGGCGCTCCGGCGCAGATTGCGCAGCGCGCGGGCCGCTCACATACTGGCACGGCGCTGGCGAGCTTTCTCGCGGCCCGCACGCTCAAGGGTGCGCGCAGGGCCCGCGCAGGCTAGGAGCCGTAATGGCCCATGATCTGGTGTGCTGGAAATGTGGCGCGGGCCTGGCGGCGTTGTCGCTGCCCCTGTCACGTCGCGATGAGTGCCCGCGCTGTCGCGCCGAGCTGCACGTATGCAAGATGTGCATCGAGTACGATGAGACCGTGGCCAAACGCTGCCGCGAACCAACCGCCGAGGAAGTCTACAAGAAGGAGCAGTCCAACTTCTGCGACTACTTCAAGCCGCGCAGCGGCGCCTGGAGCGGCGGTGATCTGAGCGCCGCTGAGCGCGCCCGCGCCGAACTCGAGAAGCTGTTCGGCAAGCATTGATTCTCGAGGCGAGGCGGCTCACGAGGCATTTCTAGTTGTTGCCAAAGCGCTCGGTGAGCCGATCGATCAGGCTCAGAAGTGATGAGCCGCGCTGACCCTTGGCGCCGTTCTTGTTCACGCGGTGTGCGCCCGAATCATTCAGCCGCTCGCCGCGACCCTTGTCGATCTGGAGGTTGTTTGCGCCGAGAATCTCCAGCGTCTCCTCCAGCGACAGCTTGCCTGTAGGCGCGGGCTTGGACCCGCGTCCGGTACGGTACTTCGCACGCTTGCCCGGCGCGAGCTTGGAGGCGCGCCGCGAAGCGACGCTGGAGGCATTCGCCTTGGCGGCGGTCGGTACCGCTGCGGTGGCCGCAATGGCCGCCTCGACCGCACGATCATCGATCAGCTTGAACTCGCCGCTCGAGCTTGCCGCCGCTGCTACGGCCGGGCGTGGCGTTGCTGCTGCGGCCGGGCTTGGCGTTGCTGCTGGGGCCGGTGGTCGTGGCGTTGCCGCTGCGGCCAGCGCGGAGGCGTCCTTAGCCCGGGCAACGGCACCGCTCGCACGCTCGCGTTCGCGAGCGCTGACCGGCACGACCGATACGGCCTTGAACTCGGAGCGCACGTAGTGTGCGACCTGCTGCGCCGAGACGGTGTCCGTGAAGAAGCCCAGGCGTAATCCATACCAGCGCCGGCCATCGCGGTTGCCCTCGGCGCCATAGAGCGTGTAGGCGCTGAAAATCGCCAGCGGCGGAATCCTGGACTGATCAATAGGCTGCACTGACCAGAGCAGCTGCACCGCAAACAGCATCGGCTCGGGACGCGTGGCGGCAGGCCCCGGTGCGCCCTGCTCGAGCACGCGCAAGGTTTGTGAGGCGCTCAGCGATTTGGAATCATGGGACTCGGCGGCGGCCGTGCGCGGTGGCGCTGCAGAAGGCGCAGCAGCGGGCCGCGCAGGAGCGATCGGCGGGGCAGCACGTGGCGGTGCGACCGCCGCCGGCTTGGGCTCATCCAGCGATGCGATGGCCGCACGCACACTGTCGAGCGACAGTGAGGCCGCGCTGCTCGGAATTACTTCCCGCGTGACTGCGGGTGGCGCGAGCACTGGCAACGCGAGCAGCGTCGGGGCCTGCGTCGAGTCGATCTTCAGCGGCGTCTCGGCGAGCTTCGCGCGCAAGCGCGACAGCGGCGGATCCTCGACCAGGCTGAGCACCATGGGGCGCTCCGCGGCATCTGTCGCCGGGGCCGCTGTGCGCGGTGCAGCTGCAGGTGCCGCGGGCGCGGGCTCGCGGGTAGGTGGGGTGGAGACGGCCACCGGACCAGCCACCACCGGCGGCGGGGCGACGTCCGGCACGGCGGCGTGGAGCCGCTGGCCTGGTGCGACGCCGGCCCAAGCGGCTGGGTAAATCTCGCGCACAAGCTCGAGTAGCTTCTCGGCTTCTTCCTGCGAATTGAAATAGCCCATGTGCAGCCGGAAACGCTCGCGCCCGTCCTCGCGACGGCGCGAAATGAAGAATTTGAAACGCTTCAATTCCGGCAGCGTCGGTGGCGTCAGCCCCATCGGGCTCGTCGATGCACTGAGATTAATGACAAATTGCAACGCGTTTGTGCCGCGCGGCAAATTATTGCCGGCGCTAGGCATTAGATCGCCCGAGGCCGGATTTGCTGACTGCATGCGCTGTTCCCCGATAACCCCAATCCGACGCAAAACTGCGGGGTGGCGATTCGGGGAGACACGGGCAGCAGCGTGCGCTGCACATTCGTGGCAACCCCGCTATCCCTAGACGCCAGGACCGGAAGCTTTGCGTCCCTGCCTTGCGACAGGTTTGCCTAAAGAAAATTTCCCGCAGCCAGTGTGACACTACTGGCAGGCGGGTCAAGCCGAGGTTCCGAGAGTCAGATCACATCTGGGCGGTGATGCGTATGCTGCCGCGCGGTATGTTAAATCGCCGGCCGAGGTGCAGCGGCTTTGGCCTGCCTGCGGCTGCGGCATACCCGGCCGCTGAGCTCGCGCGCGATCACCCGAGCCGGCAAGTCTTCGACAACGCGCGAAAGTACCGCATCGAGCGTGCCGAGACAGCGCCGCCGGCGGAATCGGCCAAACGTGCCATCAATTGGACGCAGAATCGTGCGCAGCCAGCGATGGGAATCTGGTCCTTTACTTTTTCAAAATCAAAATGAGCAAGTAGCCGCTCATCCAACCAGTCTTTAGGTTGTAAAACTAAGCAATGGAGCTTACATGGAGGTAAGCGACCCATCCGGAGTAAGTCAGCGCGCAGCGGGACGGCCGGATGCCCTTTAGCGCGTTATGAGCGGCGTGATTCGCAGTTGCCAGGCAGCACGGTGTTTCTGC
>Ga0181537_10001266_pt1 | contig 23491 bp, 24 predicted proteins | sample PEATcosm2014_Bin_39_FD_119765 | JGI IMG/M metagenome (GOLD analysis project Ga0181537, IMG submission 119765) | Peatland microbial communities from MTU Mesocosm Facility, Houghton, MI, USA - PEATcosm2014_Bin23_10_metaG | ecosystem: Environmental > Terrestrial > Soil > Wetlands > Peat | place... | reverse complement strand
TCATTGTTTTATCCATTCCAGCCACGGTAACCCGACTTCTGGCGCAACGTATCCTTCAACCACTCTTTCCACCCCATCACCGGTAACAAAACTTTTGGCGCAATTCGCGATGGGCGGATGAGACAGGAATGGTTTGCAATAAAGATGCGCTTTGGGGTAGGCTGCAACCATGAAATCATTTTTGACGTTGGCCGCGATTTGCCTATTGGCCGCGGCTCAGATCTTGCGCGCGGAGACGCTGCCACCGGAGGACCAGTATTTCGACATTTACAGCCTGATCCTCAAGGGCGACCGGCTGGTGGAAAAGGGACGGGAGCAGGCGGCGCGGACGAATTATCTCGAAGCGGTCACGGAGCTGAAGAAGTTTCAGGAGGATTTTCCGCTATGGAACACGAAGGTGGTGAAGTACCGCCTTGAATACCTGACGACGAAACTAACGCCGGCCGAGCCGTCGACGGCGCCGGGCACTTCCCGCGCGCCCGGACACCTAGTCAGTTCGATGAGCAGTGCGGCAGACGACGGGAAGCCGGTCGAGTTGAAGTTGAAATGGCAGACGGGCAAGCGTTACGAGCAGCAGATGGACATGACGATGGACACGGACATCACCATTCCCGGTCAGAGCCAGACCATGCAGCAGAAAATGAAAATGGGTGAGAGTTTCGCGATATCGGTGCTCAAGGACCGGGACGACGGCGGCCATGAATTGGAAATGCGGATGACCGGGATTACGATGAACATGGACATGGGCGGGAGAACGCTGATGTCCTTTGATTCCAAGAACCCGTCCGGTGACGCTGGAGCCAACCCCGCCGCGGCGATGTTGCAGCAAGTAGCGGGGATGCACTTTAAAATGTCTGCGGATGCCAACGGCAAGGTTGAGTCGGTGGAGGGACTCAAGGAGTTTCTCGACAATATGGGCACTGCGGGGGGGGCGGATGCGCTGAAGGGGATGTTTTCCGAGGACTCGATCAAAGAGATGGCCTCGTTTCAAGGTCTGCCGGACCATCCGGTGAAAGTCGGGGACACCTGGCCGTTCAAGCACGAAATCCCGCTGCCGGCGCTCGGCACAATGGTCTTGGACATGACCTACACCTTTACGGGGTGGGAGCAACGGGACAATCACAAGTGCGCGGTTCTTTCATTCAACGGCAACATCTACACCAAGTCCGGCAACGATGGGACGCCGGCGGGTATGGTCTCGATGGACGACGGGAAGACCAGCGGCGAGGTCTTGTTCGACGTGGCGATGGGCATGCCGGTGGAGACATCGGCGATTCAGAGTTTCACGATGAAAATGAGCGCCCAGGGGCAGGCCATGTCCACCAAGATGACCCAGGACCTTTCGATAAAACTGGCAGGAGTGACGGATATCCAGCAATAGAGGCGGCGGAGAGGTTCGCGGTCGCCGGAATTAGACGGCCGCAATATTTATCTTCCGCAGCCCTTGCTTTCCAGAATTTCGAGGGCATTTTATGCCGCTTGAATTCCGTTAAACCAATAACCAACAATTGCGCAACAACCAACCCAAGTAACAATTATGGCACTCAAAAATGCACCTGACCTGACCCAACGTCCTCCCCGAAGCCCGCGCGTGCGGCTGGGCGGCTATGTGATTCTGCCGCGGATGCTGGACAAGGGCCGCGCGAACATCGTCGGCAAACATGGCGAGTATCATTACGCCTGCCCGATGGACCAGCGGTTCCTGGAGTTTGTGGGAATCAACGCGGACGCCTTGAAGAAGCAGCTCGCCGCCGGAAAAGGCGACGGCGACATCCTGGCCTGGATTCAGAAGACCGGGAAGCTCAAGCCCACGGATTCGGAGATTGCCGCGTGGTCGGAGCTGGCGACCAGCCGCGCGCCGGGCGATCCGGAGTCGCGCGAGTATTTCAATGGAATCCAGAAGACCGCCGCTCCGAAGCGCGAGGATATCATGACGTGGTTTGATTTGCTGGATGCGGATGACCACGTGACCTTCGGCGGAACGGCGTAGTTCGCTCGCTCAGCTTCTGACAGCTCCCTCTCCGTTACACATCGACGGAGGGGGAGTTTTTTATTTTAGCTTGCCGCGCGCCGATTCCAAATAATCGCTGAACCAAAAATATCTCGAATACGTGTTCGACCATGTTCCGTCGGCACTCCCCGTCTTCAACGTAAAAAAAGTGCATCGTAGAATGAGCACCTCACCCTTGGGCGCCGTCATTTCCCAGCGATCATCCCTTTTTGAGACCGTTCCGATAATCCTTGGTTTATCGTCCGGAACAACTAGAAGCATCTTCCCATCCTTGAATTCATAATAGGCTATGCCGATGCAGGCAATGCCTGGCTCGCTAAACCTTCCACTCGGTTTGCCGGGAACGAAAATTAAGAATCCGACGACCGTCACAGCGGAGAAAACCGCGGCCCACACGAACCAGGTGCGACGAATGCCCGCAGCGATGGTTGCCATTCTTATCAATCCTCTTTGACACCCGCCCCAGAAGCGGGTTCCGCGCGGCCGAGCCGTCAGGTCGCCGGGGCAACCTCGGCAGGCTTGAACGCGGCGATCGTGTCGATGCGATAGCGCTTCTTCGCGCCCTCGAGGTCGAATTCAATTTCCTCGCCGCTCTTGTGGTTGAGGAGCGACTGCGCCACCGGCGTCAAATAGCTGATAACGCCCTTTTCCGGGTCGGAATCCCACGCGCCAAGAACCGTGAAGGTCTCGGAATTGCCGGCGGCAAGGTCGGTGACGCCGACAATCGTGCCGATGCTGACGACGTCGGCGCGGGCATTGGCAAAATCAGTGCCACGCGCGCGCACGAGCTGGGACTCCAGCTCGGACTTGCGGCGCATGAGAAGTTTTTGCATTTCCTTGGCCGCCTTGTATTCGTGATTTTCGCGGAGGTCGCCGTAGCTGCGGGCAATGGCGATTTCGTGCGAGTTGGCGGGAATTTTCTTGTCCACGAGTTCGCGGTATTCGTTGTTGCGACGTTCGAGGCTTTCCCACGAGACGACCAAATGCGCTTCCTGCTTCGCGCTTTGATCGCCGGAGATGAGCGACTGGATGGCGGGATAGCTCTTGACGATGCGGGCGAGCAGCGAGCGCTTGTCCATGTCATCGAAACACGGTGAAAGCTGCAGCGCGCGCGTGAGGTCCTTGATGACCTCGAGGTCGGCGAAACCGATCAACTGGACAAGCAGTTCCTGGTCGTCGAGGATGAAATCGCGCAGGCGGTTCGAGCGTCTTTCGTTGAACTGGTCGCGCTCCATGGCGCTCAACATCGCGCGAAACACTTCGGGTCCGAGAATGTCGGCAAAGGCGTCGGAACGCTCCTTGGCGAGCCAGAGCAGCAGTTCGCTGCTGGCCATGTGCTGGCTGACCAGGCGGGCGAGCGTTTCCTTGAGCAGGTCAATTTTGCCCTCGTGAATGAGCAGTTGCGCGCATTCCTTGCAAAGCTTGGCGGGGACGACGTTCAACGTGGCGCGCACGACCTCAACCCAGCGGTCGGGGTTGACCTCCTTGAAGGAATCAAGCGTGCGACGGTGCTTGATGGCGGGCATTTGCTCGAGCAACTGGCCGAGCTTCAGGTCCTGGGACCAGATGCCCGCGGTCGTAAGCTCGCCCTCCACCGGCGGCAGGCCGGCCTGCGCGCGGATATCGTCGCGAACAAAAATGCCCTCGAGGGCGACGGCCGGCTGCGTGCGCTGGTGGGTGTTGATCTCGACGTTGAGCGCGGTGATGACTTCCGCGGCGGCGGCGGCCTTGTTCTCGAGGTCGGCCATGTTCTTGAGCACTTCACCGGCGACGACGATGCGGGCTTTGAGGCCCTTGGCGGCGCGAAACTCGGCGAGCAGACGGTCTTGCAGCGCAACTTCCTTGACCTGGAAAATGATGGGCTCGGTTTTCTTGAGCGGCACCTGGAAATGACCGTCCTTTTTCAACTCGCGTTTTGCGGCTTCCCACCATTTTTTCCAATCGTCCTTGATGATGTCGGGGACGAGCACGGCCTGGATCTGGTCCACGGTGGCGCGGCCGCCGTAGCTCTTGAGCACGACCTTGATGAGCTCAAGGTGATTGAGCGCGGCCATGTGGCGGAGGCCGTCGAGGTCCGAGGCCTTGCGTGCCAGGATGTGGTCCTTGGGAATGGGCTTGAGGGACTGGGCGGCGAATGCCAGGTCCATGTTGTGATTGGGCTTGCCCGGAAAATCAATGGTGAAGCGGGCGAAAACCGTGTCCACAGTGGTGATTTTGCCGAAGCCCCAACTGCGGTGCATGCAATAGCCGCTGGTGGTAAGCAGCGTCAGCGGCTCGACCAAGGTCCGGTCGAGCTTGCCGGCGGCCACCAATTTTTCGAACTCTTCTTTCATAAATTAATCTTATTTCTCGCGTCCAGTCGCCATACTGGCATGATTAAAGACCTTGAGCGGACAAAAACCAAGAGAAATTGCCGTCCGGGTTCTCCAGCACCGGCTGGCAGGCCGGGACTACGTGGCGGACCTTTTCGACCGCGAACTGGCCGGCGAACGGCTCGGTTCCGCGGATCGCGCCCTTTGCCAGACGCTCGTCTACGGCGTGACGCGCTGGCAGATGACGCTGGACTGGCTGATTACGCGCAAAACCGAGGGGCGCACGCAAAAGGAAGGGCTCCAGACCCTGCTGCAACTGGGCCTCTTCCAGATGTTCTGGCTCGAACGCATTCCCAACCACGCCGCCGTCCATGTCACGGTCGAACTGGCCAAAGAACTCGGCCTGGGGCCGCAGGCGGGATTCGTCAACGCCGTCCTGCGCGGTTATGCCCGTGAACGCGTCGAGACCGAAAAGCTCCTGCGCGAACTGAAGCTCTCGCAGCCCGCCCTTGGTCACTCGCATCCGGACTGGCTCTATCAACGCTGGCTCGCGCGTTGGGGCGCGGAGAAGGCGGCGCAATTGATGGACTGGAACAATTCCACGCCACCGACTTTTGCCCGGGTGAACCGCCTGAAAACCGACGCCGCGAAACTGGCCGCGCGCTGGGAAACCGAACACGTGAAGTTCACGGCGTGCAACTGGGATTGGACCGGCGAAGGCACGATTTTTCGGCTGGAGGAGCATTCGTCATTGGCGGAATTGCGAAGTTTCAAGGACGGCTGGTTTTACGTGCAGGACCCGAGCACACTGCTGGCGGTGCGCGAACTCGGGGCGAAGCCGGGCGAATCCGTGCTGGACTTGTGCGCTGCACCGGGCGGAAAGACGGCGTTCATCGCGGAACTGATGGAGAACCGGGGACGCATCACCGCGCAGGACCGCGAGCCCGACCGGCTGGAGTTGATCCGCGAGAATTGCGCGCGCCTGGGCGTCACGTGCGTCGAGGCGTCCATCGCGCCGATGGGCATCATCGCGAAACCCAGCAAACGCTTCGACCGCGTGCTGGTCGACGCGCCGTGCTCCAACACCGGCGTGATGCGGCGGCGCGTGGACTTGCGCTGGCGCATCCGGCCGGAGGAGATTGAGCGCTTGAGCACGGCGCAATTGGAATTGCTGCGTCAGGCCGCGCCGCGAGTGAAGCCCGGCGGCATCCTGGTTTACAGCACCTGCAGCCTGGAGCCCGAGGAGAACGGCGCAGTAGTGAAACAATTTCTTGCCGAACATCCCGACTTCAAGCTGGAGCAGGAACGCGAACTGACGCCTTTCGCCGACGGCGTCGACGGCGCTTACGTGGCGCGGCTGCGCGCCGGTCCAATTGCCACGGTGCTGTAGGCCGCGTCCCCCGCGCGGCGCTGCTGGTTGGCCGACGCCCCGATTTGCGTTTGACAATAGCCCACGGCTTCAGCCGTGGGGACCATCGGTCCGGCGGAACAAGCCGCGCCAAGGGGCGGCAGAACCCATTCCGCGCTCCGCATTCCGCACTCCGCAATTCGAATTCCGCACTCAGACGCCCCATTTCCGATTCAATTGTCAAAGAACGCACGCGCTTCATCTGAAATTTCAAATTTGCGCTTTCAAAGCCTTCCCCGCGTTCTCTCAACTCTCAACCCTCAACCCTCCACTTCAGACCCCCCACCCCCTCGGAATTAGCCTGAAATAAGCCGGAACAGCCCGGAATAAGCTGAAATACGGGCTTTTTTGCCGACTTTTGGATTTCGCGCTCCGATGCCCACCGGAAGGTGTCTGGCCTTCGCGCCCTTCGCGCCCTTCGCGAGAAACAATTTCCCCTTGCGCATACGCGGGAAATCAACCACTTGCGAAGGACAATCCGGGAAACAGCTCACCGCTCATTCGGACTCCGGGCTTGGCGGCTACGTTCCCAATACTCCAACCCTCCAACATCACCTCTCCGATTCAATTGTCAAAGAACGCGCGCGCTTCATCTGAAATCTCAGATTCGCGCTTTCAAAGCCTTCCCCGCGTTCTCTCAACTCTCAACTCTCAACTCTCAACCCTCAACCCTCAACCCTCAACTTCTTCACCCCCCCTTCCCCCCTTCCAAATAAGCGGACTTAAGCGGACTTAACCGTTCCGTCCTCCCGGCTCTGCAGACTCCCGATGACACGTTCGAGCCCCCGGGCCTCGTTCCTTTTCATATTGGGTGCATGCTTCGCCTGCCCGATCAAAAATCGCAAATCCAAAATCAAAAATGTATTCATGTTGTCTGTCCGGCCTGATTTACTCAAGCCGTCCTCCCAACCGCCACCAACGCCCAAGAGCTTACACCAATTCCTCGTTTTGTCAAATCCGCGGCGACCAATTCACGATTTGCCATTATTCAGCCCTGCCCGCCTGCAATCATTTTGGGCCAACTAGAACAAGAATATCCGAATCATCCGAGGTTTGTGGGCGAAAACCTTGCGCCTGTATATCGCATTTTTTTAGAAAGTTAATCAGTGCACTGGCCGCTTGCATATCGCCATCTCTGTACACATACACTTCGACGCCTTGCACTTCTTGGCCTCCCGGATTCTGGTGCCAAATAGCCCTCCTATGCCCCGAAGCTTTCCACCCACTCGAGTTCAACAGGTCGGTTAGTTGGTCAGAAAGGTGCGTTGCATCTGAATCACCTAACGCGGACTCTATATTAACGTGGATTCCATTGTACAGACCCAAGACCGAAATCCCTGTCCGGATTTGGTCGTCTGTAAATGAACGAGGCTTTATCTGGCTCAATTCACCTTGCAACACTCCGAGATTGGAGTTTGTCACAATGCTGCCAACGTCGGCTGCTACCTTGCCTGCCTTTGCCAAGGCTGCCTGTTCTTCATTGAGGCGCTGAATAGTGTTGGATTCGTTCACGAAAGCGCGGGTTTCATTTGCAGTTCGTGCCGTCTCCTGCATTTGGAGCTTGAGCGTCACAACGTTCGCTTCAAGCATTAGATTATTAGACCGTACAGCTTCGATTTGTAAGGAAAGTTGCGCGTTGGTTAACTCCAGATTTGCGGTGAGTACAGCCGCTTCTCCGGCTTGTTTCTTGGCCAAAGCCGCATCTTTATATGATTCAGCAGCGTCTTTTCCGGCTTGTTCCGCCTGTTTCTGTGCTTCACCTGCAAGTCGGTTCGCATTGGCAACATCCACGTCTGATTTGGCCGCCTCCATGATTTCTAGAGCCAACCCGCTTATGAGCAGTACTGCGGAGAGTTGTTTCAGCCGTGCCCGGAGACTCGACTTTCTTTCCCAATCTAAGAGCACCTCCCCGGCAACGCCAATCAACACAAGCAGTATTCCAGGGTGTCTTGTGATGAATCCCCAGAATCCAGACCAAAGTGAGAATGAAAGGAACATGCAATAACATTAGTGGAAAACACAAAGCAGGACAAATCGTAAAGGGGTCAGCGATGAATGATGACGTATTCTTATCATGTTTTCACTTCAACGGCACGCGGCCGTTTGCCAGCCCGCATTTCAGCATCCATCACTTTTTAGGCTTTTTTACACTCGCCCGCAGGATGTCCAAAATCGTGCGGTCGCCCTCGGTTCGTTTTAACTTGCCCCGGCGAGCCTCATCCCCGCCAAGCTCGGGTTTTAGTTCCACGGCTTTGTCGTAGTCGGCCAAGGCGCCCGCCAGATCGTTGCCGGCGAGTTTCGCTTCACTGCGGTTGTTGTAGGCTTCGGCCAGGTCGGGCTTCAGTTCAATCGCCCTGTCGTAGTCCGCAATCGCTCCAGCCAGTTCGCCTTTGACGCGTTTTATCTCGCCCCGGTTGTTGTAGGTCAAGGGCGAATCCGGTTTCAATTCAATCGCGCGGCTGTAATCGGCGAGCGCGCCTTCCAGGTCGCCGTTCGTATGTTTTATCCGGCCGCGATGATTGTAGGCCGCGTCAAAATCGGGCTTCAGTTCGATGGCTTTGCTGAAATCCAGCAGGGCGCCGTCCCCATCGCCCCGGGCTTTCTTCAACAGGCCGCGGCTGTTGAACGCCGTGGCCAGTTCCGGCTTCAATTCAATCGCCCGGTTGAAATCCGCCAGCGCCCCGTCCAAATCTCCCTTCGCCTTTTTCACCACGCCGCGATTTAGGTGGGCCGCGGCCAGGCCCGGTTTGAGCTCGATGGCACGATTGTAATCCGTCAGGGCGCCGTCCAAATCACCCTTGGCCCGCCTGGCCTCGCCGCGATTATTGACGGCTTCGGCCGACTCCGGCGCGAGTTCAGCCGCCTTGTTGAAATCGGCTTGCGCGCCCGGCTCGTCGCCCTTTGCGCGTTTGGCCAGGCCGCGATTTTTATGGAACTGGACCGACCCCGGCCTGAGTTCAATCGCCCGGTTGTAATCAGCGATTGCCCCGTCCAGATGACCTTTCGCCTGCCTCACAACCGCGCGGCAGTTATGGGCATCCGCCCAATCGGGCTTGAGTTCAATTGCCCGGCTGTAATCCGCCAGCGCGCCGTCCAGGTCACGTTTGACCCGCTTTAAATCCCCGCGATTTTGATGGAATTGCGCCTGGCTGGGTTCGAATTCGATGGCCTTGTCGTAATCAGGCAGGGCTTCGTCCAGATTGCCCCCGGCATGCTTGACGACCGCGCGATTATTGTAGGCGGCCGCCAGGTCGGGCTTAAGTTCGATCGCCTTCGTGTAATCGGCCAGTGCGCCAATCAAATCCCCTTTGGCACGCTTGACGAGGCCGCGATTATTGTGCGCGGATGCCAGGTCCGGCCTGAGTTCAATCGCGCGGTTGAAATCCGCCAGCGCACCGTCCAAATCCCCCTTGATACGCTTCACTTCGCCCCGATTATTCAAGGCCCCGGCGTTTTCTGCTTCATGAATCGATTCACCCATAACTCCACAATGGGATAAACAATGACATATCCCGCGCGGAATTGCACTCCCACATTCTGATAAATTGCGCTGCGTTTTTAATGGGTAAGCGGGCCAGTCGCGGAGCGACCGCGGAAATTAGCCCGGCACATGGTGCCGGGTAACCTTATCCAATGAATTCACACGTCCTGAAAGGACGCTGGAATCGGCCCCGTTTTGCAAACCCCAAATCACATCCCCAATATGCGATAACTTGTGCTGCTCTCTCCGGCTTCAGCCTTGCTCAAAATGCGGCGGTTCAGCAGACCGCTGAAATCTCGTATTCGCCGCACATTTTGAGGCGATTGAACGCCCTAATCACCGCATACACGTCCGTGGATGCATCCTGACACCGCCCCGGATGTCCCGAAGGGACAAAACATGAATAGCCGTGGGTGGGACCCACGGTAAAGCGGAAAAAACATTCGACCCCGCGGGGGTCGCACGATTTACCACAAGGAAACCGTGGGTTCCACCCACGGCTATTCGTATTCGGCCGCTTCGCGGCCAGGCGATCGGGTGCTTTCGCGTTTCAATCGAACCTCTCGATCCAACGCGGAGGAAGTCAGCCGCCATTTTGATTCCGGATTGAGGGTTTCAAATTCTCCGGCTACTTCACCCTTCGTCCAATAAGGGAGGCCGGCGGCGTTGAGCAGAATCCGCACCGCCGGCTCAAAAAGGTTCCCCGGAGCGGCAGGGAGATCATGCTGACGGCCTGTCGCTCGATAATTCATGGAAAATGTCTTCGGATGGTTTACCGAAAGAGATTCTGTAATCCTTCCTTGTTGCTCCAATTGTTCCTTTTCTGCCCGGAGTTTTGCCTCACGTTGAATGTCCAATGCAAAGGTTATTTCATCCGCCTTGTCCTGAATCGCCTGGATGAGAACCAGCTTTACGAATCGCAGCACCGGCGCATCATCCTTTGCCACCTCGAAGGCGATATCCAGCGGGATGCTCATACGATTTGGGAAGCCTCAGATATCTCACATCCCCATGATCTGATAACCGCAATCGACGTAGATGACCTGGCCGGTGATGGCCGCCGCGCCGTCGCTCGCGAGGAACGTCCCCGTCGCGCCGAGTTCGTCGGGCAGCACGTTGCGCTTGAGCGGCGCGTGCGCCTCGTAATGTTTGAGCATCTCCGTGAACCCGGCGATGCCCCGCGCGGCCAGGGTGTTGACGGGCCCGGCGCTGATGCAGTTGACGCGGATTTTCTTGGGGCCAAGGTCGTAGGCGAGATACCGCGTGCTGGCCTCCAGCGACGCCTTGGCCACGCCCATCACGTTGTAATGCGGGACAACCTTCTCCGACCCGTAATACGTCATGCCGACGATGCTGCCGCCCTCGGTCATGAGCGGCGCCGCGCCGCGGGCCAGCGCAATGAGCGAATACGCGCTGACATCGTGCGCGATGCGAAAGGCCTCGCGGCTCGTGGAAAGAAACTCGCCTTCCAGGGCGTCCTTGGGCGCATAGGCGACGGAATGCAGGAGCAGATGCAGCTTGCCGAACTTCGCGGTGACCTCGGAAAAAACGCGGGCGATGTCCTCGTCCTTCGTGACGTCGCACGGCATGAGCAGCGTCTCGGAGCCGAAGGTGCCCGTGAGTTCCTCGACGTTGTCCTTGAGGCGCTCGCCCTGGTAGGTGAAGGCGAGCCGCGCGCCGGCCTTGTGCCAGGCCTGGGCGATGGCCCACGCGATGGAGCGCTTGTTGGCGACGCCGAAGACGATACCGAGTTTTCCGTTCAGTTGTGACATAAGTTGGCTGTTAGGAGTACAAAATCTCCGCGGCGTGGCAAGGCTGAATCCGGCGGCCCGGAGCGCGGCAGGGCATATTCCAATTTCCGAGCCGGTATCGCGTGGTTGGAAGCACCGTATTCGCGGGCCCTCCATTAGCACCCGGCTAAAGCCGGGTGACGCAGTTGGCGATGGGGATGAAACTGCTTCAGCAGTTTGTTCCACGCAGGCAGAAACCGCTGAAGCGGTTGACATCGCACGCTCCCCCGGCCGCCCGGCTTTAGCCGGGCGCTAATGCAATCGGCGTGAAAAAGGCGCAAAAACGAGATGCGTCAATTCACGACGCCTCGTCATGCCACCAGCGCAGCCGGATGAACAGGAACACCAGCAGGCCCGCGGCCAGAACCGCGCCGATGCCCCACGTGGCCGCGTCCGGATGCCCGGGAAACATCCGCAGCGAGGCGAACCCGGCCGCCGAGCCGGCGCCGATGCCCAGGCCGATCACCGCCTCGTGCGTTCCGCCGCCGCGCTTGCTGCGGGACGCCCCCACGTCCATCGAATAATAAAGCGACGAGGAATAGACCAGCCCGATGGCCAGGCCGAAGACCAGTTGCGCCGCGATGAGCAGCCAGAGGCTTGGCCCGAGCAAAATAATGATGAACCCGGCGATCAACGCGAGAAACGAGGCCAGCAGCCAGCGAAAGCGATAGTGCCATCCGGGCCAGAGCCAGAACCACACGAACGCGGCCATCCGCACCCACAACCACGCGGAGCAAACAAAACCGGCATACGTGGGCGTCAGCTTGAAATGGCCGGCAAGCTGCGGCACCACCGGAACGAACCCGTAAATCGCCAGGTACGAAAAGGGATTGGCCACCCACGCGAGCCGAAGAAACGCGCGGGCCTTGGCGGTGTCGCGCGGATTCGGCGCGGGCGGGACATTGGCGTCGGCTTCGGCAACCGGATGCGTCGTCCCGGAAAGGGCGGCCTGCTTTTCCAGCGGGTACAGGAGCACAAGCTGGATGACATTGAAAGCGGCCGGCAGCCAAAACACCGTGCCCAAGGCGGAATAATCAAAAAACAGGCCGCCGGTGAAATACGCCGCCGCCGAACCCGCGGCCCAGACGATGTTGTAAATCCCGACCGTGCGCGGAAGTTCGCCGGGCGATTCGCGGCTCAACAACGCCTGCAGATTCGGCCACACGAAACTCGCGCTGACCGTCCAGACGACGAACACCACGAGCTCCACACCCAACGCCACGTGATGGTAGCCCAGGACCATGGGCGCGAGGGCGCCGACAATCGAGGAGACGCCCATGCCGGTGAAGCCGACCCTGAGCATCCTCAAATATCCGAAGCGATGCGCCAGCAGGCCCGCGCGCGACGCGGAACCAAGGTAGGTGAATCCGTAGCACGCGGCGAGCAGGAGATTCTCGGCCTTGTCGAAATGGAAACCCTTCTCCATGAACCAGAATACGTAGTAGGTGTAGTACGCGGTGCCAATTCCGTGCAGCGCTTCGAGCGTGAAATAGCCCGTTTTGAGGCGTCGATGCAGCTTCTGCCGGTCCGCGGAGGCGGCGGTGGTTGGAGCGGCGTCCATGTCAGTGCCCGACTTCCTCAAGGGCCTTGCGGCAATACCATTTGACGGCGTTGGACATGGGCGGGCGCAGGGCGTCCAGGTCGGCGGCGGCGCACCAGCGGATGTCGTGGTGTTCCGCGGCGGCAAGCGTGAGCGAACCGTCGCGCGGCCGGGCCCAGTAAATCATGCCGATGTGCTCGTGGGTGTCCGTGATGCGATGAATATCGAGAAAGCGCGGGGCGATCAGCGCGCGCGTGCCCGGCTCGGTCGTGGGCGGGCGCTCGCCAACGAGTTCGACGTCCAGGCCGCTTTCCTCCTTGGCTTCGCGCACGGCGGCGATTTCCGGGTCTTCATCCAGCTCGATGTGCCCGCCGAGCGGCAGCCAGCGGTCGAGCTTGCGGTGATGAATGAGCAGGATGCGGTCCTGCTGGACGACAAAAATCGCCACCGTGAAATCAATTTTCTCGTGTATGTGCGCCATCGCCGGCTGACTTTGGCGCGGGCGGGGCGGGGCGTCAAACTTTTGCGCGGGCCGGGCGGACGTTGGTTATTTGCGCCGACGATAAAACACCATCGCCATGATGCCGGCCCCGAACAACACCCCGAGGGTTCCATAAGTGCGCGAGCGGTCCTTGGAGACAAATTCCATCGATGGCGGAAAATAACGGGCCGGTCCATGGAAAATAATCTCCTCCGAGGGACGGGAGATCATGACCAAGCCGATGATCATGAAGAACACGGCGAGCGCAAGCGCGGCCAACTCCGCTCCGTTAAATCGTCGCATGGAAACGTCAATGTTTTGAAACGACTGTCCGGCCCGGGCAGTCTAGGTATGGAGGAGTATTTGTCAACCACACGTTGCGGCCACTTCATTTGCAAGCAGTTGAATTCCAAAATAATCGGCTTGCAAAGAGACTTCTCATTTCCCGAAAATCGCAAGTTCGCAACCGCACCAGGCGACCGCACCGGGAGAATAGTTTTGATTGGGCGTGCGTGGTCTGTTTATCATCCAGCATGAAACTTTCCGCCAAAAGTGATTACGCGACGCGTGCCGTCCTCGGGCTCGCGCGCCGCCATTCGGCGGGCGGCTCGGTGCGCATGGACGAACTCGCGGCGGAGCAGGGCATTCCGCCGAATTACCTCGTGCAGATTTTAATCGAGCTGAAATCGCAGGGCATCGTCAAAAGCCTGCGCGGCAAGGAGGGCGGTTATTTGCTGGCCCGGCCGCCGGCGGACGTGACGATGGCGGACGTGATTCGTTGCGTGCACGGGCAGTTGTTCGATTCGCCGGCATTGAGCGACCCCCGCTGCCCGCCGGAATTGCGGGCGGCATGGCTCACACTGCAGCGGATGGTGGATGAAACCGCCGGCGACATCACATTCCAGAAGCTGCTGGACCAGAGCGTGGACAAGGGGAAGATGTATTACATCTGAGGCATGCCCAAGGTCCTTCCCAAAACCCCGCTGCCCGTCGCCGCGTGGATCGTCCTGTGCACCTTTCTAAACTGCGCCGGTTGGGGGCTTTCGGCTTTGCACGAACTCAATCTGGCGGGTTATTCGATCGCGATCTTGGGCGGGCTGGCCGCGGCCGCTCTTTGGTGGAAACGCGCGGGCGGCGGTGGTTTCGAGGGTTTCAAGCTTCAGAAGCTGGCCCGGCGTTTTCGCCGGCCCTTTGCGCTGGCGTTTTTGATTCTGGCGGCGATGTCATTCTTGGCCGGGTTGCTTTATGCGCCGGTAAACTATGATTCCCTCGCGTACCGTACGCCACGGATGCTGAACTGGCTGGCCGAGGGGCGGTGGTATTGGATTCACACGGATTTTGCGCGCGTGAACACGCGCACCTGCGGTTTCGAATGGTTGTCGGTGCCGTTCCTTGTGTTTACGCGGACGGACCGGTGGGTTTTCCTGGTGAACATCGCCTCGTTTCTGCTGCTCCCGGGGCTGGTTTTCAGCACGATGACCCGCGCGGGCGTGAAATCACGGACGGCCTGGCATTGGATGTGGATCCTGCCGGCGGGTTACTGCTACGTGTTGCAGGCGGGCGGCGTCTCCAACGACATGTTCAGCGCGGTCTATTCCTTGGCAGCGGTGGATTTCGCCTTGCGCGCCCGGCAATCGGGCCGCGCGGGGGAAGCCTGGCTGTCCGTGCTGGCGGCGGCGCTGCTGACCAGCGCCAAGGCGAGCAACCTGCCGTTGTTGCTGCCGTGGTTCATTGCGTTTCTGGCGGCCTGGCGGGCGTGGCTCAAACGGCCGCTGATGCTCGGCGCGCTGGCCGTCCCCGCCGCGGCCTGCTCCTTTCTTCCGACCATCGTCCTGAACCGGCGGTATTGCGGCGACTGGACCGGACTGAGCGCCGAACACATTACCAACATGATTGGCAATTGCCCCGCCTGGGTGCGGTTGCTGAACAATTCCATCGTGATTTTCCTGGGCAACATCGTCCCCCCCATCTTTCCCTTCGCGTCCGCGTGGAACCGTCTGGCGGACCGCCTGATTCCGAGCGGGTTTGCGAGCATATTGCAGCAACATTTTGAAATCGGCCCGGCCCACTGGCAACTGGGCGATCTGGCGGTCGAAGAAAATTCGGGAGTGGGTTTCGGAGTCACGATGCTTTTATTGACGAGCCTCGTGGCCGTCGCAATCCACCGCCGACGCCGGCCGGAAACGGCGGCGGCCCCGGTGGATTGGTTGCGGCGATGGGTTTGCATCACCCCGTGGGTGGGGCTGGCCTTTATGCTCTCCAAATTGGGATTCTCGTCCGGAACCAGGTACCTCGCACCATTCTATCCTCTGGTAATGATGGGATTGCTCTGCGGCAGCGCGCAGTCGGAACTCGTGCGGCGGAAGTGGTGGCGCGCCTGTGCCGTCGCGGGTTTTGGACTGGCGATGCTGATGGTGGTCGTTACACCACCGAGACCGTTGTGGCCGGCCGGATGGGTCATGAGCCACTACGAAGCCGGGCTGCGGGCCAGCCATCTGGGCGCGCGCATCTTCAACGTCTATTCCGTCTATGGCGCGCGGGCCGAGGCGTTTGCCGCGGTGCGGGACAGCTTGCCGGATGATGAGAAAGTGGTGGGCATGGTGACCTTCGACGACCCCGAGGCGTCGCTTTGGCGTCCGTTCGGAAAACGCCGGATACGCCACGTCATTGAAAGCGACTCTGCGTCGGATTTGCAGTCGGAAGGAATCCGGTACGTGGTGGTGAGCAAGGAGAAATTCTCCCATCTGTACAATGAATCGTTCGACGCATGGCTCGCGCGAATGAACGGAAAAGTGGTTTCAAGTTTTGTGCTGAACCTGCGCGCAGGCAGCGACCCCACCGAATGGGTGGTGGTGCGGTTGTCGCCGCCCGACGTCACCGGGGGCGGAAAACTTTCCCGTGCGGGCGCCTCCGCGGGTCATTCGCCGGCGACGATAAAAAGTTCGCCTCCCGCCGTGCCGGACGCTAAACTGCCAGCCTGAACCGATGTCAGAAACGATTGAACTGACGATTTTGATGCCCTGTCTGAACGAGTCAGACACGGTGGCGGCGTGCATTCGCAAGGCGCGGCTGGGGCTCGAACGCGCGGGCGTGAAGGGGGAGATTCTCATCGCCGACAACGGCAGCACCGACGGCTCGATTGAAATTGCCGAGAAACTTGGCGCCCGCGTCGTGCACGTCAAGAAGAAGGGCTACGGCAACGCGTTGAAGGGCGGCATCGAAGCCGCCCGGGCCGAATGGATCATCATGGGCGACGCCGATGACAGCTACGATTTCTCGGAAATAGAGGGCTTCGTGAAAAAGTTGCGGGAAGGCAGCGAACTGGTGATGGGCTGCCGGTTGAGCGGCGGCGGCGGCCGGGTGATGACGGGCGCGATGCCGTGGTCGCACCGCTGGATCGGCAATCCGATGTTCACCGTCATGGCGCGCCACATGTTTTCCTCGCCGATCAACGACGTCTATTGCGGACTGCGCGCTTTTACCAAGGATCTTTATCACCGGCTGGATCTCCGTTGCGAAGGAATGGAATTTGCCACCGAGATGATCATCAAGGCGAGCATCAACGGGGCGAAAATCACGGAGAACCCCATCACCCTGCATCCGGACGGGCGAAAAAGCCATGCGCCGCATCTCAAAACTTTCCGGGACGGCTGGCGCACGCTGCGGTTCTTTCTGATATTCAGCCCTCGCTGGCTCTTCTTTTATCCGGGCGTGGCGCTGGTGTTGCTGGGCGCGGCGGGGTACGGCGTGGTGTTTTCGGGAACTGATTTCCACGGAATACGGTTCGATGCCCACACTTTGTTGTTCGCCAGCCTGGCCATCCTGCTCGGCTACCAATCCGTCTTGTTCTCGATTTTTGCCAAGACCTTCGCGGTCAACGAAGGGTTGATGCCGGAGAACACGGCGATGAAGCGGTTTTTTGAAGTCATGTACCTGGAGCGGGGATTGCTGGTGGGCGCGCTCTCGTTGCTGGCGGGGGTCGTGCTCCTGCTCGCGGCCGTGGCGCAATGGTGGTCGGTGCGGTTCGGCCGCCTGGACTACAGTTACACGATGCGCTGGGTGATCCCGGGCGTGACGCTCACCGCCCTGGGTTTTCAAACAATCCTATCCAGCTTTTTTGTGAGCATCCTGGGTATGAAACGCCGGTGATGAACGGTCCCTCCCTCCAGCCTCCCGAGTTCGACCGGTATGCCGGGGAGTATGACGCGGCGCTGGCGCGCGGGATTTCGGTGTCGGGCGAGAACAAGGATTATTTTGCAAAGGGGCGGGTTGACTGGCTGGCGCGTTGTTTGGCCCAACTGGGCGAGCATCCCCGGCAGGTGCTGGACTACGGTTGCGGCACGGGTTCTGCCACGCCGTTCCTGAACGACAGTTTCAACGTCCCGGCGCTCGCGGGCGTGGATCTCTCGGCCCAATCAATCGAGATTGCCCGGCGAACTTACGGTTCGGAGCAGGCAAAGTTCCTGCGCCTGGATGATTACAAACCGGAGGGCCGGATGGATCTGGCCTTTTGCAACGGCGTTTTTCACCACATTCCTCCGGCCGGCCGGGCGCAGGCGGTGGCCACCATTCTGCAGTCCTTGAAGCCGGGAGGGCTTTTTGCATTCTGGGAAAACAATCCCTGGAACCCCGGCACCCGCTACGTGATGAGCCGCATTCCATTCGACCGGGACGCGATCACCTTGAGCGTAATCGAGGCGAAGCGCATGCTGCGCGCGGGCGGGTTCGAAATATTGCGCGCGGATTTTCTTTTTGTGTTTCCGAGGCCGCTGGGCTGGTTCCGGCGGTTCGAGCCGCTGCTTTCGGGGCTTCCTTTTGGGGCGCAATACCAGATTCTATGCCGCAAACATTGAACGATACTGTTTCGACTGCCAGGATCTTGCGGCCAAGATCCCGCCGGTGGATTGGCCGTTTCCTTCACCGATAACATGCCGAAGACCGACGCAAAAATCGCGGTGCTCATTCCCTGTTACCAGGAGGAGCAGACCATCGGCAAGGTCGTGCGCGATTTCCGGCAGGCGCTCCCGCGGGCGGAGATTTACGTGTTCGACAACAATTGCACGGACCGGACGGCGGAAAACGCGCGGGCGGCGGGCGCCGTTGTCTGGCGCGAGAAACGTCAGGGCAAAGGTTACGTCGTGGCCTCCATGCTCGAAAAAGTGGACGCGGACATTTGCGTGATGGTGGACGGCGACGACACCTACGACGCCAAGGCGGTCGAATTGTTGCTCGCCCCGATCCTCGATGGGGACGCGGACATGACGGTGGCCTGCCGCCTGCAAAGCCACGAAGTAAGCGCGTTCCGCAGCTTCCATATCCTGGGCAACCGGCTCGTTTGCGGCATCATCAACTGGATGTTCAAGTCGAACATCTCGGATATTTTCTCCGGCTATCGGGCCTTTACCCGGGAGGCGGCCAAGCTGATTCCCATCACTGCAGTGGGATTCGACGTCGAAACGGAATTGACGCTGCAGGCGCTGTACCGCGGGCTGGTGATCAAGGAGGTGCAGGCGGCGTACGGCGCACGACCGGACGGCAGCCATTCCAAGTTGCAGACCGGCTCGGACGGCATGCTGGTGCTGCTGAAGCTGTTCATGGTGATTAAATCCTACAAGCCGCTGACTTTTTTCGGCGGACTGGCGATTTTGTTGATGGTGGCGGGGTTGGCGGTCGGTTTCCGGCCCGTGTTCGAGTATGCGTTTGAGCGATATGTCCACGCCGTTCCGAGCGCCATTTTGGCGTCGTCGCTGGTGATTCTTTCATTTTTCAGTCTCGGACTGGGCCTGATATTGAACAGCGTCAATCTGCGGCTGTTGGAGGTGGAAAAACTGATTCGCAAGTGGGACGTGAAGGAGATGCGGGCCGTGCAGGGTTTATCCCCGGCTATAACTTCAAAGTCCCCGGCTGAAACGGCCGGAACTTCAGGCCAAGCCGGCGGGTCAATTCAAAAGAAGGACGCGGGTTCTGGTTCATCAGGCTGACGAGGCTGTCGCTCCGGAATTTCAACGGCAGACGGCAAACCTCGCCGGTTTTGATGACCAGCCACGCCAGCCGCCACGGCACTGGGACGAAGCGCGCTCGCCTCCCCTGCGCCCGCGCGAGTTCTTCCAAAATGGAGCGGAAGGACCATCCCTGTTCATGCGCGGCGGTGACGGGTTCCGGTCCCGCGGAAACGTCGGAGGCCGCCTGCCGCAGGATCAGCTCGCAGAGATCATCCTGATGCGTCAAATGAAGGACCTGCCGGCCACCGCCGAGGAGCGGAAGGGCGAAGGCATGCCCGGCTTGTTTGACGAGATTGCCAAAGATGCCCCCGGGTTGGTCGCCATAAATCAATCCGGGCCGCACGAGAAACGCGCCGAGGGGCTGGAGCCGCTTTTCAATTTCCAGCTTCGCGCGGCCGTACAAGGACTGGCAGCCCTCGAACGCGCTCATGCTCGAGATAAACACCAGCCGCGCAATTCCGGCCGCGCGGGCGGCCTGGAACAGTTTTTCCGCGCCGAGCACATTGACGGCGTGAATCTTTTTCCAATCGTGCAACGTGAAATCATGGGCGCAATGAACGAGCGCGTCGGCTCCCGGTAATTGCCCGGCTGAAATCTCGTCGCCCAACCGAAATTGGATCGCCCGCCCCTCCCGCACTTCCTCCGCGCCCGGATTGCGCGTCAGTTCCACCACGTTCCAGCCCGCCCTTTGGAACCTGGCTTTGACACACCCCCCCAAATAGCCGCGCGAACCGGTGATAAGGCAGGTGCGCTGGCCGGAAGTGGGTTTCATAAAAAACTTTCCGCTCAGGTCAGGGACGCGGATTCCCATCCAATGCGGTGGGCGTTCGCCATCACCGACAAGGTTATCGTCGTGGCCGGGATGCCGGGCAGAATGGTCGCGTCCACGGCGTGAACCCGGCGCCAGCCGTGCGGTCGGCCAAGCGTGTCCGACTCGAAGGGTCCCGGCTCTTGGCGCATGGGCAACGTGCCGCCGCCGTGGTAACTGCGGCCCGGCTCGGCGACGTGCACCATCGGCAGCACCGGCGCGGCCCCGAGCCGCCAGGCATTGCGCATCAGTTTGCCCGTGACCTTGCGCACCGTGGCCCGGGCGCGCGGATTGATTTCCGCCTTCAATTCCAGCCGGACGTCCGGCGATTGCCTCAGGGTCACGGCAATCTTCGACGAATCGTCGGAATGCAAAAAACCCTGGGCCACGACCAGCCGTTCCTCCAACGATGACGTCAGAAAATTAAAACTCATTTTGAACCGGCGCAGCGCGTGCCGCACCGCATCGTAAATCAAATTGCTGTAGGTGTAGATTTGCAGATGGACGGTGTGCGGGCTGACGGCTGGATCAAGTATCTCCAGAAAGAGCTGGCTCAGGGTATGCAGCGCCTCCTGGCGGACGCCCCGGGTGCGCCGGGCGAACAGGAGCGGAATCAAAAAATACTGGCTGTCCTTCATCCACAGCGTGCGGTCAAAATCCCGCCGCGATTCCAGCAGCAGTTTCGTCGTGGGAATGACTCCCGCGGCCAGATAAACCCGCGACGCGACGGTGGTCTGTTCCCCGCCCGTGAGCCGGTTCCGGGAATGGATGGTGACTGCCTCGTCATTCTCAACCAGCGAAGTAACGATTGCGTCGGGCTGGTAGGTGAATCGCGGGTTGCGCTCCAGCTCACGCAGCGTTGCGGCGCTGTTGTAAATATAACCGTACGGGCAGCCATGCATGCACATGCCGCAATAGACGCAGCCCGTGTCCCTGGGCGAACGCCTTGCCTTGACGGCTACGCGCGACACGCCGTGATGAATTCCACTCTCACGCAACGCCGTCTTGTTGCGATCCATATTGCCGAGCAACGTCCGGGCCTGCCGGCTTAACTCAAGCTCTCCCGGTTCGTCCGTGTATAACGGGAACATGGCCGCCAGATCATCACGCCGCGCCGCCACGCCCGTCATTTTCAGGACGGCAGCGTAATGACCGGCGAGTTCACCATTCTTGATTGGCCAGCCGTCGAGGTCCGCGTCGAGATAGGGGAGCATCGCGGCGCCCCAGACGTTGCTCAAACCGCCCTGCGCCAGGGAGGGCCTCAATCCCACACCGTCGAACGTGCAGTTGAGCAGTTTCTCGCCATCGCGATACGGAAAATCCGATCCAAACGAGAGTTTCTGGGGCAGGCCGCCGGGACCGGCAGCCAGCTCCCCTTTCAACATCGCGACGAGTTTCGGGTCCCAGCCGGCCGGGGCCGAGGCGCCGAGCTGCTCGACGGCCTGCGCGCGCGGCGCCTCCAGTTTCAAGCCCGCATCGAGCATCCGCACCTCCAGCCCTTTATCGAGCAAGGCCTGGGCGCAGGCGATTCCTGACGGGCCGGAGCCGACAACGCAATGCATAAGATGTTCGCTAAAAGGCCGTTTCTAAGGCTCTTCTCGCGCCGGTGTCAATTGAATAGCCCGGACGGCTGCGGGTTTTACGGATGTCATCATCACATTCACTTATTATTTACTTTACAGCCAATGCCGGTGTGGCATTATCTGGATGACGGGCATGGCTTCCAACGCGACAGTAACCGATTTCACCGTCTGGGGCGCCGATCAGGCCGCCTACGGGCCGGTGGAGCTGCCTACTCTCGTCTCCTGGGTCAAGGGCGAGCGTGTGACGGCTGACACCTGGATTTTTGACGCCAAACACTCCGCCTGGCGCAAAGCCTCTGACATTCCCGAGTTGCAAATGTTTTTCCGCCCCAAGGCCGGCCCGGTCACCGCCGACACGCGCATGGCCGAGCCCGAGGCGGGCATCGATCCACGGATGTTGCGCCGGGTGAAAATACTGGCGGACTTGACGGACGAACAACTCGGCCGGTTTGCCGCATCCATGGAAGTCGAGCGCGTCCCGCCGTGGCGCGTGGTCGTGAAGCAGGGCGATTGCGAGGACAGCATGTACCTGATCCTCGAGGGCGAATTCCGGGTCCGGGTCCTGGCCGGCGAACAGGAAACCATCCTGGCCACGCTCGCCGCCGGGGAATTTTTCGGCGATATCTCCCTTTTTGACCACGGCCCGCGCTCGGCGGATGTGGTGTCCAACAAGGACGGCGTGCTTTTAAAGATCACTTCCCAGGCCATCCGGAAACTGGCGGCCGAAGCCCCGGCTGTCGCGCTGCCATTCCTGCTGGCGGTGGGAAAAACCCTCGCGGCCCGCATCCGCTCCGGCAACAAGCGGTATTTCGACTCGGTCAAATTCTCCCGCGCGGCGGCGTGACCTTTCCCGCCGGCGTCAACCTCGCCGGGCCCAAGTTTCCTCGCTCAGAATCGTGCAATCTCGCGGCGTTGATGGTATAAGGGGCGCCAACATGATGCTGATTCGCTACCTGGCCAATCTTTCCAAGGGGAGACTTGTTCTCTGGTGTTACTTCATCTGGTATCTCGTGGTGCTGGTACGCTATTTCGACGCGAGCCCCCGGCTGTGGCTGACTTCCCTCGGGCTGAGCATCATTATCGGGGCGGCCTTGTTCATCAGCACCACAAAAACCGGCGCGGGCCGTGTGGAACTCGGAGGGTGGCAGATCTTCCGGCTGTTTCTGACGCCGTTTTGCGTCTCGAGCTTCTCCGCGCTGGTGAAAGACCGGGGCTTTGTGATGATTTTCTCCCCCAAGCCGGCCGAAATTTTGCTGGGCGCCGGACTGTGCGCGCTGCTGTGCGTCACAGTTTTTTTGGCGAGGGGCCACGCCGGCCCACGGCGCTCATCGGGGGCAACGTGACGCGAAAGCCGGGGCGCGCCTAGCCAACGCGCCACTGGTTTACCAGCAAGAGAAGCAGGGCGAGAGCAGCGGCAACCACGGCGGCGGCGGCGAGCGCCCACGCCAGCATCACTTTTCGCTTCCGGCGCGCCGCGTTTCCACCCATGCCGGCAAAGAGATAGTACCTGTCCTTGTCTTTGTTTGATTTTGAACCAATCATTCGGGCCTTCCGCAATGACGAACTGTAGCCGCACTCGCGATAATCGCGCCAGAGGAATTTTCAATTTTTTTTTTGTCGACCATAGCCATGCAGAGGGAGATTGGCAGCCCCGAGAATGTCACTCGTTTCGGACATTCTCAAAAAAATCAAATGAGCCGCAGAATGATGAAGAAATCCCGTGGCGGATAACGCCTGGATTGTTCGGACGCCCGCTTTTAGACCGGCTTTAAGGCGGTACGACCCGGTAAGCGAGCCGGTCGGCGTCCGACACGGCCCAAAGGCTGAGCGGATAAAGCGGTGTGTAGTATCTCATGAATCGCGCGCTCCCGTCGGCCATCGCGTAATTGGAACCGCCGCGCCCGGGCGTCGGCGGCTGGGTGTTGGAGTGCCGTCCCAGTTCGAGCCGGTCGAGGTCGTTGCCGGCGTCCTCATCGAGGTCCATGTAAAAATCACCGACGCTCGAAATCTTTTCACCGAAGAGAATCGTATCGGAAGGATGCAGAATGTTCGCGTCGTGCATTCCCTGCGTGTCC
>Ga0181537_10001265_pt1 | contig 23500 bp, 23 predicted proteins | sample PEATcosm2014_Bin_39_FD_119765 | JGI IMG/M metagenome (GOLD analysis project Ga0181537, IMG submission 119765) | Peatland microbial communities from MTU Mesocosm Facility, Houghton, MI, USA - PEATcosm2014_Bin23_10_metaG | ecosystem: Environmental > Terrestrial > Soil > Wetlands > Peat | place... | reverse complement strand
GACTGCCCTGCAGGTGCACCGCGATGATCGCTTTCGTCTCCGGAGGTGATTCGCGCCTCTACTGAGCCGCGCTCGTTCGTTGGTCCAGAAGCCCCTTGGCCTTGAACATGGCGTCGGCATCCCTCACGGTGTAGCCCGCCGGGACCTGGAACAGCGATGGGTCGGGCTCGTTCCGCTGGATGTTGGACAGGCTCATGACGCTCTCGCCCACTCGGGGGTCGTTGCGTTTCATAAGAACCACAGTCTGCAATTCAGGCGAAAACCAGACCTCAGAGGTAATGAAGATGTCCTGATCGTTGCCGATTGCGCCAGCTGGGATCCTGGTGGTGGTGCGCTTGCCCTCAGCCTTCACGCCTTCGATCATTTGGCTCGGAAGCGTCTCGACGCTGGCAAAATCCGGGCTCGGTTGATGCAGCCCCAATGGGGGGGCATTGTCGCTTGAGGCATCCGCGCCATCCCTGTGTGAAAAGATCATGACCCCTGCGCCCGGAGGCGGCGGCGGGACCATCGGTGCGTCTGCAGTGACCCTCGCGCCCGCTACGATGTCGGCGTTAACGCTCAACGCCGATCGGGCTATTGCCACGGGCTGGCCTCCGGGTCCCCCAAACCCACCATCACTAGTGACGAAGGCTAAGTTTCCCGGACTGCTTCCGAGAGTGCTCTTCACAGCCGTCTGCCCATCGGGTTCGAGTGCGTAGTGAGCTTTCGCCACTGGATCGTTGATAAACACTAAGGATTTGTTGTCTGCGGTGGACCACGGTCCGATGCTGGAGAGATTCTGCTCGCGCCGTGTGCGCCCCGCCGAATCGCGCGCCGTTGAGGCTTCCTGCTTCTGGACGATGTGCGTACCATTGGCCAGAGTCTGCGTGAGAGTGGTGGTTTCGGTGGCTGAGAATGGAGCGCCGGTCACGACTTTGCCGTCGACGTTGGCGTCGGAAGAGAGAAAGAACATCCTTTGCCCTCCCGCGGGACCTTCGCCAGATACATTCTTCGGGCCGAGGTTGGTTACTTCCTGAGCGCTGAGAGAGGCAGCGAAGGCAGCGGCGGCCACAACAGCGATCCCTAAGTGCAAATAGCGATGCGTCAAGAGGCCACTTTGCCCCCGCTGCGAGCTGCGACCAGAGGGAGCGGTATTGGCGAAATACGCCACCCTAGTCCTCAACAGCCATACTAAGTGCTCACGGAAGTTAGAGCATATTGCGATTTTGATTGACATGAGTTAGTTAGTTCCTTTCGAGGGACGATAAGTTTTGCGATTTTCCAGTTAAGGATGAAGAGAGGTTGTGCGGTACGAAGCCGGGCGAATGGCGAACGGCAGACCATCGGCGCCAAGCCAGACGTCCGCGGAGATCTGGTCGCTTGGCCCGGAGGCCGGAATGATTGCCAACGGGACGCCGGCCATAACAAACGCTTCCCGAGGGAGAGCAACGCGGATCAACTCTCCGCCTTGTGATGCCAGCGCGGGATTGGAGTAAGGCAGCGACCAGAAAACATCTCGGGCGGTTTGCGACTGGGGGGCCTGAGGTGGTGGTCCGGCGGTCTGAGGCGCGGTCACGGCCCTCCCACGCGAAGACCGATTGACCCTGGCGGCCTGCAACCCGCCCTGCAAAACCCGAGGGTGCGAGGTGTTTGGCGTGCGAACCGGAGACGCCGCCGTAGTCGTGGCCGCCGGCGGAGCGCTGGGCCTCTGGCGAACTGGTTCAAGTCCGTTGTGCGGCGCCGTCCACAAAGATAACCACGCAGCGGCGAGCACGACACACGCGAGCGCTGCGGCTCCGGAGATCGCCCACGGTTTCTTAAACGGAAGAATCCAGGGCGTCCGCGTTTCTTCGGCCGGAAGGCGTAGCGCAGCCAGTGGAATCGGGCGGGTGGCTTGATGCAGCTCGGCCACAAGATCGGTGGCGCGTTGCAGGCGGGCCCAATCCAACCGGCAAACTTCACAATGGGCCGTGTGCGCATGCACGCGAGCGAGCTCGCTTGAACCCAGTTCACCGTCGAAGGCTTGCATCAACTGGCCCGGCGACGGGTGCGAGCAGCCCGATTGAGTCCGATTATCTTCCATCGCAATCCTCCCCCAACTGTTCGAGCGCGTGTTTGAGATGGTCCGCCACCGTGGTGACGCCGATGCCGAGCACCTGCGCAATCTCGCGGTATTTCAAGCCTTCGGCGCGCAGGTGAATGCAGGCGCGCTGTGGCTCAGGCAGACGGTTGAGCGCCCGCTGAAGCTGCTTGCGCTTTTCGTCTTCGAGCACAAGATGTTCGGGGCCGCTGCTAGGGTCGACTGCGGCGTGCCCAGACAACACCTCTCTATCCTGTGGTTCCATCCGCCGGCGCCGTCTCCGTTCGTTCGCTGCGACGTTATGCGCCACGCGAAACACCCAGCCGCGCAAGTTGGTCTCTTCGCCACCGGCGCTCAAGTGCCGGAAGAGCTTCAAGAAGGTCTCCTGCACAGTCTCTTCAATGTCCCCGGGGTTATGGCCGATGTGGAGCAAATAGCGCGACAATGGGTCTCGCAACTCGGAGAATAGCGAAGCCGCATTGCGCCGGGCGGTTTGCTTCCGGCTGCTCTCATGCGGGCGGTCGAGTACTCCATCTACCGTCAAGTCGGGATCCAAGGCCCTTTCCCAGCAGCTCATCTCTTCAACAATCGCGCACAACGGACCCGAGCGACAGCGATTTTATTCGCGCACTCCTGAGCCCGGCGGTGCGGTAGCAGTCGCGCACCTTACTGGAACAACAAATGAGCAGATAGATTTTTCGAAAAAAGGCGCCCAGACCGTTACGCAACCGGCGCCTGGCGTTGCGCCCGCCGAAGGCCCGCAAACTATGAGTGGGAAAGGGTTGGTTTGGTGCGCCCGGCGTGATTCGAACACGCGACCTTTTGGTTCGTAGCCAAACGCTCTATCCAGCTGAGCTACGGGCGCGACAAAATCAGTATAGCAACGCAAGGACCCCGAAGCCCCGCCCCCGCGTGATCCGATTTAGGCCGCCTCGAGCTGAATGTGCCGCGCCGTTAAGATCGCCGGGAGTAACGAGCTTACGGTTCCATCAGGAGACCAAAGCAGATGCAGTAACCGGTACAGATGCGTTCTCGCGATCGGAGCGAATCGTGCCGGCTTCGAGACGCTCGCGAAAACGGAGCGATGGGCGCTCCACCGCGAAGTAAGAGAAACAGGCGCAGGCGAAAATGCTGATGAGACTAATGACTGGAGTGGCGATAATTTGCCATCTGCCATGGAGATAAATTGCCGGCTGCGCCAAGTGTAGATGAGTGAAAGGCTGCTGCCATAGATACAGCGAGTAGCTCAAAACTCCAATTGACGACGGAATCCGTGAGTTGAGCGCACGTCCCAACATGCCGGTGTGGTTGGTGATGGCCCAGTCAATACATAACGCGATCAAGACGTTAAGCGCAAGCCGCAGGGCGCCGGCGATTATGCCTAGATGGCTATTCTCGGAATTCGCAAGAACGACAAGAACTGGCACTACAATGAAGGCCCGAGAGCGTTGCAAACGAATATAGGCGGCGTTCGCTTGTAGCGTGACGCGAAAAAACGCCAATAAGCATCCAGTCGCGATGTGGTCCGGGAGCCCGACGCGAGATAGGTCCCACCCTCCAATCGAGACGCCGCAACAAAGGTGGATGTAGCCTCTAACCAGTGGCCCTAGCACAAGAACCGACACGAGGAGCCACGGGGCGCGCCTCTTGCCGGCCAGAACCAGCAGAAGCGGCCATACAAGATAAAATTGTTCCTCGATCGAAAGCGACCAGGTATGCGTTATCGCGTAGCTGGAAGGACCAAGTTTGCGGAAGAGATTGCTTGTGTATGTCAAGGCCGGCCAAGCGGCGGAGACCGTCAGAGAACTCAAATGAAATATAGAAAATGCGAGCATTACGCCAAGATAAAAATAAAACGGCGGGAAGATCCGCATGGTGCGCCGGAAATAGAAATGCCGGAGGTTGATATTTCCGGTTCGCTCCAGTTCTTTCAGTAACAGCGTTGTTATGAGATAACCGGAGAGAACAAAGAAAATCCGAACGCCAAGCTCGCCCAAGTTCAACGGATTCGTGCCATAGAGATCGCCGCAAAAATGGCAGACCAAAACTGAAGCGATCGCGATTGCCCGTATGCCGTCCAGACTTGGAATGCGTCCCGCGTTTGAGTTCAATCGTCGAATCATAAGCCATCGTAAAAGGGCCGAACTCGCGCGTCAAGCACAAGGCTGCTTATGCGACGCGACACGAGGTGGCCGAAACTCCGGGACTGTTACCTAAGTTAGTGAGTCTTCCAGAAGCATATGGGTTCGATAATGAAGACTGATGGTAAATCCAGTGCCGCGTGAGCCTCGTGCCGGGAGCATCGGAGCACTCGAACCATCTAGACAGAAAGGCCCACTATGAGTCTGAAGCGATGGTCGCTCGCTTTTTTGGCGGTGTTCACTTTCGTTTGGGCGTCCTTTGGAGCAGACGCGCCCGGCATTAGTTAGTGCGCGAGAGCGGCAGCGACACGTTGCACGGTATCGCCGACCCTCCGCACGGCGAAGTGAAATGGAACCATGGCGCGTTCCCGCATGGGGAGTTTAGCACCAAGCTTATGCAGCCAATCAGGGCTGTGGCTCACGAGCAATTCGTGTTAGCAATGCTTGGAATCTCTTGTTCGAACGAAACATGTCCACCGAAGGCTCCGTCTTGAGATACACCATATAATCGGACCGCTCGTCGTATGCTTTTTGGATCCACATGAGGCTTTGGCCTTTCTCGCCTAGCGCGGCATAGATGCCCGCGATATACATGGCCGGAACATAGTGTTCCTTTGCCGAATCCTCGAGTTCCCGCAGCACCTTTCTCGCTTCAGCCGGGCGGCCCGACAGCGCATACGTTCGGGCGATGTTTGCCGGCTGTCTGTTTCCGCCGGAATTAAGATCTGTCCGGATGCGAAGGGAGCCTACGTAACGCCGGCTCACCAATTCCCACTGGGGGTAACGATGTCGCTGGAGCGGCGGATGGCCCTTCTTAGCTGGGCCTCACGCGCCGGCGCTTTTGTTATCGAAGATGACTATGACAGCGAATACAGGTTTGAGGGACCGCCTTTGCCTGCCCTGCAAAGCCTCGATAATCACTCAAGCGTCATCTTCATCGGATCGTTCAGTAAGACGCTATTCCCAGCCTTACGCGTGGGCTACGTGGTATTACCTCCGCAGTTAATAGATTTCTTCCTGGGTTTTCGCTACCGAACCGATTTCCGGAATTCATCCTTCGACCAGGCGGTGCTTTGCGACTTCATGGCAGACGGGCATTTGGCACGTCATCTGCGAAGGATGCGGAATCTGTATGCGGAGCGCCTCGCAACACTCATGGAAGGAGCGAAGCAACATCTGGGTGGGTTGTTTGAGATCTCTAACGTCAGGGCAGGCCTCTACACGATCGGGTAACTCAAGAATGGAATGACTTCACGACGGGCGGAAGAGCTGGCGGCCGTTCAGGGTGTTGAAGTTTTCGCCGTCGATCGATGCACTATGAGCCTGATCCGAATGCGTTGCTCCTCGGCTTTGGAGGATTCGACAACTTTGCGATACGGCAAGGACTCATTTGACTCGCAAAGGCATTGAGCTAGCCAGACCTCGGGCCGCGAGACCAGAAAGAACTGCCGGAAAGGTGCCAGGAGAGATCGCACTCGCAACGGGTGGGAGTTCGGGAATCGGATTTTGCAACAGCGAAGCAAAGCGGCACAATTCTAACCTTTCTTCGGGTGCCGAGCCGGGCGCCAACTCGGTCTAGCCTCGCCGCGTGATGACAAACCCCACGGCCAGGGCATTGAAAAATGAATGCAGTGCGATCGAGGGCCAAAGCGAATTGGTTTCGGAGATATAGCCAGGCCAGGAGCAGGCCAATCGCGCTCAATTCCAAGAAATGGCGCGGGTTTCCGTGGGCTAACGAGAAGACTACCGCCGAGAGAATCGTCCCCGAAACCAGATAGCCATGCGCGCGGAACTTGCCCAGGAGAAGCCCCCGGAACAGTAACTCTTCAGCGATGGGACCCACGATGACTATCGCCGCTATGGCCAAGAATAGTGCCCAGCCTCCAGTCTTCGCCAGCGACAGGAGTAGCGGACTCGTACTCGAAGGGCCGAGGTTCAGCAGGCGCCACAGTGCGGATTCCATCGATCCGAGCAACCACAACGCTGGCACCGCCGCGCAAGCCACCAGCAGCCATTTCCACGAACCACTTGCGGGTTTGTTCCCGAAGCCGATCAACGTCGCATCGGTCCGGCGGGTTCGGCTCAGGAGGAACAGCGCGAATGCCCCAGCGCCGCAAGAGGCCGCCAGGATTAGCCCCCAAAAGACCCAGGACATCGGGGACGCGCCCCGTTCCGACAGGTTCCTGAGTTGGTTGAGGATTGCGCCGTGAGTGAGGATCGCGGCTGGCACGAAGAGGACTACGGGCATTACAAGCTGGGCCACGACCGCCTGCCAGAGCCACGGAAAGAAAAGGGCACGGCGTGTCACTGTTTCCGCATTTCGAAGCTCCGTTCAGTTCGATGCCGGAACTGGCGCTCTGGCGGCGTCGAACCGCTCTTTTGTTCTCCAGACTGCGCCACTCCAGTCATTCCCGATTCGCGTGAACAATTGCTGAGTGAATTCAGTATCCGTCTGTCTGACCGCCATGAAAGCCATTTTGTTCCGCTGGTCGTTTGTGCTTCCGTACAAACGTTCGAGCGCAGCGAATCCAAGCTTCACCCGTTCCCATGACAAGGACAACTGATCCCTGGAGTAACAGCGTTCTAATCGGGCGCCGGTCTAGGATCCGCAAACTTATGAGTGGAAAAGGGTTAGACTGGTGCGTCCAGCGTGATTCGAACACGCGACCTTTTGGTTCGTAGCCAAACGCTCTATCCAGCTGAGCTACCGGCGCGACAAAAATTAGTATAGCAACGCAAAGACCCCGAAAAGGCGCCCCTCGCGCGATCCGATTTAGGCCGCCTCAAGTTGGGTGCGCGGCGCGCCATGGTCGGGACTCTTCCACAAGCATATGAATTCGATAATAATGAAGACTGATGGCGAGGCCCGGTCCCGTATGAGCGGCAGGCCAGGGGCATCGGCCCATTTCGAACCACCTAGACAGGCAGGCCCACTATGAGTCTGAAGCGTTGCGCGCTCGCGTTTTTGGTGGTGTTCGCTTTCGCTTGCGTGTCCTTTGAAGCGGACGCGCCTGGCATTCAGTTAGTGCGTGAGAGCGGCTCCGACACGCTGCACGGTATCGCCGACCCTACGCACGGGGCAATCAAATGGAGCCACGGCGCGTTCCTGTATGGGGAGTTTGGCACGTATCCTCCAGCCGTCTATACGCTGGATCGGGAGGGCAACTGGATTTCCTCGGCGACGGTCCGAGCACCAAACGGGGCTCAGGTCTGGTCCCATGACTACGATCGCGGGACCGACGGCTCGATCGTTCTCTCGGGCCAATATTCATCTGATCAAGGCGCCGTCCCGTTCATCGCCTGGATCTCCGCAGATGGTAAGACTCAGCGCCTGGTTCCCACCACGCCATATTTTCCTAACATGCTCAGCGTTGCGCCAGACGGAACGGTCTGGACTATTGGCCACGAAATGATCAACTGGGATACCAAGGCTCCCGGACTCGATCCCGAAGCAGGCGTCCTAAGGCATTTCGATGCGACCGGAAAGCTCCTTGGCAGCGCGCTCCCGCAATCGCGGTTTAAGACGCGCCATGAGCAATTTCGCCTCGCCTCGGGGCTCCTCGTCGCCAAGAGCGATCGTCTCGGCTGGTTCGCGCCTCGAGAGGAAAACGGGCAGTACATCGAGATATCGACGGCGACGATGGCAGTGCAGAGTTACCCCGGGCTGCCGGCTCCCTCGCGATACGATAGGGCCGACGCGTTGGCATTGTCCGACTCTGGAATGGTCACTCTGCAGATCGAGGACAGATCCCCACTCGCCCGAGCGACTTACTCGTTTGACCGCGCAACGTCGAAGTGGGTGCCACTGCGGGTTCCGGCAATTGGGGGCTATAACTGCACGCCCATCCTGACGGGGACCGACGGAGAGAGTCTTGTCTTTCAGTATGCGCAATCGGTGGCGTTCTTCCGCGTGGCGGGTTCACTGAATTTGGAATGACGCCGGTTGCTCGCTAGCGATTACGGCATTCCGGAACCCAGGCGCGTCTGCCGGCGCGAACCCCTGAAAACGCGGCCAACTTCGTCGAGAGTCAGTGCTGGAGAACAACCTCAGATTAGCCCGTCATCCGCCCAGAATCGTCGGCAAAAAGGCGGCCGAAGGTCTTGCAAAAAAGAGTCTTAACCGTCAAATGAATCATCTCTAGGTACTGACGTATATGTGTTTGGGAGTAGAACCATGGCAGCCAGTCCAAACTTCACAGCATCGCTTCCACCGAGCCCTCCCCTGCTTAATCTGGATCAGATTGAGGATCTCCTCAAGCTGCAAAAGGCCGCTCAGAAAATCAGTTCCATCCTTGACCTCGACCAGCTCGTTGACAAGGTCGTAAACGAGATCGCCCGTTCCTTCGGGTGTCTGGATTCTGACATCTACCTGCACAACCAGGAGCGAGGCGAACTGTCGCTGGTGTGCGCCCGTAGCTGCACCGGCTGCGAGCTGTGCGGCCCCGGCCACAGCCTGAAGATTGGGAAAGGCATGGTTGGATACGTCGCCTCCACTGGCCAGATGCATTACGCGCCCGATGTGCGCCAGGACCCCTATTACATTGGCTGTGAAGAATCCACGCTCTCGGAAGTTGCCATTCCCCTCCATGTAGAAAGGCAGTTGGTGGGAGTATTCACCGCCTCCCACGACGAATTGAATGCCTTTAGCCCCTGCCAACTGCGGCTGCTGCAAGCCCTGTGCAGCGATGTGGCTGTGGCCGTCCACAACGCCCGCCGATTTCAACAGGTGCAGCGGCAGAGGGAGCAACTGAGTGGTGAGGCTCAGGAGGCGCGCGTCATCCAACAAGCGCTTCTCCCGAAGACCTCTCCCTCCATTCCTGGTTTCACCGTGTCCGGGCTTTCCATTCCCGTGGGCGCCGTAGGCGGCGACTGGTACGATTTCATTCCCATCGACAAAGGCCGTTGGGGACTGGTGCTGGCCGATGTTTCCGGCAAGGGAGCCGCTGCCGCGCTGCTCATGTCCGCCACTCGCGGCATTTTGCGATCCCTGGTCGGGGCCGCCTGCACTCCGGGTCAAGTGCTGGCGAAGCTGAATCGCCTTCTTGTCGAGGACTTTCCCGCCGGCCGCTTTGTGACCATGGTGTATGGCGTGCTCGATCCTGCTAAGCGGACTCTCACCTTCGCAAATGCCGGCCACCTGCAGCCGCTCTTGATCACAGGCACCTCAGCCCAGTTCCTCGACGTCGAGCGAGGAATACCCCTCGGACTGGGACCCGGCGATTTCTCGGAGGTGGAAGTGAAGCTTCCCATCGGTTCTCGCCTGGTGTTTTACAGCGACGGCATTACCGAGGCGGAAAATCAAACCGACGAAGAGTACGGGCCGGTGCGTCTTCAGGAACATTTTTTGCAAACCGACGCCTCCGCCGAGAGCCTTCTCAATGACGTGCGCTCGTTCGCCGACGGTTCGGGTCTGCGCGATGACGCCAGCGTCATACTGGTGAAGGGTTAACCGAGTCACTGACCAGATAAGCGAGTAGGCGTCTCTACAATGCCTTGCTAGTCCAAGCGGCTTTCAATGGGGGTGATTTCCGGGCTGAGAATGCGTCCGTCCGAGCCAATCTCAAAGGTTCGGCCGCGCCATTCCACTCTATTCGACAGATAGCTTGCCATCCAGACAGCGAAGCCAAACAAATCCCAAATCGGCGTCAACGCGAAGCCGGCAAGGGCGACGGGACTGCGTAACACTAGCCATCCCGTGATCAAGGCCGAGAGAAAGCGGAGAGCCACCAGTATTGGCGCAATCCAGATAACCGGCGGCGCCCACGCCCAGCCGGCTGCCAGCGCGAAACACGCCCATAAACCCGCATGCGTGATCGGCAAGCCGGCATACGGCTTACCTTTGGAAAGCCGTATGGTGCGCGCCCAACGCAGTTGATGGTTCCAGACGCCCTCCCAGGTGTCGTCGCCGAGCGAAGTCTCCACAACATAAGTCGACAACACCGCCGGTTTCCCCAGTTTCGCGACGCGGCGCCCGAGTTGGTAATCATCCGCGAGGTAATCGGCGATTGCGCCGAAGCCGCCGGCCGCCGCAAGATCGGTCGCCCGGAAAGCCAGCGTGGAGCCCAGCCCAAACTCACGAACACCTACCATCGGAGCAACCAGCGTGCTCGGCATGAAGTCGGTTGCGATGCCCAACGCCTCCCAGGCCGCTGGCAGGCTATGAGGCTTCGGCCTGTATAAGCAGGTGACTAACCCTGCTGAGCTTCGCTCGAGTGGCGCGACGACTTCCCTTAAGTAGCCCGGTGACACGCGGATGTCGCTGTCGTTCACTACCCAGATAGGATGCCGCGCGTGGCGCGCCAGCATTCTGAGTAGCCCGACTTTGCCGTTGCGCCCCTCGTCGCCGCCGACCAGCAGCCGGATATGCGCGTTCGGGAACTCGGTCTTAAGACGCGCGATTTCCGCGATCGCGGGGTCGTCGGCTTCCTTCGCTCCGAAAAGCAGTTCAAAGCGCGGGTAATCCTGAGCGGCTTGAGATCGGAACGCTTCAGGGGTGTCAGGGTCCAGGCCGTGAATCGGCTTGAGAACGGAAACGCCGGGCAGGAAATTCGACCGTGGAGCCCGCCGTAGCAGCTGCAACAGGCCCGCGGCTATCGCCATGAGTTGGTATATCGCAGCCGGGAGAAACAGCAGCGGAAGGAATCTCACGATGTCGCAGGACCTTCCGCGGGAATCGGCCGCCACAGATTCATTTCGCTAATAGTATTACGCCGCCGGCAACCAGCAAGACGCCGGCCATCCGCCGGTTTCCCAGGTGCTCACGCAACAGGAACTTCGCCAGCAGTGTCTCGACGACAAACTGGAGAGCCGAAGCAGGGACAACCAAGCTGATGGGCGCGCGCTGGACGAGCGCCATAAACGCAAAAAATGAAATCGCCATGCAAAGAATTGCCAGCCCAAGCGGCGCGCGCATCGCGATCATGCGAAGCAGGCGCGCCAGGCCGCGAGTGCTGACGTCCTGTTCGCCGGCGCGCTTCATTTCGCGGCTTTGCAGCAGGTCCGCGAGCACGGTCGCGCATACGACGATCGATAGCAATATCCACGTCATATCGGTCGCTCACCGCCCTGGCCGGCAAGCGGTATACTCACTTGCTCGAGCGGCGGCGCGGGCGTCTTGTGTGCAGTGGTCCCCACCAGGCCCGATCCGGCCAGGATGAGCGCCATTCCCAGCCATTGCTCGAGGCTCACCTGTTCGCTGAGAAAGACGCGTCCGAGTATGGCGGAAAGCACGTAGCCCGCGGCCGTTATCGGCGCCACGAAACTGAGATCGGCCCAGCTCATCAGGGCCATACGCGTCAGTAGCCACAGAATAAGCAAGCCCACTCCCGCAGCCACCAACGGATCAAACAGCGCACTGAGATAGCCAAGCGGGTTGAAGCCCAGCAATTCGCGATGCTTCATGCCGGAGGCAAGAGCAAGGTTGCCGAACGCATTCAGCGTGATGACGGCGCACGTCAGCAACAAAGTCTGCGAGTGCGTACGGCACTGAGCGGGCCTAAGAGGTGGCTCTGAGTTGGCATGCAACTCGCGCACAACACACTCGCTCGCCACGGATAAGTCCGTGCAGCTGGTGTCGTGTCTGGCGCCGCACTTCGCGGCCTCTGGACTGTTGGGCGCTGGCAAGCTTTGTTTCTTGGCCCCGCGCTAGTCTCCGGCGCTGGTGGTTAGCACGGGTTGCTGTTTCTGCTCTTTCACAAACCGCTTGCGTTTAGACCTCAGGGCCAGATACTCGCGCGCTTCTTTGTACAAGCGCTTACGCTCAGCGTTATTGAATATCGCCTTGCGGACCAGGCGGAACGCTACTTTCGGGCGGAAATAATATTCGCCGTAAAACCGCTCGACGGAATCCACCAGTTCGCCGCGATCAAGCCCCGGATAAATCACGTTGGGCAGTTGGTGCCCACTTTCGTCAGTCATCGAGTCGATCGTGATCAGGTTATTCTTCTTCGCGTGTTCGTAAAATTCCGTGCCCGGATACGGATGGGCAATCGACACCTGAATGGTCTCGACGTCCAGCTCCTTCGCAAAGTCGATGGTTTTCCGGATCGATTCGCGAGTTTCCCCCGGCAGGCCAACGATGAAGTCGCCATGAATGGTCAGGCCCAGCTTCTTGCAATTAGCCGTGAAACGCCGCGCCATGTCGATTGTGGCGCCTTTTTTGATGTTCTTGAGGATCTGCTGATCGCCCGATTCGTACCCAACGATGAGGAGCCGCGCGCCCGCCTCTTTCATGGCCTTCAGCGTCTCGTAGTCGGTGGTGACCCGCGAAGTGCAGCTCCAGGTGAAGTTCAACTGCTTCAGCTTCCCGCACAGCTCGATCGTGCGCGCCTTTTGGTAGTTGAAAGTATCATCGTCGAAGAAGATTTCCTTGAGGCCGGGAAAGTTCTCCAGGGCCCAACGGCATTCGTTGACGATGTCGTCGGAAGAGCGTAGCCGCCAGCGATGGCCCGAGTGAGTCTGAGGCCACAAACAGAAGGTGCACATCGCCGGACACCCGCGCGACGTGTAAAAGGCGATGTAGGGGTTAAGCAGAAACGGAACGTTGTACCGGCGGAAATCGAGATCCGTTTTATAGACCTTAGTCACCCACGGAAGCTCATCCAGGTTCTCGATAACGGGCGCTTCCGGATTGTGCTGGAAGGAGCCGTTCTTGCGGAAAACGACGCCAGGAATCTCCTCAAGAGGCTTGCCGAGGGCATAGTCGCGAATCTGATAGTCGAATTCCCGTTTCACCACGAAATCGATCGCCGTGGAAGCGCTCAGGCATTTTTCCGGTTCCACTGTCACCGGAGGGCCGACGAAAGCCACTTTCAGGCTCGGGTTCGAATCCTTCATCATCTCGGCAATCTTGATATCCACGTGAAAGCCGGGAGTGGACGTAAACAGCACGAGCAGTTCGAAATCCGGCGCCATCGCCACCGTCTGTTCGATGGAAATCTTGTGGGGTGGGGCGTCCACCACCTTGCTGCCGGGAATCATTGCCGCCGGGTAGCAAAGCCAAACCGGATACCAGTAGGATTCAATCTCGCGCGAGGCTGGCCAGCGCGAACCGGCGCCGCCGTCAAAGCCTTCGAAAGAAGGCGGATTTAGAAAAAGCGTTCTCATGAACTCCCTTTAGGGTAACGGGTTTATTTGCTCCCCACAACCGGGGCAGGCCAGGCGGTATCCAGGAGAATCCGAATGGCGCCCAGAGGCGGGCGAAGCGCACCCTGCTATTCGGCAGGTTAGTCGTTCAAAATCAGCGCGTTAGTGAAGAGAGGTGTTCAGGAGGAACTCATCCCCGGCAACCTGCGACTCGGCCTCAAAATTGGTGTAGTTGATGTTAAGCTGCACTTTGCCCACCATGCGGCAATCGATCACGCTGGACATGCTCTGGGGGACCGCGATGCCGTTGTCGATCTTATAAGCTCTCTCGAAATCGACGTGTTTGAAGAAGATACTGGGATTCTTCACCAAGCGGCCCTTTTCAAATACGGGCAGGAATGTCGCCTCGTCCAGCCACATTTCTCCTTTGAACAACCCGGGCGCCTTCTTGCGCGGCGACAGGGCAAAAACGTAAACCCAACCTGCGTCGGCGCTGAGCTTCTGTCTGCCTTTGAACTTGAATTTGTAGTTCGCCGGCGTGATGGCTATACCTTTGTAGGTTTGAGACTCCTGCTCGGCATCGAGGTAACGGGAAATGACTTCCTGCTTGACGGTGCTGTCGCCCTGAAACCCGAGAACCTTGTACGTGATCTTGCCCAACTTAGAGATATTTCGCAGTGCGTGCAGTTTGCCGTACTTCTGCAAATGCGGCACGGAGGCGTCTATATCGACTTCCATCGACACGCCCTGCAGGGAGGATTGGCGGGCTTGCGTTGCGCTGAGATAGCTCTGGATGATGGCCGAGGTTTCTGAACTCTCCCCAAGCATGTCGTCGTCGGCAGCCCAGGCCCCAACCCCGCTAGTACAGACTCCCAGAAACAAAGCAATCGCTATTGATTTCAATACCTTTACTCCAAGCCTACCGGAGAGCGCCTTCAATGAGGCATCTCCGAATTTGCAGTGTGGATGCCCCATGGTATCAGAACTCACCCGGACGGGCATACCTGGACTCATACTAGGCCTTCCACGCTCACCTTTGAGATGCTACCTTCCAACCCAACTATTCAACCATTCGATGGATGCTGCACACAACGAGAGGACGCTCGCAATCAGCCCATCCGAGGTAAAGAATCCTTAATCTATTCCACCGGCCGCTCGCCCAAGATCGGACCGGCAAACTCGAATTTGTCCGCTTTCCGCTGCACTGCCTTCTAAACCTAACAATTGCAATCTGATCCAGCCCGAAACCGGCGTACTCGAGAAGTGCCGCGACTGCTCCACGCTGGGTTTGTTATGAAAACCCGACGCAAACACAAGACTTGGACCTTAATGCAAGCTAATATGCTAACTAGCCAAAGAGAGGAGCCTGTATGCATCGTCGGTCTTTCCTGAAGCGAACTTTAGGTACTGCGGTCGCTCTTGACGCGTTTCCCTACCATCTTTTTGCCGGTCTCGAAAAGAAGGCCGCTTCGGACCGGGTCCTGCTCGGCCCTAAGAAGATTCCGGTTAGCCGGCTGGCTCAGGGTTCGGGAACCAATGGCGTGGGCGGAAGCTCCAATCAGACGCGCAAGTTGGGGCTGCATGGCTTGGCCGATCTCTATCGCGCCGCTTACGACAATGGCATCACGTTGTGGGATTCGGCCGATCAGTACGGCACGCATCCACATCTGCGCGAAGCCCTGAAGAGCGTCCCGCGAGAAAAAGTGGCGATTCTCACCAAAACCCATGCCTCGAACGAACAGGAGATGCGCGACGACCTGGACCGCTTCCGCCGCGAACTGAACACCGACTATATCGACATTCTCCTCCTGCACTGCATGCTGGATGGGGATTGGGACCGCCGGAAAGCAGGCGCGATGCACGTGATCGAGGAGGCCCAGGCGAAAGGGATCGTGCGCACAAAGGGCACCTCTTGTCATGTCTTGGAGGCACTCAAGACCGCGGCGAATTCGCCCTGGGTGGAGGTGGATCTCGCCAGATTCAACGCGGCCCAAATAGCGATGGATGCCGACCCGGCCACGGTGCATGGCGTACTGAAGGAAATGAAAGCAAAAGGCAAGGGCGTCATCGGCATGAAGATCCTGGGAGCGGGCAAATTGCGAAACAAAGTGGACGAATCGCTGCAGTATGCCTTGGCCCACGATGTGCTCGATTGCTTCACCATCGGATCGGAAAGCCGCGAACAGATGGAAGATCTCGTTCGCAAAATACCCGCCGCCAGCGTGCGTGGCTAGGCTGTCCGCCTGCTGACGCGCGCGGTTCAGTGCTGTCGGCAAATTGCGCCAGCAGTGCCGTCTCTGAACCGCGACCGTAGTTCGCGTAGCGCGAGGGAGCGGATGCCAACTTCTTCAACTTGGCGCTAGTAGCGATAAAACGCCAGCAGCGTATCCGCCGGATTGGGGATTGCGCTGTTGGTGAAAGTCAGTGTGGCGCCCGTGGCGGTATAGTCGACGCCTGCGTTGAGAAGAACGCCGTTCTTGTAGACGCGAAGTCCGCCATTCGGCGTATTCACCAGCGTGAATGACGTGTTGAAGCCATTAACCAATCCCATAGGCGTCTCGCCGTCGGAAAAGTATATTACCTGCGCTGGGCCATTCACGCGATAGAACGCCAGCAACACATCGTTCGGCAGCGGGATATTCGTAAAGGTTACGGCCGAGCCGTTGAGTGTGTAATCGTTGGTCGCCTGTTGCAGGATGCCGTTGCGGAAGATCGCCAGGCTCGTCCCGGGACTAGGAGCCTGCGCCAGCGTAAATGCGGAGTTGACGCCATTCATCGCGCCGCCGGGGGTCTCGTCGTCGACGAAGGTGACGCTGACTATGTTTCCCGTACACGCAGCGAGCGAGGCCGCAAGACCTACCACCTGGCTGATCTGAAGCGGCAGGGTAACGGAGCCAGTGCCGGTTAAGGGAACACTGACTGGGTTGACCGAAGTGCTGTTTGCGATCTGCAGGATCGCCGCGCGACCCTCCGTAGCTACCGGCGTAAACACAATATTCACCTGACAACTCGAGCCGACCGTGAGGCTCGAGGGGCAGTTTGTCGAGCTGACGATGAAATCACCGGGATTTGCCCCAGCTATCGAATAGCCGCTCAGCGTCACTGGCAACCCGCCGGTGCTCTGGATATTCACGGCTAGCGTGCTGGTGGCGCCTAGTGTCAGCGTTCCGAATCCCAGAGCCGGCGTAAATGTGAGCTGTGCGCCCAGACCAGTCCCGTTCAGGGCTACCGTCTGTGGGCTGTTGGTGCCCGTGTCGGTGATCTGCAGCGTGGCGCTCCTGGACCCCGTCGCCTGAGGCGTAAAAGTCACATTGATTTGGCAGGAGGCAGCGGCTTGCAGAGTCGCCCCGCAGGTATTCGAGCTGATCGCAAAGTCACTTGCATTTGTGCCGGTGATGGTGAAAGTGGTCAGGCCCGCCGCGGCAGTGCCTGCGTTCTGCACTGTCACGGCCTGGGATGCGCTGGTTGAGCTAAGGTTTTGCGCGGCGAAAATGAGTTGCGGCGTAACCGTAAGAGAGACCCCTACACCTGTTCCCGAGAGCGAGCTGATTACCGGATTGGGAGAGCCGCTGTTTCCTATTTGGAGGCTTGCAGCGAAGGCTCCGGCCGACGCTGGCTGAAACTTGACTTCCACTTGGCAGGAGGTTGCCGCGGCCAGGCTCGCTCCGCAGGTAGTTGATGAAATTGAGAAGCTGCTTGGGTTGGCGCCCGCCAGCGACAAGCCAGCCAAAGTGATCGCAAGGCCTCCCGAATTTTGAACGAGTACAGCCTGCGTGGAGCTGGCCACTCCAACGCCTTGCGCGCCGAATGCGATGGAAGGCGTGACGGTCAAGGCCGCCGCTAAACCCGTGCCTGAAATGGGCGCCGCCTGCGGGCTGTTTGAAGCGCTATCGGATACTTGCAGCGAAACGCTTCGAGTGCCACTCGCCGTTGGAGAAAACGTAATGCTGACCTGGCACGACGCTCCGCCCGCTAGCGTTGTAGCGCAGGTATTCGCGCTGATTGCAAAATCTCCAGCGTTCGTGCCGCTGAGGCTGAACGTGTTTAGAACGGCCGCGACGCTGCCGGTGTTCTGCAGGCTGACTTGTTGCGCCGTGCTGGTTGTGCCGATGTACTGTGCGCCGAACGTAACGCTGGAAGGCAAGCCAAGCGTCGTAGTCGCGCCCGTGCCGGTCAGCGTTACAGCCTGCGGACTGTTTGTGCCATTGTCGGTGATCGTTATCGACGCCGCCCGGCTGCCAATCGCCTGCGGAGAGAACGCGACGTTGAATTGACACGAGGCGCCCGCTGTCACTGCCGCGCCACAAGTATTGCCGCTGATTGCGAAGTCGCCGGGGTTCGTTCCGCCTAAGGCAATACTCGAAAACGTGACTGGCGCGCCGCCCGTGTTCTGGATGGAAACAGCTATCGGCGTGCTGGTTGTCGACATGCCCGTTGGCGGGAACGCCAGGCTGCTGGTGACTGTCAGTGAGCTGCCCAAACCGGTGCCTGTGATGCTGACCGCCTGGGGGCTGCCCGGAGCGCTATCGGTGATTTGTAACGAGGCCGTTCGGATGCCGGGGCCGGTTGGAGTGAACGTCACGCCGACTGCGCAAGTGGAAGTGGCGGCGACACTGGCGCCGCAGGTGTTCGCGCTGATTGCGTAATCGGACGGGTTCGCTCCCGTCAGCGTGAAGCCGCTGAATGAGAATGCCGTTGCACTCGGGTTTTGAATGGTCACGGTTTGGGCCGCGCTCGTCGAGGCCACTGTTTCCGCGGCAAATGTGAGGCTCGGAGTAATGGTCAGGCCCGCCTGGCCCGTACCGGAAAGCTGCACAATCTGTGGGCTCCCGGAGACGTTGTCGGCAATTTGAAGCTGCGCGGAGCGCGCGCCAGCCGCAGCCGGCGTGAAAGTAACGTAAACGGTGCAAGAGTTTCCGTGAGTCAATGAAGTCCCGCACGTATTGCTGCTGATGGCGAAGTCGCCGGGGTTTGTGCCGGCAATCGAGAAGCCGGTGAAGCTCGCCGCGTCCGCGCCGGTGCTGGTCAGCACCGCGCCTTGCGAGGCACTCGTGGTTCCCACGGTCTGCGTCGTAAAGGTCAGGCTCGAAGTCACGGTCAGCGCCGGTGGGATGCCGCCCGCTGGGTTAGCAGGGGGCGGCGACAAAGATCCACAGGCTGAATTTGCGGTCGATACCTCAGCAATTGTCAGAGGCTGTGAGCTGGGGGGAACAAACCACTGTAGAGTGTAGGAGGTGTCTCCGCTCGAACTGACGAACGTCACCAAATAGTAGGCGCAGGGCGTTACTCCGGTGGTTGGCTGCAGCAGCACCGAGAACACACCCGAGATCACGCTTGCGGTGGCCGATGTCGGCGTAAACGCTGAGCCTGTTCCGCCAACCCAGGTCAGCGTCAGGGTCCCGTTGAAATCGGATCCATCTGGATTCTCCACGGTGTCCTGAACCAGCGTCAACGACTGCCCCATTCCTTTGCTCGCCAGCGTCAAGGTGCAAAGGATGGAAAGCATTAAGAGATGGCGTAACTTCAACATGTCGCCTCATTTCGGAAATTGCCACTGCTTTGGGCGACTTCAGTCAACCATCCGCCCTCGGCGGCCCTCGACCGGCTGGAATGGCAGGGCTCCGGTAACACGCTGTTTCAATTGGAGTTGTCCTATGAGCGGAAATTTTAGAGTTTCGTGACCACGCTCGGCGACATGAGCGGCAAGCGAGCAAATCGGGTCGCGACAAGAGAGCTTCGCCTTCGAGCTGCCACTTCAGTTCTGGCAGCAGCTAGCTTCCTGTGGAGTAATCGTGGACGATCGCCAGCGCCAGATACTGAACACGCTCATTCAGATGGACAAGCAGTTCGGCAAGGGATCCGTGCTGATGTTAGGATCGCGGGCCGCCGTCCCGGTTACGGTGATTCCCACCGGATCGATTTCGATCGACGCGGCGCTCGGCGTCGGAGGGTTCCCGCGCGGGCGGGTTGTGGAAGTCTTCGGGCCCGAGTCGTCAGGCAAGACGACCCTCGCGCTGCATGTGATTGCAGAGGCTCAGCGGGAGGGAGGCGCCGCCGCCTTCATTGACGCCGAGCACGCGCTCGACGCCCCCTATGCCGCTCAACTGGGCGTCGATATAGACCACTTGATTGTGTCGCAGCCCGACTACGGCGAACAGGCGCTCGAAATCACACAGGCGCTGGTGGCTTCCGGAACCCTGGACGTGGTGGTTGTCGACTCGGTGGCGGCCCTGACTCCCAAAGCGGAGATCGAGGGTGAGATGGGCGACAGTCACATGGGCCTGCACGCCCGGATGATGTCGCAGGCCATGCGCAAACTGACTGCGGCGGTCTCCCGCACAAACACCTGTCTGGTTTTCATCAATCAGATTCGCGAGAAAATCGGCGTGGTGTTCGGCAATCCGGAAACCACTACCGGCGGCCGCGCGTTGAAGTTCTTTGCTTCCGTTCGAATTGAAATTCGCCGCTCGACCGCCATCAAGGATGGCGAAAAAGTGATCGGGAACAGGACCAAGGTCAAGATCGTCAAGAACAAGGTCGCTGCGCCATTTCGCGAAGCCGAAGTAGATGTGCTTTATGGGCAAGGCATTTCACACGAAGGCGACTTGCTCGATTGCGGAGTGCTGCAAGGGCTGGTAGAAAAGAGCGGCTCCTGGTACAGCTTGGAAGGGGAACGTATCGGCCAAGGCCGCGATAGCGCCCGCCAGACCCTCCGCGGCAACCAGGCCCTTTCGAAACGCCTCGAACTGCGGCTCCGCGAAAAGCTCGAACTGCCAGGCGCCAAACCGTCGGGCGCAGGCGCCGGCACGGAAAGCTCTGGCAACCCCAAGGCCGCAACCGCATAAGTTGGCAAATTCCGGCTCTGCCATCCGCTAGAATCAACTTGTACCCGATAAATCGGGCTTGCGCAGTCAGACGCCCCGCTGGAAACGGCGGGGCGTTTTGCATGCGCCGACGTTCCTTGATCAACTAAGACCTAGCGCGCCATCCAGAGGCGAATCCACGGGTTTAGCGGTAGAGTGGAGGAGTATGGACTTGCCCGGAGACATCGAAATCCGCCCGGATGTGATGATGGGCAAGCCGTGTTTCAAGGGAACAAGAATTCCTGTTTATCTGATCCTTGAAAAGCTGGGCGCCGAGGAGACCTATGAGCAGATCCTTGCGTCCTATCCCCAGCTCACGAAAAACCACATCACCGCCGCTCTGCGATATGCCGCGAGTCTGGCCATGAAGGAAACTGTCCTCGCTTCGTGACGTTTCTCCTAGACGAGAACCTTTCCCCGCATCAGGCAGCCCGCCTCCGTGAGCAGGGCCACGATGCGGTGGCGGTCACCGAGGTGGGCCTGTCAGGGGCGCCAGACGAGAAAATTAGGGCCTTCGCAATTGAAAGCGGCAGAGTTCTCGTAACGCTAGATGCCGATTTCGCAAACATCCTGCGGTTTCCACCGGCCGGCACGCCGGGCGTCATTCGCCTAAAGATTCATCCGCCGACCGAGAGTGCAATCTGCGAACAGATACGGCGAACGCTCCTGGCCCTCAAAGACGTACCCATGGCCGGCCGCCTTGCAGTCTCTCATCGCGAAGTGGTGCGCATCCGAGATTAGTAGACTCAGCTAAGTTCGCGCCAGTCGTTCTCATTCAGCTCGACGTTGTGTTTCTTCGCGGCGGATTTGATGCGTTTCCAGGCGGCATCGCGTTCCGCATCGCTCACCCCTTGCACCTGCTTGAAACGCGCGATCGCGTTGCGCACGTGAGCAGCGTCATGAATGGGTTCTTTGCGCTCCTTGGGGAAAGCGAAGTTCTCGTCGGCGATATGTTCGCGGCTAGCTTCATTGATCTTGGACATGCTATACGTTTAGCAAACCAATAGCCATTTACTGCCGCCACCGCAGGAAAGCACCGACTCCACCGACCGATTCGAGCAAAGCCCCGTCTTCAATAAACGTCACAGTCGCGCCGGTTTGCTTGGCCTTCGTCACCAGTAGATCGGGCACGGACGCCTGCCTGGGTTCTTCGCTCTGCAATCCTCCCTCTGAATCGGGGATCTCCGGCGCGAGGATGGCTTGCACTTCCTCCGGCTGGGGATGAGTCTCCTCGAACCCGCCGCTGATGAGCAATTCTTCGACTTGTCCGTTGGTCAGGGCTTCGAGCGTCTCCTGCGGCCCCACCACGGCCAACCCGCGAGCACGATTTTGCTGCATCAGCCGGTCGACCTTTTCCGCGGCAGTTATGGCTTCCTGCTCTTGTAGCTTCGCGAGAGTGGCGGTCAGCACGTCCTGCTCGGAAGCATGAAGATCCAGTTTCATTACCTCCACCATAGAGACCATTTCTTGAGGCAGTTGTTCTTGAAGAAGGGGAATCACAACCTGGTCTCCGGCGAGGATGATGTGACTTATTTTGTCTTCACGGACAATCTGACTCAGGCGCTCGACGACTTCTTTGGCGTGCTCCTGATGCGCGTTCACCGCCCGCCGCTGGTAACGGGACTGCGACCACCCGCCCACCTTCACCCGATGAACCTTCTTGCCTTTTACCTCCTCGGCGTCGATGACTTGGCCAAGCCCGAAGATGAAGATCCGCGCCGTGTTTGTATCCGTAAGCACCGCTGCATACCGTGGGTATTGCTCATCGAGACGGGCGAGATGATACAGATGAGGTTGGTTGTAGGCGTAGACGCGGTTCTCGCTGACAGGGGTCGTTAACTGGATTGCCTCGAAGAATTCTTCCGCGCCCCAACACGCGAAAATGGCGACCCCGTTTGCCGCAGGATCGACCTTGTCGGTGGCGTAGGAAACAATTCGCTCCACGTCCCGGTCGAAACTTTCCCGTTCCGGCGAACTCGGCGCCCAGGTCCTCGCGAGAGCTTTGAATTCGCGATGAAGATAAGGCGCCGCGTCGGGGGTCCGTCCGTGCTGATCCGGCTGAGTGTTCAGGTAGACGCTCAATACCGGAAACGAGGTGGGCTCGAAAGCCACCAGCCGCGCGAGAGGTTCATCCACGGTCGTGGCAAGTAGCGTCGTGATCGTCGAGGTCATGACAGAGCATCTGCACGCCTCGGGCCAGATGGGGATCGGGCTCTCAGACACACCCCGCGGCATTGAACAAAAGGCGAAATAACTCGCTGCGTTTGTGAGGACACTTCGTTTCGTAATGCGGCGATCGCCTTCCGCTGGAAGCCCGCAACGACGACAAATCGCGATACTCACCCCTTGCGAAACTAGGAGAGTTGGGGTATACTCCTAGTTAGACTAGGAGAAAAACACCGTGGGCAAGACCGCAGAACTGCTCCCAGGAACTCTCGACCTGCTGATTCTAAAAGCCGTGTCGTTGCGGCCGCTGCATGGATACGGCGTGCTGCAGCGCATTCAACAGATTTCAGGCGACGCGCTCGAGATCCCGCAAGGGTCCTTGTATCCCGCGCTTTACCGCTTAGAACACCAGGAATTGATCGCCGCCGATTGGGGTGTGAGCGAGAACAATCGCCGGGCAAAGTATTACAAGTTGACCGCCGCAGGACTGCACCGCTTGCATGAAGAAACCGCCGGCTGGAACAGGCTGGCGTCAGCGATGGCCGCGGCGCTGAAGACCACGCCAGAGGAGGTGTGACGTGCTGAAACACTTTCGCTCCCTTTTCCGCGTACTGAAGTCACGTCGAGACTTCGAACAGGGCATGTCCGAAGAGCTGCGGTTTCACATCGAACAATACACCGACGAGCTGGTCGATTCCGGCGTGCCGCCGCAAGAAGCGGCTCGGCGGGCGCGGATCGAGTTCGGCGGCTTGAACAGCGTCCAGGAAGAGTGCCGGGAAGCACGCGGGCTCAACCCCTTCGATGAGCTGCTCCGGCAAGTGCGTCACGCCGCTCGATTACTGTGCAAAACACCCAGATTCACCGCAACCGCCCTCGTCACCCTCGCCGTCTGCCTTGGGGCCAATCTAACGATCTTTGCAGTCGTCGACTCCATTCTGCTCCGGCCGCTGCCGTTTCCTGAGGCAGGCCGTTTAGTCACCATATTCAACACGTACCCCAAAGCCGGAGTCGATCGCGACGGTTCGTCGATTGCCAACTACTACGAACGCCGCGGCCGGATTCCCGCCTTCGCCGGAGTCGCCATCTATCGCTACGATACAGCGGTTCTCGGCGAGCCCGGCTCAACGGAACGAGGGCAAATCGCGCAGGTATCTCCGGATTTCTTCTCAACACTTGGAGCCAGTCTG
>Ga0181537_10001264_pt1 | contig 23512 bp, 18 predicted proteins | sample PEATcosm2014_Bin_39_FD_119765 | JGI IMG/M metagenome (GOLD analysis project Ga0181537, IMG submission 119765) | Peatland microbial communities from MTU Mesocosm Facility, Houghton, MI, USA - PEATcosm2014_Bin23_10_metaG | ecosystem: Environmental > Terrestrial > Soil > Wetlands > Peat | place... | reverse complement strand
TGCGCCGAGTTCGTTGAGCGTGGGCATCAAGTCAGGGCTGTCCTTGCCGCTTATCTTTCGCGTGATTTCCAACGCCTCTTCAAGGGCATGCAATGCGCAAGGGTAGTCCCCAAGATTCATGCAGCTCGTACCCAACTCATTGGCAGCTGATGCCTCCGCGGCCGTGCCGGGAAACTCCTTCTCCGCAATCTCGAGGCCCCGCTCCGCGATCGGTCTTGCTACGCCCGCGCGGCTGAGCCTGATGAGGATCTCGACCTTGTTGCCAAGCGCCCTCACGTAGGCTACGCTGCGCGCACCAGCGGCCACCTCTGCCGCCCGAACCTCGCGATCAACCTCAATCAAAGTCTCTGGAACCACAACGCCGCCGTCAATCTGGCTGCCGACCAGATCATCGAGAGCCTTGGCCACTTCCACCGTGTCTCCGGGATGCTCGGCCTCCGTCTTGCGCAAAGCATCTCGGTACTGGGCAACCTTGTCCATCAACGGCTTGGCTGGCTCTTGCTTTGTGGTGGCCTGCTCCGATGCGTCAGGCTTGATTGCCGTGGGCTGTTGGGCTCGGCCTACAGCGCCCAGCAAGACAGCGAAGCAGAGCGCCTGCGCGAATGCGGTTGCTCGATTCACAGGGACCTCCGTGGATCCGGACTCATGGGGAAGGCAAGACAGGCCGCATTTGTCGGGGCTCAGTTTCGCAATCGGGTTTTACCGATGAAGGGAAGTCTGTTCGTTCACTGGATCTGCCTCAACTCCGAGCGAGCCTGCCGCTCGAAATCGCCTTGAAGGGAAATGGTTTGCGTCAGGTAACGACGAGCAATGCTGGCGTCATTGCGTTCGAGCGCTATTTGCGCCAGATAGTAGAAAGCCGCCTCCTGCTGCGGTGAGTCGCCGGCGTTGGCCACGCGCCGCAGCGCAGCCGCTGCTGCTGTCAGGTTTTCCAGATGCATCTGGCAGACCCCGGTATAGAACTGTCCTGCCAGTGAATCCTCATCCTCGGCCGGTACCTGTGCGAGAGCCTTCAACGCGCCCAGGCAGTCCCCGTGTGTATAGGCTTTCATTCCCGCCGCGAAGTGAGGATCGCCGCTTTGTCCGCGCAGGTTCGGCATTTGAAATGCCGGCAAGGTAATATCGGCGAGGCGCGAGAGCGCTGATGCCGCCTGCGCTGAGGACGTCTGCGGCGGAGGCGCGGGTTGCGGAGACGATCGAGGCTGCGGTACCGGCTGCGCCGGATGGTTAGCTACAGTGGGACCGGCCGGCCGGTTCAGGCTTCTAATACCCCAAAATCCGAGAATCAGCATCGCGGCTATCGCGGTCAGTGCCACGGCGCGCAGCGGCCATGGAATTGGAGTCTTCGCGGTCTTCCGGGGAAGTTCGCCGAGCTTCAGCGTCACAGCCTGAAGAGCCTCAACCTGCGCCAGGCATTCCGGGCAGTCGAAATAGTGCTCCTCAAACTTTTGCGCCTCTGGTTCAGGCAGAGTTCCCTGGATGTAGCGCTCAAGGCATTGATCGATCAGTGTTTCAGTACAGTGATTCATGTTACTTTTCCTACAACAGTGTGGTCGGACATTCCCGTTTGTGACTGACGTCGTACAAAATCGATAACACGGCGGGTCGCCCGCAGTTTCCGCTGCCGCACCACGTCGGGGTTCAAGCCCAGCCGCTGCGCAATTATTCCTGGCTTAAGTCCATCCACAAGAGTCAGTTGCAGGATCGTCTTGTCCAGAGGTTCCAGGCTTGAGATGGCCTCGAGCGCCAGATTCTCGCGCTCCTGCTCTTCCACTTTGTCCTCGCTGGAATTGAGATCAGGCAGACTGTCGGGGAATTCGAGAGGTTCCGGGTTGCGAGAGGACGAACGGTAGTAGTTGTTGAGCCGGTTGCGTGCGATGGCTATGACAAACGAGGATAGTTTCGCGGGTTCGCGCAATTGCCCGCGCCGCAGTGCGCAAATTGCCTCAATCATCACATCCTGCACAAGGTCGGCCGTCGTGTCGGCATTCCGCGAGCGAGCCAGCAGCATGGCCTTAACAGGCCGTAAATAGCGCGCGGCGAACGCCTGTTCCGCTTCTCGGTCGCCATCGACAATGGCTCGGACCAGCCGCTCATTTTCTTCTGCGGCTTCTTGGGTCAACGAGCTTGGCTTGTCGCTTGGTTCGGCGCTCATTTGCAATTCGCTTCAACCCCGAATCAGTGGTGCCATTCTCTCACATTGGTCATTAGCCCTGGACCTGTTTCCAGTGTCCAGGTGAGTCGTGTTCAGGTACCTAAGTTTTATAGTCAGTTCTGGAGAACGTGAAGCCGCCCTTGACTTCCCGGCCCGGAAGAACCGGGAATCGCGGGTCTGCGGTGGCGTATGCTGGATTCCTGAACTCGGCTACGTGCCGTTCCGCGGATAAACTGTGAAGAAAACTCTGTTATGCGCTCTTGCGATTTGCCTTTGCCAGGCGGTATTCGCCGCGTCGGTGATTACGACGCGCCCCGACGATCCGAAAGCTGTCTATCTCGACGCGCCGGTCGCGGGCAATGACGGCATTGACAGTTCCTCTGCACTGCAGGCCGCCATCGACAAGGCCGAAGGTCCCACGCGCGAAGGCATCGTCTTCATCGCTTCCGGCCGCTACATGCTCACCCGCACCATCTACGTCTGGCCCGGCGTGCGCCTCATCGGTTACGGGGCCACGCGTCCCGTCTTCGTTCTGCCGCCCAGTACTCCCGGCTTTCAAAAAGGAATGGGCGTGCTGGTTATGTTCACCGGTCTCGGTCCGCATGAGGGCCCGCGCACCGGCGGTCCCATCGCCTTCCCGCCGCCCGGTAGCGTGCCGCCAAATCCTAACCTGGCCGACGCCAACTCCAGCACCTTTTACTCGGCCATGAGCAACATCGACTTCGAGATTGGCAACGGCAATCCCGCAGCCGTCGCTGTCCGCTTCCATGTCGCGCAGCACGCCTTCCTCACCCACATGGACTTCCACATAGGTTCCGGCCTGGCCGCGCTCTACCAGATCGGCAACGAGGCTGAAGACGTGCATTTCTTCGGCGGCCGTTACGGCATCCTGACGGAGAAGACTTCGCCGGCCTGGCAATTCACTCTGATCGATTCCACCTTTGAAGGCCAGCGGGAGTCAGCCATCCGCGAGCATGAAGCTGGACTAACTTTGATCCGCGATACATTCCGCGAAGAGCCGAAGGCAATCGATATTGACCCCGGTTATCCTGATCAACTGTGGGTGAAAGACTGCCGATTCGAGCAAATCGCGGACGCAGTTGTGACTATCAGCAAAGAGGAGAGCCCGCTGACCGAGATTGGCTTTGAGAATGCGATTCTCGCCAAGGCGCCGATCTTCGCGCGGTTCCGCGAAAGCGGCAAAACCATTCCCGGCAAAGGCGAGATTTATCAGATCAAGAACTTTAACTACGGGCTTATCGTTCCCGGCGAAGGCCGGATGGGCGCAATGGGCATGATCTACGAAGCGGCACCGCTCAGCGCAATTCCTGCTACGCCGCCGCCCGCGATCCACGCCATGCCGCCGTCAAGCGAATGGGTGAATGTACACGACCTAGGCGTCAAAGGTGACGGCGCAACCGACGACACGGCCGCCTTGCAACATGCGATCGACGCTCATCGCGTGCTTTACTTCCCCAGCGGCCATTATGTAGTCCGCGACACGCTCACCCTCAAGTCCGACACGGTTCTAATCGGACTTCATCCCACGATGACGCAGATCGATCTGCTCGACGAGACCCCCGGCTATCAGGGCGTCGGCCCACCCAAAGCCGTCATTCTCGCTCCGTCAGGCGGCGACAACATTCTCAGCGGCATCGGCATGTTTACCGGTGGCATCAATCCGCGTGCTGTTGCTGTCCTTTGGAAAGCGGGTGAACGGTCGCTCATCGATGATGTGCGTTTCTTGGGCGGCCACGGCAGCGGGACTAATCCCTACAACAACAATCACACCGCTGACTCCGATCTCCGCAAGCGTTGGGACGCCCAATATCCCAGCCTCTGGATCGCCGATGGCGGAGGCGGGACATTCGCCGATATCTGGACTCCCAACACCTTTGCCCAGGCCGGGTTCTTAGTGTCCAACACTCACACGCCCGGCCATGTCTACGAACTCTCGAACGAGCACCACGTTCGCAACGAGATCAAGCTCGAAAACGTTCAGAACTGGGACATCAACGCCCCACAAACCGAAGAGGAAGCCGGCGAAAGCCCCGAATCTCTGTCGCTTGAAATCAACTGGTCGAGCAACATCACCATTGCCAACTACCATGCCTATCGCGTTACCCGTTCCCGCGAGCCGTTCCCCTCCGCTGTTCGTATTTACAACTCCTCGAACATTCATTTCCGCAACGTTCACGTCAACGCCGAGAGCGGTTACGACATCTGCGACACCAACGGTTGCGGTACTTTCCTGCGCCTCAGCAAATTCCCCTATGAAAACGCCGTCGAGGACGTAACCCATCACCTCGAAGTCCGCGAGCGCGAGTTCGCCGTACTCGACATTCCGGAAAATCCGCCACGGCCTGAGTCCTCTGACGCAACATCCGTCCTCGCTCCCGGTGCGAAGGTCGAAAAACTTGAGGATGGCTTCTTCTCCATATCCGGAGCGGCTGTCGACGCACTTGGCACAATCTTTTTCGTCGACCATCACGAACGGCGAATATATTCCTGGTCGCGGAAGCTCGGCCTCAACATCGAGCGCGACAATGCTCTCGACCCTGTCAACCTTGCGTTCGACAAATCCGGCAACCTGCTGGTGCTCTCTTCGGCTGGGCCCGAATGCACCGTGTATACATTCCATCCCGGCCAAAGCGCTGAATCCTTAAGAGTGTTGAAACCGCAACCGATGCTTCCACCAAATGGAGCCGCGGTCATTTTGCCGGTGAACTGGTGGAACAACGGCGAGTTCAAGGACCAGCTCGATCTCAACACGATGGAGTTTACGACTCTTGCGGAAATGTTCGCGGCGGATGCCACTACGCCAAAAGACCGCGAGTATATCTCAACAGATGGCAGTCGATTCCTGCCGGCAGGCCGCGTCTTCCAGCAAGGCCCTGCGAACGATACTTCCGGCTGGCGCTTCAGCGACAATCTGGATACTTACGGTTTCCTCACCGCCGAGCCTGGCCAGCGCGTGTATGTCAGCAGCGAGTCGGAAGACATCACCTACAGCGCCAAAGTGAACCCCGACGGAACGCTCGCCGATCTCAAGCCCTTCGCGCAGCGCGGCGGCGAGAGTGTCGCCGTCGAGAGCAATGGCAATGTCTACGTCGCCAATGGGCAGATCTTTGTCTACTCGCCGCAAGGAAAACAGATCGCCGAAATCGACGTGCCGGAGCGCCCGCTGCAACTTGTCTTTGGTGGTGCAGACCGCAAGACTCTGTTCATCCTCGCGCACCACGCACTCTTCGCAGTGCAGGTACGCTGAAGCCGGTCATCGGCTAATGGTGACTGTGCATGTATTATCGTGTTCGCTTATGAGGTAATTCCATGAATCGTCGCCAATTTCTTGCCGGCTCCGCTGCAATTGCCGGAACGGGACTTATAGCGAGTCGCGGGATGGGCGATTCCGCGCAAGCGTCTCTAACTTCGGATGCCCGAACGACCGGAGAAATTTCAGGTGCGCGGTTTCCCGAGGGCTTTCTCTGGGGCATGGCCACGGCGTCTTATCAGGTGGAAGGCGCCTGGGACGAGGACGGCAAGGGCGAGTCGATCTGGGACCGCTGGACGCACACCGTCGGCAGGGTCCGGGGAGCCGGCACGGGTGATGTGGCATGCGACCACTATCATCTTTACCCGCAGGACATCGCCCTGATGAAGCAGCTCAATCAGAAGAGCTATCGCTTCTCGATCTCATGGGCGAGGATTCAGCCGACGGGCCGCGGTCCGGTAAATCAGAAGGGAATCGACCATTACAAGCGCGTCATGGATGTGTTGCATGAGGCGGGAATCCGGCCGTTCTGCACGCTCTATCATTGGGATCTTCCTCAGGGGCTCGAAGATCTCGGAGGCTGGCCAAATCGTGACCTGGCCGGTTACTTCGCGGACTACGCGGGAATCCTGGCGAAACATCTCGGCGACAGCATTCAGGTTTGGGCTCCGTTCAACATGCCATGGACGTTCACGAATCTTGGGTACGGTACAGGTGTTTTCCCGCCGGGACGAACAAATTATGGGGACTTCCTCAAAGCTGCTCACACGGTAAACCTGGCACAAGGGGAAGCATTTCGATCTATCAAGGCTGCTTCATCCAAGGCTACAGTGGGCAGCGCTTATGGCATGAGCCCCGCGTATCCGAAGACCAGCAGCGACGCTGATCGAGCCGCCACCGCGCGCTATCACGCGATGAATAATCTGTTCTTCCTCGAGACAGCGATGCATGGAAAGTACCCGCATGCCTTCGTCGGCGAAGTCCCATACGAAGCGATGGGCTTTCGCGCGGGAGACGAGAAAATCATGCAAGTGCCGCTCGACTGGATCGGGTTCCATTACTACACGCGGCGCCTGGTTGCCGCAGCCGGGCCCGCCGCGCGTGCCGGTGCTGCCGGCAGCCTTGCCACCGAGACTCAGGACACGGGTGCAGGGGGAAACGACTACACCCAATTCATCTCGGAGATGCCCAATCAGGGGCCAATCACCGATGGGGGACTCGAAATTTGGCCAAGCGGCATCTACGACCTCGTGATGCAGATTTCACGCGAATATAACTTTCCGATTATTGAGATCACGGAGAGCGGCTGCGGTTATCTCGACACGCCTTACGAGCGCGACGGCGGCCGTGTTCCCGATACGCGGCGGATAGATTTCTTCCGTTCGGAATTGGCCGAGTTGGCACGTGCCATCAAGGACGGCGCCAGGGTCAGAGCATTCCACGCCTGGAGCGCACTGGACAACTTCGAATGGAACGATGGATACACACAGCGATATGGGCTGACGTTTGTGGATTTTCGCGATCAGAAGCGCACTGTGAAAGATTCCGGGCGTTGGTACGCTCAGGTAGCCGCCGCGAACAAGCTTCACGTGTGACCGTTTGGCGAGAGGCTTCTTCCGCCCGACGAATTGGGCGGGAGTGAAATGAAGCTAAATCCTATTGTTGTCCCGACGGCGACGGGTTAACATTTCAAGATGCCCGTCCGGCTTCGACCGATTGTCTTCATCGTAGCCCTCCTGGTTCTCTGGCATTTCGCTGTCATCCGGAGCTCCACGCACTTGTTGCCGGGACCGATGGAGGCCTTGGGCGGGATTGCGGACCTTGTGCGCCACGGTCTGCTCGTGAAATATGTAACAGCCTCTTTATTTCGTGTAACTTGGGGGTTTGTGGCGGCCACGGTTCTCGCCATTCCCCTGGGCCTCGTCATCGGATGGTACCGGCGTTTCGAGATGGCCTTGAATCCCCTGATTCAGATCTTTCGCCCCATCTCCCCGCTGGCATGGATTCCCATGGCGATTCTATGGTTTGGCGTCGGGGATCTCTCCGCCGTGTTTCTGATCTTCATAAGCTGTTTCTTTCCACTGCTTTTGACTGCGATTAATTCTGTTCAAAGAGTGCCGGCAGTCTATGTGAATGCGGGCCGCAATTTTGGCATGGGTCCGGCCAGCTTGATCTATCGCGTTTTGTACCCGGCGGCTCTTCCGCAACTCATTACGGGTTTGCGGATCACGCTCGGCATAGCGTGGCTGGTGGTGGTGGCCGCGGAGATGATCTCGGTGAACTCGGGCCTGGGTTTTCTCATTGTCGATGCGCGGAACGCCGGCAACCGGTATGATCTGGTGGTGGCCGGGATGCTAATTATAGGAGCGATCGGGTGCCTGCTCGATCTGGGAATGGGATCCTTCCAATTGGACTATTCGGAGAATTAATGCCGGTCGATACGAAATTGTCCGCCAGTCATCTCAATTTTTGTTATAAACGCGATGGCAAGACCACGCAGGTGCTGAGCGATGTCAACCTCATTGTTGGGGAAGGCGAGTTTCTCTGTATCGTCGGGCCATCTGGATGCGGTAAATCGACACTGCTGAGTACATTCGCGGGCTTCTTGTCCCCCAATAGCGGGGAGGTTCGGATCGACGGCGGGGTAGTGAGCGGACCCGATCCCCGGCGTATCCTGGTTTTTCAGGAGCCTGGCGTCTTCCCGTGGCTGACGGTCGAGGGCAACATCGAATTCGGCTTGTTCAGGAAGCCGCGTGCCGAACGGCAGCGGCGCATCGCGCATTACATTGAATTGGTCGGCCTCAAAGGTTTTGAAAAGGCGTATCCGGCGGAGCTCTCCGGCGGAATGAAGCAGCGGCTTGAGGTCGCCAGGGCACTGGCTGTCAACCCCGACATTCTACTTCTGGACGAACCTTTCGGCGCTTTGGATTCCATCACGCGGCTAACGATGCGACGCGAACTGTTGCGCATCTGGCGGGAGGAGCGAAACACGGTCATCTTTGTGACGCACGATATCGACGAAGCGGTGCAACTGGCTGATCGCGTAGCGGTGATGAGCGGGAGGCCGACGAATATTCAACAGACATTCCTCATCGATATTGAGCATCCGCGCGATATCAGCGCGCCGCGTTATCTGGAACTGAGAAATGCAATATTGGAAGAACTGGGCATCGCCCATTACGTATGAACTCCTTCGCTAAAACACGAAAATGGGAGGAGGTTCTCTGGCCGGTCCTTGCCTCAGCATTGTTTCTGACGTTGTGGCACTATTCCGTAGCCTGGACAGCGACCAAGGTTTTCCCTTCGCCGTTGGCCGTAGAAAAAGGATTGGCTGAGCTCGCAAGAAAGGGTCTGCTGTGGGCCTATATTGGCGATTCTCTTCGGCGCGTGGCTCTGGGATTCGGCGCGGCCGCGGTGCTCGGGATTCCTATTGGGTTAACGCTTGGCTGGTATCCTGCTGTCAACCAGGTGGTGAATCCGGTGCTCGAAATGCTCCGTCCCATCAGTCCCATTGCATGGATTCCGGTTGCCATTCTTATGTTTGGTGTGGGGGATGTCACCCCGGTTTTTCTCATTTTCCTGGCTGCTTTTTTCCCGATTGTAGTGGCCTGCGTCAGCGGCGTCTCGAGCGTACCTTCCATTTTTCGGCGCGCGGGCCGCAACTTCGGTCTCACGGCGCCGCAACTGCTGGCTAGAGTGGTTTTTCCCGCGTCTCTTCCGTCCATCATCGTGGGTCTGCGGCTGGCTCTGGGCATCGCGTGGATGGTGGTGGTGGCTGCGGAGATGGTCGCGGTCGATTCAGGGCTTGGCTATCTCGTGATCGACGCGCGGAATTCGGGCAAGCGTTACGATCTGGTGGTCGCAGGCATGTTGACGATCGGCATCATTGGACTCGCGCTCGATCTGTGTTTCCGCAGATTGAGAAATCTCGAGTCCGTTCGCTGGGGGTTCCGCGATGATTCTTAAGCGCAAATTTCTGATCTTCGGGAGCGGATGGCTGGTGTTGATTACCGTCATGCACGCTTGGATCAACGTCGATTGGGGCGGCGTGTTGAACGACTATCGTCCCGCTGAAAAGCGCAAGATCACCGTCGCGTATATTCCCGTGACGTGCCAGTTGACCTGTCCGGTGACCGACTACATTTCCAAAATGTCCGATGATGGGGAAGTCTTTCTTCCTCGGTTGTTCCAGGGTTTTCCGGAAATCAAGGAAGCGCTGATTTCCAATCGCGTGCAGGCGGCGTTCATCGTCGCGCCACTGGCGATTGCTCTCAGGGCGCAGGGCGTGCCCATCAAGGTGGTCTATCTGGGGCATCGCTATGGAAGCGCCGTGGTGGTGAGAAAAGGCGGCCCGGTTAAGACGTTTGCCGACATGCGGGGCAAGACCATCGCCATCCCCAGCCGCTTTTCCGACGAGCGCCTGCTGATTTTCCGCGCTATGAAGGTCTGGGGAATCAAACCAGGCGAGATCAAGATGGTGGAGATGGCTCCTCCAGATGTCGCCTCGGCGCTGGGGGCCGGAGCCATCGACGGGTATTCGATGGGCGAACCCTTCCCATCGCAGGCGGAGTTGGGAGGCTACGGGCGGATTCTATTTCAGGCGCGCGAGTACTGGCCGGATTACATGTCCTGCGTCCTGGTGGTGCAGCAAAGTCTGATCGACAAGCGTCCGGATGTGGTGCAGGAGTTGGTGGACGGCATTGCCCGCTCCGGACTCTGGCTGAACGATAGCAAACCGCATCGCGAGGATGCCGCCGATTTTGTGGGCCGGTATTATTACAACCAGAAACCGGCCTTGCTGCGCTGGGCGCTTACAAAGCCGATGGACCGTGTGATCTACACGCCCCTCGAGCCGCGCAGGGCGGACTTCGATCAGGTTCGGGATTTGATGATCGAGACGGGGGTTCTGGACAAGAAGATATCGTTTGACGACTATGTGGACACAAGATTCTCGGATGGAGCGAAGAGTCAGACGGCGTGGAGATACGAAGCCGGGGCGGGGAGAGCTCAATAAGCAAGAGGAGACAAGCACATGGCGAGCCCGATGAATCCGATGAATCAGAAGGAAGCGAAATGTCCTTATAATCCGGAGTTTGTGGAGCCGCCTTTGGAGGACGCGCCGAGCGCGCCTTTGGTCAAAGGCTGGCCTCTGCTTGGAAGCACCTTTCATTTCTTGAGCGACGCGCCGGGAGTCTTGAATCGCGCCTACCGGAAGTATGGACCCGTTTTCAGGCTCCGCGCGCTCTGGATCAGGTACACCATCATCGGCGGGAAGGAAGCAAAGCTCTTCATGGAGCAGGGGCTTCCTAACCAGTACCTGTCGCGGCAGAAAATCTTTCACGCTGTGGGCATGGAGCTGGGCACGCACGATTTCATGATGAGCGAGTCAGGCCCAACACATCTCCGGTTGCGGCGGATGTTGGGACTGGGCTACTCGCGCGAGGGGGCATCTGCTTTCGTACCGGATTTTATCGAGGTAGTCAGGGAAGAGGTGCGTAAGTGGCCGGCCGGGAGCGTTCGTGGGGTGATGGACTCGATCAATCGCATCGCCTTCGAACAATATTGCCAGGTCATGTGCGGGCACTCGCTGCGTCAGGAATTTGCCGAAGCAATGACCACGATCGAAACCCTGATGAACGTCGGCGGCCGCGTCTGGCCGTTCCTGGCTCTTAAGAGCCCGTGGTATCGCAAAGCCCGAAATAAAGTTGTCGGCCTGATCGCGGACATGGTGGATGAGGCCGCGAGCGAGACAGCGGTTCCAGGTTCCAGAAAGACCATCATCCACACACTACTCAGCGTGCGCGACAAAGAAGGAGTGCCGCTGCGGCGTGACCAGATTGTGTGCTATGCGATGTATGGGTGCGCGGGCAGTGTGGCGTACATGGCGCGGCTTATCGGTTTCATGCTTTACCAGATTCTTATCGATCCCGAGCTGAAGCGCATTCTCACGGAGGAAGCGGACCGCGCGTTCTCCGAGGGAATCCGCGATGCGTCGGATGTGCGTCGCATGGGTCTGATGTGCGCGGTCTATCACGAAACCCTGCGCTTCCGCCCGGTTTCGCAGGGCATGCCTTATCACACCGATCGCGCCTTCGTGTTCCAGGGAAGACGAGTGGAGGCCGGGGACATTACCGTTCTCTCCCAGGTTCCGATGAATTTCTCAGAGCAGCACTTCACCGATCCCATGCGTTTCGACCATACGCGGATGATGAGCCCGCGCAACGAACATCGCAATGGAGGGGGCTTCCATCCTTTCGGGATGGGCGATCGGACCTGCACGGCGATGGGTCTGACAGAGTTGATGGCGGTGACCATGGTCGCGACCATTCTCCACGAGTGCGACCTGGAGATGACGCCGGCCAGCTATCGATTGAAGCTGAGAATTCGCCCTTTGCCCGCGCCCGACGATGGATTCCGCATCAAGACGAAGCCACGCGAAGCCATGGTGCGTGAGGCCGCTCCCTGCGAGGAGGACATTACTGCCGCCTTTCCGGGGTATGACCACCCATCCGTCACCGAGCTTATGGAAACCGCATCGAGCCGAACTTTTCGGCAAGGCGAGATCATTATCCGGCAGGGCGATACTGCGACTGCATTCTATATCGTGGAGCGCGGCATCGTGTCCGTGATCAAGGACGGCAAGATTGTGGCGCAGCTTGCACCGGGTCAGTATTTCGGCGAGATCGGGCTACTGCACGGCGTGCCCAGAACGGCTACTGTCACGGCTCAGAGTCCGTCGGTTCAGGTGCTGGAATTGTCACGGGAGCGTTTTCTCGATCTGGTCGAGAGTTCCGATCTGGTCTCCGGAGAGATGGCGGCGATCGCGCGCAAGCGCACCGCTCACAATAGCTTGCGCGCGGCCCTGCCGGGAGTTTCCGCCGACGCGATCGAGCGACTCTTTCCGGAGTTTTCAATCGAGAGACTGGAAGCCGGCGCGACCGTTATCCGGGAAGGGGACGCCGCGGATCGCTTCTATGTAATCGCGGAAGGCTGCGCCGTTGTTACAAGAGGCGCCATGGGCTGCTCCAAGGAACTCGCGCGGCTCGGACCCGGAGAATACTTTGGCGAGATGGGTATGATTACCGGGCAGCCGCGCAATGCCACGGTGAGAATATCCGACGAGGGTCCAGCGGTTCTGCTGAGCACGGACCGCAAAGGATTTCTGGCGGCGTTCCATGCCGGAGCATCTGGCGACCTGGCCCAGACGATGATTAGGCGAGCAGCGCTTCTGCAATAACCATCGGCAGCGTCGATCACGAGTTCCTTTCCTTGATGTCTTTATCGAAGAAGCGGAACAGGACTTTGCGGATATCGAGGAAAAGCTTGACGCCCACCAGAAACTGGTAAGGAGTCCACCCAAGGACTGCAAGACACGCGTGCCAAATACCATTTGTGGCGCCGCTCGAGAGTAGTTGCCATCCAACCAGTCCAAACCCAAGCCCAAGGGTGGTCACCGAGAAGGTAAGAACGCCGCGCAGAAATGTCGAAATCGCCATCGATGCTTTATCCACCAGGTTGGTGAATTGAAAGGGCGGCGAATCCAGCCAGCGCTGCGCCAGATAAGTCGTTCGGTTGAACATGTCGGCGAGTTGTTCTATCTGGAGATAACTTTCATTGCTCGGTCCCTTAAAGAGGAATTTGAGCACCTCTTTATGCACGCGTTTGCGGGCGCGCTTACCCGCCGCATCGTTGTAAACCCGGTGTTCCTTATAAGCGTTGACCTCCGGATAAAGGCGCGCCGCGATGGTTTCATACAGCAGCGTCGACCGAATCATCTTGAGGGTGTTCAGGTTCAAGGGAATGTTATATTCACGCGCGAGAGTCAGGAACCGAATCCAGATTTTGGCCGATGTCCTTTCCCACCATTCCGTGTGCTTGCTCTTAAAGGCATATAGATCCTGCCAGAATATGCCTTCTATCCGTTTGGAGAATTCGTCGACATCGATTGGAGGAAGTGGCTCAAGGATGGCCAGCGCGGCCTGCACCATGCGGCCAATGTCTGCTGTGTCGTGGTAGTGCGAAAGCTGCTTCCAGTTGTTGCGCTCCTTGGTAGTGTAGGCGCCCGATGAACCGAAATCGATGAAGACCAGCTCACTATTGCGTTGAATGACTACATTGGAGGGGTGCGGGTCCGCGTGAAAAAGAACGTTCTCGAAAACGCCGAACTGATTGGTGCGCAGGAGCCTTTTGGCCACCAGTTCCGGATGAATTCCTTCGGCCCTGAGCAGTTCGAGGGCCCGCGTGTCGTTCTTCTCGACCGCCGCGATCATCTCGCGCATCCAGATACCCCCGACGAACTCCGACACCATAATGTCCTCTGACGACAGATCGAAGTAGATGCGGGGTGCATCGATATGCTTCATGCGCTCTCTCACGCCCATGCGGAACAATTCGGTGTAGCGTGCCTCCTTCCTGAAATCCAGCTCTTCCATCAGCATGCTCCGGAATTCGTATACGAAATTCCGGGAGAGTCCGGGACGAATGATAGTGAAGAATTCGAGGAACTGAAGCACGGCGGCGAGCGCATTGCAATCCGCGACAAATTTCTCTCCGATTCCGGGCCTGCGAACCTTAACGGCTACGCGATCGCCGTTCTTAAGGAACGCCTGAAACACGCAGGCAACGGAAGCGGATCCGATGGGAACCGGATCGAAGGCAGCGAAGACCTCCAGAAGCGGCTTGCCCATGACCGATTCAATCCGCTCGATTGCATAGCTGGTGGGGAATGTGGGCATGCGGTCGAGCATCTTGGCCAATTCGACCGTGTATTCGTAAGGCAGCAGATCGATTCGCATCGCCATCTGCTGGCCAACTTTAACAGCGCTTCCGCCGATTCGCTCGATGGCTTCGCGCAGGCGCACGGCCCTGCGTTCAATGGTGTCTTGGCTGATGAGCTTGTCCCACAAGATATTCATTGCCCAGCGCACTCCCGCGAAGCCGTAAATCATCAACCGGGAGAACGTCTGGAAATAGTTCGCCGTCCAGTTGAGCTGGCGCATCATCGCCGGCGAAACTTGCGGCAGGATGTTGCCCTGCAGATTCTTGCGAACCTCGGGGGGAAGGAGCCCCGGCGGCGGTTTGAAGTCTAGAGTGGAAGGATCGATTCCCGTTCCATAACTGGTCTGGCCCGTGGACTGGGAGGATCCGCTTTTCCGGCGCCCCAGTGCATTCAGAGCCGCGATGCGGATGCGCTCGAGGCGACGCGGGCCCAGCGTGCTTCCACGGAATGGGTCGGGCCCAGTCGGCGAAATGGGAACAAAACCGTCGGGCTCGGGGTCGGGTGGAGGCGGAGCATTTTCCGCCTCGGATTTCATCTCCTCGGACTCGGATTTAATCAAGCCGTCCCAGGAAATGTGCTCGGGGGACCCGTCGCGCGTCATGTCCGGCCTCCGGGCGCATGAGCTCCCAGTCTGCGTCTGGCTAGCGTAGCGGTGGCGGTGTCAGTAACCTCACCGTGTCGCGGACTTGCTTCGAGCCTCGCCCGCGATTTACCTGTTTGACAAAGTCGTAGGGCGCGTCGCCCGCTATCCGCATTCCTTTGCTGAGTGCTTTGGTCCAATTTTCGATTCCATCCCTGAGCGCCCCGTCGCGCTTTTTGCGCGAGGACTTGTCACTGCGTTCACTATATTCGCTGAAGGTGCGCGCGACCCCTTTGCTAACCGTTTCAAGGGACCGCGTGACACCACGCTCAAGATGCTGGGCGGTGCCCAGCCCGAAGCTGTAACGACGCTTCTTCTTCTTTTCCACGCCAACGTTTTTGGCCCGGATGCTCTCGTGCAAAATCACCGTGGGGCGAGCGGTGGTGGGGACAGGTACTGCCGGCTTAACCTCTGCTTTGATCTCTGTCATAAGACCTCACAATGTGAACGGAAAAAACCCGGTTTTGCGCCGAACCCTGCGCTCGTAAATGATAACCACAGGCGCCAGAACCTTGCCTTCCACTTCGGCGCCCAGGTTGGAGCGAACCGCCTCGATAGCCGCGGCAACCTCTTCCATCAGTTCGCCTTCGCCTTTCTTCAGTTCGCGGATCAGTTTCCTTTTCGTTTTTCCCAGGTCCAGCACTACGGGTGGAAGTTCGGTCCCGGAAACATGAACTGCCGGAACTGTTTCTGTCAACGTTGTTTCTGTCGTTGTCTTTGTCATGCTTATCTTATGTCTCCTTTGCATGGAATAACTGTCCACGCAAGATCAGGCTACCATGGTGCGGACAGGGCTGCGCTTATCCGCACGGACAGCGAGCTCTGTCCAAAGAGAGCTGCCATACTCGAGTGCCGAGAGCACCAGAATAATCTTTGGAGCGATACCTAGAACAACCAGGATCACCATAAATGTCGCGGCAATTGTTCGCGTGACATTATCGAACCGGAACAAGTAAGCGCTCTCTAAGGCGGAGTTCTGAATTGCCTTGATGCCCATTGCGAAACAAAGTGTCCCCGCAATCCTGACCCAGAAATCATGCGTGTCCGGTATCTGGGCGATTGCCATCAGTAGGTGAGGGAACACCCCCATCATGACTCCCGCGCCAGTCAGATAAGCCCCATAAACGAGAATGCTCACCCTTGCTCTGCTCATAGTCCGTGCCTCACGATCCGACGGTGCCAAGCCATGTCAACCCTCCGATGAACAGAAGGATCACCCACTGAAACGCCTTTATGAGCTGCCTTGGCGAGAAGTGGCTGATGAAAAAACATACAAGAATCTGCGCAAACCACTCCAGCGCAATGCCTCTGGCAAGAATGATTCGCTGCGGATCGGAATACCAGTCCGTGAAGTAGAACAGGTAATCCATGATGGCGGTTCCCACGATATTGATCGTGAAGAAGTGCCAGAGCATTCGATACGCCTTCAGCATCTGCATTGCGTCGCCGAATGGCGTGGCAGGGAAGCCTTCCACCTTCAGTTTGGGATAGATCCAGTGTTCCATTGTGTAGCAATGGAGAGCCAGACCGCCCGTCGCGACAATACCTCCAGCCAGAAACGCACCTCTAATCAATTCAGCCCACCTGCCTTATTGACGTTCATTGTCAATTTCAACTCAACCAGCGCGCTTAGCCTTTATACTCTTTGTAAACCCAATTTCCCTTGTGTATCTTGATGACCCGGGCATGTTTGTCCCAGCCTTCCTCGTACAACCACTGCTCCAGAGTCTTCAGCCGAAGCTCGGGGTATCGGCGGCGAAGCTCCGGCACGTCGGCGTCGTAGCCGCCATTGTTAAGCCAGCGAAAGAGCTTATAGACATCCTTGCCCATCCCCAGGTAAGTCATCCACCCCGGCAATGCAAAGAATCTGACCTTCCTTCTCGTCACGCGGCTGAAGATCTTGGCATGCTCAACGTTGGTCAGGGAGCTTCCAGCAATCGAGAGTTCCATCCCGATAAACTCCTCCGGGCGTGAAAAAGCCAACTCAACAAAACCGCCAATGTCCGACGCAGCTATCATCTGATAGGGAACATCCTTCTTGATGGCCGAGGTCAGCAATCCGTGCAGGATACCCAGGTGAAAGATGTGATAGTAATAGTCCTCGAAGAACGACACCGGCCGGAGAATCGTATAGGGCAGGCCCAATTCGCGGATATGCTTCTCAACCTGGACCTTGCGCATCGGTATGTTGACCCCGGGGTTTTTGGGCGCTCCCGCAACGGAATTGTAAACAAAATGTTTGATCCCGGCTTTCTTCGCGGCATCGGCAATATTCTTGCCCTGCATGACCTCGCGTACCGCGCCGACCGATCCATCCTGGACGCTGAACACTCCATAGGCGCCTATCAAGGCAGCATCCAGGGATGCCGGATCTTCCAGATCGCCCTTAGCGATCTCGACGCCTCTTTTTACAAGTTCCAGCGCCCCGTGACTCTCAGGTTTGCGAGTTAGCGCCCGTACCTTCCAACCTTTTTCGAGCAACCGGGTTACGACCGCTCCCCCCTGGTTGCCCAAGGCTCCGCAGACGAGAATAGTTTTTGTACTGTTCGGTGAGCTTTCCATTACTTTGCAGCGACGTTCTGAACGTCTCCTCCATAATCATGTTCCATGTCATTCAGCCAGCCAATTCGGCGCCGGTATTCCGAACCGTCGTCAAGAGGTTGTAACTCCGGCATTACCTTCATGTACTCAATGATAGCCAAGCGTTCCTTAGGACTGAGATAGGGGCCAATCACGCCGGGTGTACCCTTCGGCGCATTGCGGAACTCGTGGCCGAGATTGGAGTTTCCAGCAATGTCGCGGTCCCATCGAAGATGCCCGGAAAATAACTCACGAACGCCGTTTTCGACGGTCTGTAAGTAAGTGCGCTTTGTATCGAATTCGAAGCCACCCTCAAACTTTTCAGTTCGGTAACCAACGTTAACCGGGTCGAATTCTTCGTTGCCCGTCCAGAACGTTGCGGATCGCTCACTTGCCGGGCTCATCACCTCATAGAGGTTCGGAATCGAGCCGTTGTGCATATAAGGCGGCGTAGCCCAGTAACCGGTCAACGGCCTTGCGGGGTAACCCAGGGGCGCACGGAAATCGTTCTTCCGAAATCCTGTAACTTTGAGACGGTCTTCGGGGGCAATATGCTGGTGATCCATCTCTTTCGCCATAATTTCAGTCGTGGTCACCAGCAACGCTTCTCCGACGCCGACTTTATCTCTTCCCCCAAACTTGTCCTTTAAAACACCGGTGTAAACCTGGCGGCCGTTGAAATTGACCGCATCCATAGGATCGGTGCCAATCACGCTCAGCTTGTACATCGGCAGTTGGAAGTACCGTTTTCCGTTCTCGTTGGTATTTACCTGACCAACAGCTCCGTGGCAGCGGGCGCAGAGTCCCTTTTTCGGGGTATTGGGATTGGGACAAGGTTGATAATCCTTCGAAGCTTCGGGGCACCACTGTTCTTCGGCTGGCGTCAGAGCGTTGTCGAAGACCTTTTCTTCATAAAGATAACGGCCCATTTCGACCGTTGCCGGGTCCGCCTTTCCGAGGATCTCTTCGGGCCATTTGGGAGCTTTCATCACCGAGATCAACGTCTCCATCCAGAACATGTTTTTTATCGGGATCGAGGAATGGAAGCGCTGAGTAGGGTCGGGATTGGCGAGGTCTACGGCCGAATTAACACCCCACGATTCCGTCACGTTCCGCCCGAGCGGTTGACCGATTGCCGCAACACTCTGCACCCAGTCGAAATCGTGTGTATACCAAAGCGGCGGAATCAGGACAGGAGCATTGGATACAAGTATGTTGCGTTCGTCCAGGGGGCCGAACTGTCCGTTGGCGCCCCTTCCCAGCGCATCCATCCGGCCGTAGCCTTCTTCGGTCGGGTAAGTATTTTTTATTCCCGCCACGATTCCTCCAACAATGGAAGGCCCATGCAGGAATTCATCGAGTTCGTGCTTTACCTTTTCTTTTTCGTCCGCGGTATTCGGTCTTTTCTCAAGGCGGATCACCTTATCCGCGAAGCGCGCAAACATACCGGGCGAATAACGCGTCACCAGAAGCAGGTTGGCAAGCGTTGTGTTGAACACCGTAAAATTCCAGCGTCCTCTGCCCCCATCCACGATGAAGCTCTTGCCCCGGTAATTGATCTGTTCGGTATGGCAGGCGGCGCATGTATAGGTTACCCATTCTGAGTGGAGAGCAGAACCGGCCGCGCATGGAGGCGCACCGCATCCGAGATTCTTAAGGTGATCGTCACTGATCGTTTGTACGGTGACCCCAACAGGAAGGTGGTCCGGGTTGAATTTTGAATCGTCGAGAACAAGATCGTATCGTGCCAGATTCTCTTCGGAGGCAAACGGCTCGTGGTTACCCAATTCCGGCCGCTCAAGCGCGATAAACCAGCTATAGGGAATGATCAGGGAACCTTGGGCGGTCTGATAGTATTTCTCGCGCTGATCCGGCGTCCATCCCTGATCCAGCCGGACAACTTCTTTGGGAACGGCGACCTTTGGGAGGACGGGAAATAGAAAACGATAGGCCATCGCACCCACGATCAACACAGCCAGAGCAAGGGCGATCAAGGTCGCGGAGATTCGTTTGAAGAGTGATGTTTTTTGAGGAGGCATCCGTGAATCCGATAGTACAGTGAATTTCTTCTGGATGGCGTATAAATTTTTCCGCCTTTCGCTCGCTAGAGTTTGATCGGCTCCTGTGCGAGAGAAGAACCTCCGTGCGGGACCCTGGCCGGTGACGTTGCGCGCCGATCTCCCCAATAGAGCAATACGCCCCGCACCATGCATACGGCCGCGACGCTGTAGAACATGGTGTACTGCACGTGCGACATCAGGAGCACGGAGTAGGCGAATGCGATGCCGGATCCGAATATGATCTGGCTCGAAAGTTTCGATGGAGATGTCTGCGGGTCGGTAATCATATACAGCGTGAACAGGACCATCGGGATGCCTGTCAGCACCACAAGCTGGCCAGGGAACGGATAGCCCAGATACCAGGATCTCAGCCCGGCAAAGAGCACGAACGAAGTCAGCCAGGCAAGGATGGTTGGAACGCGGCCCGTGAACATAATGTTCAAGCGAGTGCCGAGCATCACGATAATGAGGGGCACAATCCAGTCCCACGCGCCGTGAAGATCGACGGTATAACCCCACGGAAGCATGCCCACGGTCCCCTGGAACGCGTAAAGGACTACCGCGACGGCGAAGTTCGAAGGGTTCATGAAATGACGCATCCGGCCGTTCTGGCGCACGCGCAGTACATACTTTGAGCCGATGGCGATAGCGACCGCCAGAGCCATCATCCACAGTCGCTGATTCACATAGATCAGAAACGACATCGTGATGGAGGTCATGTGCGGGGCAAGCAGAAAGTTAACCTTCTTCCCAAAGCCGCCTCCCATAAACTCCGGGTCACGGTTATTTGCTTTGGCGTCAACCCACTCAAATAAGAATGCGCATGAGTATCCGGAGGCCAGGGCAACGAAAACCTGGGCCCACGACTGCTCAAAGCCGAACACCGCGTGGCCGAGAATCGTGAAGATCGTCGCAAAAGTAGCCGACGTCTTGAGACCCATTCGAGGATCCTTCTTCTTCACCGGAGCGACCGTCAATTCCGGTGCGGGGGCAACTGGGGAAGCTATGGCGGAAGCACTCATCAGTTCTTTTCCTTTGCTGCGAGCAATACTGTGTGATAGCCGGGCGCCAGCGACAGCTCGTCGTGGTGCAGGGTTCCGTGAAAATCGCGCCAGGTAATCCGCACCGGGATGGCCGACGCTTGAGTCTGGCCGAGACCGAATCTTATTTCAGGGCTGCGCTGGCCGGAGTGGCCGTTGCCGCCGTCGGACTGTCTGATCTGCTTGCGTCCATCGGGAGTTTCGATTTCAACGAAAGTACCAATGGCCGGAGTGCCTTCGCGCCAGGTCGGGTGTCCGTCATGGACACGGATCGCTGTTGGATGGTCCGCAGTTCCGGCAGTCGGCAGCAGCAGGTGCAGCCCCATGAATTTATTGCCGGAGCCGTTGTTCTTGATGAAGACCGAATTGTCCCAGAAATTGGCAAGCACCATATCGGGATAACCATTGCCAAACACATCCGCAACGGCGATGCCGCGAGTGGGAGCAGTGAGATCGGGCCACAGATCGTTCGCGAGATCCACATAGTGTCCCTTATCGTCGCGAACCCAGAAGGGCTTTTGGACCGTGCCGTCTACATCGGCGGTTCCCTGCAGGAACCTGGGCCAGGAGGCCGGAAAGTGCACGAGTGTGTCGTTGGCTCCGCCCACCTGGGCGAGATCCGGCCAGCGGTTCTCTGTTCCCTTCACCAGGCCGGTGGCCTGAACCAGTTCTACGGTCCCGCAGTTATCGAAGTCTTCAAACCTCGCGTCCCACGCCCATGCGCTGTGCCCGACGCCAAGATCCTCAGCTTTGTCCACCCACGGCGCAATGCCTTTATTCATTTTGTCCATCTTCCCCGTGCTCACCCAGAGGAAGTGGCTCTCCTGCATGGCAAACGGCGAGGCGATGTTGCTCACATACCAGTCGAAGATGCCGTCATTGTTCACATCGGCAAAGTCGACGCTCATGCTCTTGAACGTGTCGTTACCGATGGACATCGAACTCGGTATCGTGAAGCCGCCCTCGCCTTTCAGTTCCTCGAATCGAACCGATCCAGGGGTGGAGTGATTCCGCAGCAACTGGTCGGGGCCGAAATCGTTGGCGATATAAAAATCGGAGAGCCCCTTGCGTTCCAGATCGGCCGCGCCGCTCGCCAGAGTCCATGCGTGGTCCCCATTATTTGGGAAGACAGTTCCCGCATCGCGATAAACAACGGAAGGCGTGGGACCGCTCACGCTGGAGACGTGCAGGAAGATGCGGCTCGTGCCGCCGTTCTTCGCGCGAGAGAAGTCCTCGTTCATCTCGAAGGGCTTCGACGAATTCGCGTCCGTAAGCTCGGAACCATCCGCATAATAGTTACCGACGAAAAGATCCATGTGCCCATCGCCGTCGACATCGAAGAAGTTAGCCGTGGCCGTCCACCACCGCTGATTGAGTCCGGGAACAAGTTCCTGCACGGTATAGGAGTCCATGGAAAGGGGCGCGCCCGGCTTCAGATCGGCAGTCGCTTTGCGCAGCAGGAGCAGGGGGGGGCGGCCATAGAAACCGATAAAGATATCCGCAAGGCCATCCTCATTCATATCGGCGATGCGGCAAACGCTGGGGTATTCCGTGACGGGATCGAAGTATTTGCCGAATTCCAATTTGAAAGGAGCGTAGCGCGCACCGGTTCCGGGAACAGGACTGATCCAGGCGCTCTTGGCGCGCACATCGGTCTGGCAAAGATCATTCGGCAGGCCGTCGCCGTCCAGGTCGCCTAGAGCGGCCGATTCGCCTACCTGGTAATAGTAAAACTGCATTTGCTTCGCCGTCTGGTTGACCGGATAGACAACGTCCGCGGGGATCGGCACAAGAGGAAGTTTCTCGATCGAGAACTTGAAGCGCGAAGCCATGCGAGCCGATACACCGGCGGAGACTTTGGGGATGTGCGCAAGCGCGGTAAGTATGGCCACCACGAGGAGGACGGCTAAAATCACCGGGGCGGTGCGATAGCGGGCACGAGTTATTTCTATTGAAGGCATACTAGATCACCTTTTCAATTTGTCGTCGGTCCATTCGCCGCCGCGCTTGCCGGCGTCGCGGGCACGGTTACGTGAGTTCCCGTTGGCGCCGTGGTGGGCTGCGCCTTTTGAGGCGAAACCCATTCCTTGTTCCAGGCCGTGAAAACATCCCGGACATAAGCGCGCGTGCGTCGTCTGTTGATACCCATGGTGTGCAGGATGGACTCAAATATGTACTTGTAGGCCGTCCACGGCTTCCATCCATAGAGTTCCTGGAAGACGGCGCGCGGCGATTTGAACAGGTACCAGAAATACATGCGAGTCATCCCGCCGACGGTAAAAGCAGGCGTGGTGCGAACCGCCTTGTCGTGCCATTTGAAATAGGTAGGGACGTAATCGAGACCGCGGAACATTTCGCGAATGTTGTTCGCCGCTTCTTTTGGATTTCCGCCTGCCCGCACTTTGTCCATTTCATTGGAAGCCCGCTCGAATAGTTCGCGAAATTGCACGAAGTCCGAACCCAGAACGCCTCGAACCGACTTCTTCGCGTCAAGAACCGATTTGTCGCCGGACTCTGTGAATTGAAGAAAGGTCTTCCCGTTGAGTTCCGTGCCGACCAGCAGACCCACCACCCACACCCGGAACCATGCGTCCCACAAGTCGACATCGCGGAAAGATGTGAAAGAGTTGCCCACCACGCGGTCAAAAAACCGCACGTTCTTCACAAAGAAATCGTCGATGTATTGGAAATTCTCCACCGCAAAATCGTTGTGTTTGAAAGCGTGAAGAAGTTGCTGCGCCAGCATGTCCACGCCCGCCGTGGTTAGGACCAGGCCCGAAGAGAAGAGCGGATCAATGAAGAATGCGGCGTGGGATAGAAGGCTGTACCGATACCCGCTGAGGCGCGTGGCGCCGTACTGCAGGCGGCCGGTGGCCATCCAGTTGCGCACCGCCTTCGCTTTGGCGAACTGTTTTTGCATCCCCGGATACCGGCGCACGAAGCTGAAGAATTCCGTTTCCGGGTCCATGCCGGTTTCCGGGTGGATC
>Ga0181537_10001263_pt1 | contig 23524 bp, 20 predicted proteins | sample PEATcosm2014_Bin_39_FD_119765 | JGI IMG/M metagenome (GOLD analysis project Ga0181537, IMG submission 119765) | Peatland microbial communities from MTU Mesocosm Facility, Houghton, MI, USA - PEATcosm2014_Bin23_10_metaG | ecosystem: Environmental > Terrestrial > Soil > Wetlands > Peat | place... | reverse complement strand
CAGAACACCACTTTGGGCCTGTCGCCGCCGGGGAGCCGGCGCAACTCGCGCAGGAAGTCATAGCCGTCCATTTTCGGCATGTTCCAGTCGAGCAGGATCGCATCCGGCATCTGGCGCCGGCAATTTTCAACCGCCTCCTCGCCGTTCTCGGCTTCCGCAATCTGGAATTCGAGCCCTTCGAGAATGCGCCGCGCCACCTTGCGGATGACGCTGGAATCGTCGACAACCAAGCACGTTTTCATAATATCCTCACTCCACCCTTGTGCGGCCGAAGCCGCTTCGATGTTTCCTCAATTTCATCCATTTCAATTCAGCCTCACGCCGCCACCGCTTCGGCGCCGAGATCCAGCACCCGGTCGACGTCGAGCACGACAAGGAGCTGGCCGTCGAGCCGAAACACGCCGGCCGAAACGCGCGCCAGCTTACGATCGAGATTGATCGGGTTAGCCTCGCGTTCGCCGTCCGGCAGCCTGAGCACTTCGCCCACCGCATCGACCAGAAGCCCGAACGATTCCGCTCCGCATTCGATGCCGATTGCCATCGTCGCCGCTTCCTCCGCGCGCGATTCCAGGTCGAGCCGGTCGTTCAGACGGATCGCCGTCACGATGCGTCCGCGCAGATTGAGCACGCCGGCGATTTCCCGCGCGGCAAGCGGCACGCGGGTGATGTTCGCCGGCTTGAATACGTCCTGCACGCGCTCAATCGGCAGCCCGAACAATTGGCCGCCGGTCGTAAAGGTGACGTATTCGGTGCCGTTAATGGTATCGTTCATGGCGCTCATTTGCGGTTAGGCTGCCTGATGCAGGTCGGCGCTCTGCTCCTTGATCGCGGCGATCAGTCCGGCGCGGTCGAACTTGGCGACGAAATCGTGAAAGCCCACGGCGCGGCCGCGCTCGATCGTCTCGGCCGAGACCATGGCGGCAAGTGCGATAATGGGTGTGGTGGCGGCGTCTGGCATCGACCGCATCGCCTCCGCGAGCGCAAAGCCGTCCATCTCCGGCATTTCGACGTCGGTCACGACGAGATCGAAGCGCGTGCCGGATTTCAACGCTGTCAGGGCGTCGGCGGCCGATGCCACGGCGACGACGTGATATCCCGCCGCCTTGATCAGCGGCGCCAAGAGCTCGCGGAAGAACGCGGAATCGTCGACGAGCAACACCGTACGCGCAACCCTTGCCGATGCGTCGCGGCGGCGGAACCAATCCTCGAAGGCCTGCGGCAGGAAATGGCCGACGTCGATAATTTCGGTCGTAGCACCCTTGACCACCGCGTAGCCAAGAACGCCGGGGCGATTGCTTGCCACCTCAATGTCGAGCCGGTCTTCGACGATGTCGACGATCTCGTCGACGACGAGCCCCATCGAGCGGCCGTGATCGGAGAACACCAGGATCGGCTGGCTGCCCTCCTTCTTCAGCCCGGCCTCCGCGTCGACGCGAATGAGCGGCATGAGCTGATCGCGGTATTGCACCAGATGACGGCCATCGGAGATTTCGATGCGGCGGCAATCGATCTCCTCGAGCCGCGTGACCAGCGACAGCGGCACCGCCTTCGGCTGCTGCGAGCCGGCACGGAACACCAGAAGCGAAACTTTGTCGTCCTTGACGACCTCTTCGTTCTCTTTCACCTCGCCAGCCTCGGCTTGCGCCGCCTGCGCGGCACGGCCGAGCGCCTGCGCCACGCCGTTCGGATCGAGGATCATGATCACCGAGCCGTCACCGAGAATGGTCGTTCCGGAGAATACCGGAATATGCCGCAGCTTCGACGACATCGGCTTGATGACGATTTCCTCGGTATGAAACACGCCGTCGACGACGGCGCCGAAAATCTGGTTGCCGACTTGTGTCACCACGACAAAGCCGTTGTCGTCATCCGGCGCGCCGAGCTGCAGAACTTCCTTGAGATGAAGGAGCGGCAGTAAGGTGTTGCGCAGCCGCAGCACCGGTGTGTCTTTGATTCTTTCGATCCGGTGCTCGCCGTTGCCGCCCGCACGAACCAATTCGAGCACCGACAGCTGCGGAATGGCGAAGCGTTCGCCGCCGGCCTCGACGATCAGCGCCGAGACAATGGCGAGCGTGAGCGGAATCTTGATCGTGAATGTGGTTCCGGCCCCGGGGGCCGATTTCAAATCGACCGTACCGCCGATCTGCTCGATATTGCTGCGCACCACGTCCATGCCGACGCCGCGGCCGGAAACGCTCGTCACCTGTGAAGCGGTGGAAAACCCGGGCGCGAAGATGAAATTGCAAATCTCCCCGTCGGTTTTGGCGGCGAGTTCGGCTTCGCCGGCGAGGCCGAGTTCGATGGCCTTGGCTTTGATGCGCGCGGTATCGAGCCCGCGGCCGTCGTCGGCGATCTCGATAATAATGTGGCCGCCCTGATGGCAGGCGGAAAGCCGGATCGTCCCGGCGCGGCGCTTGCCGGCGGCGAGCCGATGCGCCGGACTCTCAATGCCATGATCGGCGCAGTTGCGGACCAAATGCGTGAGCGGATCCTTGACGAGTTCGAGCACCTGGCGGTCGAGCTCGGTATCGGCGCCGTGCATTTCAAGTTCGATGTCCTTGCCGAGATCGGCTGAAAGATCGCGCACCACGCGCGGCAGTTTCTGCCACGCATTGCCGATCGGCTGCATGCGCGTCTTCATCACGCCTTCCTGCAGCTCGGCGGTGACGTTCGAGAGCCGCTGCAGCGGCACCTTGAAATCGGAGTCTTCGTGCTGGCGCACGATTTCGAGGAGCTGGTTGCGGGTGAGCACCAATTCCGAAACCGTGGTCATGAGATGATCGAGCGTGTCGACGCTCACGCGGATCGAATGGCTGGCGAGCTTTTCGGTGGCTTCGCCGGCCGGCTTGTCGCTGGTTTCGCCGGCCGCCTGCTTGACTGGTTCAGCCTCGGCGCGCTCGGGCGCCGGTTTGTCATGGCTGAGCTGCTGCGGCGCCGGTTGCAGCTGCGGCGCAACCTTCTCCGCGCGCGCCATTCGGCTGAGCTGCTCGATAAGGTCGGCGTCATTGCCGTCCGGCTCGCGCTGCAGGGTTTGTAGCCCGCCGAGAATGGCCTTGATGCGATCGAGCGTCGAAAGAATAAGCGTCACGGCGTCGGCGGTGACCGGCATGCCGTCGCGGAATTTGCCCATCAGACTCTCGGCGGCGTGGGTCAGCGCTTCGAGCCGTGACAGGCCGAGAAAACCGCAGGTGCCTTTGATGGTATGGACGAGACGAAAAATGTTGCCGAGGATTTGACCGTTATTCGGATCCTGCTCGAAGCGCACGAGCTCGGAATCGACCAAGTCGAGGCTTTCGGTGGTTTCGGTCAGGAAATCGCCTAACAACTCGTCCATTATCAAACGCCTCACCGCCGCCGACACTCACAGGGCTCATCCGTGCCGGGCGCGCACGGCGCGCGCCGTCCTCGCCAGGCGCACTACGCCTGATCGGGCGTGCTCAGTCTGTTGCCAAACGGTTTAATTTCAGTTGCGGATCGTGGCGAAAACCACCGCGAGTCCCGGCGATAAGCTCCTTAACGGGCCGTTACGACCACCGCTTCGCCCTCGACGGCGGCGGAAACCGCAAGTCCGCAATCCCGGGCCAAAATGCCGGTATAGACCGGCTGGATGGCGTGGGCGTCGACGGGCTGCGCCGGGCTGCCGCCGAGGAGATCGGCGGTGGTGGGGGACAAACGCGCATTCAGACCTGCCGCGGCCACCCGAAATCCGCCCTCGGCCGGGTCGACCGTCAGCGTGCCGCCCCGTGGAATGGAGCCGACGGCGACCATAAGCATATTGAGCAGGAGTTTCGCCCGGTTTTTCGGCACCAATTCCCGCGGCAGATTCCACACGATCGTGGTCTTGCCGTCCTCCATGAGGCCGCGGACCGCCTTTTCAGCATCGCCAAGCTCGATTTGCGCGCCGGCGGAACCCGCCGCACCGAAGGCCAAGCGGCAGAATTGCAGCTTGGCGGAGGCTTGGTGCGCGCTCTTTTTGATCAGGTCGAGCGCGAAAGTCTTGGTCTCTTCGTCCTTGTCTTCTTCCAGCACTTCAAGCCCGTTGACGATGGCGCCGACCGGGCTGATCAGGTCGTGGCACACGCGCGAGCACAACAGCGCCGCAAGGTCGAGGGCGCCGATGACGATGGGACCGGTCACGGGGGCGGACATGCCTTGCTCCGTTACAGCGGAATGGGACCCGTCCGTGTCACAGCGCACGCGATTCGGCAATCGTGCCCTTATTGCGGCGCCGTGCTAAACCGCGCGCTCTTCGGCCCAAGAGTCATTGGCCCAGGAGTCATCGGTGCCTATCCTCGACGTCGCCGCATCCGCGGCGCTCATGGACGAACTGACCGGGATTACCGCGCGCGCGGCGGAGACAATTTTGGATTTGGCGAAAACGGGCGATACGCGCACTAAGGCCGACGGTTCACCGGTGACCGCGGCGGATGAGGCCGCTGAAGCCGTGATATGCGAAGGCCTGCAGCGGCTTGCGCCTGACATTCCGATCATCGCGGAGGAACAGGCGGGGCGTGCGCGGCCGAAATCGATTGAGCGCGGCAGCTATTTTCTCGTCGATCCGCTCGACGGCACGCAGGAATTTATTGCCGGCAGCCACGAATACACGGTCAACATCGCCATTGTGACCGATCGCCTGCCAATCCTCGGTGTCATCGCAGCACCGGCCTCGGGCCTGGCGTGGCGCGGCATCGTCGGCCGCGGCGCCGAAAAACTCGAATTTCCCGGCGGCAAGACTTCGCCCATTCACACCCGCCGCAGGCCCGCGCACGAACCGGTCATCATGGTCAGCCGTTCGCATTTGGAGGCGCGTACGCGCGCGTATGTCGACGGCCACGCGCCGGCCAAGCTCGTGGCATGCGGATCCTCGGTAAAATTTTGCCGCCTCGCCGAGGGTTTGGCTGACCTTTATCCGCGGCTGGCGCCAACCCACGATTGGGACATCGCCGCGGGTCACGCCATCCTTACCGCCGCCGGCGGACGCGTTTCTACGCCGGACGGATCGCCGCTGGTCTACGGCACTTCTGAGCTTCTGATTCCGGGCTTTATCGCTTCCGGCGATCCGGCGGCGCCGATCACGGCGTGAGGGTTTGCCGCACTTCCGACCATTTGCGGTCGGCCGAACCGATGACCCGATCCGGATTGGCGGCGAACTTGTCACGGCGCGCGCCGTCATAAAACAGGAACAGCTTTTCGCCGGCGATGAACCAAACATCCGGGTTGCCGGCCACTGCGACCCCATGCGCGACGCCGACCGGGTCGTAGCCGCCATATTGCGGCATGTACACGTCCGGGTTGGCTGCGAAAGCGGCGCGATTGCCGACATTGGTGAAGCGCCAAACCGCTCCACCATACCGCAATTCAAACTCGGCACTGCCGGCGACCGGCTTGCCGTCCGTGAAAAACGCCACCGGATCATAGCCGCTGATGGCGAGGCCGGTATGCCAATCGACCACGATCCGTTCGGTCGCGGCGGCACGCGAGGTAGGCGGCGCGCCGGCCAGAATAAAGACAAGTCCGGCATAGGCCGCGAGCCCGAGACACGCGGCAAGACTGCTGAGAACACTGGCGGCGTGTTCGGCCCAGTACTGCTTCCGTTTTGGACGTGCTGTCGTCATAGTCGGGGCACAGGCTGGAGTGATTCGCCTTGGGTTTGTCCTGAGTAAACCCATCGTGTGAGCAAGGGGTTAAGCCGGGAGCTGGCCATGAATCTCACCCCGCGGGTTGCCGGTCTTGGCATTGTCTTTGCCGCCCTTTTGACCATGATCGAGGCTGTGCCGGCATTCGCTCAGGCTCCGCCGCCCCAAATGCCGCCGCCGCAAACCATTCCCGCCGCGCCGCCGCCGCAGGGGCCGCCGCCGACCCACTCGACGGCATTCTCGCCGAATGAATTGATCGACGCCGGACACCGTTTCTTCGGCGGCGTGTCGCGCGGGCTTGCCATGATTGTGCAAAAGGCGGTCAGCCAGTGGGGCCAGCCCAATGGCTACGTCCTTGGCGAAGAGGCTAGCGGCGCCTTTGTCGGCGGCCTGCGTTATGGCGACGGCACGCTTTACACAAAAAACGCCGGTGATTTGCGCGTGTTCTGGCAAGGGCCCAGCATCGGATTCGACGCCGGCGCCGACGGCGCGCGCACCATGATGCTGGTCTACAATCTGCCGCGAACCGCGGCGATCTTCGACCGCTTCGGCGGCGTCAACGGTTCCGCCTATTTTATCGGCGGTTTCGGCATGACCGCGCTGACGGCCAACGACATCACGGTGGTCCCGATCCGCTCCGGCGTCGGCCTGCGCCTTGGCGCCAATGTCGGCTATCTCAAATTCACCGAGAGCCCGACCTGGAATCCGTTTTAAGCCGCCTTAATTCCAGCCAAGGCACGGCGATCATCGAAACGATGGCGCGGCGGACAAACTCGGTTTAGGTTAATGACTCGTTAATGTGGTGCAATTCGCACCTGCATGGCATGTTTTAGTGGCATGTCTTGTAAGGGCATGCCGTGTAGTGACTTGGCTCGTAACAAGTCTTGCTCTTGCAATAAGACTTGCTCCTGCAAAAAGGCTTGCCGCGGCAGGAATGCGATTGGAGGCGTAGCGTCATGATCGAACCGGTCATGTATTTCGGGATCGGATTCCTGGTAGCCGCGTTGCTTGGACTGCTGTTCGTCCCTCTCATCCATAATCGCGCCGTGCGCCTGACCATGAAGCGCCTCGAAGCGGCGACGCCGCTGTCGATCTCCGAAATCCGCGCCGACAAGGATCAGCTGCGCGCCGAATTCGCGATGTCGACCCGGCGGCTCGAAATGAGCGTCGAAAAGATGAAGACCAAGACGACGACGCAGCTTGCCGAGCTCGGCAAGAAGTCCGACGCCATCAACCAGCTCAAGAAAGAACTCGGCGAAAAGACCGCGACGATCTTCGCGCTGGAAGCGCGCGACAAATCGTTGCGCGATCAATTGCGTGCCACCGAGGAAGAGTTCCAGATCAAGTCGAGCTCGCTGCGCGAAGCCGAGCGCCAGCTAGCCGATAAGGAAGCCGAGCTGACCAAGCTTCTCGGCGAGCTTAGCGAACGATCGCTGGTTGCCGACAGCCAGCGCACCGAGATCGCCGCATTCCGCACCCAAGTCGAAGCGATGAAGGTGAGCGTCGCCGGCTATGAACGCGCGGTCGCCGAAACCGAGCAGCGCCTGGCGCGCGAGCGCGACGACGCCGAGGCCACGGGACTTGAACTGACCGCCGCGCGCGGCAAACTCGGCGATCTCGGCAGCCGCACCACGGAGCTGGAGCGGCAGCTTTACGTGCAGACCACCGAAGCCGAATTGCTCAACCGCCGCGTTGTCGACCTCGAAACGCGGCTTGGCGATCAGGGCCGCGCGCTCGCCGAACGCGATTATCAGCTCGAGCGCATGAAGAACGAGCTCGAGGCTGCGCGCAAGACCGAGAGCGATCTGCGCAGCGAGCTTTCGACCACCGGCAGCCGCAGCAGCAATGCGGTGGAACGGTTCCGATCCGACATCGCGCAGCTGGAAGCGCAACTCGCCGCCGCCGTCGAGGAGCGCACCAAGCTGCAGCGCGAGATCGGCACGATGAAGCGGGATACGGAATCGACCTGGGCCGCCGAACGCGTCGAGAACGCGCTCCTGCGCGAACGCATCAACGACGTCGCCGCCGAAGTTGCACGGTTGACCGCCACCCTTGAGGGTCCGGGCTCGCCGATCGAGTCCATGCTGGTCGAAGCAACGAGCGTCACCCGCAATGCCGCCGCCGTGAAGGGCGGCCGTGATGAGGCAACGACCGAAAACGGCGACACTGCGCCGGAAAACAAGAACACGCTCGCCGATCGCATCCGCGCGCTGCAATCGACCGCCTCGCGCGTGGCGTCGACGAATTGAACCATATTCCGCTCGTTCCCGCGCAAACGGAAATCCGGACTGGGTCCCGCTTTCGCGGGGACGAGCGGCCTTGTGCCGGCTCGCTTGACACCCCGAAGCGCCGCACTTTACATCTCGGCCGCCTGGACGGGCGCTTAGCTCAGCGGGAGAGCGTTCCCTTCACACGGGAGAGGTCGTAGGTTCAATCCCTACAGCGCCCACCATTGCCTCTTGCTTTAGCCCGAGCTGATGCGGCCGCCGCGGTCATGCGCGGGGCTAAGGGCGCGGCATTCCGGCTACGCCACCTCGCATCGGTTCCGGCCAAGCTCCTTTGCCCGGTACAAGGCTTGATCGGCACGTTTCAACACGGCATCCGCTTCGTCTCCCGCCAGCGCAACCTCGGTAATGCCGATGCTCGCCGTAAAATTAATTTCTTGGGCATCCGCCTTTACCTTTGCGCCTCGAATCCGAGCCAACAGGCGGCGGCAGACATCCAGGGCGTCTTGCTTATTTGTCTCTGGAAATTGGATGGCAAATTCTTCGCCGCCGATGCGGCCGACCAAATCGACGTTCCGCAGTTCCTCCAACAGCATTTTCGACAAAGCCTGCAGCACCTTGTCGCCGACATCGTGGCCATAGGAATCGTTGATGAACTTGAACCGATCTGCGTCGAGGATTGCTACCGCGCAATGCCGGCTATAACGGCAGCATCGCACAACTTCCAGCTCAAGCTTTTCAATAAAGTAGCGACGGTTCTTTAGATTAGTGAGCTGATCCGTCGTGGCCAGGACGTATAGTTGCCGGTTGGCTGCCCCGAGCTCGATCTGGCGCGCGCGAAGTTCAAGCAGATTCCGTGCGCGCGTGATTAGCTCGATATCATCGACCGGTTTGCGCAGGAACTCGTTCGCCCCGGCTTTGAGGGCATCATAGAGTGCGGCCTTGCTTTCCTCCCCCGTGATCATCACGATGGGGATGTCGTTCAGACGCGTGATTGCGCGAAACCTGGTCAGGAATTCCACGCCGTTCATTTGCGGCATGTGGTAATCGAGCAGAACGAGATCGGGCGCATTCTCCGTGCAATAAGCCAGCGCATCGTTTGGATCAGTGAATGTTACGGCCTCGATGCCTTCAATCTGCTTCATGTAGCCTTTGAGCAGTAACGCATTGGGAAGCATGTCATCAACAATAGCGACTGTTCTCATTGCGCTGCTCCAATAACCGATAGCTGGATTCACGCGACTTTTTCAATGCCGTCCCGCGTGTCGTTCAGCGCTTCTTCAAGCTCCGCGACATTTTTCGCGACAACTTCAATTGCCGGCGCATCCAGTTCGATCCTCCGTGAGATGGCGGCGAGCCGGGTGGCGCCAAAATTTCCGGCCATGCCTTTAAGATTGTGCGCGGCTTTGAGCGCGGCATCTAAATCACCGGCAATGATCGCGGCCTTGATCTGGTTCAGGCATTTCGCGCCTTCGTCGGGAATGCAACCGAGCGCAACCCGAAAGTCGCTCTCTCCAAATGTCGATCGCAAATCAGCCAGCTTCGCCTCGTCGAACAGCGGAATGAGGGGAACTTTCGTGGTACCGCGTGGTCGTTCGGTTTTTACGACCTTGGCATTGGACTCGTCTGGCGACGTAATCTGAATGGGCATAGGGAGATGCGCGGCTTCGTCCGTCATGGCCTCGGCAGGGCTCGCAGAATACGAAAGGACTCGGGCCATCGCCGCGAAGAGCAATGACCGCTCGACCGGCTTGGTCACGTAGTCGTCCATCCCCGCCGCAAGATATTGCTCGCGTTGTCCCAACATGGCGTTTGCCGTCAATGCAATGATGGGGATATTCCCGACGGGCCGTTCAAGCTGACGAATGACCTTCGTTGCGGTCGGGCCATCCATTTCGGGCATCTGGATGTCCATCAAGATAAGGTCGTAATGCACCTTTTTGACCGCTTCTACGGCTTCCGCGCCGTCGCCCACGACGTCCACATAGTGTCCGGATTTGCCGAGCAGCATCTTGATGAAGAGCTGGTTGACGGAATTATCTTCAGCAACGAGAATTCGAAGCTTCCTGTTGCCAAGCGCGATGCTGCCATCGGGATCCGCCGTCTCGATAACGGTCGGTTGCTCCCCGAGCTTGCAACGGATGGTGAAATAAAATGTGCTCCCGCGCCCGGGTTCACTGTTGACGCCGATCTCACCGCCCATGAGTTCCACAAGCTGTTTGCATATCGCGAGCCCCAATCCCGTGCCGCCAAATTTGCGGGTGGTCGAGCTATCCGCTTGATTGAAGCGGATGAACAACTTGGCTCGGGCATCGTCCGAAATACCAATGCCTGAATCGCGGATGTCGAAGCGAAGCTCCAGACTTCCATCCGCATTCACGCGGTGAGAATTACTCACGTTGACGTCGCCGCGCTCCGTGAATTTTATGGCATTGCCAATTAAATTGAACAGAATCTGGCGCAGCCGGGTCGGATCGCCACGCAGCCAAATCGGCATCTCCGGCGAAAGAGTCATACTGAGATTGATTTCTTTTGCGATCGCTCGCGCCGACAGCAGAGAGACGACGCCGTCGACCAATTGTTCTGGATTGAAATTCACGTTCTCCAGCTCGATCTTGCCGGCTTCGAGTTTGGAATAGTCGAGAATGTCGTTGATGATACCGAGCAGGCTGTCGGCGGATTCACGCGCGATCCGTGCCATTTTTTTCTGCTCGTCACTCAGCTCAGTATCCATCAATAACCCGATCATGCCGATCACACCGTTCATCGGCGTACGGATTTCGTGGCTCATGGTGGCCAGGAAATCGGACTTTGCCCGCGTGGCAACCTCAGCGGCATCACGCGCGTCATTGATCTTTTGGTTGAGCCGAGCCTGCCGGATTCCATCTTTTTTGTATTGGATCACCATCAAAAAGACCAGTAACGCGGCCACCAAAGCGCCGCCGACGACAGCGGCCGCCATCAGCTTAAAATTTCGTGCTGCGAGATCGTGGATTGCGATGCGAAGCCCAGCAAGCTCGGCGAAGTTCACGTTTGCCAAGGCGGCGATTTCTTGATTCAACGCCTTCCGGTTGTCCCGGTTCGCTTCATTGTCGCCCCATTCCCGCGCGGCGACTGGGCTCACCTCATTGCCGAGTCGCACCAGCTCGGTCTGGAAGCGGATGAACTCCTGGGCATGTGTCTCGACACGTGAAAACTCCTCGCGATGATCGGACCGAAAAATCGCCCTCCACCGCGCCACATCGGATCCAAGTTCGTCCAAAAATGTCGTCAGGCTGGCGCCGTAGTTCGCTGCGGTCGCTCTATCGGTCGACATGTAGATGCCGCGCGATTCCATCTCGACTGCATAGACCAGGCTATTGGCGCGCTCGGCCAAATAGGCACGGTCCGCAATCTGTTCCAGCCGAAGGACCTGCCCGTTCGTCGTGGCGACTGCATTAACGCCGATCGTGCCGACGACCAACACAACAAGCGCGAGAGAGGCAATGATAGCATAGATATTGCCCAGGACCGGAATGGCTTGGAGTTTGATCATTGTGCAAACCTTTGGGGATTGCCACGCCGTACCGCGTGGTCTGCAGGCGCTAGTTTTGCGTTTTATTTGCGCCGAGCGAAGGAAACCTGAGCGGCCTCGCTCCAACCGAAAGTGGCGCGTATGCTAATTCCCAACTTTGTTGGGACACGGGGAAACCACCCTCAGACGTGCGTTGTTCCGGTCGCGGATAAGACCGCCGTCTCACGTCCTTAATTTCAGGTAAGTTAATGTCCGCGTTCAGGTGCACACCGCAAATTTCGACATATCTTATTCGCGATACTTTCCCTTTCCCCAACCGGAGCAAAACCATGGATACGATCAAACCGCTTTTCACCGCGACGGCGACCGCGACCGGCGGGCGCAACGGCCATACCGAAGCGAGCGACGGTTCGGTGCGTGCCGACCTGTCGGTGCCGAAAGCAATGGGCGGTCCGGGCAAACCGAACACCACCACGCCGGAACATTTGTTCGCCGCGGGCTATGCCGCCTGCTTCGGCGGCGCGCTCGATTTCGTCGGCAAGCAGCACAAGAAGGATGCCGCGAAGGCCCGCGTCACTGCGAATGTATCGATCGGGCCGCGCGACGGCGGCGGCTTCGGGCTTGCGGTCAAGCTTCTGGTCGAAGATGCGAGCCTGCCGCAAGCCGAGCTGGCGGCGCTCGCCAAGGAAGCGCACGAGAAAATTTGTCCCTATTCGCACGCCACCCGCGGCAATGTCGACGTGCAGCTCGAGGTAAAGGGCGCGTAGCCGCTTCAAGCGCTACGGTGGCGTTATTGCTGTACCGTGACGCCGCCGCGCTTGACCACGTCCGCCCATTTTATGATCTCGGCTTGAACGAACGGGGTGATGTCGGCGACCGGAAGATCGAAAGGCTCACCGGCCGCGGCCGTGATGCGTTGCTTCACCGTCGGATCGGCTTGGGCTTTGGTCACCGCCGCGTGCAGCTTGTCGACGATCGACTGCGGCGTATTTTTCGGTGCCCATAGGCCGAACCACACGTAATATTCGTAGCCCGGAACGCCGGCTTCGGCAACCGTCGGCACGTCGGGCAGCAGCGGCGAGCGTTGGGTGCCGCTCACCGCCAGCGCGCGGACATTGCCGGATTGGATCTGGCCCAATGCGCTTGCCATATTGTCGAAGAACAACGGCACCTGTCCCGATATGACATCGGCATAAGCCGGCGCCGCGCCGCGATACGGCACGTGGGTCAAATTGATCCCGGCCATCAGCTTCAACAACTCCATGGACAGGTGCTGGCCGGTGCCGTTGCCGGCCGAGGCGTAATTGATCTCGCCCGGTTTCTCCTTGGCGAGCGCGATCAATTCCTTGAGCGAATGGGCCGGGAAATTCTTGCTGACCACGAGCACGAATGGATATTTCGAGAACATCGACACCGGCACGAAGTCGCGCACCGGATCGTAGGCCAGTGTCGCGAACAGGCTGGGGTTGACCGCCATATCGGCGTTCAGCCCGGCGAGCAGCGTGTAGCCGTCCGGCGGCGCATTGGCGACCGCGACGGTTCCGACCACGGAGCCGGCGCCGGGCCGGTCGTCGACGACGAAGGGCTGGCCGAGGTCTCTCGAAAGCTTATCGCCGAAAATGCGCGCATTGATGTCGGTCCCGCCGCCCGCGGTCGAGGGCACGATGAGCGTGACCGGGCGCGTCGGATAATCCTGCGCGGCGGCCAGCGAAACGGCGAAGTTGATGCTGAGGAAGGCCACGGCAAAAGCCGCGGCATGGACTTGCTTAAGCACAGTCGTCCCTCCCTGGTCTCGTTCTTGTGCGCCGCGCCGAGTTTTGGCGAGCTTGCGTTATCAAGCTATATCTTGATGACAATCTTGCCGAAATGCGCGCCGGAAGCCATGTGCTGGTACGCCGCAGGCGTGTCGGCAAAGGCGAAGACCTTGTCGATCACCGGCTTGAGCGCGTTGGCTTCGACGGCGCGGTTCATCGCCATGAACATTTGCGTCGAACCCACCGAAATACCTTGCACGTTGGCACGCCGGCCGAAGATCAGTCCGGGATTGAGCTCGGTGGCCCCGCCGCTCAAACCGCCGATCATGGTGACCTTGCCGCCGACACGGATGGCATGAAATGAACGCGTCAAGGTCGCGGCGCCGCCGACCTCGACCACGTGATCGACGCCAACTCCGCCGGTAAATTCCACCGCCGCTTTCTCCCAGTCCGGCGTAGTCTTGTAGTTGATGCCGAAGAGGGCGCCGAGCTCCTTGGCGCGCTTAAGCTTCTCGTCGCTCGACGAAGTGATGATGGCGCGAATGCCCATGATGCGGGCGAATTGCAATCCGAAGATCGAGACGCCGCCGGTGCCTTGAAGCAGGACGCTGTCGCCCGCTTTCAGCCTGGCGTGTTCGACCATGGCATGCCACACGGTCACGGCGGCGCAAGGCAGCGTCGCGCCTTCTTCAAATGACAGATGCGACGGAACTTTCACCGTGCCGTCTTCCTCGAGCACCACGTACTCCGCAAGCATGCCGTCGATGCCGCCGCCGAGCGCACTCAAATGCGAGTCGGCCGAGGGTTCGCCGCCCGGCCAGCGTTGGAAGAAATTGCCGGCGACGCGATCGCCGGCCTTGAAGCGGGTCACGCCGGGACCGACTTCGACCACTTCGCCGGCGCCGTCTGAGAGCGGAATGACGTTGTCGCGCACCGGCATGCGGTAGCTGCCGCGCACAATGCCGAGGTCGCGGAAATTCAGCGAACAGGCTTCGACCTTCACCAGAACTTGGCGATGCGCCGGTTTGGGATCGGGCCGCTCGACTTGCTGCAGCGCCTCGATGCCGGCGCCGCCCTTGGGCAATTGATAGGCTCGCATTGTCACCCCTGCTTTTTATTTTGCTTTGCGACGCGCTAGCGCCTTTTGTCGTTTGGACTTCGCCGCGGGGGCCGATTGAACGGCCGCGGGCCGCCTGGACGGAAATTCTGCGGGCCGCCGGGCCGACGTTGATTATTCGGGCCTTGTCGATTGGGTCCGCGCAACTGCCGCCGCTGGATCGACATCTGCCGCCCAATCGCGTGCGAGACGTTCAGGCGCTGGAGCACGCCGCGGTCGCGCGCCGCTTCCTGCGGCGGAATCTGATAGGGCGCAGCGAAAATGCGGCCGCCGGGACCCAAGCGAAGCGCAAAGGCGCTGGCGCCCTGGGTCAGCGCGCCAAGCCGGCCCCCTTGGCGGTCGAACACTTCGATCTGGCCGACATGACCGTCGGCGTCCGGATAAAGCTTGATCGTCGGCGCAGCAGCAGCAGCGCCCGCCTCCGGCACTTCGACCACGCCAGTGGTGCCGCGAATGCCGAGTGTCGCGGTATCCGTCGTGATGTTCATGTCGCCGGTCTTGGCGACGAAGCTCGCGACGAAGGCGGCGGTGCCCGCCGCAACCTTAAACGAGGCGGCGTTGCCGTTGCCGCCTTCCTGATAGACGAATTTGTCGACGACGATGCGGGTATTGGCCGACAGGCTGAAAGTGGTCTCATCGTCGAAGGTGACGCCGAGCGCCGAGTCCAATCCGGTCTGCAGCGTATCTCTTTCGTAGATTGGATCGGCGATCTTCAATGGCGTTATCGCGTTACCGCGCGTCACGGTGGCGTTGCCTTGCAACGTCGCAACTTGTCCCACCGATGTGTCGGCGGCCCCAGCGGCGGGCCCTTGATCGGGCGGTATCTGGTTCGGCCGCGGCGGGGGTGGTGGCAGATATTGGGCGCGGGCCGCCTTGGGCCAAAACGCCTGCCACGTTCCCGCAAATGTCGCTGCTGCACCCGAAACGAATCTAATAAACTCTCGCCGCTTCATGCCGCACCAAAATACCATTACCGATCCCGGCCACATCGTAGCGGGCGAACGTGGCGCCGCAACGCCTTAATTGCGGTCGCCGCCATCACCGATACGCGGCAGCGAGCTCTTTCGCGCCCGGTTTCTTGATCTCTTCGTCCATACGCGCATCGGTCGCCGCAATCAGCCGGGCAACGACGTTATTGCGCTGGGCCACCGGATTGTCGTCATAGCCGCTCGGATGAAAGAAATTCGCCGTCGGCACCTTGTCGCGCCAGACCGCGGGCATCGTCACCATGTCGAAGCCGTTGCCGTCGCCGGTAAGATTCATCATTTCAAGCTCCGCGGCGGTCAGTTGGGCGGTATAGCCCTTGCGGCGGGCGAACACGACGGAATCCAGAAGCTTTTGGGTTTGCAGCAGCGGTCCGAGATCGAGATCGAGATTGAGCGCGTGCACGCCGAGTCCCTTCTCGGTGTTCGCCAATATTTCATGCTGGTCCCAGGCATCCGGGACGCTTCGCGCGAACGCCATCATCCGGCGCAGGACGTCGATCTTGCTTTCCAGCATCTGCCGCTGATCGGGCGGCAATCGCCCGGCTTGCTCCCGCAAGTCCTTGATGAACTCGTTGCCCGACTCGGCGACGATCTCGACCGAGTTCGTCGCCAATAGCTGATTGTAACCGAGCGCCGTGGTGATGGCGCGGGCGTGCTTGTTATATTCGAGCCCGGCCTCGATGTCGTAATTGCCGTTGCCGGTCGATTCGAAGCCGTAAATCCGCACCACCTGATCGCGGGTCAATCCGGCGGCGGCCGCGACCTTGGCGTAGCTGCGCTTGAACTCACCCTCATTTTCCGGCAGCCGCGGGCTGAACTTGAATTCTTGCTCGGCCGCGGCGAGGAAGTCGGCAACAACCGGCACATAGACCCGGCGCGGCGGCGCTTCCGGCTTTAGCGGATTCTGCGGCCTCGGCGGCCCCCGATAGACCGGCGGCTGTTCGAGCACGTAGTCGTCGAGCGAAAGTTCTTCGCCGCGCGCGCGCTTGCCATTACGCAATTTTCGCTTTTCGGAGATCGAGTTCCAATACGCGCTCGACGCGGCGGCGTAGAGCTGTTGCGCCTTGGTGTAGGCTTCGAGCGCGCGGTGATATTGCGCCATCGCCGCCGAAAGATCCGCCGGCGCGCCAGCCGGCTGGCTGGTCTGGCTTGCGGCGATCTCGGCCCATAGCACGCCCGGAGAAAGCACGAGCCAAGCAGCGAGCAAATAGGGCAAGCAGCGAGGGTACGAATCGATAGCCATTGTGCCTTAATAACCGATTCTATGACGCAACGAGGGCGGCATTGCTGCCGCCCTCGTGCACGGAATGCGTCTGACGGACGGACGACCGTCCATTCACGCCGACCTATTTGTTCGTCCCTGCGGCGGTCATGCAGAGCAGTTCGTCCTGCGCGCCAGTAGCGCCGGAGCAACCGATCGCGCCGATGATCTTACCGTCCTCGATCAGCGGAATGCCGCCGCGTGAAGCGATAACGTCATCAAGCGTCAAGATGTAGTTGAAGCCGAATTTTTGTACCGCATCCTCAAAGGCGTGTGTCGGGCGGCGATATCTCGCTGCGGTACGTGCCTTGTGCTCGGCGATGGCGATCGACGCTAATGCGGCGCCGTCCATCCGCGCAAACGCAACAAGATTACCGCCGACATCGACAACAGCGAAGTCCTCCGGCCAGCCCCTCTTATTAGCTTCCGCAATTCCGGCCTGAATCAACGATTGGGCTTTGTCCAGTCCGATCGGCGTTCCGAACGGAATGTTGAACGGCATTTTGTCGGGAACGGCGTTCAGATCGGGCGGTGCAGCCGGCGCCGCAGGTTGCTGGGCATAGGCCACGCTGGTGACGAGCACGCCTGCCGCGAGCGCAACGGCTGTCAGAATACGCAACTTCATTGGATTTCCTCCCTTATCGGCGGCACTTTTCGGCCGCTTTCGCGATCTTAGACAAAAAATGCCGATCCGTAACAGCGAACTTCGGCCTTCATTGTCGCGCGCTGCCGCACTGCGGCAAGCGGCTCTGTCCGCGACAAGAAGTCATCAACCGTACGGCCACAAAAACTAGGGCGATCGCACAATATCAGACGCAAATCTGCAGCAACTGCGGCCGCATCGCCGACCAGCGGACCATTTTAACAGCGAACGGCCCCGATCCGAGGGAGAGGGATCGAGGCCGTTCATATGCCGGTTGGTGCCCCATCACACGCCCCACCCCGACACTGGAGCGATTATGCCAAAACGAAGTTGACCGATCGTTGACGTGGTCGCCGATGTACCGGAGTTGCCACGGCCGATCAGGCGTTTACTCATTTCAACGAAGTCGAGACACTCGAGAACGTCGTATTGAGGTTGGAGCCCAAGGCCGCAACGGTAGCGATGATCGCAACCGATATACCCGCGGCCAAGAGCCCGTATTCGATTGCGGTTGCGCCGTGCTCATCGCGTAAAAAATTCCAAAGCAATAGCCCGTAATTGCTCATGGGTTAGTCCTCTCACCCGTTGAAGTCGCCCCTCGTGCAGAAAATCATGCTCGAGTTACGCGCCGAAACGCGCGTAGTGGAAAATACGGAGGCCGATGAATGGAACCGTTACGCGATCCACGAAGATTGTCGGCAAAACTATTCAAAAATTTCGCCAGTCATAATTCAACGCGTCGGCGTGCGCGAAAGCTTTTTCTCCGCAAGCTCGGCAAGATAGGCGTCCCAATAATCTTTGCGGTTTTGGCCAAGCTCGAACAAATAGTCCCAGCTGAAAATTCCCGTTGAATGGGTATCGTCGAAGACGAGCCGCACCGCGTAATTGCCGACCGGAAGCAGCTCGAGGATCTGCACCGCCTGCTTGCCGGCCACGGTACGCCGTTCGCTAGGCGAGTGACCTTGAACTTCGGCACTCGGGCTGCGGACGCGCAAATATTCGGCGGCAAGATCAAAACGCTCGCCGCCCTCGAAGGCGATGGTGAGGGTCTTGCGATCCTTGTGCAGCCGCAGTTCCGTGGGCCATGGACTCATTGACCGGCGCCGCTCATGCGCAGCTCATTGGGCATCGAGCGTGATGTGGCCGTCGCTGATGACCTTCTTCCACTTCTCGTATTCCGATTTTGTGAATGCAGCGCTGTCTTGCAGGCTCGTCGGCACCGGCGTGAGACCGAATTTTGCAAAAGCGGCAACGAGGTCGGGGTCTTGCAGTGCCTTTCTAACCGAGCTGTTGAGTTTGGCGAGCACCGCAGGCGGCATGCCGGCCCGGCCGTACAGCGTAAGCCAGACGTCGACGTCGTAGCCCGGGACGCCGGCTTCCGCCACTGTCGGCAGGTCCGGATAGACCGCGGAACGCACGGCGCCGGTCGTCGCCAGCGGAATGACCCGATTGTCGCTGGTGAAAGGCAGCGCGCCTGGAATGCTCGAAAACGCTAGCTGGACCTTGTTGCTCATGATATCGGGAAACGAAGCGCCGATGCCTTTATAGGGCACGTGCACGGCTTGGATGCCGGTGCCTAATTCCCACATGGCAGCGGCAAGGTGTGGCGCGGTACCAACGCCGGCCGACGCATAATTGAGTTTCCCGGGATTGGCTTTGCCGTAAGCGACCAGCTCGGCATAGGTCTTGATGCCAAGCTGCGGCGAAACCACCAGCACTTCAGGGGACGAACTGACACGCGATACCGTGACGAGATCCTTGAAGATGTCGTAGGGCAAGGATTTCTGCAGCGTCGGATTGATGACGATGGCGGGATCCATCAGCACGACGTTGTAACCGTCGGGATCGGAGTGGGCGACAAAATCGATGCCGACGATACCGCCCGCGCCCGGCCGATTATCGGCAACGACGGGCTGGCCCAAAATGTCGCTCAGCTTCTGTGCCAATTCGCGGCCGGTGAAGTCGACAATGCCGCCAGGTCCGTAAGGGATGATCAAGTGGATGGGCCGCGACGGAAAGTCGTCCGCGCGCGCCGGCATTGCAAGCGACATCAGCAAAGCCGACCACAGCAGGACAAACGCAGCGGACGTAAAGCGGCTCATGAGATTCTCCTATTTCCGCAACCTAGTTTGCGCCGGCCGGGGCAGCGCGTCAAAACCCTATCCTGTCGCACCCCTTTTGATCAGTTCGACCAGTTCGTGCGGCCTGACCGGCATTTGCGCGACGCGCACGCCGAACGGCGTAAGTGCGTCCTCGATCGCGGAGACGATCGCGGCAGCGGCGGGAATAACGCCGACTTCGCCGACGCCTTTGACGCCGAGCGGATTATGCGGCGACGGCGATTCCTTATACAGCGTTTCGAGTTTCGGCACTTCCGTCGCCGTCGGCAGCAGATAATCGGCGAAAGTCGTGGTGATGGGCTCGCCCGACGCGCCATAGCCCATCCATTCAAAAAGCGCGTTGCCGATGCCGTGGGCGATGCCGCCATGGACTTGCCCCTCGACGATCATCGGATTGACGCGGCGGCCGCAGTCCTGGATCGCGATATAGCGCAATATCCTGACGCGTCCGGTCTCGACGTCGACCTCGACCTCGACGACATGGCAGGCATTGGAATAGGCGAGCTGATCGACGCGAAAGGTCGCGCTCGATTCAAGGCCCGGATCCATTCCCGCCGGAAAGCCGTAGCCCGGCGCACCCTTGAGAACCCGCGCCAGCTCGCCGAGCCTGACGGCAAGCTGCGGCGCACCGACGACGCGCACCTCGCCATCGACCATTTCAAGATCGTCCTCCGCGGCTTCGAGCATGTGGCTCGCGAGCTTGCGCGCTTTCGCCGCGACCGCTTCCGACGCAATCTTAACTGACGAGCCGGCAGTGACGGTCTGCCGGCTGGCAAAGCCGCCAAGCCCGAGAGGCGCCGCCGCGGTATCGCCGGCAATGACCGTCACGTCAGCCGCGCGCACGCCGAAGGCCTCAGCGCAGATTTGGGCGAGCGCGGTGGCGAGCCCCTGCCCCATCGGCGCGGCGCCGGTTGAAACCGTGATGTGGCCGGTCGGTGACACGCGGACATTGCCGAATTCGAATGGACCCCGTCCGGTCCCCTTGATGCCGTGGGCGAGACCGATACCGAGATAACGATTCTCCGCGCGCGCTTGGGTCTGCCGCCGCGGAAAATCGTCCCATCCGGCCGCGCGCAAAATTTCCGTTTGGCAGCCGGGATAATCACCGCTGTCAAATTGCACTTGCTCGCCGGAGCGTGCCTTGAACGGCTTGAGATACGGCATTTTGTCAGCCGGAATCAGATTACGGCGGCGTAACTCGGCGCGGTCGATCTTGAGCGCCTGCGCCACGCGATCCATCACGCGTTCCATCGCGAACGCCGCCTGCGGATAGCCGGCGCCGCGCACCGAGGAGACCGGCGCTTTGTTGGTGTGGACCGCGGCAACGTCGATTGCCAGCGCCGGCACAATATAGGGGCCGGTCAGCGTGGTTGCGGAATTGTAGGGAATGTTGACGTCTTGCAGCGCATAGGCGCCGATATCGTGAATGAGCCGGCCGCGCAGGCCGCGCACACGGCCGTCGGCATCTGCGGCAAGCTCGATCGACCAGTACTGGTCGCGCTCCTGCGCTGCGTTGGTGAAATGCTCGCGGCGATCCTCGATCCATTTCACCGAGCGGCGCAACAACGTCGCCGCGGCCACCACCGCGACGTCCTCCGGATAGACGCAGAGTTTCGGCCCGAAACCGCCGCCGACATCGGGCGTCGCCACCCGCAACCGGCTTTCGTCGAGCGCAACATAGTCGGCAAGGGCATTGCGCAGATCGTGCGCCTTTTGCGTCGAGGCCCAGATCACCGTTTCAGGGCCTGAGATTTGCACCAGGATGCCACGGCCTTCCATAGAATGGCCGGCGCCGCGATGCATCCATAAATCCTCGTGCACGACGTGCACAGCTTTGGCGAAAGCCGCGTCGACATCGCCATAGGCGACCTTGTAGGAAATGACCCGGTTCGAGGCGAGTTCGTGGCGCACCGGCGGCGCGCGCTCGATCCGGCAGTCGACCGCCGCCGGTAGCACATCGTAATCGACCTCGACCAGCGAAGCGGCGTCTTCGGCGACATAGCGGTCGTCGGCAATGACAATCGCCACCGGTTCGCCGACGAAAGATACTTCGCCATCCGCAAGCGCGAAGGGCCAACTGCGATCGAGATCGGTGCCCGAATTCGAGACCCGCATCATGCGCCGCTGCTTCATCACCGGCGCGAGATCATCGAGCGTGAGCACCGCGGCGACGCCAGATAGCCCCCGGGCGGCCTTGGCGTCGACATGGCGGATCAGCGCATGCGCGTGCGCACTACGCACAAAAGCGGCATGCAGCACGCCGAGACAAACGATATCGCCGACGAACCGCGCGGCGCCGGTGAGCAGCGCACGATCTTCAAGGCGCAGTACGCTCGCTCCGATCGTTTTGCTCAACGGCTCGCTCGCTTGAGGTCGGCGCCATTATAACCGTTTGGCACGGACGCCGACCATCTCCGGCTCGCCGATATTGTCCCAGACCCAGCGCGCGGCGGCGAACAAACGGTCGTCGTCGAAACGCTGCGCTACCAACTGGATGCCGACCGGCAGGTTATTGGGACCGCGATGGGTGGGCAGCGTCATGGCCGGCGTGTGCAACGCGGTCCATATCGCCTGCATATTGGGATCGCCGGTCGAGGCCAGCCCTTTGGGCGCTTCCCCGACGACGCATGGCGCCAGCAACACATCGCATGTCTCGAACACCGCCGGCAGCAACGCGCGGCATTCGTCGATGCGCCGCAAAGCGGCGACATATTCATCCCGCGTTATCTTCAGGCCGTTCTCGATATAAGTCCGCATTTGCGGCGACAGCGCTTCGCGCTGATGGTCCCATGCAAACGCCATGCAGGCGGCGCGCTCGTAGTAATTGACGGTAGAGCGCGCGATCGCGTGCATCCCTGCGAAGGCTCGCGGCAGATCGATGTCATGGACGGCGGCGCCCGTTTTTTCGAGCTTCCGGGCGGCGGTTTCGACCGCGATCTTGGTTTCGTCTTGCGCAGTATCCCAGATTTCGGTGCGGCAAAGCCCGATGCGCGGCGCCGTGCCAAACGCGCGCGGCGGCCGCGGTACCTCCATGCGCAGCACGGCCGTCAGCAACGCGATATCGTCGATCGAACGCGCAAGCCAGCCGATCGTATCGATCGAGTCGGCCGCCGGCCACACGCCTATTGTATTGAACATGTTGTAGGTCGGCTTGTAGCCGAAAATCCCGCAGAACGACGACGGCCGCAGCACCGATCCGCCGGTTTGCGTGCCCAGTGCCGCGGGTGCCATGTCATCGGCCACCGCCGCCGCCGAGCCGCTCGATGAGCCGCCGGGCGTATGAGCGGGATTGTGCGGGTTCGTGGTCTGCGGCGGCGCGCTGCCGGCGAATTCGCAAGTCGCCGTCTTACCGAGAATCACCGCACCGGCGCGGCGCAGCAACGCCACGCAAGCGGCGTCCGCGCGCGGCCGATTGCCGCGATAGATCGGCGACCCCATCTCAGTCGGCATATCGAACGTATCGATTGTGTCCTTTAAGCCGATCGGGACGCCATGAAGCGGCCCGCGGCGGGAACTCGCATCGAGCGCGCGGGCCTGCGCAATCGCCAAATCCGGATTGAAATTGACCCACGCCTTCACGACGTCGTCGCGTGCGGCGATTCGCGCCACGCAATCGCGCGTCACTGCCTCGCAAGTCGTCTCGCCTGCCGCGACTTTCGCCGCTATCTCGGTCGCGGTGAGTTCATTGAGCGGTCGCCCGACTTTCGCATCCATGTCAGTTCTTGCCGGCGCGGCCGGCCGAGGCCCCGGCGATCTTGCCGAACACGGTGCCCGACATCAGGCCCGAGCCGCCCGGATAGTTGAAATAGAACAAGCCGCCGACCAACTCGCCGGCGGCGTAGAGCCCGCGGATCGGCTGATAATCGGTGTTGAGCACTTCACCGTCGGTGTTGATGCGCAAACCGCCAAAGGTGAAAGTAACGCCGCAGGTGACGGCGTAGCCTTCGAACGGCGGGGCGTCGATGGTGTTGGCCCAATTGCTTTTGTTGATGGCAAGGCCTTGCGTGCCGCGCCCGTCCTTGACGTTCGGATTGAACGGGACATCGGTCTTCACCGCGGCGTTCCATTCCTTGATGGTTTTGACGAATTCGGCGGCGTTGACGCCTTCGAGCTTTTGCGCGAATTCCTCGATCGTATTGGCGGTAACCTTGGTGATCTGCCGGATGCGATATTCGTCGCGCTGCAGGTGCTTCACCTTTTGGTCGAATATCTGCCAAGCGAATTGGCCCGGCTGCTCCAGCACCACGCGGCCGTATTTTGCATAAGTG
>Ga0181537_10001262_pt1 | contig 23538 bp, 45 predicted proteins | sample PEATcosm2014_Bin_39_FD_119765 | JGI IMG/M metagenome (GOLD analysis project Ga0181537, IMG submission 119765) | Peatland microbial communities from MTU Mesocosm Facility, Houghton, MI, USA - PEATcosm2014_Bin23_10_metaG | ecosystem: Environmental > Terrestrial > Soil > Wetlands > Peat | place... | reverse complement strand
CACCTGCAGCCGCTACATTAACAGCAGGAACTGGAATAACTATAACCAATGGGCATAATTCTATTACCATTGCTGCAAATGGATCTACCGTTTTAGAGACCTTGACTGGTAATACAGGAGGGGCTATTTCGCCGAGTGCAGGAAATATCAACACACTTGGCACAGGAAGCATTACAATTGCAGGTAGTGGTAGCACGCTTACAACTCAATTAACAGGATTAACGAATCATAATGTTCTAGTAGGAGCAGGAAGTGCTACAATTACCAATGTTGCTCCCTCTGCAACTTCCGGAGTACCTCTCGTGTCAAATGGCTCTTCTTCTGATCCATCTTTTTCGACTGCTTTAATTGCAGGAGGTGGCACTGCATCAACAAGTTTTAATACTACAGGCGTTGTAATTTCTGGAGCAACTTCAACTACAGCATTAACAGCTGTTACATTGACAGATGGACAGTTAGCTATAGGAAGTAGCGCAGGTAATCCAGCAGCTGCGACATTAACGGCAGGATCTGGTATTTCAATAACAAACGGTCATAATTCTATTAGTATTGCTGCTACTAATGCTTCTGGTTTTACTTCTATAACTGTTCAAGTATTTACAACATCTGGAACGTATACACCTACAGCTGGAATGCTTTATTGTACAATAGAATGTGTTGGAGGAGGAGGAGGAGGAGGAGGAGCACAAGCAACTAATTCAACACAATGTTCAGCAGGTGGTGGTGGTGGTGGTGGTGGATATGCTAGAAAAACAGCTTCTGCTGCTACTATAGGATCTAGTCAAACAGTAACCGTAGGCTCAGGAGGAGCAGGTGGAACGGCAGGATCGCCATTTGGAAGCAATGGATCTGCTTCTTCTGTAGGAACTTTATGTTTGGCTCCTTATGGAGGAGGTGCAAGTTATGCAGGCGCAATATCTTCAATAATTCCAGCAGGAGGTGGAGCGGCTGGCAGTCTTGGTACGGGAGATGTTGGAAGTGGTGGACAAGCTGGTGGCTTTGGATTGACTATACCAGTTGTAGGAGCATATTATTCTGCAGGAGGTTTAGGAGGAGCATCTTTCTATGGTAGTGGAGGCGCTTGTAGTGTAGCATCAAACAATGGAGGAAATGCCATGGGTTATGGGGGGGGAGGAGGAGGAGCATCTTCAGTAAATAGTAATGCTTCAGGACAAAGTGGAGGAAATGGAGCGCCTGGTGTTGTAATAATTACAGAATATATATAGGAGTTTAATTATGCCATTGATTAAAAGTGGTTCAAAGAAGGCGATAGGTGAAAATATAAAGACAGAGGAAAAAACAAAGCCTCATAAGCAAGCCGTGGCGATAGCATTAAATGTAGCTCGTAAGGCTGGAGCAAAAGTGCCTAGTAAAGGAAAAAGTTATTAAACATAAATTGACAGAGAAGGATGAAGCCAAGGGTGGTAAGCATAGCCATGAGCATCATGCTCATCATGCCATGCATCATCATAAGGAAATGAAAAAGCATATGCATGCATTAGCGAAAATGGCTAAAAAAGCATATAAGCATCATAGTATAAAAAAAGGAAAGTAACCCGTGGATAAACAGATAAAGAAAGAGAAGAAGGCTATAGACAAGGGCATGAATAAGCTTGTTGCCATGGATAAGAAGAATGACAAGAAGCATGAAAAGGAAGGCTATAAGAAGGCCATGAAGCGTAAGGGATGTTAATATCTTTAAGGCATATCCCTATAATGATGAAATACTATAGGGATTTTTGCTTTTCTTTATGCAGTCATAATTTTCCAGGATGTTATGGGTTTTTTCCTGTACTTATCTAAATCAATGCCTTTAATTTCGGGAATTTCGTCATAAGCTACGCGACCGCGCATAATGGTTTTCATGACTTTAATTCCGGCTCCTGAGCAGTTTTGATCGGCACAGAGGGCGAGCAGCTCTTTGCGGTAGCTTTCCTTAGCCTCTTCCAGAGATTTAATCTGCTCATTGATGCCACGGTATTGCCGGGCATATTCCGTCCATAGGGGTGCATTAGACATGTCTTTATAGTCGGAATCCTGCAAGGCAGGGGGCTCGCCAAAGGCTACGCAGCGCCAGAAGTCTCTGGCTACCGGTAGATAAGCCTCGGCAAAGGAAGGATCAGGATGCACCACGATTGTTATGTCATCAACTTCTCTTTCACTGCCTACAATATAGAAACATGCCTTAGCCCCTGTAACTAGTAATTGATGTTGCATTTGATCCATGTAGTAAGCAGGAATGATACCGTCCATAGCCATATCAAGAAGATTTTTACCACCTGTTTTAATTTCCAAGATGACCGTACCATCGTATGATATTCCATCTAAGGAAGCGCCAAGAAATTCATATTCTGAGCTTTCTACAACAGCTGGAATCAACCGCAGGCCATCGCCACCATGTAGTCTATTAAACCTTTCCCGGATTATAGGCTCTAGACGCTTACCTCTTTCCATAGCCTCATTACTCTTTTGCTCCTCAGCAAGACCGAGTTTCCTTTGCCATACCTTGTATCCTGTTGACCAGGGAGAAGAGCCCCGGATCGCGGGGCAATCTGTTCCGGTTATGACTGTTTTTCGCCAGGAGAGCCATAAGTCTGAACCTTGCTCTAAATCAAGTATTTTCATCTTTCACCCCGCCCATGTCAAATATTTGAAAATAACTAAACTTGTCTCTTGTTCTGGAAAATCTTATTTGATATCTCCTGTCCGAAAGCTCATGATTAAATGTCATCGTGACTTCAGGCATGTCAGTTAAAAAGTGTTGCAATTGACAAATAATTTTAATTATATCTTCTTTTATCATTAGGCCACCGCCATAGATTTATTCTTATCTTTTAAATACTTAACTTTAGCATTGAGAAGAGCTACGCAGCGATCAAATCCACGTTTAGGAATCTCAGGAAGAGAAGAAGCATTATATTCCTGCTTAATCCATTCAAGGAAGGATTTATTGCTTTCTTCATCTAAAGTGCGCATTAGAGTTGTCAAGGGTATAATTTCTTGTTGCCCTATCTTTTCCTTCTCTCCTGATTGATTTGCTCCCTGCTGCTTAGTCTCATGGTTTTTACCACGACCAACGGCCGTTTCACCGTCATCATCATCATCGCATACAACACCGACAATGGCGGATAGGGAATATCTTCTTAGGTAGGTAAGAGCTGCGCCTATACCTTGGCTATCATTCTTTGAGGGATTCAATGGAAGAAAGGACTTCATCCACTGGCCTGATGTATGCGCTAATGTTGTTACCATGACGATTTTACTACCATCGGGGCTCATTTCTGTCGTTTGCATGACGCAGAGACCGTATTTGCTTAATACGGGTCTAGCTGCGTCCCATACGCTGCCTAGATCGGCGTAGGAGCTTTTGAAAAAGGGATTAATCTTATCCTTAATAGCTGCCTGCATTTCTCCTTGCGCCTTAGATAAGGCTGCTGCTAATTCGTTTATTACTTCTGAGTGTGCCATATATCATGACCTCCTTATGTTTTTGATGATTATTTTTTGGCGTTATCATTCCTCTACTTCCCTATCATCAGCATGATCGTCATAATGATAGGCATCGTGGCTATCATTATGATCGTCATAATGATAGCTATCTATCTCTACACCGTGCATGGACATAATTTCTTCATATGTCCATTGCGACCAATAGGCGGCGCTCATGGCTATGAGATATAAAGATAGTTGATCTCTCTCAGCTCTTCTGCCTGTCTATGCAATTCCCATGACATGCTTTCCAGCAAGCCGACGGCATAGGGGCTGAAACGGGTGTTAGGATCGTTACAGCATTTTTCTATTGCTTTAGATGTGGAAGCTATATTGGCGATAGCTTCCTCGATGATATTCACATTCATATGATCTCCTTATTTCATGGTTGTTTTTTATACCATTAAGTAATATACTCGCAACTATATCGGAAATTCTGAATTTCTCGCAAGAAAAAAAATATAAAAAAAAGGCTACTATGAACAAATTTGCCACATGGATAAAGGATAATGATAAAAAACAGAAAAGTGTAGCGGAAAAACTTGGAATCAATGCGTCTACCCTTCATGAGATAATCAGGAAAGGGCAAATGCCTAGCCTGCGAGTAGCTTATGCTATTGAAATTTATACCAAAGGCGCGATCACAGTCTATGATTGGATAGATGAGAGTCGGCAAAAAAATAAGGTAATCAATAAGGCAGCGAGTAAAGAAATGCATAAGTAGTAAAATTCTGGATAAGACTTTACGCCTGCCCAAATTTCTTTTAAGACATGTTTCATACATATACCTCTATAGGTAAAAAATATTTTCCTTTCTTCATATCTTGACATTAATGGATAACGAAAGAAGTTGCAAATAATTTTTGAAAAATATTATGAAAGTGATGCAGCTAACGCCAATTAGCTGCACCATGGAACGTGATATCATCAAAAACATCAACCAACCATGCGTGTTCATCGAGGAAGGTAAGATATTTTCGCAAAAGATAGTACTGTTTCCTCGATAAATTAAACAAGAAAAAAAAAGAAAAATTTAATTGTTGAGGACTATGGACGATTACAGCGAATTTCCCCCTATAAAATCTTTTATACGAGTTTTAAAAACTTGCCCTAGATCGGCTTTCCTTTATACAAAAATATGGGAAAAGGCAGATAGACGTTTACATGTTATTATTAGGAAAAAAGATATCCGAAAGGACTATCTTATATCGCAAACAATATTTAGGAATTTACTTGCCCCTTTGGCGTTTCTGAATCTTCTTCACTACTGTGAAGGGGATGATAAATTTGATATCACCGTTTCGGGTCCACAGGTAAATGAGTAATATAAAACTTTATTGCTCTAGATTTACCACTTGTGGTAGCTTTTTAAATGAAAATACCCCGTGTACTAAACGGGGTATAAGGCTGTCTGTCTTATGGAGTAAGACTTATAAAGATTGTAACTACGCCTTTATCATAACACTCCATGAAGATTTGTGCAAGCCTTTTATGGAGGATTTATGACAAAAGAAAGATTTATAAAATTCATTCCCTCAGAAGAAGCTATGTGGCTACTAAAAAATAGAGGCCACGCCTTCCGCTTACTCACTATTATTGCAGAATCCGCCCGCCGATATGAAGGTGATCCCGATGGTTTACATATTGGTGAATGCTATATTGGCGGTTTTAAAAACTATGATATGAGTGAACAAAATTACCGCACCGCAAAAGCAATTTTGGTAAAGCGCCAACACCTCAAAATCATCGAAACTTGCCGTACTCGCAAAAATTCAACGACCGGAATAACGACCGTTTCAACTAAAGTAAAGCTCTTATCTTCAACGGTTTGGGATATAAATTCAAATGATGGTAACGACCGAAATAACGACTGCCCAACGACCGACCAACGACCGACCAACGACAAACTAAGAAAGATAAGAAAGATAAGAAAGAATCATCCCTCTACCCCTTCTTTTGACCGGACTTTGGCGGATCGGGATGACGGGCAGATGACGGATGACTTTTCTTTTTCTCGCGAAAAGGAAGAGGTTGGCCAAGGCGTTTTCATGACGAAGGGCGACTTAGACTTGTGTTTGAAAATCAAGGGGAACTTGGAGAGCGTTAAGCAAGCGATAGCGGAAATACTCGCTAGCCCAAAGCGCAAATATGCGATCAAAGATTGGCCTCATGCTCTTTCCACGTGGGAAACGAAAAGCAAGAAGAGTGCGAAAGGCAAAGAAAATTTTTCATATGCGGAAAAGTTATGCGAGGAGTTTTGCGAATACAAGAGCGGCCGAGGTTGGAGATGTTCTTTGTACCATGAAAAAACGAAAGATCAGCGAGGTGTGCTCTTCGAGCATGAAAGTGCGTATCAGGAAACTTTTTTCGTCTCTCTGGCCGATGGGGAAATGCAACTTGTATGCGAAAATTTTATCTCGATGAAGAGCATGAGGAAAAAAATAGTTTGATAATTGCAGGGATATGAAGTAAAAACAAAAAAGAAAACAAGAGGAGATTGTCTATGAGCGGATTTGATTTTGTTAGTCATGAGAGCTACCCGGAGGATAAATTTATTTGCGAAAGTGCTACACTGTGCATAGAGGGAAAGTATCGAGTGACGTACGTGAGGAAGGCGATGCAGAATGGAGCGCGCTTTTGGGATGAAGTTTCTGCAGGTGTCACGAAGGATGGTGAAAAGAAATATTTGAAAGCATGGAAGGCGGATAGTAATTTCCTCCGGGAGGATATCATCGCCTTCCTCGAGGCCCGATCTTGGGAAAAGCCACAGCAGGGGGGTAGGGTTGCGCCGGAAAAAAGCGATAATGACGGGTTGCCGTTTTGAATCGTTATCGAGTTATACAAATAGCCCAAATTCAATCAGAAAGGGGTCAAAAATCAACTATCGGGGGGCGAGTAAGGTAAGGGTAGCGCTTAAGAAAAAGAAGCGAATAGCGGTCAAAATAAGCCCAAAATTTGAGATTTGTGAGGGAAAGGTACTTTTAGAGTTGCCGATACAAACTCGCAGTGAGGCAAATTGTTTTGAGCCGTGGCGGGTGAAGTATGCTCGGCACAAGGAGCAGCAGAGAGTGGTATCGCTCGCCCTGAGCCCGCATCGGGGGCGCATTACCCTGCCGTGCAAGATCATGCTTACTCGATTTGCTCCCGATGAGCTCGATGCTTTTGATAATTTGCCTATGAGTTTCAAATATATTGTTGATACCATCTGTGCGATAATTACGGGAAATTTTAGGGCAGGGCAAGCCGATAGCGATAAGAGAATATCTATCGCCTGTGGGCAAGAGAAGAGTAAAGCTTACGGAATCAGGATTGAAATTACATACTAATTCTTTCACCTTGTGTAAAATTTTAAGATAATGGAAAGTCTAAAAAAAAGCAAGGAGTTTCAAATTATGTTAACACCTGTAGGCAAAAGAATTATTATTAAACCTGTGGAAATTAAACACGGAACGTTAATTGTAAATACGCAAAAGTATACGCAGTTTAAAGTAATTGCGATAGGCGATGAAGTTACGAAAGTTACTCCCGGTAACGTGATCTTTTTGGATAAGCACTTCGGGGCGGAGATCGACTACGATAATGAGAAGTTTATCGTAATCGATGAGTCGAGTATTTTGGCGAAAGTTACGTGATTATTTTACCAAGGAATTATATTATTTTCTTCGCACAGTTGCATAATGCGGTTATCAATCCAAACTTCGTCTTCTGCGCACCAGTCGATTAAATCCCAATTGCAGAATTTGTACATATCTATTCTTTCTTTTTTTGCCTTATAATAAATATATTCTCTTAATTTTTGTTGGAAATATTCTGATTTTTCTTTAACCTGTGACATTTTACGCTCCTTTTATCTTTCAACTACTCTGTATTGATCTGTATCGTCATTCCATTCGCCAGTAGAGGCAAAGTATGTTTGCATAGAGAAGGCTGCTTCGTTAGCCTCTTCCATTGTTTCAAATCCTTCTACATCGCCAAAACCTGGTTCCCAGTATCCATATTCGTTTATACATTCAATATAAAATCTTTTTTCTCCTTCTTCCTCTTTTGGGTTACAAATATTACACCCTTCATCGTTTAATTGACAATCTTCCTCGAAGCCTTCATTACCGCAGTAAGAACAATCGTGCCACAATTCTAATTTATCGCCATTCATCATAGCTGTTTGGTAATCTGAATTTGTTAGGAATACATGATCACTATTTTTATTCAACATCGGAACTACTCCTTTATCTTGAAAGCCAAAAGGCAATCCTTGGTTAAACCATGCTTGTAAAAGTGTTATTAAAGCAGCTCGCTCAAAAAAGCCAAAATCCGCCAGATCGGATGTAGTTACCTCGTCCATTTGTATGTTCCTTTATTTAGTGCACTCTTTGATATATCAGTGCGTTTTAATGCTCTAAATGTAACATGATCGACTATTTTCTACAAGAGAAAAAGAAATAAAATAATCTTTTATCTCTTTTCCCTGTTGACTAAATTCTTTAGTATTAAATAGCTTGTGCTTATGAATGAACTTACAGTCATATTGAAAGATAGCGAACGAACTTATAGACAGAAATTCCTCTTGTATGTAACTTATCTTGTTTCGAAAGAAGATCATATAGTAAGAAAATGCATTGAGGAAGCTAAAAAGAATTTTAAGGGTGAACCTGAATCAGTTCAGATAAAGATACACTTAGAGGTTGATTAATGGTTGCTGGAAGGCCAAGAACTTCAGTGCCTGAGACGAAAGAATTGATAAAGCTAGGTGAAGATCTTTTGTCATGGGCCTCTACCAAGAAAGAGGGAGAATTACGTTGCCGTTGGTGTGAATGGTATGCTAAGAAGCATTTTTTCATACGCAAGCAATGGAAACGTATGCTTGATACGGAGGAATTCCGACCTTATTACGAGGCTGCTCAGGTGCATTTAGCAGAGAAATGGATAGACGGAACGATACATCAATCAATAGCACACAGATACCTGAGAATATATGATCCAGAGCTTACAGAGCAAGAAGATAAAGACAAAGACGCAGATGAACATAGGAAAGCTTCCGCTCTTAAAAGCGAAGCCAGAGCCATTGAAGAAGAAAAAATCAAAGTCTTAGAAGAAGTCATGAGAAACAAGCGAATGATTCAATAATGATTCCCAATGAAAATAGAGAGATTAATCTTAATCTTAATCCTAACTTATCTTATCATGATCACATGCGGGTTATTGTGGATGATGGTATAACGATAAGCATGAAATACACAACTATAGTTGTTATGAGAATAAATGGAAAGATTGTAACCTTTTTCCTCAAAGAAGGCGAAGATCTTTCTATTGATAATATTGTAGACGTGGCAATCGAACAACAGGATGAACAATTGAATGAAAAATTTAAGCACAAAATACGTTGTGATATTTAGCTGGTTGACAATTTTGACTTTGCTTTTTATCTTTAAAACACGTGTAGATATAAGAGTGACTATCAAGAGCAAAGGTACAGCATCTGTACCGGAGATTAAGAAATACATTTTGGAGAAGGGTATATGAATCGATATATGAAATATTGCGTAGCGTTATTATGTTTGGTAGGAACTTCCGTGCATGCAGGAGGTCGTATCATGATAGATGTCGAGATTAATGTTATCAATGGTGATAACAATAACTCGGGAGAGAAGAACACTTCATCTGATAGCAGCAATGATTCAAAGAATGAGACTACGGCTAATGATTCGGGATATAACGATTGTCCTAAGGATAATGGATGGAAAGAGTAGTTGATGATAAAAAAAACTCTCTTTTCGATTGTGAAAAATGTAACTCTGTAAAATCTGTACGTATTGAAACGCAATTATGGGATAAGAGCATAAGACGAATATGTCAAAAAGGGTGTGGAGTATTAAGCGGTGATAAATCGGATAGAGGCAGTGGAAAATAGAGCAGTAAATAGTTTATTTAGTTATCTGTATCAATGTTATGATTGCAATGAAAATAACATTGATGATTAAGACAGGAAAAATTATATATATCGTTAGCAAGTCAAACATGTATATTTCATGATTATACTACTAAGAGGGTAAAGTGGCAAAAGATAAATGGATTCAAGGAGCAATTAACCCCGAACATAAAGGGTCATTAAGAAAAGCACTTCATGTTAAAGAGGGCGAAAAGATTCCCGCTTCAAAGCTAAAGAAAGCCGAGCATAGTAAGAACCCGACAACTAAGAAGAGAGCCGTCTTGGCCGAAACGCTCCGTCACTTTCATAAGTAAACGTGAATGAATATATCCCCACTCAAGAGCAGTTAAACGATAAGCTTTGGCGTCTAACTCATCTCTATTACATTACCAACAAGTCGGGAGAAGAGATCTTATTCAATCTTAATTGGGCACAGAAGGAATTATACCACAAGGAGTGGTATCAAATGTTAGTCCTTAAAGCCCGGCAATTAGGCGTTACAACTTACTTTTCTATCAATTTCCTTGACGATTGCTTTTGGCACAGCAATACTCATGCTGGTATAATAGCACATAGAAAGGAAGATGCTGAGCAAATTTTTAAACAAAAGGTAAAATACGCTTATGACAGAATGCCCTCATGGACTAGAACATTTAACAGCGCGACAAACGATAGAGCTGGAGAATTGGCTTTCGAAAACGGAAGCTCTTATCGGGTCTCTACAGGCTTTCGCTCTGGAACATACCAACGATTGCTTATATCCGAATACGGTAAGATCTGCTCTAAATCTCCAGATATTGCTAAGGAGATCGTTACAGGTAGTCTTAATACCGTATCAACAGATCAGCTCATCGCGATTGAATCCACAGCCGAAGGAAGAGAAGGATACTTCTATGACTTCTGTAAGGAATCCGAAGCCCTATCCCTGTCTGGACGGCTCTTGTCCCCAATGCAGCAAAGATTTTTCTTCTTCCCTTGGTTCGAAGAGCCCTCCTACAGAGCAGTATCAAGAGAAATTACCGTGAGCAAAGAGACGAATGAATATTTAGATAGGATTGAATTAGAGAGGCAAAGAAAGATTGACGAAGAACAGAGGAGATGGTATGAAATGAAGCAGCGTATGCTGGGAGATGCTATGAAGCAGGAATATCCCTCTACGCCAAAGGAGGCATTTGAAAGTGCTAATGAAGGGCTTTATTATGGTTTACAGCTTGCTAAGCTTCGCGCTAATGGTGGTTTTACTCGCGTTCCTTACGATGATTCGTTACCTGTTCATACCGCTTGGGATCTTGGCTTGGATGATTTTACGTCCATTTGGGTTTTTCAAGTCAATCGTGGAGGACAAGTTTCTATCATAAACTACTATGAAAATTGGGATGAAGGAGCAGCTCATTACTGTGATTGGCTTAACAGACAGAAATATCGTTTTGGTAGACATATTTTTCCTCATGACGCGCGGAAGAGGGATCTTGGGTCAAAGACGCAATATCTCGACTATGTCACGCCGTTACTTGATGGTAAGTTCATTGTTTTGGACATTAAGGAATGTGATAAGCTTGAAGGTATACAAACAGTGCGGAGTATCTTGGGTAGATGTCTCTTCGATGAAAGCAAAACAGCCAAAGGATTCCAACACTTGGAAAGCTATAAAAAACTTTGGGATGAGAGGCTCGGGTGTTATAAGAATACACCGCTACATGATGAGCACAGCCACGCAGCCGATGCCTTTCGGTACCTTGCAGTAGGTTTAAAGGGGCTGGAAAGGAAGGACAGTGGTACCGTCGATGATGATATAAAGGCAGTAAATAGATATTATGGAAGCTAAGGAATTTCATTGGATTAAATTTGAAGATCAAAAACCAGATTTAAACAAGGTTCACTTTATAGCAGATGGAAATTCACTTTACATAAGGGGATCTGAATCTTCGCCTTTTTTAATACAAATTGCAGGAGAGGTGAAACCAATTGGAAAAATAAATTGGACTTATTGGGCTTATGTACCAAAACCACCGACGGAAATTAAACAATGCCTAAAGAAAAATACATATGTTTAGCCTGTAATAAAGAGTTTTTAAGATATAAGACTCAACAAAAAAGCTCGCTTGCTTTCTGTTCTAGGCGATGCAAGAATATTATTCAGCCTGTCAATAAAAAGAATCAAGTTGAAGGTGTTTGTGGTTATTGTGGAAAGAAATACGAAAAAAGCGTTAGCAAAATGAAAAGAAGTTCTTATTGCTCTAAAGATTGCCAGTATTTTTCTAGAAGGGGTACCTCATTATTAAAAAAAATAAATCCTGATAGATTTCGATGGTTAACGGAAGGAGTAGAATAAATGACAAAACCACAAGATCAACTGGTTAGCCTCGCAGAGAGGATTAGACATTTATCCGACTTGTTTGAATGGGATGAAAACGGCAACAATATCTTTGATACTATTAGAGGTGTTGACAAGCATATGACAAATATAATGAATTCTCTGAAGAGACAAGAAGAGATGATGAATGTTATAATAAAATTATTGAGTAAAGATGAAAATAGTCGAGCAAACTGAAACAGAAATTTATATAGAAATAAAAATGGATGATTTTCCTTTGATAGTACATACATCGGGTAAGAAGTTATATGTAAAACTTATAGATTCAAAAAAAAATGATTTTTTTGGAATGAGAGCAGAGATAAAAAGTGATGGGTTGTATTACTTTGAAGATGGAACAGTAATCGACCCGAATCAATATGTAGAATAACAGATGAAAATCATGTTAAGGAGAGTTGTATGACTAAAGTATTGTTTATAGTATTAGGTCTTTGCACTTTATGTATACTAGGCTGCACCATGTTTCAGAAAAATGCTTCCTCTAATGAAATGGAAGGTCTTACTGAAACTGTGCTTAAGAAAGGGCAGGGGATTGATATAGAGATCAAACCAATCCCTAAAGAGAAGTGCAAATAGGCTATGGATCAAAGTGAAAGAATAGAGCGAATTAAAGATAATATGTATCTTGATTTTGATGAAATAAATCAATTAGATGATGCTTTCGCTGATAGAATAGCAGCTCTTTTAAATCATGAGAAGATTGATAGATATTGCATGGTAGATGCTTACTATTATGACTTTTCAACAATTCCACGTGATATACAAGAAAAGCTAAATCTTTGGGGTGATTGTTACCTAACCTACGGGATTACACCTGAAGGTGAGATGGTTTCCCGATGGGTTCTTCGCTATGATCTAGATTCTCAGGATCCAATAGTAGATGGGAAAGTCATGCATAGTGATAAACCTTACGAAACTAGGCATGTACCAGAAGTGCTCCAAGGCTTTGATCCCAATCTACTGGCATATCCCATGCCTAGTTTATTTAAAAAGCTGTAAATCCTACTCTATCGGATTGCTATTTCTCCAATTGTATATATCCCTAAAGAGAGCGTAATAGGCACCAGAGTTAGTACACACTCTTAATGATTCTGCTTTGTAAGTTAGCTTTTCAATAAAGATATTATAATCCAAGTTGGGATTATTAAATATCATCATCAGTGCATGTTTTAAATTGTTTGACTTCATTATATTTCTATTAGAAATTATATATCTTTTAAGTAAGTCAATAATTTCATTTAATTTTTTCAACTTTTCATCTAAAGCAGCAATTCTTTCTTCATCAGGAAAAATATATTGCCCTGATTTTACCTTTTGCTGTGATTTAAAGTCCCTTCCAGTTAAAAATTTTAACGATTCATATATCGTCATATTTCTTTCCGTAGCAAATTTTTTCAATTTTAAATAATTTTCATTTCCATGAGCACAATGGTAATTAACATAATCATCGACATTCCAGTTTTTTTGGTTAGCATTCAAAAGAATGATTTCCTCTGAATTTCCTTGATCAGTAATTTGATAATAGATTTCAACGTCTAAAGACTTCGCAGCTTCAAGGCGGTGTTGACCGTCAATAACGCGCATTTGGTTATCAACTACCATAGGTCTAAACTGTAAAAGATTTTGAGATTGGATTGAGAAGATAATCCTTTTCAAATTCATTCGGTCTATGGCCCTATTGTTTTCATGTTTTTTAAACATACTGTAATCTTTTGTAACGTAAATTTTTGTCATCTTTTCCTTAATTGTTCAATTAATATTTCCATTTGAGCCTCTAGGGCTCCTATTCTATCTTCAAAACTTTGTGCATCTTCCATATTATTCCTTTGTTCGTGTTTAATAAGAAGAATCATACTGCATGGGATTTTGGTCTTAAGGTTAATTTGTTTAATGCTATTACCCATGTCCAAAAGTTGTATTATTTCTTTTTTTTGATCAGCTCCAATTGCTTTCCATTGGTTTTTTCCACGGGGTACTGATATCCTATGAATATGATTTTTTTGAGCTTTCTCAGCATTATATAGTTTTCTACCGCCATTTATTAATACTTCGGCCGAAACTCCACTTGATGAACGATTTATAGTCCTTGCTGTTCGCGATATAGATAGGCCTTCTTTTAGCAATCTTTCAATTTCTCTACGTTCTTGTAGTGTTAAGGATAATTTTGTTAATTTCTTTCCTTCTGTCATGGTGATAGAATAAAGCAAACTCAAATATAGGTCAATAGGGTTTATTCAAAAGATATATAAGCAAAAACGAAATGAATATTTTTGACAAAAAAAAGGGATTAAAAGTAAGATACGATAACAAATTTAAGGAGCTGCTATTATGAGCGAAGAAGGAATAGAGGAAATTATCGTTGCTGATTATGAAAAGTGCATAGACGGTGTTACTGGTTGCCAAACAAGTATCAAGAAGCATTCAGAGGCAAAGAAGAATGTAAGAGGCAAAAGAGATATTATCCGCTTCAATGGCGCGACCCCTATCGCTATCAATCTCGACCACGTTACGTTAATATCATTCGAAGGTAAACGCGTTACTTTCGAAATTTACGCAAAGGCTCAGTATATAGAGTGTGAAGATGAAGAAGCAGCAGCTAAGATTTTCGAAGCAGTGCTAAACATATGGTCAACAGGAACAGAAACACAAGGAATAAACAATGAAGTCTAAATTATTTTTTTTATTAGCCCTCTTTTCGCTATTTTTCTCTGGCTACTCATATGCCGATGAAGGCGATATCGATATCAGCGAGATTGATATTGATAAAATCATGTGGGAAAGCGCCTATGAAGGTAACTTTTCTCTAGTACATAAAATGGCCCTCGCACGTCCTATCGATAATATCAATGACGTTTTGATCAATGCCTTTGTGATAGCCTACGTTCACTATAAAGCAGGGCATAAGGAGCACGTGGATTCAATTTTCAAGGGTATTGATAATTACCTCGAGCAAACCATTCTTATAAAACATGAAAGTAATCATGTTTTGGAATGACATAAAAGATATTAAATCATCAGTTCAAAGTATTCATTCTTGGATGACAACATGTGCAAATAGACTTAAAAATTTACAGTTGGATAATGATTTAATACATAAAGAACAAGATGAACTTCATAGGCGTTTAGAAGAATCCATAGACAAGGTTGACGAATGTTTAAAGAATGTCGATAAGCTAAACGCTATGATAAATGAATTCAAGGGCTGTGTATCTTTAGCTAGGGCAGCTTTTGAAGAAAGAAAGTCAAAGCCTAAGTAGATGTATCAGGGCCACTGATCTTGATATTTCGTATTGAATTATCTAAAACGAATATAAACAAATGTCTATAATACATGACTTGCTCTAAATCATTACATTGAGTAAGCATGCAATTTACACTAGCGCTCATAAGAGCGCTCATAGCTATCCTACCGTCATGTTGCTCAAGAGTATCATATATAAATTCTTCTAATTTATCTGTTAATTCTGCAACGTCTAAAATATCATCTTGCGATAGAGACGGTTCGTCCATAATAGTTCCTTGCTTATAATAATTTTTATCTTACACCATAATGAATATAAATAGCTATGGTGAGATACGTGATTTTTTCAACGCTTGTAAAGCTTCTTCTTTACTTTCAAATTCTCCTACAAGAATATTTTTGTAATTTTTCATATATCTTGCTCTCCATTTGCCAGTTTCTTGGCGGTACGAAATTCCTTTTTCAGATCCTCTACAACGGTTTAGCCTCCCCTTTAAAATCATGTCTTGAGTGTTTTCCTTGGGTGTTCCTAAAAATAAATGCTGAGGATTCACACAGGATGGGTTATCGCACTTATGACAGACAATTCTATCTTTTGGAATTTCACCAAAAGCAATTTCGTAAGCTATTCGATGAGAGCGATAAAGAGTTTGATGTATTGAAAAACGGCCATATCCACTTTGAAAAAAAGAACCTTGCCAAATCCAACAAGGTCCAATGTACTTCATTTTATATCTCTGATCTTTGGTTTGATCGCAAATTTTTACTTTCATCCAAAATTTGGCAACGTCTTTATATGTCATGGTACTCATATCTTTATGATAATATATTTTGTTTTTCTGTCCAAGAAATAAGAGAGGAGATTGAAAATTGAGAAATAATTCACCGATTTTTTGGCCAGAAGATTCATTAAACATATCTTTACGCCAGAGCATGGAGAAGAACTATTCTGATAGCATTAACATATTACAAACGCAATGGTATCAAGCTGATTTAAATCAGCGTTTTACCATGAATGATCAGGAAGTTTGGGGGCTTATCTTCCCAGGTGTTGCTACATATCGCAGGAAGATATGGAATTTCAATATCATGAACCCTATTAGCGAGGCTATTAGTGGTCATCAAAGGCAAACAAGAAAGAGTGGTGCCGTTATTCCTGTGCGTAACGGGATGCAAAAGACGGCAGATCAGTTGACGAAATGCCTTTATCATAATCATAAGGAAGGCTTTCATACTACCTTTAGCGATGCCTTCCAGCAAGGGGCCGTTATTCAGGGCCTAGGCTTCATGTACATGTACGGAGATAGCACGAAAGATCCCATAAGCCCCGACCCCCGCTGGCGATACATAGATATGAAGGCGGCGCTCTTTGATCCCTACTACAGGCGTAGTGACATGAGTGATGCTCGCTTTTGGTGGGTAAGAACCTTCTTTGATACTCAGGAAGCAGCTATCATATACCCGCAGTTTGCTGATCAAATTCTTTCCCTGCCTAAAGGTACGTATCGAGATGATAAATTTTATTATATGCCTGAAGTTTATCAAATTCAATTTCCAAACTTGATAGCCTTTGATGAATACTGGTATCAAACTAACCGTGAAGCTACTTTCCTAGTCGATAAAAAAACAGAGGAATGCCAAGAGTTTCAAGGTACGAAAGAGCAGTTAAAAGAGATTATGGTAGCCTTCAAGGGCCAATTGACTACGATTAAGAGGCAGGTTCCGACCGTGCGTAGAAGTATCATAATCAATGATCGCGTTATAGTCGATGAACCTAACCCATACGGCATGGATCGCTACCCCGTGGTACCGCTCACAGCTTTCCTAACCGCTGATACGCCGTATTACGCGTATAAGTTTAATTCTCCCATGACAATGCTACGTGATTGCCAGTACCTCCTCAATAGGCTTAAGGTATCAAATCTTGAAATTCTCGACGCTCAGCAGCAAGGACTTAAGGTAAAGAAAGGAGCCCTTGTAACGCCTTCAGATGCTCTAAATTCCGGTCATGGCCGTGTGCTATCCATAGATCCCGATTTCCAAATGGATGATGTACAGCCCATGCCCATTGTGCCTCCTTCGCCCGTCATGCTTCAAATGGAAGAGATGCTCAAGGGCATCTTCTTCAGTATTGCGGGCATTGATCCGAATGCCATGGGCATGGATATAGACGATAGATCTGGCATTGTTACCATGATGAGGCAAGCAGCTACAGCTAGAAATTTGCAACGTCTTTTTGATCAGGCCGATGAATCGCAAAGGCTATGCTGCGATATCGAGATAGAATATATTCAAAAGAATTGGACCTATGGAAAAGTTAAGCAGGTCATAGGCGAAGATCCTACGCCAGAATTTGATAGTAAAATCTTCTTTAAATATGGTTGTAAGGTAGTTCAGGCAGCTCTTACAGAAACACAGCAACAATTAGAGTTAGCGCAAATACTTCATGCTCAGCAATTATACCCTGATTTAATTCCTCCTGATGAGATTCTTGAATGTATGACCTTGCAAAATAAGGATCGCATTATTGAAAAAGTCATGGCTAAGCAGAAAGCAATGCAGGAACAGCAGCAAAAAATGGAGCAGTTGCAAATGCAACAAATGCAAGTTGATAACATGACGAAAGTTGCTTACGCCCATAGCCAAGAGGGATTAGCTAAGGAGAGAGTAGCTAAAATTCAAACAGATAGCGCCGTTGCTCAAGATAAGTTACGTCGTGCTCATCAAGAGGATACTAATAGCCTTCTCAACGTTGTTAAGGCAATTAAGGAACTTCAAGGCATGGATTTAGATCATGTAATGAAACAGGTGGAGATCTTGAACGCTCTAAGCCCTGCGGCTAATCCGGAAAAGAGCACCGTTTCAAATGTTCCAGAAAGACACGAAACAGTTGCAAATAATCCAAGTGTTGCATGAAATTAAAGTTATAGAGGAAGGAATTAAAAGGGGTATTATTATGAAAGAAAAAATGTCAAAAGCAGGGTATGCACAAGGCGACATGAGTCCTCGTGTTGAGAGCTACCAAAAGCCTGAGAAAGATTTTGCTGAGCGTGGTTTCAGCAAGACGACTGAATATATTGAAAGACAGGATAAAAGGCAGAGCAGCATGGCCAAAGATGTGAATAAGCAGGCGTACAACGGCAGATATTCTTAATAGGCATATTATGGCTAAAAGAGCAGAGCATAAGTCCTATAAGGTAGAAGTGCAGAAAGGCCCGATTAGCATGCACGAGCAATATTCCGAGCAACTACGTCGTGAGCCTGAGCATACTATCCGCGACATGGAGCATTTGCGTATGCGTCAAGATAAAATGACGCTTACTTTGCATACTCCTAAGCAATAATTTTTGGCTTGGCTACTGGGCCATGACAACCTGGGAATCAGTAGCTTTACTAAGGTTATTCTTGTGTCTGGTGAAAGTAATAATTGCAGCCCTAAATATATCCTCGCGCAAACATGCAGTCCTTCTTGTCCATGTCGTTTCAAAGAACATTATACACATTTAAATGTTGTAGATAAAGATGATAGCGAGTTATCGGTAAAGAGGATAAATGTTTCGGGTAGAGCCGAACATGAGGCTATAATAAGAGATGCCTTATGGTGTGAGGAATTAGGATTAGATCAAATGTACGAAATTTGCGTATATTTGAAACGCTGGGGTTCTTGGCTAGACGAGTAGCGTCTTAGGCTTTTCCTCCCTGGAAGGCAAAGCTAGCACTTTATCCCCGCGATATAATTCATTTTCTACCCAAAAGCCCTCATCGTCCTTTTTAAAACCAAAGTTTTCTAGTCGTATATTTTCCCAGTCTCTTAGCATTTGGATATATTCAGCATCATAAAAATCAGGATTCATAAGAATGTTCATCATTTGCGTCCTATGAGGCAATTCCCAGCAGAAGAAGATTGAACCGCCGGGATAGACGTGAAAAACCATGCTATCCTGCTCGGGATAGGGTCTATACTTCGTGATTTTACGAATGCGAACAAGGCCGCATTTTAGCATTAGATCGTACTTTTCATATATAGCAACATAGAAGGGTTTATTACTAAATTCATCACTTTTACTACCAAGTTCAATAGCTTCGTTAATATCTTTTACTAGATCTTTTTTTATTTCGTGATTAACATCGCCAATTATGACGCCCTTTTCTCCGTTTATCTGTGCATCTCGATAAATAGAACCTACAGTATTCCTTGTAGGATCAAAGTGTGATTTATATTCCTTATCCATGATTATCTCCCGATGTAAAAAGTTTTTGCCCTCTTCCATAGCCAACGTGCCTCGTCCAATAGCTTCTACGACTTTCCCTATGCCCTATATCTGCGCATGCCTCTGAACAAAAGACAGATCGGTGCTTAGTTTTTGAACTATTGTTATTGATTATTTCCTCTTTGCAAACGCGACAGAAAAGGACTTTAGGTGGTTGCTTTTTCTTAATTTTTTCAAGCTTTATCCGATATGTGCACTGGTAACAAAATTTCTGATTATTTATAAAATCAGTAATTAACCGTTCATTTTTGCAATTATCACAAATCACAAGTGCTCACTTTTTATTAGACTTATATGATTTTTATCATACAAAGTCAACGTAAGGCGTAAAAAAAGTGGTGTAGCCTACCGTCATGGCGTATTTTGTGGGAATAGCCGACCACTGAACAGAAAGGAAATTCATGACTGAAATTGAAAACCAAAACAGCGAAGTAGTTAAAGAGGTAGCACCTCAGGAAGAAGTACAAGTCAATGAAATAAAAGAGACACAGCAAACTCAAGAGCCGGTAACGAACCAGCACTTGAAGGCGATGCGTCTTAAGAATGCCGAACTCGAAAGAGAGCTGAAACAATTGCGAGACACGCAGATGCAGATTATGCAAGCTCAGCTTGCTAATGCGCAACCTGTACGTCAACAAGAGGTAGATGAGTTTGATAAAATCAGCGACGAGGAATTCATTCCTTTAGGTAAGGTGAAAAAGCTAACCGAAAAGAATACTCAGAAGGTTCTCAAAAACGCTGAAGATTTTGTTCGTCAAGAAGTTCAAAAGGCTATCAAGAAAGAGCAAGATAATCAATTCATGGATCGCTTGAATCGTCAATATTCGGATTTCTCCGAGGTCGTCACTCCTGAAACTTTATCAACCTTGGAAGAAAAGGAACCAGAGTTGGCAGCGACGATTGCGGACCTAAAAGATCCATATAAGATCGGAATGCAAAGCTATAAGTATATCAAGGCCATGGGTCTTGCTAAAGTAGCGAAAGAGAGTAGGAGAGAGAAGGAAATAGATAAGGCTATCGAGAAGTCAGAGAAGGCGGTAACGTCCCCCATGGCTTACGATAAGAGGCCTATTGCTCAAGCTTTCAAGCTCACGGATGCTATGAAGAAGGACTTATACCGTGAAATGCACGGCTATGCAGCCTATGCCTCTTCGGTTCCCGAAATGACCTAATAGGTCAAGGGAATAACAAATATGACAGTATCAATTGCATCGTTACCACCGCAAATACAACAGCGGTATAACGCAAAATTGCTGTCAACTCCAGAGCACAACTTGATTCACCAGTTGTTTGCTACCCCTGTTGAGTTGCCAGACAATCAAGGTTTCATTGATCGTCAGTCACGTTACGACAGATTAGATCTGTTTGAAGTGCCTCTCGATGATGGACAAAATAACCCACCACCACAACAGCTTAATCGCGTTGATGTCGATTGCCGCGTTAGAGTATATGCCACGTACATCGTGCTTACTCGCCAAGTTACAATCACGAATGAAGACCCTGTGCTTAACTCTGCTGCGGCTAGATTAGGACAAAGTCTTCGTGAAACTCAGGACGCCCTCCAGAGAGATAACTTGGAAAGCTCTGCAAGTATTATCAACTGTGTTGGCGGAACTAACGGAGATATTCCAACTGAGATGACAATCGCAGACGTGGATGATGTCTTTACCGTTCTCCAAAACAATAGCGGCGAGTATATAACAAATATTGTAGAAGCGGAATTACGCTTTGGAACATCACCAATCGGCGATGCATACGGTTGCATGTTAACGACTCGCATGATCCCTGTTTTGTATAACATGACTGGTTTCATCAAGAAGTTCCAATATCCTAACATCTCTCAAACTTTAAGTACAGAGATAGGAGGAGCTAACAACGTGCGCTTCTTTGCTTCTGAGCAAGGTTCTGTCAGTGCCAATGCATCTTTGCTTGGTAATGACATTGCTAACTGTTTCGTAGCAGCTAAAGAGGCTTACAAAGTCGTTTGGCAAGCAGGTGGTAAAGCTCGCTTTATCTATCTGCCTCCTGGGTTAGAAGATTATGCCCAGGTTAAATCTTCTCTAATTGACTTGGAACTCCTCGCCGCTTAAACGGACGGACAACAAGGGCGAAGATTGGTTGGTAATATATTTATCACCAGGTTATAATAAACTAGCTTTATAAGGAGCTTGTATATGATAACCAGTAGAATATGTACCGCATGTAACATAGAAAAACCTTTTGCAGAGTTTGGAAACTACAAAAAAGGAAAATGGGGAAAGAGAGAGCAGTGTAAAGTTTGTAAACGTATTAAGGATAAGAAATACGAACAGACTAACACTGAAAAAATGACCTCTAAACATGATCGTTGGTATGAAAAAAACAAGGATCACGTAGCGGAATATAGAAGAAAAAGATACGCCGAGAATCCTGAGCCCCAAAAGGCTAGTTCGATAGCATATCGAAAGAGGAAGGAAAATGAACCAGTTAAAAAATACAAATATAAATACCCACACAAAAAGCGGGCACATTTATATGTGGAATTGGCCATTGAATATGGTCATTTGGTTCGACCTGATTCTTGTTCAAAATGCGGCAAAAAATGTAAACCGCAAGGTCATCACCCCGATTATTCAAAACCTATCGATGTTATATGGCTATGTACGAAATGTCATGGTTTCGAACATAGGATCAATCACGCTGAACGACTTAACGAGAAGACTCCAGAAGGAGATGCGAAAGTCTAGACTCTATGGAAACATAGAGAGGGAGATCCGAAGAGGTTTCCCCGCCATATATAATATGGTCTGTAAACGACGTAAGTCGTTGAAAGTAATAGAGTTAGATAATAACGACCCTTGCATGCTTCGGCACACTGCTGGATGCTCGTTCTACCAAGGACAGTGCATCACGAATGATCTTTGGATTCAAAACTTAAGATCAACAGGTATATAGGAGGAACCATGTTACCATATTCATTCATTGGGGCTTGGACATATACCAACCCAGCAACAGTTGTTGCTCAAAACATTCCTATGACAGATATGCCTGATTGGGTCTTTGTCAAGGATACTACGAACTGGGGCGCACAGAGTACAGCTGCTAATCCGATCTATTCCGAATGGTTTAGTTCCATGGCAGCCGGCTCATATTTAGCTCTGGGGCAACCAAGTTCAACAACTACAGGCGTTACCACGTATGCCTCTCAAGGCACATCGGGTGGCTTTACATTCATTAATCAAACTAGTCCTCCAACTTTTTCTAAAGTTGCGATTACAGCAGTTAATGGAACGACTTTTGTTGTGTCAACAGGCACAACAACAGGAATTAACGTTGGCGACTATGTCCGTCTTATTAACGTGACAGGAGCACAAACAATCAGCGGTCCTAACCTTTATCAGGTTACTGCTGTATCAGCGGGAGTAAGCATTACCCTAGGGTATGCTGCATCGGCAGCAAGTGCAGGTCTCGTTGTAGCCAATGGAACCACTGGATACTATCAAAAGGTATATCCAGGACAATTCCTGCCTAACACATTGCCCGTTGCTTACATAACACAAGCAACACAGGCAGTTGTGTACTTCTTCAGACAGAACCCATATTCACCAGGGCAACTTGTAGATTTCCAAATTCCAACGCCTTATGGCATGACTCAGTTAAGCAATTTAACAGGTCATTCCGGCAGTGGACCATTTGCAAGTAATCCTGCTGGTGCAGCCCGTGTCTTGAGTGTAACGAATTCTGCAACTGTTTCTTCTATTACCATAGATGTAAACACAACAGGATTTACTGCATTCCAGTATCCAACATCGGCTGCTTTTGCAGGGGGAGCATCTCCCGCCGTGTGTGTACCTGCTGGTTCAGGAGTTATACCACTTAACGGTAGTGCAACAATTCCTGCATCGCCTCCAGGAACAAACTTAGCAGATGCATTCGACAATAGGTCGCAATACATCATGAACATAGGTTTGTCAGCTGTAGGTGTGGCAAGTGCTAACATGCAAGTTTTTGCATTTAAAGCAGATTTCTTCAATGGAATCACTAACGCATAGTCACAAGGGGAGGGGGATTATTCCTCCTCCTTTAATTAAATAAAGGATTTTATATTTATGGAAATTAGAGAAATAAATAAGAAGCAGAAGAATACGATGCCCCATGCTGAAAGGGAAGAATTGATTAAAAAGATGCGTAAGGAAGATGACAAGGAGCGCAAGGGCATGTTTGAATTCCTCGATGCTCAGGGTGGATGGCTGGATTT
>Ga0181537_10001261_pt1 | contig 23546 bp, 16 predicted proteins | sample PEATcosm2014_Bin_39_FD_119765 | JGI IMG/M metagenome (GOLD analysis project Ga0181537, IMG submission 119765) | Peatland microbial communities from MTU Mesocosm Facility, Houghton, MI, USA - PEATcosm2014_Bin23_10_metaG | ecosystem: Environmental > Terrestrial > Soil > Wetlands > Peat | place... | reverse complement strand
CGATACCGGCGAGCGCGCTGACATAAGCAATCCCCGCACCCATAAAGCCCGCGCCGAGCACGCCGATCTTTTTTATTGGCTTGGCCGGCACATTGGCCGGCCGGCGCACGCCTTTATTAAGATCTCCCATTGACACAAACAGCGAGCGGATCATCGCGGCGGCTTGCGGCGACCGCAGAATATGGGCGAACCAGCGTGACTCGACACGGAGCGCCTGATCCATCGGCAGCTGCAAGCCCTCGTAGACGACTTGCAGAATGGCGCGCGCGGCCGGATAATTGTCGTAGGTCTCGCGCCGATAGATCGCGTTCGCCGGCGAGAACACCATCATGCCGGCCTTCGAATACACCGGCCCGCCCGGCAATTTGAATTTGTCCTCGTCCCACGGCGCCTTGGCGGTGCCACCTGCCTTGATCCAATCCTTCGCTGCTTTGATGAGATCGCCGGCCGGCACCACAGCGTCGATCAGCTTCATTGCTTTGGCGCGGCTGAGCTGCAACTGGTCGCCCTTGAGCAAATATTGCAACGCGTCCGACGGCGGCAGCATGCGCGCAATGCGCTGCGTGCCGCCGGCGCCCGGGAACAGGCCGACCTTGATTTCCGGCAGTCCGAGCCGAGTGCGTCCGTTGTCGGCGGCTACGCGATAGTGGCAGGCGAGCGTGACCTCAAATCCGCCGCCAAGCGCGGTGCCGTTGATCGCCGCCACCCAAGGCTTGCCGCACGTCTCGATGCGGCGGCAGAGCAGCGACCACCTGCGGCTTTCTTCGAACAGCCAGGCGTTTGCCGCCTCCTGGCCTTGCGATGCGACGCGCTCGGCGAAGATATGGCCAAGCGCCTCCAGCATGCCGAGATCGGCCCCGGCGCAAAACGTATCCTTGCCCGAAGTCATGACCACGCCCTTGACGGCGCCGTCGGTCGCGAGTTCCTCGATGATCGCCGTCAGCTCATCCATCACCGCGACGTCGATGACGTTCATTGTGCGGGCGGGCGAATTCCACGTGACGAGCGCAATACCGTCGCCGTCAATTTCGAGCGTGAAATGCGTGTACTTCGTTTTGCTGTCAGCCATATAAATCGCCATTCTTGTGGGTGTAGCGCATGCCCTTGTCGTCGCGGATGGCCATCAAATCGACGTCCGGATATGCCGCACGCTCATGCTTCGAGCGCGTGCCGATTTCGAGATAAACCGCGTCGCGATCGGTTCTGTTGACGAGGTGGTGGCCGTTGGGAACGCTGGCCTTGAAGCCCGCGGCGTCGCCGGGCTTGAGCACGATCTCGCCACCATCTTCGATCAGCACGACTTCGCCTTCGAGGATGAAAACCAACTCATCTTCCTGCTCATGCCAATGTCGCAGCGCGGACGCCGCGCCGGGCTTGAGCGTCGTCAGGTTCACCCCGAACTGATCGAGGCCCGCCGCGTTGCCCAGCCGCTTGCGCTCGCGGCCGACAACGACTCGGTCGAACGGCGGCGGGTAGCCGGTGCGGGTGTCGACCGGCAGCTTGGCGATGTCGATCTTCGGCATCGATTCACACTCGTTCGACGATCGTGGCGGTACCCATACCCGCGCCGATGCACAGCGTGATGAGCCCTGTCGAAAGATTGCGCCGTTCCAGTTCGTCGACCAGCGTGCCGAGAATCATCGCGCCGGTGGCGCCGAGCGGATGACCCAAGGCGATGGCGCCGCCGTTGACGTTGACCTTAGCGGCATCGAGATCGAACGCTTGGAGAAAGCGCAACACCACTGCGGCAAAGGCTTCGTTCACTTCGAAAAGATCGATGTCGCCAAGCTTCATGCCGGCCCGCTTCAATACCTTCTTAGTGACGTCGATCGGACCGGTCAGCATCAGCGCCGGATCGGAGCCGATATTGGCAAAGGCGCGCACGCGCGCGCGCGGTTTGAGGCCGGCTTTCTGACCGGCCTCCTTGTTGCCCACGAGAACGGCTGCGGCGCCGTCGACGATACCTGACGAATTGCCAGCGTGATGCACGTGATTGACGAATTCCACTTCCGGATGCGCCTGGATGGCAACAGCATCGAAGCCGCCCAGTTCACCCATCTGCACGAAGGACGGTTTCAGCGAAGCGAGCGACTGCATGGTCGTGTCCGAACGCATATGCTCGTCTTTGGCGAGGATCGTCAGGCCGTTGACGTCCTTGACCGCCATCACCGAGCGGTCGAAGCGGCCGTCATCCCAGGCCGCTGCCGCGCGCTTCTGGCTTTCGACGGCATAGGCGTCGACGTCATCGCGCGAGAAGCCGTATTTGGTCGCGATCAGGTCGGCGGAAATACCTTGCGGCAGAAAATAATGCGGCACGGCGATCGCCGGATCGACGGCCCAAGCACCGCCGGCCGCCCCAATGCCGACGCGGCTCATGGATTCGACGCCGCCGCCGACCGCCATGTCCTGCTGACCCGACATGATCTGCGCCGAGGCGAAGTTCACCGCGTCGAGACCCGAGGCGCAAAAGCGATTGATCTGCACGCCGGGGACGCCGTCGCCATAGCCGGCAACCAGCGCCGCGGTCCGCGCGATATCGGCAGCTGCCTCGCCGACCGGATCAACGACGCCCATGACCACATCGTCGACCAAACCCGTGTCGAGGTTATTGCGGCTCTTAAGCGCGCCGAGCGCCTGACTGGCCAGATTGAGGGCCGTCACTTCGTGCAGCGAGCCGTCGACCTTGCCGCGGCCGCGCGGCGTGCGCACGTGATCGTAAATGAAAGCGTCGGGCATGAAATCCTCTCTAGGTGGCCCCTAAGGCCGCGCTGAGCTCATGAATAATTAGAACGCCTCGGCCGGCAATGCCATCGTACTTGCAGCGCCAGCCTTGATGCGCGCGAGATGCGTCGTCACGGCCGGCAACATCCGTTCCATGAAGAAGCGGCCAGTCGCAAGTCTCTCTGTCATGCGTTCCGCCGCTCCATTTCCCGTGGCTTTTTTTGCCGCATCGGCGATCAGGCACCACATATAGCCGAGCGCGACCAAACCGAAGAGGTGCATATAATCAGTCGCCCCGGCGCCGGCATTATCGGGATTGCCGATGGCGTTCTGCAAAAACCACATAGTTGCTTGCTGCAGATCGCCGAGCGCTTGGCCCAGCGGAGTGACATAGGGCGCCATTGCGGCGTCCGTACTCCGCTCTTTGACGTAAGCAGTGACTTCGCCGAAGAAAGCCTGCAAAGCGCGCCCGCCGTCCCGCGGCAGCTTGCGGCCGACGAGGTCCAGCGCCTGAATGCCGTTTGCGCCCTCGTACAGCATGGCAATGCGGGCGTCGCGCACGAACTGCTCCATGCCGTGCTCGGCGATATAGCCGTGACCGCCGAATATCTGTTGCGCCATCACGGTGTTGGCAAAGCCTTGGTCGGTAAGCACGCCTTTGATGACCGGCGTCATCAGGCCGAGATGGTCGTCAGCCGCCTGACGCTCCTTGGCGTCTTCGGAGCGATGCGCGATGTCGCTCTTGAGCGCGGTCCATAGAACCAAAGCGCGGCTGGCTTCGTTGAAGGCGCGGATGCTCATCAGCATGCGGCGCACGTCCGGATGCACGATGATCGGATCGGCGGCCTTGTCGGGAAACTTCGCGCCGCTCAAGGCGCGTCCGGCGAGCCGCTCCTTGGCGTAAGCGGCGGCATTCTGATAGGCGACCTCGGACAGCGCCAAGCCTTGCACGCCGACGCCGAGCCGCGCCTCGTTCATCATCGTGAACATCGCCTGCAGGCCGCGGTTCGCCTCGCCCATGAGCCAGCCGGTGGCGCCGTCGTAATTCATGACGCAAGTCGAGTTGCCGTGAATGCCCATCTTCTCTTCGATCGAGCCGCAGGACACCGCATTGCGCGCGCCGAGCGCATCGCCAATTCCCGGCAGGAATTTGGGCACGATGAAGAGCGATAGTCCCTTGGTGCCGGTCGGCGCACCTTCGATGCGGGCGAGAACGAGATGAATGATGTTCTCGGCGAGGTCGTGTTCACCGGCCGAAATAAAGATCTTGGTGCCGCTGATCTTATAGCTGCCATCGGGTTGCGGCGCCGCGCGGGTGCGCACCAAGCCGAGATCGGTGCCGCATTGCGGCTCGGTCAGGTTCATGGTGCCGGCCCATTGCCCGGTGACGAGCTTGGGCACATAGCGTTCCTTCTGTTCCAGCGAAGCGTGGGCCAAAAGCGCCGCGATCGCGCCCTGGGTGAGACCCGGATACATCGCGAAAGATATATTTGCAGAGCAGAGAAACTCGCTGATGGACTGCGCCAACGCCATCGGCAGGCCCTGGCCGCCAAACTCGGCTGGCGCAGAAAGTCCGATCCAGCCACCCTCGGTGAATCCTTTGTAGGCTTCTTTGAATCCAGTCGGGGTGGTGACGCTGCCGTCCTCGTGGCGATGGCAGCCTTCTTTGTCGCCGACGCGATTGAGCGGCGTTAGCACGTCCTGGCAGAACTTGGCCGCTTCTGCGAGAACCGCTTCGACGAGATCAGGCGTGGCGTCGGCAAAGCCCGGCAGGTTGTTGAAGCGTTCAATGTGGAACACGTCGCTCAACAGGAACATCACGTCGTCGACGGGCGCCTTATAGGACGGCATTGATTTCCCTCCCGTGCCGCGGCCCCGCCTATGGCGGGCCGGGTCGATCCATAAGGTAGCCGATTCAGGAGGGCGCGACGACGGCGATTTGGAACTCCCTCCATGCTCCCTAAGTAGGCCTCCGGAGGGCCTCGAAGGCCGCGGTGGGCCGATCATTAACGGCTTGTTTACCGTAATCCTGAAAAGTCGGTTCTGAGGACAGAAGACAGCGCCCTCCACATCGTCTGTTTAAACGAGCCCCAGCTCAATACAGGGCCAAATCCTCGTCCTCCGGAAGTGGTTTTGCGCGCAATGAAATCTGGCGGTCCGTGGAATCTCAGAGGCCTCCGCCCAGAAACGCGCGAAGCCGCCCGCGAGGCCGCGCGCCGATCCGGCATGTCGGTTGGAGAATGGCTCAACAGCGTCATTGCCCAGGGCGACGAAGATCATGGCGAGCCGATGCGGTCCGCTGACTATGAGGATGATGAAGACTGGCACGACGAACCGCGCCGTGAGCCCCGTCGCGAACCTCGCCAGCGATATCGCTCTCGATCCCGCGACCGCCGAGAACGGGATCGCGGCTTTGAGCGCGAGAGCGCGCTCGAGCGCGACGCCGAACTGGCGCGCGAAGAATTCGGCGAAGTCCACGCCCGTCTCGATCGCCTGACTCAGCAACTTGAACGCGTGGCGCGAGCCGACGCCCCGCGCCTGACCGGCTCCCCGGCCCGGCCCTACCGCGGGCCATCGCCGACAGCCGCTTGGCCCCGGCCCAGCTATCGTGCCCCGATCAATACCGTCACAAGCTCAGTCGACGATGCCGTGGCCGAAATCGCCGAGCGGCAACGCGCCTTATACGGCGAAGCCGTTGCACCACCGCCACCGCCGCCGCCGCCGCCGCGAGCGGCACCTGCACCGGAAACACCGGTCGCGGCGCCAACCTATTCGCACAGCGCCCCCGAGCCGTACGAACCTGCGATCGATATTTTCGGTTTAGAGGAGCAGCTGCGTTACATCACGACGCGGATCGAATCGCTGCGTCCCACCAACGACCTCGAAAAGGTCATTTCATCATTCCGCAAAGACCTCACCGACATCAGGCGCCAACTCACCGAAGCGCTGCCCCGCCACGCCGTGGAATCGCTCGAATTCGAGATCCAAGCCTTGGGAAAACGCCTCGATCATTCGCGCGAATCCGGCGTCGATTTGGGGCTGCTGGCCGGACTTGAGCACGGATTGGGCGAAGTCCGCGACGCCCTGCACAACTTGACCCCCGCAGAGAATCTGGTCGGGTTCGAGGATGCGGTGAAGTCGCTCGCGAAAAAGGTCGATCTGATTATCGCCAAGGAGGATCCCGCCGCCCTCCAACAGCTCGAGACCGCGATCGGCGCATTGCGCGGCATAGTCTCGCATGTTGCCTCTAACGATACGCTGACCAAGGTTGCGGAAGACGTGCGTTCATTGGCGGCGAAGGTCGACGCACTCGCCGCCAGCGCGGCGAGCGGACATGCCGTTTCGGCGCTCGAAGGCCGCCTCGACACGCTGGCCAACGCGCTCCACGCCTCGGCCGAAGCCGGCCAAGCGGTGCCGCGCGATTTAGAGAAACTCTTGACCGGGCTGATCGAAAAGCTCGAATGGGTACAGCTCACCCATACCGACCATGCGGCACTCGGCCACCTTGAAGACCGCATCGCCCAATTGATCAAACGGCTCGACGCCTCTGACGCGCGGCTTGGCAATCTCCAAGCTGTCGAGCGCGGGCTCGCCGATCTGCTTGTGCATCTCGACAAGACGCCTGCGGCCAATGTTGCGGCCGAGCCGGGGTTGAAAATCAAACTGGCCCCCGACTCGATCCAGCGCGAGGTCGCCGAAATCAAGCGCAGTGAAGCGCGCACGCTCGACTCGCTCGAAGCCGTTCACGGCACCGTCGAACACGTGGTCGATCGTTTGGCGATGATCGAAAACGACATTCACGAGGTGGCAGCGCGGCCCGTGCCTACCGTTCCCCCTCAGGCCGCTCCAAGGGCGGTATTCGCGGCAGAACCGCCGCCTGCCGCCTCCCATGCCCCAGCGCCGCCATTCGCCGAGGCGGCCGCTCGCCCGGCGAGCCCGCCTCGTAAGCCAATTGATCCGAACTTGCCGCCGGACCACCCGCTGGAACCCGGCGCCGCGGCGGCCCCGCGCGCGATGCCGTCGGCGGCTGACAGGATCGCCGCGTCGGAAGCCGCGGTCAGCCTTGCCAAGCCGCCGGTCGTTGCCGAGCAGGGCGAAAAGGTAAATTTCATCGCAGCCGCGCGGCGCGCGGCGCAGGCTGCCGCCGCGGCCCCGCCCGAGCGAAAAACGAGGGCCGAAACCGCCGTGATCGGCGACTCTCCGGCACAAAAACCCTCGCGCCTGCGCAAAGTGCTTGTTGCCGGCGCGGCCGTGCTTATCGCGGTCGGCTGCGTGCACGTCGCGCTGCACATGTTCCAGGACAACGGATCCGCCGGCACCCAGCCGCTACCGCCGCCGTCAGAACAACAGTCGGAACAGACGCCGCCGCCCGGCGTATTGCCCGACGCGGATCAACCGAAGACGCCGCCGCAGGCCGGGCCACTTGTGCTGCCAGTTCCCGACGCAACGCCAGATACGCCCCCCAGCCCGACACCCAGTACGCCGCAGGGTACCGCACCCCAGGCCGCTCCAAGCGGAAATTCGGGCGGCGCGCCAATCCCAACTCCAGGGCGGCAATCCGCATTGCCGGATTCCCCTGATATTACCGGTTCGCTGCCGCATCGCGCGCCGCAAATGTCGATGCAGCCAAATGCAACAGCCGTTCAAGCACCGGCGCCGGATCTGGTCGTTGAGAAGCTGCCGGCCACGATTGGCGGCCCCGCGCTTCGCGCGGCTGCAATGGCCGGAGATTCGGCGGCTGAATTCGAGATCGCGACGCGCTTCGCCGAGGGCCGCGGCGTTCCGCCCAGCACCGACCAGGCGATGCATTGGCTTGATCGCGCCGCCAAACAAGGATTGGCGCTGGCACAGTTCCGCCTCGGCGGCTTTTACGAAAAAGGCGTCGGGGTGAAAAAGGACCTTCCCCTGGCGCGTGACCTTTATCTGGCTGCGGCCGGCAAAGGCAACGGCAAGGCCATGCACAATCTCGCGGTGCTCTATTCCGAGGGCATCAGCGGCCCGGCCGATTACCGCACGGCCGCGCATTGGTTCCGCAAGGCCGCCGATTACGGCATTACCGACAGCCAATATAATCTAGCGATCCTGTACGCGCGCGGCGTTGGCGTGGAGCAGAACTACGCGGAATCCTACAAGTGGTTTGCGCTAGCGGCCAATCAGGGCGATGACGACGCCGGCAAGAAGCGCGACGAGATCGCGACCCATCTCGATCCGCAATCGCTCGCCGCCGCACAGGCCGCGGTGCAGAAGTGGGCTGCCGAGCCCCAGCCGCAAGATGCGGTCACGGTCAAGACGCCGCCCGGAGGCTGGGATCCGCCCGCGCAAGCCGCGAAGGCGAAACCACGCCAGATCGGCGGCAAGCCTGCCACCGCCGACGTCAAGACGAACTAGCTCAATCCGAGAGACAGCGCGCGGCAGGAACGGCGTAGAGCCGGCCCTCGCCCAACATATGCGCGGTAAAAGAGAGCGCGCCGAACAACGATACGATGGCGCGGTCGCGCACGTTGAGGCCGCCCGCATAGGCGCCGAAGGCCGGCATGACGAGCCTTTTGCCGTCACCGGCAAAGCAGCGCCGGCTCACTGCGCGCCCGCGTCGCGATACCCGCGCCACGGGATGCAAATGGCCGGCGATTTCGCCGTCATTCTGTTTTGCCGACGGCTCGTGGCGGAACGTCAGCGCGCCGAGCGCCAGAACGCCGGCAAATCGGCCGCCGATGTTCTCAACTGGATCGGGATCGTGATTGCCGGCAACCCAGAGCCAATCGCGGCCGTGTTGCAATGCCGTGAGCGCCGCGCGGCTGATGTCGGGCATGCGCGACGGGCCGCCGCCGTCATGAAAGCTATCGCCAAGCGCGATCACGAGTTGCGGCGCGTAGCGCTCGACGACCCGTCCGAGCCGCGCCAAGGTCGTGGTACTGTCATAGGGCGGCAACAGCACTCCGCGCGCGGCGAAGGCCGAGCCTTTTTCCAAATGCAGATCCGCGACCACGAGCAGCTTTTGGTCCGGCCAATAGATCGCCCCGGCCGGATCGGCGACCAGGGAGACGCCGGCAAGGGTAATAACGTTATCCGCTCGTCCCGGCGAAAGCGGGGCCCCAGCAACGAGATTCCCGCTTTCGCGGGAATGAGCGGGAAAAGCACTCCCTCTCACTGCATGGCCTCCTTCACCAATTCGGCCTCGGTTTCGGCAAGCAGCGTGTCGGCCGCCTCGCCATAGACCGCTTCGCGGCCGATCTCCAGCATGACCGGAACCGCGAGCGGGGAAACATGATCCAGCGCTTTATGGACGATTCGGCCCTTGATGCGCGAGAGCATTTCGCCGAGCCGGCGCACATCTAGCAGGCCGGTTGCCGCATCCGCCCGCGCGGCGCGCAGCAGCAAATGGTCAGGCTGGTGACTGCGCAGCACGTCGTAGACGAGATCGGTCGAAATCGTGACCTGCCGGCGCGACTTTTCCTGACCTGGAAAGCGCCGCTCGATCAATCCGGCGATGATCGCACAATTCCGGAAAGTACGCTTCATCAGCGCCGATTCGGCGAGCCATGCTTCCAGATCGTCGCCGAGCATGTCTTCATCGAACAGAGCGGCAAGCGAAAGCTCGCCATTGGCGATCTGCGCGGCAACATCGCCGATACTCCAAACCGCGAGCGCATATTCGTTGGCAACAAATCCGAGCGGCTTTAAGTGCGCGCGCTCAAGGCGGCGCGTCAGCAACATGCCGAGCGTTTGGTGCGCGAGCCGGCCCTCGAACGGGTAACAGACCAGATAATGCTTGTTGGCGCGCGGGAAGGTTTCGACCAGCAATTCGTGGCGGCCCGGCATTTGCGAGCGCCACTGCTGGATTTCCAGCCATTCGCAGACTTGCGCTGGCAGCTGCCGCCAGGCACGAGGATCGGAAATGATGCCGCGCACGCGATCCGCGAGATAGGTCGAGAGCGGAAATTTGCCGCCTTCGTAAGCCGGCACTTTCGGATCCTCAGACGTCGAGCGCGAGACGTAGACTTCGTCCTCGACCAAGGCTTCGTATTGCAAAATCTCTCCGGCGAATACGAACGTGTCGCCCGGCACCATGGTCTCGACGAAATACTCCTCGACTTGGCCGAGTAGCCGGCCGCCGCGCCGAATGATTTTCGAAGCGCGCGAGCGCATCAGCCGCACCTTCAGCATATCGGCTTCAACGATGGTGCCGACATTGAGCCGGTAGCGCTGCGCCACGTTAGGATTCGCGATGCGCCAGCGACCGTCCTTGCCCTGGCGAATGCGGGCGAAGCGATCGTAAGCCCTAAGCGCATAGCCGCCGGTGGCTACGAAATCGACCACCGAGTCGAAATCCGAGCGAGTGAGCGTCGCGTAGGGCGCGGCACTCCTCACTTCGTCGAAGAGTTCGTCGCTCAAGAATGGCGTGCCGCAGGCGCAGCCAAGGACGTGCTGGGCCAGCACATCGAGCGCGCCGGTGCGCAACGGCGGTGTGTCCTGCGCATTCGCAGCGATAGCGTCCAGCGCGGCGCGGCACTCCAGCACTTCGAAACGGTTGGCCGGGATCAGCACCCCCTTCGACGGCTCGTCCATGCGGTGATTGGCGCGGCCGATTCGCTGCAACAGTCGCGACGCGCCTTTCGGGGCGCCGACATTGATGACGAGATCGACGCCGCCCCAGTCGACGCCGAGGTCGAGCGAGGACGTGCAGACGACGGCGCGCAGCCGCCCGGCTGTCATCGCCGCTTCGACCTTGCGGCGCTGCGCCACATCGAGCGAGCCGTGATGCAGCGCGATGGCAAGATTGTCGTCGTTCATGTCCCAGAGATCGCGAAAGATGGCTTCGGCCTGGCTGCGTGTATTGACGAACACCAGCGTGGTGCGGTGGGCCTTGATGAGCTGGTAAAGCTCGCCGAGCGCGTAACGCGCGGAATGGCCGGCCCACGGCAGCCGCTCGTTCGAATCGAGCATGGCGACGTTGGGCGGTGCGCCGCCATCCGTAATAATAAGGTCGGCGAACGCCGCCTCGCCTCGCTGCGGCATCAGGAAACGGCAAAGCTCAAGCGGCTCGGCGACGGTAGCGGAGAGCCCGATGCTGGTCAGTTGCGGCGCGATGCGAAACAGCCGCGCCAACCCAAGCGAGAGCAGATCGCCGCGCTTCGACGTGACCAGCGCGTGCAGCTCATCGAGAATGACGCGGCGGAGCGAACCGAACAAATAGGGCGCGTCGGCGGAAGCCAACAGCAGCGCCAGCTGCTCCGGCGTGGTCAGCAGGATATCGGGCGGATCCCGGCGCTGGCGCTGGCGTTTCGAAGTGGGCGTATCGCCCGTTCGCGTCTCAATGCGGATCGGCAGGTGCATTTCGGCAACCGGCGCTTCCAGATTGCGCGCGATATCGACCGCTAGCGCCTTCAACGGCGAGATGTAGAGGGTGTGCAGGCCGCCCTCGCGGCGTACGTCACGGCCGATGGAGATGACCTTCTTGCGTCTCGCGCCTGCCGGAGAGGACGGTGAGGTGCCGCTCAACTCCACCAAGCTCGGCAGGAAACCAGCGAGGGTTTTGCCGCCGCCAGTCGGCGCGATCAGCAATACCGAGCGGCCGGCTTGCGCCTTGGCCAAAAGTTCCAATTGGTGCGCGCGCGGCGACCAGCCGCGGCTGGCAAACCAGCGCGCGAAAATCTCCGGCAGCGCGGTTGTCCGCGGGTTATCTAGCAATGCCACACCTCAGGTTAGCCGCGACGCGATAAGGGGTCGAGCGCGGTAGACGCGCCCGGCGACGCGGGCTAAAGAGCCGCCGTCATGTCTATGCCCGCAGCCGATCCGCCCGAGCCGCAACGCGGCCTCGTCTTTCTTTCCATTCTCGCGCTGATCACCGGACTGATCACTGGCTTCGGCGCGATATTCTTCCGCGGCTTGATTGCCGCAATCCATAACCTGTTTTTCCTCGGCATTTTCTCGCTGCACTACGACGCAAATATATTCACGCCGCCCGGACCGTGGGGTCCCTTCATTATTCTCGCGCCCCTCATTGGCGGCGTCGTGGTCACCGCTTTGGTCACGAACTTCGCGCCCGAGGCGCGCGGCCACGGCGTGCCCGAAGTCATGGACGCGATCTACTACAAAGAAGGCGTGATCCGGCCGGTCGTCGCTGCCGTGAAATCGCTGGCTTCGGCGTTTTCGATCGGCAGCGGCGCCGCCGTCGGCCGCGAGGGGCCGATCATTCAAATCGGCGCTTCGCTCGGTTCCAGCATCGGCCAGCTCCTGAGCATCGCGCCGTGGCAACGCATCACGCTGGTCGCGGCGGGGGCCGGAGCCGGCATTGCAGCAACTTTTAACACGCCGATCGGCGGCGTCATGTTTGCGATCGAACTGATGATGCCCGAAGTGAGCGTGCGTACGTTTCTTCCGGTGGCGCTGTCCACCGGGACGGCCACCTTCGTCGGCAACTGGTTTCTTGGGCCGCAGCCGGCTTTCGCCGTTCCGGTTCTGCCGGCGCTCGGCCATCAACCGTCGTCGATGATCGCGCTTGGGCTTTATGCGCTTCTCGGCGCCGTCATGGGCGTTGCGGCGGCGGCCTTTGTGCGCGGACTGTCGGCTGCGGAAGACGTGTTCGAGCGGATCAAGAATCCTTATTTGCGGCACAGCGCCGGCATGCTGCTGGTCGGTGTTCTGATCTACGCGTTGTTTCATATCTATGGGCACTATTACGTCGAGGGCGTCGGCTATTCGACGATCCAGGCGCTGTTGGCCGGGCAACTGGCGCCGCTTGCCATTCTGCCGCTGCTCTATGTGGCAAAACTTGCCGCAACCTCGATCAGTCTCGGCTCCGGCGCGTCGGGCGGGATTTTCTCGCCCTCGCTTTATATGGGCGCAACGCTCGGCGGCGCGTTCGGCCTCCTGGTCAACGCGGTCCATCCGCTCCCCGAAGCGGGGATCGCGAACTTCGCAATTGTCGGCATGGCGGCGATGGTAGCCGGCGGCACCGGCGCGGCGATGACGGCTGTCACCATGATTTTCGAAATGACGCGCGATTACGCTTTGGTGATGCCGATGATTCTTGCCGTCGCCTTGAGCATCGGCGTGCGGCGCGTGCTGTCGCGCGAGAACATCTACACCATCAAGCTCGTCGGCCGCCGCCATCTGATCCCGAAGGCGCTGCATGCGAATATGTTTCTGGTACGCCATGCCAACGAGATCATGGACACCGATGTCCTGGTGCTGCCGGCCGAGACCGATTTCGACGGCTTTTTGCGCCAGCCGGAACATCAAGGCGCGATGAAACATGTCATCGTCATTCGCAACAATCGCATCTACGGCGTGTTGCGCGTGAATACGGCGCTGCGGCGAGGGCTGGAAGATGCCTATACCGGCGTAACGCTCGGCGACGTGGCGCAGCGCGATTTCACCATCGCGCGCGAAGAAGACATCGCCTTTGAAGTGATCCAACGGATGTGGCGAAAGGCCGGTGCTATGGCGGTCGTCGTCGCCGGCAAGGGCATCCCGACGGAGGCCGACGTGAAAGGCATCATCACCAAGGAACACATCGCCGATTCGGTCGCCGACAGCATCAAGAGCTATGCCTGACGAATGGCCGCGACGACGAGACCTTGGACCGGTTCGCCTTTTTCGGTACGAACCACAGCCTCATCAAGTCTCAGGAGTGTCAGTCCGGCATCCGTGATTGTTCGGCGAAGAGAAGCTTCGCCGTGAGCATAGCGCAGCGTCGGCAACAGTTTTGCGCCGCCGCCCGCATGAGTTTCGACGGTGAAGGCCAGCAAGCCGTCGGGCGCTAAAATTGACGCGGCGGCGGAAATAATCGGCGGCAGATCGTTAACGTAAACAAAAACGTCGGCGGCCAGCACCAAGTCATAGCGCGCGCGCTCCGCGATTTCCCGCGCGAGAAAATCTCGAAGCTCGGCAGTGACGAGACGATCGTAGAGGCCCTTCGCCGCCGCCTGCGCGATCATCGCCGGCGAAAGATCAACGCCGGCCATCCGATCGGCAAAGGGTCGCAACGCGGCGCCGCCGAGCCCGGTGCCGCAGCCGAGATCGAGCACCGCGCCAAAGTGCGTCGGGCGCCCCGACGACCGCATCGCGCGGTCGATCGCATCCAGCAAGATCGCCGGGCCGCGATAAGCGAGGCGCTCGGTCAACGCGGCGTCGTAGCGTGCCGCATATTGATCGAACAGCCGGCGGACATAAGCTTCCGTCATGGCCGGATTGCCCGCGCCCGCCCCAAGCCGAGCAAGCTGCAAGCGCGCGCCGTGATAATCCTGCGGATCGGCATCGCGCGCATGCTCGAACGCGGCAACAGCGCCGGTGCGGTCGCCGAGCCGGTCGCGGATAGCGCCGAGCGCGAACCAGGCCGTGGCGAAGTGGGGCGAAAGCTCGACGGTCTGCACCAAAACGTCGGCCGCGCCGGCAAAATCGCCGCGCCCGGCCTGATCGAGCGCCCATTTATAGCGCCGATCGGCGATCAGATCGCCGGAAGAAACGAAAAGTGGGCCGGTATCGGTCATTCTGCGCTCGCACCGGGGTGAAGAGTGATTATTTATGACTCGCGATGCGTCCTGAAGACATCCTGGTGCCAACGCCGTCCGGCGTGTGCTGCAAGCTCGGCGGCTTCCATATCGATCCGACGCGCCCGGTCGAACGGGCGCTGATCACGCATGCCCATTCCGACCACGCCCGCGCCGGGCACGGGGCGGTGCTGGCGACACAGGAAACACTCGACCTCATGCGGTTGCGCTACGGCGACAATTTCGCCGGCTCGCTCCAGGCGATTGGGTATGGCGAGAGCGTGCAACTCGGCCACGTCAAGGTCGGCTTCCATCCGGCGGGCCATGTGCTCGGTTCGGCGCAGATTGCCGTCGAAGCCGGCGGGCTGCGCATCGTCGCCTCCGGCGACTACAAGAATGTCGCCGATCCAACCTGCACGCCGTTCGAGCTGATTCCGTGCGACGTCTTCATCACCGAGGCGACCTTTGCTTTGCCGGTGTTTCGTCATGGCGACCCGGACGCTGAAATCGCAAAACTCCTGCATTCGGTCGCCCTGTTTCCCGAGCGCGCGCATCTTGTCGGCGCCTATTCGCTCGGCAAGGCGCAACGCGTGATCGCGCTCCTGCGCAAAGCCGGTTACGCCGCGCCGATCTATCTGCACGGCGCGATGGAGAAAATCACGAACTATTACGTCGAACACGGTATCGATCTGGGCGAGCTGCGGCTGGTGCGCGGCGCGACCAAGCAAAGCTTGGCCGGCACGATAACACTCTGCCCGCCGTCGGCTTTGAACGACCTGTGGACGCGGCGCTTTCCCGATCCGCTCGCCGCCTTCGCCTCCGGTTGGATGCGGGTGCGCGCCCGGGCGCGGCAGCAAGGCGTCACCCTGCCACTTGTCATCTCCGACCACGCCGATTGGGACGGCCTCACCGCGACCGTCGCCGCTACCGGCGCTGGCGAAATCTGGGTGACGCACGGTCAAGAGGACGCGCTGGTGCATTGGTGCACGGTGCGCGGCCTGAAGGCGCGGCCGCTCGATATCGTCGGCTATGGCGAGGAAGACGAGCCCAACGACGCTCAAAACGGCGAGACGGCACAATGAACCGCTTCGCCGAACTGCTCAACCGCCTCGCTTACGAGCCGGCGCGCAACGCCAAGCTGCGCCTGATCACCGACTACTTCCGCGCCACACCCGATCCCGAGCGCGGCTGGGCGCTCGCCGCGTTGACCGGCGCGCTCAATTTCCCCCATGCCAAAGCTGGACTCATCCGCAGCCTGATCGCCGAGCGCACCGATCCGGTACTGTTCGAATTGTCCTACGATTATGTCGGCGATCTCTCCGAGACCGTCGCGCTGATGTGGCCGACTTCTTCCTGTCCCACGAACGCGGGAGCAGGAATTTCCCTCGCTACCGTCATCGAAACGCTCTCGACGCTCGGCAAGGCGCAATTGCCGCAGCAGCTGGCGCGCTGGCTCGACGCACTCGACGAGACTGGGCGCTGGGCGCTGATCAAGCTCGTCACCGGCGGCTTGCGCATCGGCGTCTCGGCGCGGCTCGCCAAGGCCGCGGTCGGCGCGCTCGGCGATAAGGACGCCCACGAGATCGAGCTGATCTGGCCCGGTCTGGCGGCGCCTTATCGGGAACTCTTCACCTGGCTCGAGGGCAAGAGCGAAAAACCGGTGAACAGCGATCCCGCGCCGTTTCGGCCGCCGATGCTGGCGCATGCCCTTGATGCACCCGATCTTGCCGGTCTCGACCCGGCCGAATTCATGGCGGAATGGAAATGGGACGGCATTCGCGTGCAAGCCGTCGCAGCGCGGCAAGGCAACGCTACCATCGCGCGGCTTTATTCGCGCACTGGCGAGGATATTTCGAAGAGCTTCCCGGATTTAGTCGACGCCCTGCACTTGCCCGGCGCGATCGACGGCGAATTGTTGATCATGCGCGATCGCCGCGTGCAGTCGTTCAACGTGCTGCAACAGCGGCTCAATCGCAAAACCGTCACACCGAAACTCACCGCCCAATTTCCCGCGCATTTGCGCGCCTACGATCTCCTCGCCGAGGGCGGCGAGGATTTGCGCGAGCAGTCTTTTGCCGAGCGCCGCGCGCGGCTTGAGGATTTCATTGCTCGCCTCAACGAAGACCGCATCGATCTTTCGCCACTGATTGCCTTCGCGACATGGGACGAGCTCACCGCCGCCCGAGCCAACCCGGCGGCGGCCGGCGCCGGTCCCGACGCGGCGGCGGTCGAGGGCGTCATGCTCAAGCGCCGCGATGCGCTCTATCTGCCCGGCCGGCCGAAGGGCCCGTGGTGGAAGTGGAAGCGCGACCCGTTCATCGTCGACGCGGTGCTGATGTACGCCCAGCGCGGCCACGGCAAGCGCTCTTCGTATTATTCCGATTATACGTTCGGCGTGTGGACCAGGGGAGAATCCGGCGACGAACTCGTCCCCGTCGGCAAGGCCTATTTCGGCTTCACCGATGAAGAGTTGCTGCAAATCGACCGCTTCGTCCGCCGCAATACGGTCGATCGATTCGGACCGGTGCGCGAGGTGGTGCATGAACGCGAGCAGGGGCTGGTGCTCGAAGTGGCGTTCGAGGGACTGCAACGCTCGACCCGGCACAAATCCGGATTGGCGATGCGGTTTCCACGCATCAACCGGCTGCGTTGGGACAAACCGCCGGGCGAAGCCGACCGCCTGGAACGGCTGGAAACCATGATCGGCCGGATCGAACAGGGGCAATTGCCGGTGCGAGCCGAAGAGCAGGTATCGTGAAAAAATCTTCAGCGCGGTCGTCGCCTGCGGCCAAACTGCGCCCAGGTCACTTGCGGGATCTGGAGGCGCTGATTGCGCTTGAACGGGAATTTTTTACGCCCGACCATCAAATTTCACGCCGAGGCTTCCGCCACTTCATCGCCTCGCCGAAATCGACCCTCGTCGTCGCAGAGATTGACGGCAAAGTGGCCGGCTGCGTGCTGGTGCTTTATCGGCGGGGTTCCAAGCTCGCTCGTCTTTATACCATTGCGGTGGCGAAGCAGTTTCAAGGGCGCGGCTTGGCGCGGCGGCTTTTGGCGGCAGCGGAACATGACGCGAAACGCCGCGGCCGCCGGACGATGCGGCTCGAAGTCCGAGCCGATGATGGCGGCGCGATCACCCTCTACGAAACATCAGGTTACCGCCGCTTCGGCAAACGCCCCCGCTATTATGACGGCCGGATCGACGCGCTCCGCTTCGAGAAGACACTTGCCCCGGAACGCCGGGGACGGCGTTAAGTCCAAAGACGGCCTGACTCTGGTCCGCGAATCGGGTTTCATGGTGGACATCGCGGGCGGCGCAGTCGCCAAGCGTTTTGATTCCGGCTATGACGAATCCGTGCCGTACCTGATTTCGAGCGCATGATCGGCCCCGGCTTACATCCTGGTCTCGACTGGAAGGGAACCCGCCCATGACCGGCTGGGTCATCCTTGTCGACCAGGCCCGCGATCTGCCGAACGCCGAGACCCCTCACAAGGTTATCAGCACCAGCGAGTATCTGGCGCGGCCGCGCTTGTTCGACATGGCGCGGCCCAAGCTCGTCAATCTCGCCCGCTCCTATGCCTATCAATCCAAGGGCTATTACGCGTCGCTGCTGGCCGAAGCGCGGGGCCATCGGGTGGTGCCGACCGTCGAGACCATGCTGGAACTGCGCGAGCAGAAACTCTACGAGCACGCTTTGCCGGACCTTGAGGAGGAACTCAATCGCTGCGCCCGGCGCGCCGATTTCCAGCCCGACGGCGAATTCAAGCTGTTGGTGTGTTTTGGCATTGCGCGCGACGATCGCTTCGAGCCGTTCGGACGGCTGTTGTTCGACTGGTTCCGCTGCCCCGCGCTTGAAGTCATCATCGAGCCAGGCACGCGGCTCTCGATCGACCGCATCCGGCCGCGCACCATCACCCGGCTTGCCAATGGCGAAGCCGAATTTTTCCGCGCGTCGCTGCACAACCACACCAAGCGGGAATGGCGTGACCCCAAAGCGCGCTCGGTCGCCAAATACGATCTTGCCGTGCTGTACGACCCGAACGAGAACGAGAAGACGGCGCCCTCCTCCGCGGCCTCGATCAAACATTTCATGCGCATCGCGGAGAAAATGTCGGTCGATGTCGAGCCGATCACCAAACGCCAGCTTGCCGAGCTTGCCGAATTCGATGGGCTGTTCATCCGCGAAACGACCTCAATCGACAATCACACCTATCGTTTCGCACGGCGCGCCTGGCAGGAAGGCATGCCGGTCATCGACGATCCGATCTCGATGATCCGCTGCACCAACAAGGTCTTCTTGATGGAACTCTTGCAGCAAAATCAGGTGCCGACGCCGCCGACCATCATCGTCGGCGAAGATACCGACTTCACCAAGGTGGTCGAAGAGCTGGGCCTGCCGCTGGTTGTGAAGATCCCGGATGGCTCGTTCTCGCGCGGGGTGCACAAGATCGAGTCGCCGGCCGAGTTCAAGCGCATTTGCGACGAGCTGTTCGAAGAAACCGATCTCCTCCTGGCGCAAAAGTTCTTGCCCACCGATTTCGACTGGCGCGTCGGCATCCTGGCCGGCGAGCCGCTCTTCGTCTGCCAATACCGCATGGCGCGTGGGCATTGGCAGGTCGTGAAGTACCGTCCGGACGGCTCCTCGCACGAGGGCGGCTTCCGCGCTTTCGACCTGGATCAGGCGCCCTCCGACGTGATCGACATCGCGGTCCGCGCCGCGCGCCCGATCGGCGACGGTTTCTATGGGGTCGACCTCAAGCAGACCGACAAAGGTATCGTCGTCATGGAGGTCAACGACAATCCCAACCTCGAGCACGGCATCGAGGACGTCGTTGGCAAGGACGAAATCTGGATGCGCCTGTTGCGCTGGTTCATCGAGCGGTTTGAGCAATAGTCTTCGTCACCGCATCCAGCGGCCAGCGGGCGCGCGGGGCGAAATCGAGCGCGTCGGTCAGGCCGAGCGCCAGCCGCTCGGCGCCGGCCCAGGCGATCATGGCGCCGTTATCGGTGCATAGTGCGGGTGGCGGCGCCACCAATTCGACGGCGATTTCAAAAGCGACCCGGTGCAGCACCTTGCGGATCGCCTGATTGGCGGCGACGCCGCCGGCGCAGACCAGCGCGCTAGGCACCCCGACTTGAAGGCGGAACATGCGCAAACCGGTGCGCAAGCGGTCTTTGACGACATCGACCACTGCTTGCTGGAACGACGCGCAAAGATCGGCAACATCCTGATCGCTGAGCGGCGCGATTTTTTCGGCCTCGATCCGCAACGCGGTTTTCAGGCCGGACAGCGAAAAATCCGCGTCGCGGCGGCCGGTCATCGGCCGCGGCAGCGCAAAGCGCTCCGGATCGCCGTGCGCCGCTTCCTTCTCGACCTGCGGGCCGCCGGGATAGCCGAGGCCGAGCAATTTGGCGGTCTTGTCGAACGCTTCGCCGATCGCGTCATCGACGGTGCCGCCGAGCCGCAGATAATCCCCGACCCCGCGCACGCCGAGGACCTGGGTGTGGCCGCCCGACGCCAGGAACAGGCAATAGGGGAACGGCACCGCGTCGGTCAGCCGGGCCGTGAGCGCGTGAGCCTCCAGATGGTTGACAGCGATCAGCGGCTTGTCATGCGCCAGCGCAATCGCCTTCGCCGTGGTCAGCCCAACGATGACGCCGCCGATCAAGCCCGGCCCGGCAGCGGCGGCAATGCCGTCGAGCGCGCCGAAGGAGACATGCGCCTCGGCCATCGCCCTGGCGACGATGTGATCGAGCGCCTCGACATGGGCGCGGGCGGCAATCTCCGGCACCACGCCGCCGAATTCGGCATGCTCGCTGACCTGCGACAGCACGATATTGGACAGAATCCGCCCCTTGCCGTCGTCGGTTCGGCTGACCACGGAGGCTGCCGTCTCGTCGCAGGTTGTTTCGATGCCGAGGATGATCATGTGTGTATTATACGCCTCCCATGGCACAAACCCCGACCGAAACCACCCTGTTGCGCATCGGCTCGCGCGGTTCCGCGCTGGCGCTGGTCCAGGCCCGCGAAGTGCAAGGCCGCCTCGCCAAGGCGTGCGGGCTACCGGCTGAGCGGATCGAAATCAAGGTCATCCGCACCACGGGCGACATGATCCAGGACCGGCCGCTCGCGGAAGCCGGCGGCAAAGGCCTTTTCACCAAAGAGATCGAGGAGGCCCTGATGGCCGGCGCCATCGATCTCGCCGTGCATTCGTCGAAGGACATGCCCACGGTACTGCCGGCCGGCTTGATCTTGTCGGCATTTCTGCCGCGCGAGGACGCGCGTGACGCCTTCGTCAGCCGCAAGGCCAAATCTCTGCGCGAGCTGCCGCACGGCGCGGTCGTCGGCACCGCCTCGCTGCGGCGGCAGGCTTTGGTGAAGCGATTGCGCCCGGACCTCGCCATCGCGCCGCTGCGCGGTAATGTCGAGACGCGGCTGCGCAAAATCGAGGCCGGAGAAATGGATGCAACAGTGCTTGCCGTCGCTGGCTTGAAACGGCTCGGGTTATTGGCGGCGGCAACGGCGGTGCTCGACACTGACGAGTTCCTACCGGCGGTTGGTCAGGGCGCGATCGGTATTGAGACGCGGGCGGACGATGCGCGGACCCGTGCGCTCGTCGCCAAGATCGACGATGCCGACACCGCAATCGCGCTCGCCGCTGAGCGCGCCTTTCTTGCCGTGCTCGACGGCTCCTGCCGCACGCCGATCGCCGGCTATGCCCGCGTCAGCGGCGGCGGCATCCGCTTTCGCGGCATGATCGCCAAAACCGATGGCAGCGAAGCACTCGAGGTTTTGCGTGACGGGCCCGCAGCGGATGCCGCGGCACTTGGCGCCGATGCCGGACGCGAGCTCAAAGACCGCGCCGGCCCCGGCTTTTTTGTGCGGGATTGAGCCATGCGCCTTTTGCTCACGCGCCCGCAAGGCGACGCCGAGCGCACCGCCGCGGCGTTGCGGGCACGCGGCCATGAGGTGATCGTCGCGCCGCTTCTTGATATCGAAATCGTGCCCGACGCCGAATTGGGCGACGGACCGTGGGCTGCGACCCTGGTGACCAGCGCCAACGCCGTGCGCGCCATCGCCGGGCATCGCCGGCGTGACCGGTTGCGTGGCGTTCCGGTTTTCACCGTCGGGCGGCATACCGCGCAAGACATGCGCGCGGTGGGATTTACCGATGTCACCTCTGCCGACGGCAATGTGACAGATCTCGCCAATCTCGTAGCCGCGCGCATGAAGCCTACAGCGCGGCTGCTTTATCTCGCCGGTGAAGAGCGCTCCGGCGATCTCGCCGGAACTTTGCGCGCCCGAGATTTTGCGGTCGATACCGCGCTGGTTTATCGCGTCCTCGTCGCCGCCGCGTTGCCGCGCCATGCCGCCGAGGCTTTGGCGGCAGGAATCGGCGGCGTGTTGCACTTCTCGCGGCGCAGCGCCGAGGCTTATGTGAACGCCGCGCGCAATTCCGGCTTGACCGAAGCGGCTCTGACAGCGCCATCGCATTACTGCCTGTCGGCGCGGATCGCCGAGCCCTTGGCGCACGCTGGCGCCGTCAAACTCCGCGTTGCGGCGCGGCCGGAGGAGGCCGCCTTGATCGAACTTTGTGGGTGAGCGCGTGCTGTTCCGCCATGTTGCCGCTACCTGCGGCCCGTATTATGCCGTGGCCGGCTGGGCCGGCGTTCATGATTCGACGATATGCGGTAACGTGATCGGCGAACTCGCTTTGAGGACAGCATGACGAGCGAGCCAGACAGCAAACCGGGCCGGCGGCCGCCGACCATCGAACTGACCGCGGCGGAAATCGACAAGCCGGCGGCGCCCGACAATTCGTCTCAGGACTCGCCTCGCGTGGCCGCGGACAAGCCGGCAAGTGAGCGCGTTGCGGCGAGTGCTGCGAATGGCAAAGGCTCCAGGAGCTCGGGAAGCCGCGTGAAGTCGCACGCCGTGAGCGCGCTGATCGGGGCCGCCGCGGCAGCCGCGATCATCGCCGGGCTTTGGATTGGAGGCGTCATCCCATTTCGTGAAGCCGTCGTCCCCTCCACCGCATCTGCGCCAAGATCTGCTCCAAGTGCGGCGGCGACTCCGAATGCCATCAATACTGATGCCGGTTCGGCCGGACAGCCGGATCCGGCGCTCGGCAACCGACTCACGGCAGCCGAAGCGCAGGCCAAATCGCTGGCCGACTCGCTTGCGGCGCTCAGCCGCCGGGTCGACGACGTCGCCGCCGCGAGCCAGACAGCCGCGAAAGCAGCGGATAGCGCGCAAGCCGCCGCCGACGCGGCGAAAAGCGCAAGCCAGACTGCGACGCAGACGGCCAACCAGGCCCAGACCGCAACCCAAGCGGGCGTCCAGCGCAGTGACATCGACGATTTGGCGAACCGGATTGCAGCGCTGGAAAGCGCCGTGAAGACGCTATCCGCCGACGTCACGCATCCTGCATCCGGCGCCGATGACAAAGCGGCGCGGTTGACCATTGCCACCGAGGCATTGCGGGCCGCGGTCGAACGCGGCGCTCCCTATCAAGCCGAACTTGCGGCGGTGCAGTCGCTCGGCGTCGATCAAAACGCGACCGCGCCGCTAGCTCCTTCCGCCGTCAGCGGCATCCCGAGCGCCGCGGCACTGGCGCACGAACTTGCAGCGCTTATGCCGGTGCTGGAACGTGCCTCGGAAACCACGCCCAGTGACTCGACCTTCCTCGGGCGGATCGAAGCTCACGCGCAAAAGCTCGTCCGCATCACACCGCTCGACGCGCCCTCCGGCGCCGATGCGTCCGCCGTGATCGTCCGGATCAATAGCGACGCCGCGCGCAGCGATATTGCCGCGGCGCTTGACGATATTGCGGCGCTACCGGGTTCGGCAAAGCCGCTCGCCGCCGATTGGGCCCAGAAAGCGCAGGCGCGCGACGCGGCCATCGCGGCGAGCCGGCAAATTGCCGCCGATGCGCTGGCGGCGCTCAGCAAGCCGGCCGCGCAATGATCCGCATCGTTTCATTCCTTATCGTAGTCGGGGCGCTCGCGCTCGGCGTGGCGTGGCTCGCCGACCGGCCGGGTGACGTCGTCATCACTTGGCAGGGCTTGCGTATCGAAACATCGCTGATGGTTCTCGGTGGCGCGGTGCTGGTCGCCATGGCCGTCTTGGCGCTCATTTGGAGCATCTTGCGCGCGATCGTGCGTTCGCCGCGCACGCTGAAGCGGCATCTGCACCGCCGCCGCGGCGAGCGCGCCTATGAAGCGATCTCGCGCGGACTGGTCGCGATCGGCGCCGGCGATCTTGCCGCGGCGCGCAAGCACACCGCCGACGCCAAACGCCTGGCGCCTGCCGAGCCGCTTGCGCTCCTGCT
>Ga0181537_10001260_pt1 | contig 23555 bp, 19 predicted proteins | sample PEATcosm2014_Bin_39_FD_119765 | JGI IMG/M metagenome (GOLD analysis project Ga0181537, IMG submission 119765) | Peatland microbial communities from MTU Mesocosm Facility, Houghton, MI, USA - PEATcosm2014_Bin23_10_metaG | ecosystem: Environmental > Terrestrial > Soil > Wetlands > Peat | place... | reverse complement strand
CCGCCATCGCGGCGCGGTCATGGCCGTGATCGAGAGCAAGGCCGCTGGCCGCCCGGTGCAGGCTCCCGTGCCCAAAGCGCCGCAACCGGTCCCGGACCTGCTCGCCGCGCTCACGCAGAGCGTTGAGCAGCGCAAGGGCGGACGCGGTGGCGCAAGCTCGGCCGGCAGGCCCCGGCGTACGGCGCCCGCAGAGGCCGCGGCAAAGCCGCGCGCCGGCTCCAAGCCCAAGCCGAGCGCTCCGTCGAAGCCCAAGTCGAGGACGAGCTGATGCCGAGCACGATCTGGACTGGAACTATCAGCTTCGGCCTCGTGGCCGTTCCGGTGCGCATGGTCAGCGCGATCCGTGACCTCGACATCCACTTTCACCAGGTGGACGGTCGCACCGGGGACCGCGTCTCGAACCGCCGCATCAGCGAACTTGACGGCAAGGAGGTGGCGTGGGATGAGATCGGTCGCGGCTACGACCTTGACGGACAGACCGTCGTGCTCACCGACGATGAACTCGCGGCGGCTGCCCCGGAGCGTACGCACATGATCGAGATCGAGGAGTTCGTCGATTCGACTGAGATCGACCCGGCGCAGTTCGACCATCCGTACCTGCTGCTGCCCGGCTCCGACACGGAGGGCGTGACGCGCGCCTACCGGCTGCTCCGAGACGCAATGGCAGCGAGCGGCCAGATGGCGATCGGCCGTGTGGTGCTGCGCTCCAATGAGTACCTGGCGGCGGTCCATGCGCGCGACGGCCTGCTGTCGTTGAGCACGATGCTCTACGCGGACGAGATCCGTGACACGGCGCAGATCGACGCGATCCCGTCCGGCGAGCGCTGGGCTCCCAAGCGCGGTGAGGTCAGCGCCGCGCTGGAGCTGATCGATGCCATGACGCAGGACTTCGACCCGTCGAGCTACGAGGACCGCGATCGCGCCCGCCTGCTCGAGCTGATCGACAGCAAGCACACGCGCAGCGGTAAGAGCACCGCTGAGAAGCATACGGAGCCGCCCGCTGCGCAGGCAGCGCCCGATCTGATGGCCGCCCTACGCGCGAGCCTCGCCCGAACTCGCGAGGGTCATGGGCCCCGGAACGGTTGACGACGCTTGAGCTCGCGGTCGCTCCACAAGTCGTTCTCGTCACTCATGCCGGTGCCCGGCGCATCGGCCAGATCGGCGGGCTGTTGCCGACCCTGAACTGGCGCAGGTGCTCAAACCCGAGCCGCGAATAAAGCGCGGCATTGCGCTCGCTGGTCGCTTCCAGGTAGGCCGGGAACCCGTCACGGTCGCAGAGCGCGGTCGTGCGTCCTATCAGTGCGGTGCCGAGTCCCTGCCCCTGTGCTTGAGGAGCCACCCCGACGTAAGGGATGTAGTAATGGGCCTCCGTCGGGTGCAGTTTGTCCATCGCCGACGTCAGCGCTGTGGCCTGTGGCAGCCGCCGGCCGAATATCCGCAGGAACACGGGCGTGCGAAATGTCTGATCGCGGGGGGAGAGCTGCCATCTGTCAGACGGCAGCTCCAGCGAAACGCCGTCTGCGCGATCACCGGTCCAGATGCGACCGTTCGGCAGCGAGCGGCGTTCGATCTCGAGTTTGAAGAAGCGCAGCAGCTGCGCCGGTCGCGTCGACTCGTCGGGCAGCAACCAGGCGAACACCGGGTCGTCGGCAAATGCCCGCGCTAGCACCTGGGCCAGGCGCTCCGCCTCCCGAGGCGTGCCCAAACGAGTCGGCTGCTCAACGATCATCGCGTCGATGTTGCCACCATCGGCTGCGCCGCGAATCCGGGCCGTTGCCGAGTCCCCACCCTGACGCAGAGCGAAGCGGCCAACGAGCCGAGCTGGGCGTCCGGCCTCAGAGCAGGAGCTCGTAGTAATCGTCGGTCGAGACCTGCTTGAAACCGAGCGACAGATACAAGCCCAGAGCGTGGTCGTTCTCAACCGCCACCTCCAGCCCGACGGTCGTTGCTCCGCGGTCGAACAGCCCGGTGCTCACACGCCGCAACACGTCACGCCCGATGCCACGCCCGCGCAACTCCGGCGTGATCGTGAATCCGTAGATGCCGCCGCGCGACCCCTCGAGCGTCAGGCGGACCGTGCCCGCGATCACGTGACCGAGCTCGACTATCACAGTCCGAGAGCGACCGACCCGGTCAAACTCGTGCGGATGGTGGGCAGGGTGACCGAAGCCCGACATCAGCAGCTCGGAGAGCTCCTCAAAATCGTCACGGGTGGCAGCACGAATGTGGATGCGCGGATCGCAAGGGCCGTCCTGCGGACGCTGGTCCAACACCAGCGCATGCTCGGAGTGCTCAAGTTGGGCGACGCGCCCGAGCGCGAGCGCGTGCCCACCCGGGGATTGCCTTGGCACGATGATCAGGACCGAGCTACCGCCGTGCGCGCGGCAACTCGGCAGGGCAGCTTCCAACAGGGCGCTGGCGATGCCGCGGCGGCGGGCCCCCGGGTCAACCATGCCCGCGATCTCAATCCTGTCACTGCCGAACGCGTAGAGACCGAGAAATCCGAGCGGCCGCTCGTCCTGAAGCCACAGGAAGTCCCGGATCGCGTCTCCCGGGCGGTCTCGCAGCACTCCCCACTCCAGCTTCAGCCGACCGCCGTCGGCGCTGACCACGCGGGACTCCAGCGTGGCCAGGGCCTCAAGCTGGCGGCGTGATAGTTGTTGCGTCCGGACTACAGCCATCGGGTGGCACGGTACCGCCCCATGTGGTCTGCTCGTCTCTTATCCACGCGAGCCATCATCACCGCCGAGTGGCGCCGTTGCCACGCCAGCCAGGCCAGCGCTGCCGACAGGCTCGGCTGAAAGGGTCACTGCGAACCGACTCCGAGCCGAGTCAGCGCACGCGTGCGCTGACCACTCGGACAGCTATCGGTCCGCCGCCGGGATCGACCGCTCGGGCCCAATCGGCGTCCAGCGAGGCCGAGCGGCCGGGCATCACTCGCGCGATCCTGGCGGAGCCGAGTGCGCGCCCGTCCTGTGAGATCGCGATGCGCGCGGCGGTCAGCTCCCGATGGGCGCGCAGCAGGTAGCGGTTCCGCGGCGGCGTCGCCGGCGCCCCGCCGGCCGCGACCGGCGCAGCCTCCACGGCACTAGGCGCGATCCAGTGCAGCGGCGGCGCGCATTCGATCGGCACCAGCGACCGCGGCCAGCGTTTGCCGCTCAGGAACTGTGAGACCGATGTGGCGACGTGGTGGCCCGAGAGGGCCGCCACGTCGCCACTCTCGGCTCCGTGCAGGACGTTCCCCGCAGCGAACAGTCCCGCCCGAGCGGTGCGCAGCGCGCCGTCGACCCGCGGCCCGCGGGTACCGGCATCGAGCACCAGTCCGGCGCTCACCGCCAGCTCGTGGTCGGGGATCCAGTCACCGGTGAAGACGACGGTGTCGCAGTGGATCAGGCGGCTCTCTCCACTGCGCAGGTCGAGCACCGTGACCCCGGTCACGCGTTCGCGGCCGTGGATCTCGACCACTGCCGTGCGCGTGAGCAGCGGCAGCGGTCTGAGGGCCGGCGACGGACCGCCGCTCGAGACCGTGGCGTACCGTGCCGCCGCGCCCCAGCGGAACGCGGCATAGGACTGGTGGCGTGGCAGCTCGGTCGTGATCGCCAACGTGGCGGCGCCGCCGTGCGCGAGCGTCGCCACGGCGGAGAAGGCGACGTGCTCGGCCCCGACCACCACCGCGCGGGTGCCGGGCGTCCCTCCGTGCAGGTAGACGAGCTGCTGCAGCGTGCCGGTTGTCATCACGCCGGCCGGCCGCGACCCGGCGACCATCCGAGCCGAGCGCGGGCGCTCCCTGCAGCCACTGGCCAGGACCACCGCGCGTGCGTACAGGTGTGCGACTCCTGCCGGTGAGGTCAGCTCCAGGGCGCCGTCATCGGACCATCCGGTCACCTGCGTGTGCAGCCGCAGCTCCGCGCCCGCGGCAGCGGCGCTGTCGGCAAGTCGCTGCGCGTATGCAGGTCCGGTCAGGCTCCTGTGCAGGTCGCGGAGCCCATAGCCCCAGTGGAAGGCGTGACGCGGAATGCCGCCGGCCTGCGCCTCGCGCTCCAGGACCACGACCTTCGCTGCGGGCACCAGGCTGCGCAGCCGCGCCGCCGCAGTCAGGCCGGCGGGCCCGGCGCCGACGATGGCAACATCCGCGCTCTCCTGCGGCTTCGCCAACGGCGTCTGTGCGACCCGCTCCCAACGCTCGCTCACCACTCCGACCCTCCGCCGAGCTGCTCTGAACGTCCGGCAGGCGCCGGCAGCACTTGCTCGAGCAGTGCGGCCACCCGCGCCCCGCAGAAGAAGCCCTGGCAACGTCCGGCCAGGGCTCGCGTCCTGCGCCTGAGGCCGTCTAGATCGGTGGGCACGATCACGCCACCCAGAGCATCCCGGATCTCCCCGTGTGTCACGCGTTCGCAGAAGCAGACGACCTCGCCGTAAGCGGGATCGAGCGCCACCACCTCTGGTCGCATGTATGGGCGTGGTGATGCTTCACCGATGTTCGGCATGGTGATCTCCGGCAACCCCTCGTCGCGCTCGCGCAGCTCAACCCCGGCGTCGCCAAGCGCGTCGCGAACCCACTCGGCGATCGCCATCCCGGAGGTGAGGCCGGTTGAGCGGATTCCGCCGGCACACGCGTAGCGCGCATCACGATCCACCTCCAGCACATAGTCCGGGCGCTCAGTAGCGGCGCGCAGCCCCGCGTAGACGGCGGTCACCTCGTGCTCCAGCAGCCCCGGCATCAGTCGTGACCCGAGTGATCGCAGCCGCTCGAGGCCGGCAACGGTTGAGCCGGTCGCCGTCTTGTCATCCAGATCGTCGGCTGTCGGTCCGAGCATCACGTTGCCGAACACCGTGGGCGCGATCAGCACGCCCTTGGTCTTCCCGGTCGGGATCGGCAGCAGGATGTGGTTCACCAGTGGGCGGGCGAGCTTGTCAAAGACGATCAGCTCACCGCGCCGGGGCGTGACGGCAAAGCCGTCACGCCCCGCCAGTCTGTGAACCACGTCCGAGTAGAGCCCGGCCGCGTTCACCACCCAGCCGCTGGTCAGCTGCGTACCTTCTGACAACGCCAGGCTCCATCCGTGGCCGCCAGGTACGTCATCAACTCCCGCACGGGCGAGCCCCACGACCTCCACCCCACGTAGCAGCGTGCACCCGGCCAGAACCGCCTGGGTGGCGTAGGCCAGCGGCGGAGTCCACGGGCAGACTATGAACTCATCGGGAATCTCGAGCGCGCCGAGCGCGCCGTGCGCCAGCGCCGGCTCGCGTCGGTAGAGCTCGTCGATCGCGATCGGGCGTGCCCGCGTGTAACCACAGGCGTAGGCACTGGCCTGGATCTCCTCAATCCGGGCCAGCTCGGCTGCGGTCCAGGCGATCATCAGCGCACCGGTCTCCTCGACCGGGATTCCGACCTCTGCCGCGTATCCGAGCAGCAGGTCATGACCACGCGCGACCAGCCGCGCTTCAAGCGTCCCGGGCTTGCAATCGAAGCCGCTGTGCAGGATCGCCGTGTTCGCCTTGCTCGTACCGGCGCCCACATCGCCCTTGTCGATCAGTGCGACCCTGAGCTTGAACCGCGACAGCTCCCGGGCTATCGCCGCGCCCACATCGCCGGCGCCGATCACGGTCACGTCGAACTCGGAGGCGCTCATCGAGTGCCCATTCCGGCGACCGTCGCCGCAGCGCGCTTGAAGCGCTCCAACCGTTCGGCGGACTCATCGGCGGACATGGCCGGCTCGACCACCAGACTCGGTGTCCAGCTTCCGACGGCGTCGCCCTTCGTCAGCGCCCGGTCGGCGCCGAGCCGCGCCACGGCCGCCACGCCGAGCGCGGTGGCGTCAGCCGACGGGTAAACCTCGACCGGCAGCTGAAGCAGATCCGCCTGAGCCTGCAGCAGTGATCGCGAGCGCGTCAGGCCGCCGTCGACCCGCAGCGCCAGCAGCGGCCGGCCGAGGTCGGTGCTCATCGCCTGCGCCAGGGTCGCCACCTGGGCTGCGATCCCCCACACCACAGCCCACACCAGATCCTCGCGCGAGCTCGCCAAGGAGAGGCCGACCCAGGCGCCCCGCGCGTCTGGCGCCCAGAACGGTGCGCCGAGCCCGGCCAGCGCGGGGATGAACTGTGGCTCCGCGGCTTCCGGAGAGTGGGCCTCGCAGAGCGCATCGAGCTCGCCTGCACCGCTGATCAGGCCGAGTCGCTCAAGCCAGCCGACCGCAGCGCCGGCCGTGTAGACCTGGCCGTCGAGGCAGTAACTGACCTCGCCGCCCAGCTGCCAGGCGACGCATGCCGCCAACCCGGAGCGCGAGCGCGGCGCCTCTGCTCCCGCGTTGGCGAGGATGAACGCGCCGGTTCCGTAAGTGCACTTCGCCTCACCACGGCCCAGGCAGGCTTGCGCCAGTAGCGCCGCCTGTTGATCGACGATCAGACCGGTGACCGGCACTGTCGGGCCAAAGGCGTCGGTCTCGCCCACCACCGCGTCGCAGGCCACCACGTCGGGCAGGGATTCGACCGCTACGCCGAACACGTCGCACGCCTCAGCTGACCAGCGGACACTGTCGAGGTCGAGCAGCAACGAGCGCGACGCCGTTGCCGCGTCGGTCACAAAGGCGCCCGTGAGTTGATGCGTGGTCCAGGTGTCGATCGTGGTGATCACGCTCCCTCTCACCGGCGCGCCGGCGGGCGCGCCGAGACCCGCACTGCCGGCACCCCCGCTCGCGAGCCACATGATCTTTGGTGCCACGAAGTACGGGTCAAGCGGCAGCCCGGTGATCTCTGCCAGTCGTGGCGCATGTTCGGCCAGGCTCGCAGTCAGATTCGCCGAGCGCCGGTCCTGCCAGCTGATGGCCGGACCCAGGGGGCGCCCAGAGCCGCGGTCCCAGCGCAGGACCGTCTCACCCTGGTTGCCCAGGCCCACCGCTTGAACGCGGACGCCGCCCGCGTCAGCGAGCGCCGCCCGCCCGGCGCTGATCACCGACTCCAGCAGCTCAAGGGGATCCTGTTCCACCGCGCCATCGGCTGCGAACCGAGGCGTGACCGCGCTTGTGGCCTCGCCACGCACGACGCCGTCGCCACCGACGACCAGCGCCTTGGTGGCCGAGGTTCCCTGGTCGATGGCCAGGACGTTCACGCGCCGGAGCCTACCTGTCCGCGCGGGCCGGGTCCGTGCGACACTCTGGTACGCCATGCGCCCGCTCATGATCGTTCACCAGGACGACTCCGGGCCTGGCGTATTCCTCGACGTGATCACGTCCACCGGGTTCCAGCCAGAGGTCTGGAAGCCCGCCGAGTATGAGCCTCCGCCCGGCGAGCCTCATGACTACGACGCGATCCTCACGTTCGGTGGTGAGGCACACCCGGTTCAGGACGGTGATTGCCCCTGGCTGGTCACGGAGCGGGGTTTCCTCGCGCGGGCGCTTGCACAGGAAACGCCGCTCTTCGGTGTCTGTCTGGGGTCGCAGTTGATCGCACAGGCGGCAGGGGCGCGAGCGCGCTTGGCGTCGAAGCCGGAGATCGGCTGGTACGAGGTCGGGCTGACGCCGGAGGCAGAGGCCGACCCGCTGTTCGCGCCGCTTGTCGCCTCCCGCCCGGCGGGACGCTTTGAGGCGCTGCAATGGCACAGCTACGAGGTCGAGCTGCCCGAGGGCGCGATCGCGCTCGCCCGCAACCACGTCTGCCTGCAGAGCTACCGGATCGGGGACCGCGTCTGGGGCATCCAGTTCCACGCCGAGGTCACCGGCGCAGACTTCCAGCACTGGCTCGATCTAGACGGGACGCGCCCGGACGCCGTTGAAGCCGGACTCGATGTGGCCGCTGTCTCGGTCCAGACCAGCGAGCAGATCGAGGGCTGGAATGAGCTCGGCCGCGGCCTCTGCGCGCGGTTTCTGAAAGTGGCGTCGCAGCTGTGATCTATCGAGCTGTCTTCGGCTCGGTCCTGCGGCGGATCTCGCCTGAGCAGGCGCATGAGGTCGCGTTCAAGCTGCTACGACCGCTCTCGTGGTCGCGGATCTTGCGGGCCAAGGTCCGCAAGATCACCAACCCCGACGACCGGCTGATCCGGGTGCACGCCTTTGGTTTCACGTTCTCCTCGCCGCTCGGTGTCGCCGCCGGCCTTGACAAGAACGCAGAGCACTTTGAGGAGCTCGGCGCGCTCGGCTTCGGGTTTGTCGAGATCGGCACGGTGACGCCGCGCGCACAGGCCTCCAACCCGCCACCGATCATCGCCCGGATCCCAAGGGATCACGCGTTGCTCAATCGTATGGGCTTCCCGAACCTCGGTGCCGAGGCGGCTGCGGCGCGGCTGCGCGCACGTTTTGGCGAGACGATCGTCGGCGCCAACATCGGGAAGAGCCGCGACACCGATGTCAATCACGCGGCCGGTGACTACAGGACGGTTGCGCGGCTGGTCGCCTCACACGCGGACTACGTGGTGCTCAACGTCAGCTCGCCCAATACGCCGGGGCTGCGGGACCTGGAGTCGGTGGCGCTGCTGCGCCCGCTGATCCAGGCGGTCCAGGAGGAGCTGGATAGCCTGGGCGCACGGCTGCCGCTGCTGGTCAAGATCAGCCCTGACATGAGCGATGAGGACGTTGACGCCGTGGCGGATCTGGCGCTGGAGCTGGGACTGTCGGGCATAGTCGCTACCAACACGACCGTGCGCCGGGAGACGCTGATGACCCCGGCCTCCAAGGTGAACCAGCTGGCCTGGGCGCAGGGCGGCGGTCTCTCCGGGGCTCCGCTGAAGGCGCGATCACTGGCCGTGCTGCGGCGCCTGCGGGCGCGGGTCGGTGACCGCGTGGTGCTGATCTCGGTCGGCGGAATTGAGTCGGCCGACGATGTCTGGGAGCGGGTGTTGGCGGGGGCGACGCTCGTTCAGGCCTACACCGGCTTCGTATACGGCGGCCCCGCCTGGCCGCGAAAGGTCAACTTCGATCTGGCGCGCCGAGTGTGGCAGTCAGGCGCCGAGTCGATTGAGGAGCTGATCGGTCGCGACTCCGCTGCCCCGCGCCAGGGCTCGTAGCTGGTCCTCCGCTTGCAAACGGCTCTGGCCGACAGTGGCCCAATCACCGCTGAAGCTGATCCGCGAACCTGCAACACACGAGGGCCAGCCCTCCCCACGTCCATGCTGACTAAGCTGGAACTCAGCTCACAGCGCATCTCATTGAAACGACTCTGAGGAGGCCGTAACGTCATGCAATTGGGAATGGTTGGACTTGGTCGGATGGGCGCGAACATGGTCCGCCGCCTGGTCCGTGAAGGCCATGAGTTGGTCGTGTATGACGTCAGCGCCGACGCGGTGGCCGCCCTCGCGAAGGAGACCGGAGCGACCGGTGCTGATTCGCTTGAGGATCTTGTCTCGAAGATGACGGCGCCGCGCGCCGTCTGGACGATGGTCCCGGCCGCGTTCACCGACGAGACGATTTACAAGCTCGCTGACCTCGTCGAGAAGGGCGACACCCTGATCGACGGCGGCAACAGCTACTACCGCGACGATCTCAGCCGCGCCGAGAAGCTAGGGCCGATGGGCATCCATTACGTCGATGTCGGCACCAGCGGCGGCGTCTTCGGGCTCGAGCGCGGGTACTGCATGATGATCGGCGGCGACGACGAGGCGGTCGGTCGGCTCGATCCGATCTTCAAGTCGCTGGCGCCCGGCGTCGGCAATGTGGAGCGCACGCCTGGCCGTACCGGCGAGCCGATCACCGCTGAGCAGGGCTACCTGCACACCGGTCCCGCCGGTGCCGGCCACTTTGTGAAGATGGTCCACAACGGCATTGAGTACGGCCTGATGGCCGCGTACGCCGAGGGGCTCAACATCCTCCACCACGCGAACTTCGGCAAGACCGCACAGGTCCATGACGCTGAGACGGCACCGGTCGCCGACGCGGAGCGCAACTACGCGTATGACCTGGACATCGGAGAGATCGCCGAGGTCTGGCGGCGGGGCAGCGTCGTCGCTTCGTGGCTGCTCGACCTGACCGCCGCAGCCCTCTCGGAGTCACCGGAGCTCTCGGAGTTCGCGGGCCGCGTCTCAGACTCAGGCGAGGGCCGTTGGACGGTGGCGGCCGCCGTGGACGAGGGCGTGCCCGCGCACGTCATCACCGCGTCGCTCTTTGACCGCTTCGACTCTCGCGGTCAGGCCGAGTACGGCAACAAGCTGCTCTCCGCGATGCGCAAGGAGTTCGGCGGCCACTCGGAGAAGGCCAGCTAGCGCGACTCGTGGCCACGCCGTGCAGGCGTGACCACGAGTCGATCGGGTGAACGCCTCTGGGGCTAGTCAAGCGGCGGGGGGCCGCCGGCTCGCAGCTAATGGCTCGCCGGCGCTACCGCTGCGGAAACCGAGTCGCTGAAGACCTTGTTGAACGCAGACTTGGTGGTCGGCCTGCCCTCGCCGGTGATCTCGACGAACTCATCCTCTGAGACGGCATGCTGCTCCTTGCTGAGCGTGAAGTACTTGCTCGCCGGCTCGAAGGTGCCGTGCTGGGTGGGCATACGCTGCTTGACCGGATACTTGCCGACGCTCGCTCCGAGCTCGGCGTCAGTCTCTTGATAGCCGGCTGCGCAGGTGCCGCCGACCGGCATGTAGACCTGGGTGGCGGGCAGCGTCGGCATCGTCGCGTCGGCCTCTGAAGCCGGTCGGAAGGTCGACGTCAGGTCGCCGACGGTCTTGCGCCGCCAATCGGAGATGTTGTCGATCTTGACGCCGAACCGCTTCTCGATGAGCTTCAGCTGGGACGTGTGGTCAAAGATCTCGGTGGCGATGTGGCCGCCGCGGCTGAACGGTGAGATCACCATGCACGGCACGCGTATGCCGAGGCCCAGAGGCCCATGGACCTCCCTGCCCTTCAGGTTCACCACGTCGGTGAAGACGTGGTTCGCGGTGTACACGGACGGCAGCGGCGCGGTCAGGTACTCCCCGGCGGTCCCGGCTGGGGCCGTTGGCGGTGCGACGTGGTCAAACCAGCCGTCGTTCTCGTCGTACATCAGGACGAGCGCGGTCTTCGACCAGACCTCAGGGTTTGAGACCAGGGCCTCCAGCACGAGCGAGGTGAACCACTCGCCGTTGCGTGAGGATGCGGCCGGGTGCTCGTCGAAACCGAGCGGCGGGATGATCCAGGAGACGGACGGAAGAGTGCCGGCGGCCACGTCGGTGACGAACTGGCCCGGGAAGGTCTGGCCGAACGCGTTGTCGTAGAGGGGAGTGCCCGGGGTCTGGAAGTTCGTGAAGTACGGCAGGACGTGATCGGTCATCGGCAGGATGTCGGGGTTACTCGCCGGTGTGTATGTGCTGTTGTTCCACGTCCCGTAGTTCTGAAGCCCGAGCCCCTGCCAGAAGGGCGTGTCGGGAACGTCGCTCCCGTTGCCGGGCGTGTAGAACTTCCAGGAGACGCCGGCGTCCTGCAGCACCTCAGGCATCGTCTGCCATTGCAGCTTCCAGTCGCCCGGTTCGTTGGCGCCGGTCTCATCGATGCTGACGGTCTGCACAACCGGTCCGCCCTGGCCGCCCTCAGGGTCGATCGTGCCGCTGAGCTGCATGATCCGGTTGGGGTGGGTCGGGCCCATGATCGACGAGTGGTAGGCGTCGCAGAGCGTGAAATTGTCAGCCAGCGCCCAGTAGAAGGGCAGATCCTCACGCGTGTAGTAACCCATCGTGGTGGTGCCGCGATGGCCCTCGATGTTGGTGTGCACGTTCACCCACCGGTCCATCTTGCCCCCGTTCCAGCAGTCGTGCATAGGGCCCCAGTCATGGGTCAGGTCGTCAGTGCACTCGAAGCCCGCGCGGCTGTCGAGGTGGAATGGCAGCAGCACGTTCTTGGGGACGACCTTGTCGCCGCCGACCGACCTGCCGTCGGCCTGCGTCGGGAACTCCTGGGCAAATGCACCGAGCGACCGCTTCGGGTGGTCGCCGAAGCCGCGCCCGCTGTGGTAGGCGCCGAAGTAGTGGTCGTAGGAGCGGTTCTCCATCATCAGGAACACGAAGTGATCGATGTCCTTGTAGGTGGTTCCCGCCGGCTTCACGGCAGCGGCTCGCTCGATCAGGTGAGCCCAGGACGGGCTCGCATGCCAAGCCAGCATCGCGTCGCCGACGAGCGCGCCCGAGCCGAGCAGCCCCGCGCGGCGCAGGATCTCACGCCTGGTGACGTTCTTCTCCCCGAGCCTCTCTTCGGCAGCTCCCATGCTCTCTCTGCTCCGTCCGGTTGGGGCGACGTGCACCGTCTCCGATTTCCGCAACTGTGCACCGATTGTCCACCAGGATAACTGGTGCCATCGTTCGAACCCGGCTATCAGAAGGGCTCGTGACGCTCATGTGAAGCCAGCCCGGCCGTTCTGGCGGCCCTCCGAAGCCGGGCATGGCAGACTCACCGCTGCGCGGGCGGTTAGCTCAGCTGGTAGAGCGCCTGCTTTACACGCAGGATGTCGGGGGTTCGAGCCCCTCACCGCCCATCTGTGAGCCTCCCTGGTGATCAGCGTCGGGGTGGCCGTTGTCGGCATGCGGTCACGTGGCGAGCGCTGAGGCATGCAGGGCTCGCCACGGGACCGGGATGATGCTCACGCGCGCCGCATAGCCCCGGATCGCGGGATTGCCGTACATTTGTCGCCGTCGCGCACGTTTGGCGCGTGCTCCACGACGGCCCGGACCGGGCTTTCCAACTTCACACGCACAGAGCCCGATGATCACAACACGCTTACGGCGACCGTCCTGGGTCGAGCAACGGCCCATGAATGGGTTCACGCCACGCTTTAGGAGCCCTATGCCGGGGCGTGCCTGGCTCTGGTGGGCGCCGGCAGTGCTGGGCGGGCTGTACGCGCTGACGGTCCTCGTCCATCTGCACACAATCCTGTACTCGATCGGGCTGAGCAGCGACGACGACATCGACGCGGTGCTTGCGCACATGAGCATGCACGCGCCGGCTGGGTCGGTCCTGACCACAGGCGATTTTCCGCACTACGAGACCATGGCGTTTGCCCTGCTAACGCGCTCGTTGCCGTTCTATCGCCAGCTTTGGGAGCTGGCGCCCGTCGCGTTCGCCGCAATCGGGTTGGCCGCAGTCGTGTGGTCGGCGTGGCAAGCCTTCGGTAGGTGGCCCGCCGCGGTCACGGCTTCGGTGCTCGTCTGCTTCAGTGGAGGCGGCGTGGCCACGATCGCGGCCGGTGGCCTGGCGACCGTGTTCGCGTTCGATGCACACTCCAACACCGTGATCACCGCGGCCGTCTGCTGCGCCGGATTGGTCTGGATCCTGCCGCGAATCGAGGCGCTGTCGCTCTGGCGGTTGGCGGGAGCAGCAGCCGTCCTGGGTGTGCTGGGCGGGTTGCCGCTCGCTGGCGACGATCTGTACCTTGCCTGGGGAGTCGGGCCTCTATTGGCGGTGATCACACTGGCTGCCTGGCGCGGCCCGCAGAACGTAGCCGCGCGGACGCTCGCTTTCGGAGTGTTTGCGGCAGCCGTCACCGGTCTGACGTCGCTGGCATTTGCTGCGCTCATGCGCGACGCGGGCGTGCGTGGATTTACGAACTCATACCACGCCCTTGTGAGGTTCACGACGCCCGCCGGTCTCGTGACCAACTTCGAGACTCTGCTTCGGGCGCTGCCATCGCTCACCGCCAGCAGCTTCTACGGCAAGGCGCTCACCGCCCGCTCCGAGCTGGAGCTCATCAACGCGTTGCTGTTGTTCGCCGCGCTGTTCACCGTCGCTTGGTCGGTGCGCAACCGTGTCGCCGGCTCCCTGCCACGGGCTGCCGGCGGTGGCGAAGCAATCAGCCAGCGCTTCGTGCACACCGTCTTCTGGTCGACGACACTGGGGCTGGGGCTGCTGATCTTCATGCTCGGCTCGCCTGCCGGGTGGACGACCGACGGACGCTATCTGCTCGGTCCGTACGTGGCGATCACAGCGCTCCTACCAATGCTGCTGGAGCGTGGTCTTGGGTGGAAGCTCGCTGTCAGCGCTGCGGCGTCGGTGTTCGCGTTGAGCACGCTCTACCAGTTCCCCAGCGACCTGAAGGAGATGGGCGCCGGCTACCAGAGCGCCAAGGTCGCCAACGCTGTCGCCGCATACGCGAAGCGTGAGCGTGTCGCCGTCGGCTATGGCGACTATTGGAATTCGATTGACCTGATTTGGAACTCCGACTTCAAGGTGGACATATACCCAATTCAGGCTTGCGTGCCCTCGGCCCGGCGGGGCAACCGCTTCGATCTCTGTACTTTCACCGGGATCTCGATTTCCGGTTGGGACAAGCCACGCGCGGGCGTCCGAAGCCTATTGGTGATCCATGCCACGGCGCGGCAGGCGGCGCGGCAGATTCACAGGGGCGACCGGGCCCTCGGACCGCCGATCGCCTCAACACGGATCGGCACGTTGATGCTCTACGTCTACCCGTATGACATAGCCGCGAAGCTCAGGAGGACGCGGCTGACGTTCTAGATGCGCGGCCCGCTCAGCGGCGCGTGGGCACGTAGTGGGCGATCCGTCACTGCCCACCGTCGTACCGGCCACGTAGATTCCCGCGCGTGACGGCACCCGACGACCCCCAGGATGAGATCGGCGGACCGCCGCGCAGCGGCCGGACCTTCAGCCTGCCGATGCGCCCGCTGCTCGGTGATTGCGCCCCATCAGGCCGGGTGCGCCTCGACGCGCTGGCGCGCTGGGCCCAGGACGTTGCCTACGCGGATATTGAGGACGCCGGCATGGAACAGGCCGCGATCTGGGTGGTGCGACGCACCCGCATCAAGGTGGTGAGCTTTCCGCGCTTCGGTGAGCACTTTGAGGTCCAGACGTTCGCAAGCGGCCTCGGCCGCATGTGGGCGCAGCGCAGCACGATCATCACACCGGTGCAGGCAGGGGGTGGCCCGCTGGCCACCCCCCTGGCCACGGCGCCCGTCGTCGAGCTCGTGTCGCTCTGGATCCACCTGGACCCTGTGCGCCGGGTCCCGAGCCTGCTCACCGAAGCTGAGCTCGAGATCTACGCTGAGGCTGCGGGCGGCCGCCGTTGCCCGCACCGGCTCACGCATCCGCGTCCGCCGGGGGAGTCTGAAAGCGCGGTCACCGGTCCTGAGTCCGACAGTCAGTGGGTCTTCCGCCGCACCGATACCGATCTGGCTGACCATGTCAACAACGCCGCTTACTGGGAGGCGCTCGAGGAGGAGTTGCTCGCGCGCGACGACGACCCTTCAGGGGTTGACGCGGAGGTCGAGTTCCGCACCCCGGCTCAGCCCGGCCCGGTGCGGCTGCTGCGGGACGGGGACTACCGTTGGCTCACGGAGCCGGACGGCGGCGAGGTCTACGCGTCGATGCTGCTGAGGAACGCGAGCACCACGTCAGGATCGAACTGAGATCCGGCGCAGCGGATCAGCTCGGCGCGCGCGTCGGCCTCGCTCATCGCCTTGCGATATGGACGGTCTGAGGTCATCGCGTGCCACGCGTCGCAGATCGCGACGATCCGGGACTCAACCGGGATGGCGTCGCCAGCCAGGCTGTCGGGGTAGCCCCTGCCGTCCCAGCGCTCGTGTACGCCGCGGACCATCGGCGCGATCTCAGCCAGCATCGGAATCCGCTCGAGCAGGGTGGAGCCGATGTCGGAGTGCGCCTGAACCTCAACGTATTCGTCGGGTGTGAGGCTGCTCGGCTTGGTCAGCAGTTCGCTGCGCACGCCTATCTTGCCGATGTCATGCAGCAGCGCCGTATAGCGCAGACCGCGGCGCTGGACGCCCCCGATCCCAAGTTGGGTGGCCGTTGCGAGTGCGAGGGTCGACACCTCTTCGGCATGGGCCGCGGTGTACGTGTCCTTGCTCTCCAGTGCGTCACAGAGCACTCCGAGCGTACGACTGAAGGACTGCTCCATCTCGTCCAGCAGCACGCAGCGATAGAGCGCGGCGCCGGTCTGGGCGACGATCGCCTCGGCCAGCATCACGTCGTACTCGTCGAAGCTGTGGGTCTGCTCCTGCTCGAGGTTGAGCACCCCCCAGACGCGCCCGTTGACGAAGATCGGCACCGAGAGTTCCGAGCCAGGATCACGCCGAGCCCCGGCCTCGTGGGCGTGGCTGCCCACGTAGTCAGGGTCGAGTTCGGTGTCGTCGACCAGCGCGAGGATGCCGGTGCGCGCAACGCGGCCGTTGACCCCGGAGTCGACAGGTTGCTCCCACGCCAGGAAGTTCGCGGCGCGCTCAGCCAGGCGACCGGCCCCATCGAGGATTCGCAGGATGCCGTCGTCGTCGAGGCGGTGGATCACGGCGAGGTAGTAGCCGAACGCGGAGTGGAGCTCGCGCACGACCGCCTGGGCGATCTCACGTGGGTCGCGCAGTTCGGTCAACCTCACCGCCAGGCGGCTGGCAACCTCAAGCCTGCTCGCGGCTGCGGTCGCGCGCGCGAGACGTGCCTCGCGGTGGGCGAGTGTCTCCGGCGCGATCAGAACTTCGTCGGTAGCGCGGCTATCGCCGCGCGTCAACGGATCGAAGTCCCTGTCGTCCGGACTGTCTTGGCCGCGGACGGCCGTGGGGCTAGCACTCATGGTAATTACATATATCGGCGCATTGCACCCCTTTCCTTTAGCCCCGGGCGCGGAATTCACACTTCGCCAACAGCGGCGTGCGCCGTGACGCTTGCCAGCTACGCTTGGAGTACAAGCTGAGCCCTAGAACTCTGTCCAGATGGCCAAAGCCAACCGGCATCGCTCTCGAGAAGATGACAAACACAGTACGTCACGTTGATGAGGAGGCGGGATGACTCCAGAACGTACCCAAGCCTACAGTCGTGTTCTGAACACCCTTGATGAGTTAGGGCCGAGCAAGCTGCAGCCCGCGGAGCAGGAACGCATCCGCTATGCAGCTGACAGTCTCATCTTCTGCGTCGACATTCTCGAGGAGGACTCCACGCGGGACTCGCTCGAAGATTCGGAGCTGCTCTGCGAGGTTCTTGTGGAGAGCGGTCGCTGGGAGCGAGTCACCGCGGATCGGCTGATTGCCGACCTCTGCGCCTGCGGTCCGGTGCTTCCGGCAGAGCTTCAGGTCGCTTAGCGAACCGGGGTTGACCTGCAGTGCAGGTCAACCCCGGTTCGCCCTCCCTGGGGCCTGTCCCTTGGTCGCGCCACCGCTCAGCTCGGGCTGCCGGCCTGCGCCTCTATCGCTGGCAGCAGCAGCGACAGCGCCTCCAGGTCGCCAGCGCTGGGTGTCCACGCGGCAGCGGCCGCGTTGGCTGCGACCTGCTCGGGCTTGGTCGCCCCGGCAATCACGCTCGCCACGGCCGGATGGCTGAGCAGCGCGCCGATCGCGACCTGGCTGAGCGCCACCCCACGTTGATCCGCGTACGCGCTCAGCGCCTCCACGATCTCCCATTGCTCCGGCGTCGCGATCTCGTCGCGCTTGGATAGCCGTGCTCCCTCAGGTGCGGCCTCGTTGCGCCTGTACTTGCCGGTCAGAAGCCCGGAAGCGAGCGGGTAGTAGGGGATGAAGGCGATGTTGAGGCGCTCGCAGAGCGGCAGCACGTCGGCTTGCGCTCCACGCGAGAGCAGGCTGTACTCATTCTGGATCGCTGTGAACGGCGTCAGGCCGCGCTCCTTCGCGATCGCATCGGCTTGCTCAATCTGCTCTGCTGAGAAGTTGGAGGCTCCGATCGCCCCGACGGTGCCGGACCTGACCAGTGCGTCCAGCGCCTCCAGCGTGTCGCCGATCGGCGTGATCCCATCTGGGCGGTGGTACCAGTAGAGATCGACCATGTCGGTTTGCAGACGCCGCAGTGATGCCTGCACTGCGTGACGGATGTACTCGCCGGCTCCGCGCGGACCGGACCAGCCGTCACTGAGGTCCATCCCGAACTTGGTGGCCAGGACCACCTGGTCACGGCGGCCCTTGAGTGCCTCTCCCATGAACTCCTCACTGAGCGTGTTGCCGTAGCGGTCGGCGGTGTCGAGAAAGGTGATGCCGGCGTCGATCGCGGTGTCGAGCACCGTTTTCGTCTGTGCCTTGTCGAGCCGCCCGCCAAACTGGTTGCAGCCTAGGCCGATTACAGAAACCTGAATGCCGCTGTGTCCCAGCGGCCGGGTGCTCACGTTGGTCATGCCCAGATCATCGCAACTTGAGTGCTCGAGTGACGTCCTTACATGAACCCAACGCTCCCACGCATAAAGTTCGGAAATGACAGCCCATAGTTAGGCTGGCGAATCATTTACTCCAGCTATACTTAAATCAAGCTGCAATGGCGATTAGCCCGGCCGCAAGCAGCGGAAGCAGCGAACCCCGTGATCTCTTGTTACGTGAACATCAACAGCGCTACTTAAGCGCCAGCGCCGCCTTCGTCCGCCGCCACCCGTGGTGGCTGCACCTGACGAAGACGCCATTCTCGGCCAAGATGACGAAGTACGCGGTCGGCTCGGTGATCGCGTTCGTGATGAGCAACATTGTCTTTGCACTGGTCTATTTGGTGCGGGATCAGCCGATCGCGGCTTCCGTGGCGGGGTTCATCGCTGGAGCGATCCCCAACTGGATCCTCAACCGTCGCTGGGCCTGGCAGCAGACTGGCCGCCCGCCGGCCAAGCAGATCGTGACCTATGCGCTGGTCTCAGCCGTTGTGCTCGTCACGACATCGCTGGCGACAAAGTGGACCAACCACGAGGTGGCCTACGTCTGGCACGTGCAAAAGGGCACCGGTCTGCGCCTCACCATCGTCACAGCAGCCTACGTTGCGGTGACCGTCGTGTTGTTCGCCGCGAAGTTCGTGGTTTACGAGTTCTGGGTCTTCTCGGAGCGCAGCCGCGTCCGGGCTGCCTTGCGCTCCCTCATGAACGTCACCAGGATCGCGCGGGCGAACCGCATCCCGTAGAGCAGGTTCGGACCCTTCTTGGTGAGGGTCGCGCCGTCGGGCCGGTCGCGCATCGTCGTTGCGACCTCGGTGATCCGGAAGCCGTTCATCGCAGTTGAGATCAGCAGCTCCGACGTCTGATACTGGATCTGTTCGAGCTTCACCGTGCGCGTCACGATCGTGCGAAAGGCCCGCATGCCCGAGGCCGGGTCCGTGATCTTCTGGCGGATCAGCATGCTCATCACGGCGCCGAAGAAGATCACGCCGGCGTGACGCATCGGGTCGGTCGTCAGTTCGGTGCCAAGACGCCGGGAGCCGTTGACGAAGTCAGCGTGGCCCGACAGGATCGGCTCCAGCACGCGGTCAAACTCGGTCTCGTCGTACTGACCGTCGGCGTCGGTGGTGGCGATGAACTCCGCACCACGCTTGAACGCGAGCCAATAGCCGAGCATGAAGATCAGGCCCTGACCGCGGTTGTGCGGGACGTCGCAGACCAGCGCGCCCGCGGCGCGAGCCTCATCGGCGGTCTTGTCGTCAGAACCGTCCACCACGACGATCACCTCGACCGGCTTGCCGCCGATCTCACGCGGGATGCCGCGCACGACATCGCCAACCGTCGGCTCCTCGTTGTAGGCCGGGATCACGACGGCGATCGGCGCGCCCTCACCGGGAGGGTTGGCGGTGAAGAACTCACGCACGGCGCCCTGCTCAACCAGCGGGCGGGTCAGAATCTCCTCCTCAAGCGTGGTCGCGCCAGGCGTGGTGGCCGTCACAGCTCACGCTCCGATGATGCTCTCGTCTGGTTTTGACGCATGTTGGTCTCCTTTGCTGATTGGCCGAAGCGGCACCACGCTGACCGCTTGCGGACCACTCAAACCGGCTCGCAAAGCATCAACGTTCCGCGCTTTCGTCCGGCATCTGCCTCAGCCGAGGCGGGCAGCTGCGTGCCTGCCGCATGCCAGCGCGACATCATGTTATCGGCCCTTTAGCTAAGACAGTTGGTGACGCCGATTTTGGCCAGGTCGCTGCGTGCCTGGTTGGCGCGTGTGACCGCCAGCGGCAACAAGGAGCGCAGCGACTCCGAGTCCTTCTTCGCCGCCGTAATGATGCTCTTGTAGCGCCGCATCACGTCTAACAGCATCTGCGCCAGGTCTGTGATCGTCGGCGCCAACGGCGTCGCGCTGGACAGCGACGGCGTCAGCCCTAGAAGCCCTATGTTCAGATCGTCCACCGTCTTGCGATTGGCCTCTGCGCGGCTGGTGATCGCCGCGACGCTTGCTGTCGCGTCGATCGGCACCAGCGGTGGCGTTTTCGAGCAGAGCCGGCTCAGCGCACTCACAAACGCGGCGTCGCCCGCGGGGTCGGGTTTCGGGGCGGCCACGCTGCCGCAGGCCGCGAACAGCGTGGCGGCGAGCAGAGCCGCGACGGGGATGGCAAAACGCATCGCACTGAGTATGCCCAGAGTCGGGCCGGGATGGCTTCCAACCGGCAGGCGCTGGCAGCGCAGGCAGATACTTCACTCGGCCGCGATTTCTGCCGATTAGGCAAAGATGGAGACGAGTCGACTCAGCGGCCGAGCGGCATGGCTTTGCCTCGCCGTGTCCGTCCCGTTGAGCGTCGCGGCGATGGCAATGAGCAAGATCGACCACGCCTGGAACGAGGGGTGGTGGGATGTCGCCTGGACCGTCGCTGCTGTTGCCGCCACCGTCGGCACCGGCGCCGCCGCGAAGGTCGCGCTGCCGACAAACCGCCTGCGCTGGAAGCTGTGGACCGCGGCCAGCGCGTTTTGGCTGCTCGGGCAAATTGGCTGGAACGTCTTCGGTGTCACAGGGTTTCCGGCCTCGCCCAACGCGGCTGATCTCTGCTGGTGGGCCTTCGCGGTGCTCGTGATCGTGAGCTTGACCAGAAGCCGTGCCAAGTCCCGCACCGTGCGACTTGTGACGCTCGTTGAGGTCGTGCCGGTGGTCGCTGCCGCGATCTCATACAGTCTCGCCGCGTTGTGGCATGACGCCGCGGTGTCGAGCTTGGCGCTCGCACCGAAACTCTCGGCCTTGATCTACCCGGCGGTCTACGTCGCAGCCGCCGTGGTGATGCTGCAGTCGATGGTCAGCGGCTCGCTGCACAGGCATCGCTCGGTGCCGTCACGGTTCGTCTTGGCGGGCATCGCAGCAGAGGCAGCGGCCTTCTCACTCTGGAGCGTTCAGCTATTGGGCAACACCTATGTCCCGGGAGCCACACTGCTCGACCCGATGTTCGTGGTGGGCCTGCTGGCAATTGCGGCGGGCGGGGCGCTCGCGGCGCGGGTCCCGGAAGACGCTGCCGAGCTGAACGAGCCGGCCAAACACGGTGGCGTGCTGCCGGCGACGATGTTCGTTCTGCTGCTGGCGGCGAATATCGGCGCGCAGATCAACCACGCGATGACCGGGCCCGCCGATGCGCTGCGGATCGGGCTGCTCTGTTCCGGTGCCGCGCTGATCTTGCGTGGAACCCTGCTTGAGCGCCGTCTACGGGAGATGCTCGGCCGCGAACGCGAGGCGCTCTCGGTGCTGGGTGAGCGTGAGGCTGAGATGGCGCGTCTGAACACCCAACTCGCCGAAGATTCGCGCCGCGACCCGCTCACCGGGATGCGTAACCGCCGCGCGCTGTCGGACGATCTCACAGGGCTTGAAGCGGCCTTCAAGGAGGAAGGCCGCCGATTCATCCTCGCGCTGTGCGACATCGATCACTTCAAGGCGTACAACGATCGCCTGGGGCACCTAGCTGGAGACCAGGCTTTACGTGTGATCGCCGCCACGATCCGTGGCGCGATGCGACCCGGGGACATCGCCTACCGCTTCGGAGGCGAGGAGATGCTGTTGGTCCTGCGTGACCTGGACGGCGCCGAGGCGGTAGCGGCGGCTGAGCGAATCCGGCTCGCGGTGCGCGATGCCGCCTTACCGCATCCCGACGGCATTGGCGGTCTGGTCTCGATGACGATCGGTGTCGCGAGCGGTGACGGAGACTCGAGTGAGATGCTCGCCCGCGCCGACGCGGCGCTTTATGACGGCAAGCACGCGGGACGTGACCGGGTCGTCGCCTCCTCCTCCGACGCGCCGTCGTATGCCGCCGGGCGCCGCCACCGCGTGGTTGAGGAGGTCGTCCCGCGTCACCTGCTCAGCATGCTGGCGGTTTCGCGAGAGGCCGCCTCCGGCAACGGCGAGCAGTCGGTGCTTGAAGCGCTCGCGTCGACGATCCGCTCCGAGCTCTCCTTTCAGGTCGTCGCGGTCAACCTACTCAACAGCGTGCGCCATGAGCTGACCTGCAGGGTCGTGCTCGGTGATGACGACTGTCGCGCCAAGCTGTTAGGGCTAGTCGCCCCGTCCCAGGAGATCGAGTCGGTGATAGCGAATCCGGAATTCCAGCGCCTCGGTGCGACGTGGGTCCCCGCGGGCGCCTACCGGTGGGAGGACGCGGAGTGGCTCTGGACGCCCCACACCGCGGCTGTGCCCGGCGCGGACGGCTGGGACCCGGATGATTTTCTGCTGCTGCCGCTGCGCGCCCATGACGGCACGCTGCTGGGAACTGTCTCGGTCGATCAGCCGGTGGGCGGCAGACGCCCTGATGATGGACAGATCGCACTGCTGATGGCGGTCGCGGACCACGCCGCGCTCGCGATTGAGCAGAGCCGGCGTGAGATGAACCACTCGGTGGCGGCACAGGAGCAGTCCACCGAGCTCAGGCTGGCGGCTGTGATGCTTCTGGCTGAGACGCTCGACCTGCGTGACTCGGGGACCGCCCGGCACTCGCGCACCGTCGGGGTGCTCGCGCGCCAGATCGCTGAAGCCCTCGAGCTCTCGCCTGACCGCGTGGAGCAGATCCACGCAGCTGGGGTTCTGCACGACCTCGGCAAGCTTGGGATCGCAGATGCAATCCTCTACAAGCCGGGACCACTCGATGATCAGGAGTGGCGCGAAATTCAGCGTCATCCGGAGATCGGAGCCCGGATCCTGGAACACGCGGGTCTCTCCCAGATCGCATGCTGGGTCCGTTCGCACCATGAACGGATGGATGGGCACGGCTATCCAGATCGCTTCGACAGCCACCAGATCCCGCTCGAAGCCAGGATCCTCGCCGTCGCCGACGCCTATGAAGCGATGACGGCGGACCGGCCGTACAGAGCCGGCACATCGACGGAAGCGGCCTGTGAGGAGCTGCTGCGCTGCAGCGGCAGCCAGTTCGATCCGGTGGTAGTCGAGGCCTTCACCCGTGCTCTGACGCGGAGCGTTACTCCCTCCGCGACACTTGACGACGTGCCGGTCTCCGCCTGATCGCCGTTAACTCCCTCATCTACGCTGTGTCGGTGCAAGATCCACGAGCAGCGCCCGATTGGCGCGCCCGCGTTCTGCACCCGTCATCCAGGACCGTGGTTGTAGCCGCGCTGTTGTTTGCCGGCGACCAATTCGTCTATCAGCAGGTCGGGACCTTCGTGCCGTTCCAGGCCCCGTTGGACTGGACCAACCACCTGCTCACGACGCTGTTCATCGCCTGGGCGCTCCGGCCGCTGATCGACCGGACGCGGATCCTCACCGCGCTGATCGCGTCGGTGCTGATCGACGTCGACCACATCCCCGGCTACCTCGGTTCCCGGATCCTCACCGGCGGGACGCCGCGGCCCTACACCCACTCACTGGCCACGGTTGTCGTGCTGCTTGGATTGGCGGCGTGTCGTCCGAGCTGGCGGAATCGGGAGTTCGGCGCGGCGCTCGGCGTGCTCAGTCATCTCTGGCGAGATCTTGCCGAGCCGTCGGG
>Ga0181537_10001259_pt1 | contig 23555 bp, 24 predicted proteins | sample PEATcosm2014_Bin_39_FD_119765 | JGI IMG/M metagenome (GOLD analysis project Ga0181537, IMG submission 119765) | Peatland microbial communities from MTU Mesocosm Facility, Houghton, MI, USA - PEATcosm2014_Bin23_10_metaG | ecosystem: Environmental > Terrestrial > Soil > Wetlands > Peat | place... | reverse complement strand
TCGAAGGGGGTAGAACAGGGCGCGGCCTAGTTGCCGCCATTCCCGCGAAAGCGGAAATCCGGGAGACCTTTGCGCTAGTTGCCGCCTTTCGGAAATTCCGGCTTGCGCTTTTCCTTGAAAGAGGCCAACCCCTCCTTCGCTTCCGGCCCGGTGAAGCCCAGCATTTCAAGCGCAGTCGAGGTGTCATAAATCGGACCCGCCTGCCGCAACCAGTTGTTGAGCGCGTACTTGGTCCAGCGGATCGCAGTCTGCGCGCCGGACGCAAGCTTGCGCGCGACTTCCAGCGATTTCGCTTCGAGTTCGCTGTCTTCGACGCACAGCGACACCAGGCCGATGCGCTCGGCTTCCTCGCCGGTCACCGGCTCGCACAGCAAAAGATAGTACTTGGCCTTCGCCATGCCGCAGAGCAAGGGCCAGATGATGGCCGCGTGATCGCCGGCGGCAACGCCGAGGCGGGTATGACCGTCGACGATTTTTGCCGATTTCGCGGCAATCGAAATGTCCGCCAGCAGGGCGCATACCAGGCCGGCGCCGACCGCGGGGCCGTGAATCGCCGACACGATCGGCTTGCCGCAATTCACCAGGTTGTAGACCAGGTCGCGCGCTTCCTTCCAGGTGCGCGCGAGCACGTCGAAATCCTTGATCATGGCCTCGATCATCTCGAAGTCGCCACCGGCGGAAAATCCCTTGCCGGCGCCGCGCAGGACGACCACGTCCACTTCCGGATCCTCATCGATATCGCGCCACACCATGGTGATTTCACGGTGGCCGATGGCGTCCAGCGCGTTCAGGCGCTCGGGCCGGTCGAGGGTGATGCGCAGGATGCGGGAGTTCGCGGCGTCCGGCCGGTCGAACTTGAGCCGGGTGTAATGGGCGTAACGGTCTTTCACGGTGGCAAGCTCCCCAGATTCATTGCAGCCTCGCTCGGACACGAAGATCCGCGCCCAGCATGCGCTGGTCGAAAATTTCGAGTCTCTTCGCGGCGGTGAGTTCCGCCAATGGCGGCAGGCTGAACATGCCGCGCGCCGTGTCGCCGATCAGCATGGGCGCGAGATAAATCAGCAGCTCGTCGACCAGGCCCTCGCGCAGCAAGGAACCGTTGAGCCTGACTCCGGCCTCCACCTGCACTTCGTTGATTTCGCGCTGCCCGAGCTCACGCAGGAGTTCCGCGAGATCGACTTTGCCTTCCGGGTTCGGCAGGCGCAGCGTATCGGCCCCCATCGAGCGCAGCGCCGCCGATTTCGCCGGATTTTCCTGCGCCGTCGCGACCAGCACATTGCCGCCTTCGAAGATTTTCGCCGACAACGGGATCTCGAAGCGGCTGTCGACCACTACCCGCAAGGGCTGGCGCGGCGTTTCGACCTCGCGCACGGAGAGCCGCGGGTCGTCGTCCTTTACCGTGCCGATCCCGGTCAGCACCGCGCCGGCCTGGGCGCGAAAATGATGGCCGTCGCGCCTGGCCTCCGGTCCCGTGATCCACTGGCTCTGGCCGTTTTCCAGCGCGGTCTTGCCGTCGAGGCTCGCCGCGACCTTGAGCCTGAGCCAGGGCCGCCCGCGCGTCATCAGCGAAATGAAACCGGGGTTTAGCGCGCGCGCCTCGGCTTCCAGCAATCCGCATTGGGTTTCGATGCCGGCGGCCTGCAATCGCTCGAATCCACCGCCGGCCTTGGTGTTGGGGTCGCGCATGGCGGCAATCACGCGCGCCACCTTCGCTTCGATCAAAGCGCCGCTGCAGGGCGGGGTGCGGCCCTGGTGGTTGCAGGGTTCCAGCGTGACGTAGGCAGTCGCGCCCGCGGCTGAATGCCCGGCCGCCACCGCCGCGCGCAATGCGTTGACTTCGGCGTGCGCCAAACCCGGTTTTTCGTGCCAGCCCTCGCCGATCATCGCGCCGTCTTTTACCAGCACGCAGCCGACGCGCGGATTGGGCGGCGTCGTATACAAGCCGCGCGCCGCGAGTTCGAGCGCGCGCGCCATGTGGCGATGGTCGTCATGCAAGGACAAGGATGAGAATTCTCCGTGTGAGGACAAGGCAGGAATCGGCCACAGCTATTCGATCGGAGGTATCCGCCATGGACAGTGAGGACGGGCCACGCTCCTTCATTCAACTCGTTGCGGCAACAATCCTACTTTGCGAGCAATCGGAAACTGATCACTTTATTTTCCCTTCTGTCGCGAGAGATTGAGACAGTGACTCGCATAATATTCAGCGACACAGTATTCAGGCCCCTCAACTTCGCCAGTTGCTTCGAGCGCGCTTTTCGCCAGTTGCTTGATCTGCTTTTCGCCGAAACGTTCGATGGCCGAGGCGATCAGCACCTTGTTTTCCGGCGTGGCGATCAGCTTGAAATTTGTGGGCACACCAGCCTTATCCTGACTCTTACGCTCCATCGCAACGCCGTCGAGCAGTTCCCCGATAAACTTGAATTCGGCCGCGGAAGGTGTCACCAGCGGGTCCGGCATTGCCGCGACTTGGCGACAGCGATGCGCGAAATATGCCATCAGCCAATAATCCCAGAGGAAAAGTTCTTCGTCCTCTCTTGCGCACTCGTTCTTATCGCGAATCTCCGCGAACTGGGGATCAATTGGTGCGTTTCGAAATGCGATGTGGAAATCCGACGCCGATCTTAACGCGACGTTGAAGTCCAAGGCGGATCTTAGGATGCCTTTGTTTTCCTCGGTTGGCGGGCACGTCCAATCGTTCGCGGAGTGATCAGCAAATTCGTCACTTCCCGCCTGAAGAAAGTCGGCCAGATATCCATACTCTGCGCGAGTGAATGGCGCTGCCACCTCCGGCATTCCATTTGTCTCGCCTTTCGACATCTCCGCTCTCGGAGCGTCAGCGCCGAAAAGCTGCTTTAGCGCGCCCAGGATGCCCATAATTCATCGAGTATGTTTTTTGGAAGGCAACAACCGAATTTATTCAGCGAACGGAAACCGGTCCCCGCGCCGCATTCGCATTAATTACCGCAATGAGTCTCGCTAGCTGCGCCGTACCCGCTTCACCGGCGGTTTTTGAACTTCCTTCACCGCCGCGCGGAATTCGCCGACGTCCTCGAAATTGCGGTACACCGAGGCGAAACGGATCCAGGCAATCTTGTCGAGCTTTTTCAACTCGCGCATCACCAGCTCGCCCACCGCCTCGCTCGGCACTTCGCGCTCGCCGAGAGTGAGCAGTTTTTCCTCAATGCGGTCGAGCGCGCTGTCCACCGACTCGGTGGTCACCGGGCGCTTGCGCAGCGCCAGCGTCATGCTGGCTTCGAGCTTCTCGCGCTCGTAGTCTTCGCGGCTGCCGTTGCTCTTCACGATGTGGGGCATCTTGAGCTCGCGCCGCTCGTAAGTGGTGAAGCGCTTGTCGCACTTCTCGCAGCGCCGGCGGCGGCGCACAAAATCGCCCGCCTCGGCCACCCGCGAATCGACCACCTGGGTATCCGGCGCGTCGCAGAAGGGGCACTTCATAAAGCAGCCGGACTACGCCGCGGGCGGCGTGGCGTACACCGGGAAACGATGGCACAAGTCGAGCACGGCGCCGCGCACGCGTACGACGTTGGCCGTGTCCTGCGGATTTTCGAGCACGTCCGCGATCCAGATTGCCAGCTCCTCGCACTCGGCTTCGCGCAGGCCGCGGGTGGTAATGGCCGGCGTGCCGATGCGAATGCCGCTGGTGACGAAGGGTTTTTCCGGGTCGTTCGGGATCGCGTTCTTGTTGACCGTGATATAGGCGCGCTCCAGCACCGCCTCCGCGTCCTTGCCGGTGATGTGCTTGGGCCGCAGGTCGACCAGGAACATGTGACAGTCGGTGCGCCCGGACACGATGCGCACGCCGCGCTCCTGCAATACCTTCGTCATGACCCTGGCGTTGGCGATGACCTGCTCCTGGTAGACCTGGAACTCCTTGCTCATCGCTTCCTTGAAGCACACTGCCTTGGCCGCGATCACGTGCATCAGGGGCCCGCCCTGGATGCCGGGAAAAATCGTGGAATTAATGATTTTTTCGTGCTCGGCCTTGGCCAGGATCAGGCCGCCGCGCGGGCCGCGCAGGGTTTTGTGGGTGGTGCTGGTGACGAAGTCGGCAATGCCGACCGGGCTCGGGTAGGCGCCGGCGGCCACCAGACCCGCGTAATGCGCCATGTCCACCATCAGGTATGCCTTGGCGCGGTCGGCGACGTTGCGGAATTTTTTCCAGTCGATGACCAGCGAGTAGGCCGACGCGCCGGCCACGATGAGCTTGGGCTTGTGCTGCTCGGCGAGCTTCGCCAGCTCGTGATAATCGATTTCCTCGGACTTGGGGTCGAGCCCGTAGGCCACCACGTTGTACAGCTTGCCGGAAAGATTCACGCTGGCGCCGTGCGTGAGGTGCCCGCCGTGAGCGAGCGACATGCCGAGGATGGTGTCGCCGGGCTTCAGCACCGACATGTACACCGCCTGGTTGGCCTGCGAGCCGGAATGCGGCTGCACGTTGGCGTAATCCGCGCGGAACAGTTTTTTTGCGCGGTCGATCGCGATCTGCTCGGCCACATCGACGAATTCGCAGCCACCGTAATAGCGCTTGCCAGGATAGCCTTCGGCGTACTTGTTGGTGAGCTGCGAGCCCTGCGCCTCCAGCACGGCGCGGCTCACGTAGTTCTCCGAGGCAATGAGCTCGATGTAGTCTTCCTGGCGGCGATGCTCGAGCTCTATCGCGGTCCAAATCTCCGAATCGGTGCTGGCGAGGGTGTTCTGGATCGAGAACATGATGGGGTCTGGGGGGCCGGGAGAGGTTTATTTTAGCATGTGCCCCCGCCCAGCCACCCGGCGACAAGGCTGCCTTGGACCAATTTTGTCCATTGTTGCAACTGCTTACACGGCCGGCTGGGCGTCCAGATCCGTGAGATGCGCGGTGTCGGCAAAGACTTCCAGCCGCCAGATACCGTCAAAAACGAAGCGATTGATGCCGGCGTTGGGCAGCGGGTTGCGGCGCGGCTCCGCGTAACCCATGCCGTTGACATGGCGATATAGCGCATCGACCAGGCCGCCGTGCGCCACCACCAGCGCGTGCCGGTGATTCGCCGCGATTTCGCCGAGGATGGCGAGCGTGCGTTCGGCGAACTCCTCCACCGGCTCGCCGCCGGGAATGCTCATCCCGGTAAAAATGAGCTTCGCGCGCGCCAATTCCCCCGGATAGCGCTGCCTGACCTCATCCCAGGTGAGCCCTTGGAACAGGCCGTAGTGGCGCTCGCGCAGGCGTGGCTCGAGCCTCACCCCGGCGCCGGTGACTGCGGCAATGCGTTCGGCGGTTTCGCGGGCGCGCGACAGGTCGCTTGCGTAGATGGCATCGAAGCCCTCGCGCCCGATAGCCCTCGCCAGCGCCGCCGCCTGCAAGCGCCCGCGCGCGGACAGCGGCGCTTCCAGCTGCCCCTGCACACGACGTTCCGCGTTCCAGGTGGTTTCGCCGTGGCGGACAAGGACGAGTTTGCTCATGGGAAGCCGGCAGACACCGCGCAAAGGTTCGCACTCTAGCATCGTGGCGCGGCGGCGTAATCGAATGGGATTAAAATGGCCCGCTTCCAGCTAATCCGGCGGCGCCATCATGCATCTCAAGCTCTATCACATCGACGCTTTCGCCAGCGCTGTATTCAAGGGCAATCCCGCCTGCGTGTGCCCGCTCGGGCAATGGCTGCCCGAACGTACCTTGCAGGCGATCGCGGCGGAAAACAACGCCCCGGCCACCGCGTTTTTCGTCGCGGGCGTGCCGCGTTACAGCCTGCGCTGGTTCACCCCCACGCTGGAGCTCCCGCTGTGTGGCCACGCCACGCTGGCGGCGGCTTCCGTCATCCTCGCCGAGCGCAAGCAGGGCAGCGTCAGTTTCGATACCAAGGCCGGCGTGCTAGGAGTGCGCCGCGAGGGGGAATTTTTCACGCTCGACTTTCCGGCCGAGGCGTCGCGCCAGGGCATCGCGCCGGCGAGGCTCGCCACCGCGCTCGGCGCGACGATCCGCGAGGTATGGCAGGCAAAGCGCTACCTGGTGCTGCTGGATTCGGAAGCGGCCGTGAAAGCGCTACGGCCCGATTTCTCGACCTTCGACTGGCTCGCCGGCCACGACGTGGTGGTGACGGCGCCGGGGGACGATTGCGATTTCGTCTCGCGCTACTTCGCCCCCAACCTCGGCATCGCCGAGGACCACGCCACCGGCTCGACGCATTGCCAGCTGACGCCGTTCTGGGCGCAGCGGCTCGGCAAAACGCGCATGCGCGCGCTGCAGTTGTCGGCGCGCGGCGGCGAGATCCATTGCGAACTCGCCGGCGACCGCGTGCTGCTGTCAGGGCGTTGCGTCAGGTACTTCGAAGGCGAAATCGATATCGGCGATGCGGCGCCTGGCGACAGCGGCGGCGATCGGGGCTAGCCGCCGAGGTAATGCTCCACCACCCGGGGGTCATCGAGAAGTTTGGCTCCGGCATCGGCGAGCACGATTTTCCCCGTCTCGATAACGTACCCGCGCGCCGCGATTTTCAACGCCTGGCGGACATTCTGTTCCACCAGAAGCGTGGTGAGACCGGAGCGGTTGATCTCGACCAGCACCCGGAATATTTCCTGGACCAGAATCGGCGCCAGGCCCATCGAGGGTTCGTCGAGCAACAGCAGCCGCGGCTTGGCCATCAAGGCGCGGCCGATCGCGAGCATCTGCTGTTCGCCGCCTGACAGGTTGCCGGCGTACTGGCCGGCGCGATCCTTCAGGCGCGGGAACAGGTGGAACACGCGTTCCATGCTGGCTGCCACGCCGGCGCTGTCCTTGCGGGTGTAGGCGCCGAGCAGCAGGTTTTCGCGCACCGTCAGCGTCGTCAGGATCGCGCGGCCCTCGGCGACCTGCACGATGCCGCGACGGACAATCGCATGCGGGGGCAGCCGCGTAATGTCTTCATCCTCGAACAGCACGCGGCCCGACCTGGGCCGCAGCAGGCCCGACAGGGCGAGCAGCGTCGTGCTCTTGCCGGCGCCGTTGGGTCCGACCAGGGCGGTGATTTCGCCGCTGATGAGTTCGAAAGAAACATCCTTCACCGCCTCGATATGGCCGTAGGCGACGGCGAGGTCGTGCACCCGCAGCAGCGCGCTCATGGTGCGATCGCCGGCGCCGCTTCGTCGTCCCGGCCGAGGTAAGCCTCGATGACGTCGGGATGGCTGCGAATTTCCGCAGGCTCGCCCTCGGCGATGATTCGGCCGAAGTTGAGCACGGCAATGCGGTCGCACAGGCCCATGACGAAGCGCATGTCGTGCTCGATGAGGAATACGCCGTAACCGCGGTCGCGAATGTTGCGGATCTCGTCCATCAACTGAGACTTTTCCGCGGGATTCATCCCGGCCACGGGTTCGTCGAGCAGCAGCAGCTTGGGCTCGGTGGCGAGCGCACGGGCGAATTCCAGCTTGCGCTGGTCGCCGTAGGAGAGACTGTCCGCGCTCAACTGTTCCTTGTGCTCGAGCTTGACCCAGGACAACAGCTCCCGCGCACGCGCACGCGCGCCGCGCTCGGCGTCGCGGCAAGCCCGGCTGCCGGCGAGCAGCGCGAGCGGGCCGTAGTCAAGCAGGTGATGCATGCCGACCATGACGTTTTCCTGCAGCGTCATGTCCGGAAAAATCCGGATGTTCTGAAACGTGCGCGCAATCCCCCTGCGCGTAATAAGGTGCGGCGGCGTGCCCGCGAGATCTCGCCCCTGGAACACGATGGCCCCGGCCGAGGGCTGCAACAGGCCGGTCACCAGGTTAAAGACCGTGGTCTTGCCGGCGCCGTTCGGCCCGATCAGGCCGAAAATACTGCCGCCCGGCACTTCAAAACTCACGTCCTGCAGCACTTGCAGGCCGCCAAAATGTTTGCCTAGATTGCGTAACGACAGCACGCTCATGGCGCCCGCCGCGCGCCGCGGCCAAACCAGGCGCGCATGCGGCGCGGATCCCAAAGGCCGGTCGGCAGGAACAGAACAACCAATACGAGAATGGCGCCGTTTACCGCCAGCCGGTAGCCCTGCAGGAAGCGCAGCAATTCGGGCAGCAAAGTGATGATGGTGCTGCCCAGCACCGGGCCGATCAGGGTGGATATTCCGCCCAGCACCGCCATGGTCAGGATGTCCACGGCGTTCTCGAAACCGTATTCGCCTGGACTGATGAAAAAAGTGTAATGCGCGTTGAGCGCGCCAGCCAGCCCCGCAATCATCGCGCCGAGGGCAAACGCGAAAAGTTTGTGGCGGTCGACGTCGATGCCCATCAGCCGCGCCGCCACTTCGTCTTCGCGGCTGGCTTCGAACGCGCGCCCGACGCGCGAGCGCCGCAACCGCACCAGGCAATACGCCACGACGCCGCAGGCCAGCGCGATATGCCACCATTGAGTCGATTGTGGGATGCCGTTCAAGCCCTCGGGCCCGCCGGTGATCTCCAGGTTGATGATGATGACACGGGTCATTTCGGTAAACGCGAGCGTCGCCATCGCGAGATACACGCCGGACAATCGCAGTGTCGGCACGCCGATGATCAGCGCGACGATCACCGGAGCCGCGGCGCCCGCTGCGAGCACTGCGGGAAACGGCCAGCCCAGCACGAGCGTCAGCAGCGCGGCCGTATACGCGCCGATTCCCATGAAGGCCGCGTTGGCGAGCGACAACAGGCCGCAGGCGAGCGTCAGCCAGATCGACAAAGCCAGCAGGGCGTTGATGCCGACGGTAAAAATGAGCGAGTTGTAGGTGGACCAAAAGTCCGAAAACCACTCCATCAGGTTTTCCGCACCGGAACGCGGCCGAACAGGCCGGTAGGGCGAACCAGCAGAACCACGAACAGCAGGCCGAAGGCCACCGCATCGCCCATCTGGGAGGAAATGTATGCCTTGCTCAGCACTTCGGCAAAACCCAGGAACAGGCCGCCTATGAGGGCGCCGCGAATGTCGCCCATGCCGCCGAGAATAATGACGGCGATGCCTTTATGCAGCACCGGTTGCCCCATGAAAGGCGTGATGGCGTTGAAATCGAGCCCGATGAGCACGCCGGCGGCGCCGCCCAGTGCGGCCGCGGTAAATGAGGTCAGGTGGAACAGCCCCTCGACGTTGATGCCGAGCAGCGCCGCGGCTTTCGGCGACTCGCCGATCGCCCGCAACGCCCGTCCCAGCTGGGTAAACCTGAGCACGGAGAACAGCGCGGCCATCAGCAGGAACGAAATGGTGACGATGCCGATTTCGAGCCCGCGCAGATGCACGTCGCCTATGACGAATTCCCAGGGCGGCAACACGTCGTCCGGAAAGCGCTGCACTTCCGCGCCGAACAATCCCTGCGCGGCGTTGGTGAGGATGATGGTGACGCCGATGGTTGCAATCATCGGGATCAAGTGCGGCGCATTGCGCGCCCGCAGTGGCTTGAGGATCAGCACGTCGACACCCAGTCCGATGAGGCCCGCGACCAGCATCGCAGCCAACAGGCCGGCCCACAGCGGAGCCTCGAAGTGGGTCACCATCGCCAGCGCCGCGTAACTGCCGACCATGAACACGGCGCCGTGCGACAGGTTGATCACCGCTAGGATGCCGAACACCAGCGTGAAACCGAGGGCGAAAAGCGCGTAGACGCTGCCCAGTGTCAGTGCGTTGACTAGTTGCTGCTCGATCATCACATATACGCCGGGCGGCCGGCGGCTGATTACTTGCCGCTATAGAGCACGAACTTGCCGCCCTGGATCATGTAAATGAAAGGCTTCTGGTCGGCGTCAAAGCCGGCCGGTTTTCCATCCTTGCCGGCCGCGGGACGGAACTTGAAGGGACCGGTAGCCCCGTTGATCGCCACCTTGGGCAGCGCGTCGCGCAGCGCTTGCCGGTCCGCTTCCAGGTTGCCCGAAAGCTTGACCGTTTTCAGGGCCGCGGCGGCAATGTGCATGGCATCGTACGCCTGGGCCGAAAACTGGTTGGGGTCGGAGCTGTACTTCTGCTTGTAAGCCGCGACGAATTTCTGGTTGGCCGGCGCCGGGTTGGTGTTGGCCCACGGGCTGCCGACGAAAGTACCCTCACCCGCCAGTTTGGAAATCTCGAACAGCTTCGGCGAATTAAAACCGTTGCCGCCGATGAAAGGCGCCTTGATTCCCAGGCCGCGCGCCTGCAGCATGATATTGGCCGCTTCCTCGGCAAGACAGGAACACACGATGGCGTCCGGGTTGCCACCCTTGATCTTGGTCAGTTGCGCCTTGAAGTCCACGTCGCCCTTGGCGTAGGTCTCGGTCGTGGTGACCGGGATCTTCTGATCCTCCAAAGCCTTCTTGAACACGTCGTAGCCGCTCTTCGTGAAGGCGTCATCATTGCCGTAAATCACCGCGACCTTCTTGATGCCGTAGTGTCTGGCCGCGGTCGAGATGGTCAACGGCAGCACATCGGACTCCATGACCGAGTTGCGGAAGATATAGGGGCCGATGTCAGTAATGCCGTTGGCGGTATTCGACGTGCCGAACGCCACCACCTTGGCGCCGTTCGCGACCGGGCCGCCCGCGAACATCGAGTTGGAGAGGGTGGGACCGAAAACCATCAGCACCTTGTCCTGGAACACGAGCTTCTTCAGCACGTTGATGGCTTCTTCCTTCTTGCCCTGCTCGTCCTCGATGATGAGTTGCAGCTTGTTGCCGTTGACGCCGCCCCCGGCGTTGATCTCGTCGGCGGCAAGCTGCAGGCCGTTGCGGACGGCAACGCCATATTGCGCGGCGCCTCCGGTGAGCGCCTCGGCAACACCGATTTTGACATCGGCCCCGTAGGCCGTGACGGAAACGGATATCGCAATGGCCAATGCGACGCGACGAAGAATCATGGAACCTCCGGATTGAATTGGCACCGCGTGAGCGGGGCGTCTACAAGAGCAGGATTGCGACTACCGTCCACCGCCGGATTTCTTGGTCCGGTCACACGCAACAGGCGACGAGAATTGTTGCACCCACTCTCAACTGCTTTTTTATAGTCGATCCGGCAGCGCCAAGCCTGCCGCATCGCGCCGGCACATCATGCCATTTTGCGCCTGCTGCGGCAATCGGTCCTGCCGCGGTCAGTTGCCGGCGACGGTCATCTGGTCGATCAGGATCGAGCCGGACTGGCGCGCGCCGCGCACCACCACGTCGTTGCCGACGGCGACGACGCCCTTGAACATGTCGGCGAGGTTGCCGGCGATGGTGACTTCCTGCACCGGGTATTGGATTTCGCCGCGCTCGACCCAGTAACCGAAGGCGCCGCGCGAGTAATCGCCCGTCACCATGTTGATGCCCTGGCCGATGAGCTCGGTCACCAGCAGGCCGGTACCCATTTCGCGCAGCAGGCCGCGCAGATTATGCCGCCCGCTCTCCAGCACCAGGTTGTGGTTGCCGCCGGCGTTGCCGGTGGTCTGCATGCCGAGCTTGCGCGACGAATAAGTCGACAGGAAATAACCCTGCAGCACGCCCTTCTTCACCACTTCGCGCTCGGCAGTGATGACACCTTCGTCGTCGAACGGCGCGCTGCCCAAGCCCTTTTTGACATGCGGGCGCTCGGCGAGGTTGACGATGCCGGAGAACACCTGCTTGCCGAGGCTGTCTTGCAGGAAGGAAGCCTTGCGGTACAGGCTGCCGCCGCTGGCGGCGGAAACGAAGCTGCCAATTAGCGAAGTGGCGAGCGGCGCTTCGAACAGCACCGGTACCGTCTGGGTGCCGATCTGCCGCGCCTGCAGCCGCGACAGCGCGCGCTCCGCGGCGTAGCGGCCGACTGCGCGGCCCGACGCCAGCTCGCCGGCGTCGCGTGACGAGCTATACCAGTCGTCGCGCTGCATGCCGTTGCCGCGCCCGGCGATCACCGAGCAGGAAACGTAATGCCGCGAGGTCGGATAGCCGCCCATGAAGCCGAGACTGTTGGCGGCGATGAAATGATTGTGCTGCAGCGACACGCTGGCGCCTTCCGAATTCGTAATGCGGGGATCCACCGCGAATGCCGCGGCCTCGGTGGCGCGCGCGATTTCGATCGCCGACTCCACCGTGAGGTCCCAAGGGTGGAACAGGTCGAGGTCGCGGGATTTGCGCGCGAGCCGCTCGGCGTCGGGCAGCCCCGCGCAAGGATCGGCCGCGGTGAAGCGCGCAATCGACAACGCCTTGTCCACGGTATCGCGTACCGCTTGCGGCGACAGGTCGGAGGTGCTGGCAAAGCCCTTCTGCTGGCCGAGGTAGACGGTGACACCGACGCCCTTGTCGCGGTTGTATTCGATGGTTTCGACGGCGCCTTTGCGCACGGTCACACCCTGGCCGTAGCCCTCGGACACTTCGGCCTCGCAGGCGCTGGCGCCTTTTTGCAGTGCGTGGCCAATCACGTCGCGCGCAATCTGCTTGAGATCGTCGGAGCTATAGGAAAAGCGTGGTTTGGACATGGGCGGACAAGGTTGGATAGGCCGGCGTGGATGGGGCTGGCCCGATTACGATAATGGCGCGGCCACGCAACGTCTGCCGCATAAAAAGCCTATATCATAACAACTTATGCTCAATAAACGCGAAAATATCGACGATGCGGACGAGCCGCCCAGCAAAACCCAGCGCAAGAAGGAAATGACCGCGCTGCAGGAGCTCGGCGAAGAACTGGCGGGCCTCAACCCGACCCAGCTCGAGGAAATCCCGTTACCGGAACGCCTGCGTGAAGCCATTGCCGAAGTGCGCCGCATTACCCAACATGGGGGCCGGCGGCGCCAGATGCAATATGTGGGAAAGCTCATGCGCGGCATCGACGCCGAGCCGGTCAGGGAAAAACTGGCAGCGTGGAAGGGGGCGTCGCTCGATGCCAAAGCTGTGCTGCACCGCACCGAACGCTGGCGCGAGCGGCTGCTCGAAGACGAGGCGGCGCTGCAGGAATTCGCCGCCGCCTGCCCTGACGCGGACTTGCAGCATCTACGCTCGCTCCTGCGCTCGGTTCGCAAGGAGCGCGAGGAAAACAAGCCGCCGCGGCATTACCGCGAGCTGTATCGCGTGCTGCGCGAGGCGCTCGAACCGCCCGCCGCCCAGACATGACTTCCGGCGACGAACTTTTGATCGGCCTGGTGTCGATTTCCGACCGGGCAGCCGGCGGCGTCTACGAAGACAAGGGACTGCCCGCGCTCGAAGCCTGGTTTGCCGCCGCGTTAGCCTCGCCCTGGCGCACGGAAACCCGGCTCATTCCCGACGAGCAGGCCATCATCGAGCAAACGCTCATCGACCTGGTGGACGAAATTGGCTGCGGCCTGGTGCTTACCACCGGCGGCACCGGTCCCGCGCCGCGCGACGTCACGCCGGAAGCGACGTTGGCAGTGTCCGACAAGGTCATGCCCGGATTCGCCGAGCAGATGCGCGCAGTCAGCCTGAAATACGTGCCGACCGCGATCCTGTCGCGGCAAGTCGCTGTGATTCGCAAGAAGGCGCTGATCCTCAACCTGCCGGGCCAGCCCAAGGCCATCAAGGAGACGCTGGACGGCGTGTTCGCCGCGGTGCCGTATTGCATCGACCTCATCGGCGGACCCTATATCGAGACCCATCCCGAAGTGGTGGTGGCATTCCGTCCCAAATCCGCGATCCGTCCAAAGCAGCCATGAGCGAAAAACTCGAAGCCATCGAACAGGAAACCGGGCCCAACCCGCAGTATTGCGTGATCTGGCTGCACGGCCTCGGCGCCGACGGCTACGACTTCGCGCCCCTCGTTCCGGAGCTGGGGCTCGGCGGCAAGCCCGCGGTCCGCTTCCTGTTCCCGCACGCGCCGAAGCGTCCGGTCACGATCAACAACGGCTACGTCATGCGCGCCTGGTACGACATCCTCGGCACCAACCTCGCGAGGCGCGAAGACGAGGCCGGGGTACGCGCATCCCAGGGCCTGATTGAGGACATGATGGCGCACGAGAACAAGCGCGGCATTGCGGCGTCGCGCATGGTGCTGGCGGGTTTTTCGCAAGGCGGCGCGATTGCGCTGCAAACCGGGTTAAGGCATGCCGAGCGCCTGGCCGGCATCATGGCGCTCTCCACTTATCTGCCGCTGGCAGACACGGTGGCGGCCGAACACAGTCCGGCCAACCAGGACGTACCGATTTTCATGGCGCACGGCACCCAGGACACCAGGATCCCGCTCGCGCTCGCGACCGCCTCGCGCGACAAGCTCAAAGCTTTGGGCTACAGCGTCGACTGGCACGACTACCCGATGCCGCACTCGGTGAATCCGACGGAGATTCGCGATATCGGGGCGTGGTTGAAAAAGGTGTTTGCGATCTGATTATCGCCCTCATTCTCGCGAAAGCGGGAATCCAGGAAGGCTAGCTTGCGTTGACCCGTGGTGTGACGAGGCTTCGAACTGCGTCCCAAACCCAACAGCTTTTCAGGTCCTCCGCATATCCCGATAGCGCGCGAGCTCGTAGTCCACTCCGCTCTCGATGAGTTCCAGCGGCATCAGCAGGTGGGCGTTGCCGCTTTGCACCATCTCGATACTGCGCCTGGCATCGAAGCGATTCGGTTCCAGCAGCACGCGCACTTCGCCGGCCTTGTCGGAAGGATCGATTAGCAGTACGCCGGTTCCCAGCGAAGAACCGCTGCCGCCGCTGCGCAAATCCACCGAGGTTGCGGTCTTGGCGACGGTCTGGATGCCGACGTTGCCCAGTTCCTCGGCGTCGCGCGACAGGCGCCGCACGATGCCGACGAGCCAGTTGTCGCCGCCGCTCGGCTGCATGCCGACCACGCTGCCGATCCTGAGCCAATCGCCCGCCACTTGCGGCGTGGTTGCGCCGAAGCCGCCGGCGCTGACGTTCTGCACCACCCAGCTCTCGACGACGCTGCCGCCGCTAGCCGAAAGATCGGTGGTCGAGCCGTCCCAGCCCAGGCAGGCAATCAACCCGGCATAGCCGTGCACCACCGACAACCTAGCCTTGACCCGGTGGCGCTCGTGGCGCCGTATCGGCGGCGCTTTCGCCCAGTACATGGCCAGGTGGTCGAGCACTTCGATGACCTGCTCGGCCTTGTAGTCGCCGCCGAGGCTGAGCGTCGACGGCACCACGGCGCGGTGGCGGATCAGCTTCGCCAATTCTTCGACGCCCTGGATGGCGCTGCCGGCCGAGAAGAACACCAGGGTGTCGGTAAGCTCGGGCGGCTGCGCCAGCCGCGTCGGCGGGTCCGCTTCGTCGAGATCCATCCAATAGGTGGTATCGGGTTCGGGCAAGTCGGTCAGGCGAAACCCCGGCAGGAAATGCGCGATGACGCGCTCGGCGATCTCGATTTCCGCCGGCACCATGCTGTCGGGAGACGACGCCGCGAACACGATGATTTTGAGAAACTCCTGCTCGGGGCTCGATTCGCCGGGCGCCGCCTGCGACACCATGACCGTCTTCTGCTGCACTCTTTTCGACTTCATCAGCCGGTAAGTGCGGCCACAGGCGAACCACAGGTCGCCGTGCACCGGGCCGTAGCGCATTTGCAGCCATTTGAGCTTGCCCGCGAGCGCCCGCAGCGCGCGTATGCCGAGCAGCGGCAGATGGTTCTTCATGGCCTCGCTGCCCTTGGCGCCTTCAATCGCGGCATCGACTTCCCGCAGGTAGGCTTCGCCGAGCAGCCTCCAGAATTCGTGGCTCGCCGACCACAGCTTGCTTTCCTGCTGCTTGGGCATGCGCGGATTGCTGAGATATTCGCGCAACAGCTTGCGCGCGTGCGCCTGACCATTGTCGTCGAGCAGCATCATGAGCTCGAAGCGGTCTTCGGGCCGAAAGTCCTCGGCGCGGCCGACCGAGTCGATCCAGTCGTTGATTTCGGACAAAGCCTGATGCGGATCGCCCGCCGGCAGCGCGCCCAGCAGGCGTTTTGCCTCCTTCGGGTCGGCGAGGGGATGATCTGCTCTGTCGCGTCCTGAAAACAGGCCCATCTGGCGTGATGCTCCCTGAGTTTTTGTATGCGGCCCGCTCGCAGCGGGCCAAGAGCCCATGATGCCGCGAACATAAGGCATTTTCAACCTGCGTTATGATTTATCCATATTTACCGGTGAGCCGCCGGCCACGCCAGGCCTGCGGCAGGTTAAAATCCGCCTATGGTTATTCCGCAGCGCCCCGCCGGCAGCGCCGCCCGCAAGGCGGCAACTCCGCCCGGCTGACCCATCATGCAAACCTATCTCGATTTCATGCGCCACGTGCGCGATCACGGCACGCGCAAGGATGACCGCACCGGGACCGGAACGCTGTCGGTGTTCGGCTACCAGTTGCGCTGCGACCTTTCGCAGGGATTTCCGCTGTTGACGACCAAGAAAGTGCACACCCGCTCGATCGTCCACGAGTTGCTGTGGTTCCTGCAGGGCGACACCAACGTGGGTTATCTGCGAGCCAACGGCGTCACCATCTGGGACGAATGGGCCGACGCCGGCGGCAACCTGGGCCCGGTGTACGGCGCGCAATGGCGCTCGTGGCCGACACCCGATGGCGGATACATCGACCAGATCGCCGACCTGCTGCGCCAGATTCGTGCCAATCCGAACTCGCGGCGCCTGATCGTGTCGGCGTGGAACGTCGGCGAAATCCCCAAAATGAAGCTGCCGCCCTGCCACGCCCTGTTCCAGTTCTACGTCGCGGACGGGCGCCTGTCGTGCCAGCTCTATCAACGGAGCGCCGACATTTTTCTCGGGGTGCCGTTCAACATCGCGTCCTACGCCCTGCTCACCCACATGGTCGCCGAGCAGACCGGCCTGCTGCCCGGCGATTTCGTGTGGACCGGCGGCGATTGCCACCTTTATCTCAACCATCTCGAACAGGTCGAGCTCCAGCTCGCGCGCAAACCCTATCCATTGCCCCGGCTCAGGATCCTCCGCAAGCCCGGGTCATTGTTCGACTATCGCTTCGATGACTTCGAATTCGCCGACTACAAGTTCCACCCGGCGATTTCGGCGCCCGTCGCGGTTTAACGGCGCATTATGCGCGTGTCATTAATCGCCGCCTTGGCGAAAAACCGGGTAATCGGCGCCAGGGGCACGCTACCCTGGCGGCTGCCGGAGGACCTCAAGCGCTTCAAGGCGCTGACCATGGGCCATCCGATCATCATGGGGCGCAAGACTTTCGAGTCTATCGGCAGGCCCCTGCCGGGGCGCCAAAACATCGTCGTCACACGCAACGCGGGTTTTGCCGCGGCCGGCTGCACGGTGGTGAAATCCCCGGAGGCCGCGCTCGCCGCCTGCGATGGCGCGGAAGAAGCTTTCATCATCGGCGGCGCCGAGCTCTACCGCGCCTTCCTCGATACCGCGGATCGCATGCTGCTGACCGAAATCGAACAGGCAGTCGCGGGCGATGCATATTTCCCGGAGTTCGATTCCTCGCAATGGCGGGAAACTGCGCGCGAGCCGGTTGCGGGCGCCGCGCTGCCCTGCAGTTTCGTCACCTACCAACGATTGATTTTGTAACCGGCGGCCCGATATAGTCGGCGGCGAACTTCAGGAGGTTACAAAAATGTCCGAAGAAGAGTTCCACGTTCACGGCCCGCACGATCATGCGGTGGAGCACGGCGCCGAGGGCGGCGACGGCCTGGCCGGCCACATCGCGGTGATGACGGCGCTATTGTCCACGATCGGCGCGATATTCAGCTACCAGGGCGGCGTCACGCAAAACGAGGCGCTGCTGCACAAAAACCAGTCCATTCTCTACAAGAACGAGTCGGTGCTGAAAAAAACCGAAGCCTCCGACCAATGGAATTACTACCAGGCCAAAGGCAACAAGCAAAACCTGTCCGAATTGGCGGCGGCGATCGCGCCCGCCGGCAGGAAAGCCTTCTACGAGGGCGAGGTCACGCGCTACAAGGGCGAGAAGGAAGAAATCAAGAAAAGGGCTGATGCGCTCGAGCTGGAAGTGAAGAAATACGACGCGCTGAGCGCCGCAGAAGACCAAAAAAGCGCGGAAGCGCTACACCCGCATGAGCGCCTGGCGCTCGCGACCACCATGGTGCAAATCGCGATTTCGCTGGCAGCGATCACCGTCCTCACGCGCAAAATCTGGCTGTTCTGGGTGGCCGGAGTGGCCGCCGTGCTCGGTATCGGGCTATGGGTGACGGCGGGCGGCGTGAACCTGCTCGGCCACCTGCTGCTCTGGAACTAGCGGCCGCGCGGCAATCGCTCAGGACACTTCTTTTACGCTCGGTTCGGCGACGCTTTTCAGTTCGACCTGCGGCTTCGCTTCCGGTGCGCCGCGCACGCAATCGATGAAGTAACGCACACTGGCGCCATCGCGCTCTTCGACCAGCCCGTGGATGTCGGTGTCGAAACCCGGGAATTTCGCGTTGAAGTCGCGCGCGAACTGCAGGTAGCGCACGATAGTCGCGTTAAAGCGCTCGCCCGGGATCAATAACGGAATGCCCGGCGGGTAGGGGGTCACCAGCACGCCGGTCACGCGGCCTTCGAGCTTGTCGATTTCCACGCGGTCGATTTCGCCGTGCGCCATGGCGGCGAACGCGGCGGACGGCTTCATCGCCGGCTGCATGTCGGACAGATACATCTCGGTGGTGACGCGCGCCACGTCGTTCGCCTTGTACATGCCGTGGATCTGCTCGCACAGGTCCCGCAAGCCCAGCGGCTCGTAGCGCGGGAAGCTCTGGCAAAACTCGGGCAGCGCGCGCCAGATCGGCTGGTTCTTGTCGTAATCGTCCTTGAACTGCTGCAGCGCCGTCACCAATGTGTTCCAGCGGCCCTTGGTAATGCCGATGGTAAACATGATGAAAAACGAATAAAGCCCGGTCTTCTCCACGATGACGCCGTGCTCGGCGAGATAGCGGGTGACAATGGCGGCCGGGATGCCGGTCTTGGCGAACTTGCCGGAAACATCGAGCCCGGGTGTGATGACGGTGGCCTTGATCGGGTCCAGCATGTTGAAGCCGGGGGCCAGGTTGCCGAAGCCGTGCCATTTCTCGTTGGCTTTGAGCACCCAGTCCTCGCGCGAGCCCATGCCTTCGGCCGCGATTTTTTCCGGGCCCCAGACCTTGAACCACCAGTCCTTGCCCCACTCGTCGTCGACCTTGCGCATGGCGCGGCGAAAATCCAGCGCTTCGAGGATCGACTCCTCCACCAGCGCGGTGCCGCCAGGCGGCTCCATCATGGCCGCCGCCACATCGCAGGAAGCGATGATCGCGTACTGCGGCGAGGTCGAAGTGTGCATCAGGTACGCTTCGTTGAAGCGATGCCGGTCGAGCTTCCTGGTCTGCGATTCCTGCACCAGGATCTGCGACGCCTGCGAAATGCCGGCCAGCAGCTTGTGCGTCGAGTGGGTGGCGAAAATAATCGCTTCCTTGCTCCGCGGCCGGTCCTTGCCGATGGCGTGCATGTCCTTGTAGAACTCATGGAACGTCGCATGCGGCAGCCACGCTTCGTCGAAATGCAGGGTGCCGATCGAGGAATTGAGCGTCTCTTTCAGCGTTTCCACGTTGTACACCACGCCGTCGTAAGTGCTTTGCGTGATGGTGAGGATGCGCGGCTTCTTGTTCTTGGCGGCGCGCGCGAACGGGTTGGCCTCGATTTTCTTGCGGATGTTCTCAGGCTTGAATTCCTCCAGCGGAATCGGCCCGATGATGCCGAGGTGGTTGCGCGTCGGCGTCAGGAACACGGGAATCGCACCGGTCATGGTGATCGCGTGCAGGATCGACACGTGACAATTGCGATCGACCACCACGATGTCGTCCGGCGCGACGTTGGCGTGCCACACCATCTTGTTCGAGGTCGAGGTGCCGTTGGTGACGAAAAAGCAATGGTCGGCGTTGAAAATGCGCGCGGCATTGCGCTCGGAGGCCGCCACCGGCCCGGTGTGATCCAGCAGCTGCCCGAGCTCGTCGACCGCGTTGCAGACGTCGGCCCGCAGCATGTTCTCGCCGAAAAACTGGTGAAACATCTGGCCGACCGGGCTTTTCAGGAAGGCGACGCCGCCGGAATGCCCGGGACAGTGCCAGGAATAGGAGCCGTCCTGCGCGTAATGCGTGAGCGCGCGGAAAAACGGCGGCGACAGGCCGTCGAGATAAGCGCGCGCCTCGCGGATGATGTGGCGGGCGACGAATTCCGGCGTGTCCTCGAACATGTGGATGAAGCCGTGCAGCTCGCGCAGGATGTCGTTGGGAATGTGGCGCGAAGTCTTGGTCTCGCCGTAAAGGTAGATCGGGATGTCGGCGTTGCGAAAACGGATTTCCTCGATGAAGTTCCTGAGGTTCAGCACCGCCGGGTCGAGCTCGGGTCCCGGCGTGAATTCCTCGTCGTCGATCGACAGGATGAAGGCGGAAGCACGGCTTTGCTGCTGGGCGAACTGCGACAGGTCGCCGTAGCTCGTGACACCGAGGATTTCCATGCCCTCGTCCTCGATTGCCTTGGCGAGCGCGCGAATGCCGAGCCCGCTGGTGTTTTCGGAGCGGAAATCCTCGTCGATGATGACGATCGGAAAGCGAAACTTCATGCGGTTCTCCGGATGTCTTCCCGGCGCGTGCCGCGCCGGCGGTGCTGCAGTCTGGGAGGGGAAAAGGCGGGTGAAACGTAAGGCAGCGGCCTAGGCCAAGAGCCTGCGGTTCTGGCGCGCGCGCTCAACCAAGGGCTTGGCGGCGCGCTGCTGACGGATGGCGATCATGCTGGGAATGGGGACAGGAATAGGCGCGGGAAGTCGCGAAATTTCGCGCGATTATACGCCCGGACTCCCGGGGGTCAAGCGGTAAACCCCACAAATCACGTCACAATGTGTGACGGCGGCTGCCTGTCAATTCCGCATATGGATCATTTCCCTGACCATGGGATAGATTCCCGACTCCCATTTGCGGCCGTTGAACACGCCGTAGTGCCCTACGCCGGGCTGCACGTGATGCATGCGCATGTAGGGCCGGATGCCCTTGCACAGGTCCTGCGCGGGCAGCGTCTGGCCGACCGCGCAGATGTCGTCCTTCTCGCCCTCGATGGTGAGCAGCGCGGTGCGCCGGATCGCCGCCGGGTCGACCTGGCGGCCGCCGACCTTGAGCTCGCCCTTCGCCAGCAGGCATTCCTGGAACACCCGGCTCACGGTTTCGAGGTAGAACTCGGCCGGCAGGTCCATGGTGGCGAAATATTCCTCGTAGAATACGCGGATCGACTCGGCTTTCGCGTGATCGCCGTTGACCCGGCATTGAAACATGTCGTAGAACGAATCCAGGTGGCGCTGCCGATTCATGCTCATGAAAGCGGAGAGCTGCAGGAAGCCCGGATACACCCGGCGCATGGCGCCGGCGTAACGCAGCGGCACGGTGGCGATCAGGTTGTGCTCGAACCATTCGATGGGGCGCTCGGTCGCGAGCTTGTTTACGGTGGTCGGATGCACCCTGGTGTCGATCGGCCCCGCCATCAGGATCATGCTGCGCGGGCTGGCGGGATTTTCGTCTTCCGCCATCAGCGCGACCGCTGCGAGCGCCTGCACCGTAGGCTGGCATACCGCGACGATGTGGCAGCCCGGACCCATTTTTTCCAGAAAGCCGACGAGATGCATGGTGTATTCGTCGAAGCCGAAACGCCCGTCGGCGCACGACACGTCACGCGGGTTGTGCCAGTCGGTGATGTAGACCTCGTGATCCTTCAGCAAAGTGCGCACCGTGCCGCGCAGCAAGGTGGCGAAGTGGCCCGACATCGGCGCCACCAGCAGCACGCGCGGCTGGTCCGGGCGCGAGGGTTTGGCAAAGCGCAGCAGCGAGCAAAACGGCGTCGCGGTGAAAACCGTGGTCTCGACCGGCACCTCCTCGCCGCCGATGCGGACCGAATCGATGCCGAACGCGGGCCGTTTGTGCGTGAGGCCGAGCATCGCGACCAGCTCGTAGGCCGCGCCCAGCTTGCGCATGGCTTCGTTGTCCGGCGCGCCCTCCCAGCCGTGCAGCGCCGCCGTGTGCATCATGCGGGCAAACAGCCGAAGCGGGCTCATCATGTCTTCGAAACTTTGGTAAGCCTGGTAGATCACATGCTTGTTCCTGTTTCGAAGAACCCGGTCTGCGGGTTCGGGCCCGGCGGCGCGATGAGTGCCCAACAATTCGGTGAACAATTTAGCAATATGCATGCCATCGCTTCGTGCTGGCATGGTGATTGCATGCCGAATCGGAAATAACTGTGCGGCGGTGAGTTCGTTGCCGCCGGCCGCCCGGAGATTGAGCAACAAAGGAGGACGCGCATGGCCACCAAGACCGCGGCAACCACGCTGACCATCAGCAGCAAGAACTATTCTTCCTGGTCGCTGCGAGGCTGGCTGCTGGCGAAGTTCAGCGGCATCAGCTTCGAGGAAGTGCTGGTCTCGCCCGACGATCCGGACGCGCGTGCGGAGATTCTCCTGCTGTCGCCCTCGATCCTGGTGCCCTGCCTCACGCACCAGGGCATCCGCATCTGGGACACGCTGGCGATCGCCGAGTATCTGAACGAAGTGGAGCCCAAGGCCGGGCTGCTGCCGGCCGACCATGCGGCGCGCGCGCATTGCCGCTCGATTTCGGGCGAGATGCACTCGGGCTTCAGCGCCCTGCGCTCGGCGCTGCCGATGAACCTCAAAGGGCATTTCCCGCATTTCAAGGTGTGGGCCCGCGCACAGGCCGACGTCGAGCGCATCGCCGAAATCTGGCGCGAGTGCCTCACCACCTACGGCGGCCCTTTCCTGTTCGGCGAGCGCTGCATGGCGGACGCGATGTACGCGCCGGTGGTGACGCGCTTTCTGACCTACGACGTGAAACTCGACCGCGCCTGCAGCGCTTACGGCAAACGCATCATGGAGATGCCGGAGATGGTGGAATGGATCGAGGCGGCAAAACTCGAGCCGACCGACATCGACGAATTGGAAGTCGAGTTCTGACGGGTTTTTGGCGCCATGGCGCCCGCCGTGGCATGGACTGATTCATGCTTGCCGTTAGGGGTTGAATCCCCCATTCCATCCCTGCACCATGAAAGGAGAGCGCCATGCTGCAAAAGGCCGAAAACAAGTTCTCGCACGTAAAGCCCGGTGACACAAAGTTTTTGTCAGGCGGCCTGCGCGATTTTTTTCTTTATCGCGACCTCGGCATCGCCGACGCCACCAACGGCAAGGTCATCGCGCAGCTGGTAACGGCCAACGAAGCGCCCCAAGATGGAACAGGCTGGCACTATCATGAGGCGGAATTTCACATCGTCATCATGCTGAAGGGGTGGGCGCGCTTCATGTACGAAGACAAGGAAACGCTGGTTGCCGCCGGCGACTGCGTGCATCAGCGGCCGGGCATTCGCCATTTCCTGTTCGACTATTCGCCGGACATGGAGTACCTGGAAGTGGTCGGCCCGGCCGACTTCACGACCGTCGAGGTCGAGGGTCCCTGCGCGGTGCCGCCGGTGACGCCCTGGAAGTAGGCTTGTCATTCCCGCGTCAGCGGGAATCCAGGGTCGCAAACCTCAGTTCGCACTGAGCCTATCGAAGGGTGAGCATCTGATTAAATTTGTTGCTGCGTGACGAAATTCGCCGGGGGTTGCCCGGCAGCAAGTCACTTTCTTTTGCTTCGCCAAAAGAAAGTAACCAAAGAAAAGGCGACCCCAGGTGCGCCGGCCCTTCGGGCTTCCCTGCGGTACTCGACCAAGAAGGCGGCTGCGGAACTCGCGCCCTGCGGGC
>Ga0181537_10001258_pt1 | contig 23574 bp, 21 predicted proteins | sample PEATcosm2014_Bin_39_FD_119765 | JGI IMG/M metagenome (GOLD analysis project Ga0181537, IMG submission 119765) | Peatland microbial communities from MTU Mesocosm Facility, Houghton, MI, USA - PEATcosm2014_Bin23_10_metaG | ecosystem: Environmental > Terrestrial > Soil > Wetlands > Peat | place... | reverse complement strand
TTGAAAAACGCGGGGTGCGGGATGGCGATCAGTAGTCGAAGTGGCCCGAGCCTTAAGAATTGTTAAGCATGTTGCCGCCGCTCTGATCTGTGCGAGACTTAGGAAGCCTTGGAGATAGCTCTGTGGCCGCTGGGTCCCGAGGCAGTGCAGATGAAGACTGCGGAAAATCAGAAGCAACTATCGCTGCTGCTCGTTGACGACGACGTTGAGTTATGCGGGATGATGAAGGAGTTCTTTGTCGAGGCCGGTCATCATCTGGATTGTGCTCACAATGGCCGGGATGGCCTGACCAGAGCGTCTAACGGCGCTTACGATCTGGTGATTCTCGACGTAATGCTACCCGTGTTCGATGGCCTAACGGTGCTGCAGCAGTTGCGGCGGCGAAAGGACCTTCCTGTGATCATGTTGACCGCGCGAGTTCAGCAGCATGACAGGATCCTCGGCCTGAATACGGGAGCCGACGACTATCTTCCCAAGCCCTTCGATCCCGATGAACTGCTGGCGCGGATCAGGGCTGTGCTACGCCGAACCGATACCGCAAGTGGGAAGGGCCGCGCCGTCTTGACCATTGGCAATATACAGCTCAATCCCAGCACACGCGAGGCGTGGGTTGCGGGCTCGCCGGTGGAGCTGACTCCTGTTGAGTTCGACCTGCTGGAAATGCTGATGCGCTCTGCGGGCCGGGTTGTTTCGCGAGAGGAGATCACGGTGGCCCTATTTGAACGCGAATCAACGCCTTATGATCGCTTTCTCGACGTGCACATCAGCCATTTGCGCAAAAAAGCTCGAAGGCGGGCGAAATCTGATCCGCGCAGTGAGGGGAGTTGGGTATGTATTTACCGGAACGGCTTAAGACATACCCATTGAAGTCTCTGTATCTTGGCGTCCTGCTGGCTATGGTGATTACGCTATCGCTTTCCTTCCTTGTGTTTCACTCCATCGCGGATCGCTTGCAGAGGAAGTCTATCGATCCCTCCTTCGAGCGCATTGACGAGTTGGAACTGGAGAGTGCGCGCGGCGCATTGGCGAGCGGTGGGCAGAATGCGCTGAAATCCTATTTGGCCAGCCTGGATCGCGTCTTTGCTGGATCGACGCATTATTTACTCGACGCACACGGCATAGATGTCCTGACCGGCGAAAATCGGGTCGAGTTGTTGCCTCCAGCTCCGCGCACAGAATGGCGCACCCACGCGAATGGCTATTACATCAAAGCTCAGCGGTCGCCAGACGGGCAGTATTGGATCGTCAACATGGGCTTATCTGAAAGCCGGCCGCATCTCTGGACGTTTCTTCCCTACTATTTCCTTGTTATCGGCGCTACCGTCGTACTGTGCTGGCTGGCTTCAGTGGGCGTGGTTTCGCCCATCCACAGAATCGCTGCGTCCATTGCGCTCTTCGGACAGGGCAATCTCTCCGTTCGCGTCAATACCAGGCGGCAGGATGAAATCGGCCAGCTGGGCCGCTCATTCAATCAAATGGCTGAACGACTGGAACGGCTGATTGTGAGCGAGAGAAGATTGTTGGGCGACATATCGCACGAGCTTCGATCACCGCTTGCCCGGCTGAAATTCGCTATCAAGCTGGCCAGAACATCCGCGGACAGTAAATCGGCGCTGGATCGCATCGAGAGGGACGTAGACCGGATCGCCTCGCTGGTGGCCGACATTGTGGAAATCAACTTCATCGAATGCGGCCCCGTCGTCGAGGGCGCCGGGATCTTGCGCGCCGCTGACATCGTGGATGAAGTTGTTCGCGATTGCCAGGTGGAAGCCGAGATTCGCTGCTGCCGCATTGCGGTGAGTGGCCATCTCTCCGGGCAGATAAAGGGCAATCGCGAACTGTTGCGGCGCGCCGTGGAGAATGTGCTGCACAATGCGAATCGCCATTCACCGGAGCATTCCTCTATCGATGTCTCCATCGCGGAAGAATCTGACGCCGCGGCTATTACGATCCGGGATTATGGACCGGGCGTTCCTGAGGACGCGCTGTCACGAATCTTCGATCCATTCTTCCGGGTTGATGAGGCGCGCGACGCGATGAGCGGTGGATCGGGCCTGGGCTTGTCCATCGCGAAACAAGCCGTGCAAGTACATCAGGGCACGATCACTGCAGAGAACGCATCGCCAGGTTTGCGCGTAAGAATCACGATTCCACTTTACGCAGCGCCCGCCCCCAAATGATGTGACGCGGTCTTCTCAGTTTCGGCTGCATTACAAGCTCCTGGAATTGCTACGATTCAAAGCTGGCACGCCTCTTAAGGATTCTTAAGCTTCAAAATCAACGCACCGTATTGTAATCGTCTCAATGCCTCATGCGGCAAAAGGAATACGCGAGGCAATTGAGGAGATTCAGATGAAACGTTCACTTGGTTTTGCATTGATGCTCGTTCTCTTTGCGGTACCGGCGTTTGCCGGCAGCAGAACTCCAACCGTAGATATCCCGATGAATGTGCAAGTGGGATCGGCGCAGGTCCCTGCCGGTCAGTACGAGCTGACTTGGACAGGTTCCGGATCAAATGTTCAGGCGTCGCTCGTGCAGGATAAGAAGACCGTTGTCACATTTTCGGCAAGGATGGTTGAAGGCAAGAGGAACGCCGGAGTCGAGACGGACAGGCAGGGTGAGACCTCGATCCTGGACGTCATTAACACCAGCAAGTTCAGCCTGATCTTGGACGGCGCACCACAGTCCGGACAATAAGACGGCGGTTGCCGGCGGCGAAGGCGGAGAGGCTGCGCAGTCATCTTGTGTGGGCAGCAGAACCTTTATCGGGCCGGTGTGCTGAGCTCGACCAGCATGCCGGACTCGATATTGCTTTTGGAGAGGAGATACAGCTCGGCCATTTGCACACGGAGGATCTCGACCTGATCAGTGATTCCCCGGGCATTTACCTGATCGACAAGTATCAAAACAGCCACACCGTTCTCAGTGTAATGTACAGCCGGCTCACCTACCAAGCGATCCAGTTGCAGGGCATAAGTGAGTGTTCCTGCGTGAATCGCCAGCTTTCGGCTTTGGCGAACCCTAACAACTTGTGCCGGCATTTGGGTTCGGGAAAGTGTCGTGATTGTCTTCATCGCTTCGATCCAGGCAGGCAAAATCTTTTTCAATCAGGATTGCAAGAGTTCCAAGATCCCCCAGGCTGATATCTTCAGCAATCCCGACCTCATCAGTGGTGCCCCAGGCGTTCGCTTGATCGGCAGGTATCAAAACCGCCACTCTGTTCTCCGCGTAGTGAACGGTCGGCCTACCTACCAAACGATCCTGCTGCAGAGCATAGGTGAATTTTGCGCATGGCTCTGGCGCAAATCGAACTGTCTCCTCAAGGCAGTCGCCGTCCAGGAGTCTCGTGACCTCTGAGCGCGATATCCTCAGTCGCAAGGAGTTCCCCTTGATTCGCAGTTTCATTCTGCGCCCCCCGCTGCCGTCGACGTATATCCGTCGATGCGTTCGCTGCCGTGATAAATATTGAAATGTCCGTCTCGCAGGAACCCGATGAGCGTAATATCGAACTCCTTCGCTACGTCTACCGCAAGGCTCGATGGAGCTCCTACGGCTGCAACCACCGGAATCCCGCCCATCAGTGCTTTCTGCAGAAGCTCAAAGCTGGCGCGTCCCGACAGCAAGAGCACGCGCTCTCGCAACGGCGTGCGGTCCGCAAGGAATTCAGAGCCAATCAGTTTATCCACCGCGTTGTGACGGCCCACGTCTTCGCGAAGCGCCAATAGATTCCCGGATGAATCGAAGAGCCCCGCACCGTGCAATCCGCCAGTACGATCGAAGACTCCCTGCGAAGAACGGAGACGGCCCGGGAGAGTGTGGAGCATCTGCGCGTCCACTCTGAAGTTGTTCGCCGTGCGCGGCGGGGATACCGTGCGCAATGCAAGGAGCGACGCTTTGCCGCAGATACCGCAACTGGATGTTGTATAGAAATTGCGTTGAAGGCTGGCCATGCTCACCGTTACATGCGTGGCCAGATCCGCTCGGACAATATTGTGTTTGGAATTGGGTCCGCTGGCATCCAGGATGAGCGGGAATTGCGCAGACTCACTGACGGGATGCTTTGCGTAGGCAATCTGCTCGATATCGCATGCGCTCTGAACGACTCCCTCAGTCATCAGAAAGCCCGCAGCAAGCTCGAAGTCATTGCCTGGAGTCCGCATCGTGATGGAGATAGATTGGGTCTGCCGTGAATTCGACGGTCCATAAGTCAGTTGGACCTCGAGCGGTTCTTCAATCGCGAGCTGGTCCAGCACCCGTCGCGATGCCTGCCCGATAACTTTCTCCACAGACGTTTGCGACATAGGCCCATTGTTTGTGTCCGGATGGGCGATAGGGAGGGCGGCTTTCATGTTCTCATCTCCATAACATCGGCTCTTACTTAGCACGTTGAGTACCGCCCGGTGTTCGAGTCTCTACCAGGTGAGCAAATTCCTGATTTCGTTTGAAATGCGATGCGAGGTCATGGTACGTTCCCCTCCAGCCTATCTTCCGTGCCTTGGTTCTCCCTGCTGCCGGAGTTGCCAAGTCGCAGAGCCTCACCCGCGTTGTAGTACGAATGAGCTGTATTAAGCAGGTCATTTGCACGATTCATGCCGTTCCGTATCGTCTTTAGAATCAAAAGCCATCGGGCGCAAACCGCTCTGTATGCTTCCGTCGCCGTCGAATGTCCGACACGGAATGACAAGTGATGAGACGGCAGCTTTTGCGCAATCCTTTCCTGAAACATAGCATCAAAGCGCCTCTCGTTCGACATGCGAAAAGAGTGCGATTTGACTCTCGTGATTTCTAAGGCCAGTGGCGTCACGACGACGAGCTCGGAATCTTTACAAAGCAGAGATGATTCGGGGTTGAAGAGTGGCGACGGTCGCGTTCATCAATCGCGAATACTTTAGAAGTACTCGGAATAGTCACTCGTGAGTTCTAGCATGAGCTCTGTCGGATGGCGGACGCCGAGTCAAATATTCGACGCTCAAAGCAGACTCTGCAGGAACCCACCCGCCCCTTCGATTGAAGTATATCGCTGAAACTGCATAGCTAACCCATATCAGGATAATTGGCAAGCGACATGCAACTAGCTGATGACAGGAAGAGACAGAGAAACATGCAAGAGCAACAGTCGCACATCGTGGATCAGCAGAACCCCGCCGTAACTATTCGCGAACAGACGTAAGGAGGGCGCAGTATGGCAGAGCAAGACAAGGTGACGAGCAGTGACGGCGTCAGCCGGCGATTGTTTTTGGGGAAGGCCTCGGCCGCTCTGGCAGCGGCAGCGAGCCTCCCGATTTTGGCCGCGGCGCAACAGACGAAAGACATGAGCGGGAATACGCATACCGGCATCAACGAGCAGGAGTTGGGGCCTGAGAACCCGGGTCTGGAGGCGCAGGAGCCCGATTCGGTGTACCCGCCGGTGAGCGATGCGGGCGGCCAGCCCCCGTTCAAGTACCCCTTTGCCATGTCGCACAGGCGCATCGAATCGGGCGGCTGGACGCGTCAGGTGACGGTGCGCGACTTCCCGCTGTCGAAGAGGATGGCTGGGGTGGAGATGCGTTTGACCTCCGGCGGCGTCCGCGAACTGCACTGGCACCTAAGCTCCGAGTGGGCCTTTATGACATACGGGAGCGCACGTATCACGGCCGTGGACCAGAAGGGTCGAGCGTTTATTGAAGACGTGAATGAGGGCGATCTCTGGCTGTTCCCGGGCGGCGTACCGCACTCGATTCAGGGATTGGGCGAGAATGGCTGCCAGTTTCTGCTCGTATTCAACGACGGCAACTTCAACGAGTTCGAAACATTCCTCGTGACCGACTGGCTGCATCACACGCCGAAAGAGGTGCTGGCGAAGAATTTTAACGTTTCGGAGTCGACCTTTGACAATGTACCGCCGCGGGAAAAGTTCATCTTCGCGACCGATCTGCCTCGTCCGCTGGACGAGGAGAAGAAGCAGGTGTACGCGGGCACTGGTCCAGTTCCGGAGTCGTTTGCCTTCTTCACCGGGAAGATGGCGCCCACCAAGGTGACGGCGGGCGGCAGCGTGAAGATCGTCGATCGCAACAACTTCCCAGCCACAGACATTGCCGCGGCCATCGTAACGGTGAAACCCGGCGGGTTGCGAGAACTGCACTGGCACCCGAATGCGGATGAGTGGCAGTACTACGTCAAGGGCACGGCCCGTATGACCGTCTTCATTGCCGGCGCTGAGGCTCGCACCATGGACTTCCACCCCGGCGACGTTGGCTACATCGAGCAGTCGCAGCCGCACTATGTCGAGAACATCGCGGACACCGATTTGGTGTTTCTTGAAGTGTTTCCGACAGCCGAGTACCAGGATATTTCGCTGGGTGAGTGGCTTGCTCACACGCCGTCGCGCCTGGTGAACGAACACCTTGGTACGGGGGAGGACTTCCTGTCGAAGATCAGCAAGACGGAAGTTGTCATCACTCCGGAAAAGTAAAGCGGAATCAACTTAGATCCAGATGAAACCCCCAGCCGCGAGCAAACCGCGGCTCCGGAGCGCTCAGGAGAGGTGTGCTTTGCGCAAATTTGCCGATGTTACAAATACTTTTCGGTTTTGGTCAGCTTTCGCGCGGGTCTGGACCCTGGTTGCGATTTCCTGGTTTGCCTCTTCCGGGTGGTCGCAGCAGGCGCTCTATCCGCTCAAGGAAGGTATCGTGCAGCCCTTTCACAATCCTGACATTCCGAGCTGGATGACGCTGAACGTAGAACTCCGTGGGCGCACGGAAGAGCAGACGGCGCTGGGGTACGTCGCGGGCAAGGATCGTCTGTATGAGCTTACCCGCGTTTGGGGCGGTATGACGGTGGTTCCGACGAATTGGCTGACATTCTATGCCCAGTTCATGGATCTGCACGCGCTCGGGCTTCCGCTGCGGGATACGGCGGCGAACATGCGCGACAGTTTTGACCTGAGGCAGGGTTACCTTGATTTCCATTACAAGCCGGTGCAGTTCATTGTGGGCCGGGAGGAACTGCGGATTGGCGACGAGCGCGTGGTTGGTATCAGCGACTGGACGAACACCAGCCGCACATGGGACGGATTCTACATGCGCGTTGGAAATGTCAACCAGCTGAATGTCTTCAGCACCTCTGTGGTCATGGTTCATCCCACCAGCCCGGACACGCATGGCGCGGGACTGACCTTCCATGGCGCGCACGCGGTGCTGGCGACGTACGTACCGCATACCACGATTGAGCCGTTCGTTCTAATTCGCGCGTTGCCCCGCGTAACCGGCCAGCAGGCCGTGGCTGGCAGCGAGACCGAGGTGACTTTCGGCTCGTACTACGAGACGAAGCTGCCATTCGGGTTTGATTCATCAGGCACCGGAGATCTGCAGCGCGGCAGCTACAGCAACGATTCAATCCATGCAGGCGCGGCGATCGTGCGCGGCGGCTACGGGACGAAGCACCTGCCATGGCAGCCCCACTTCGAGGCCGAGTATGACTATGCGACCGGTAATCCGCATACAGATCCCGATCGCATCGGCACCTACGATCAGCAGTATCCGAGCAACCACAATGCGTTCGGCCTGGTCGACTTGTTCGGCTTTCAGAACATCAAGCAGCGTCGCCTGAACCTGCAGTTGACGCCGCACAGCGACCTCCTGGTGCTCCTCCAAGGCGGATCGCTCCACGTGGCGACGAACCACGATGGCATCTACTCTGGCGCTGGCACGAGCTTATTCGTAGCACCCACTGGCGGCTTCAAGAGCGACGATATCGGCAGCGAGTTCGACGCCTCGGCGAAGTACATTTACCACAAATCATTCGTCACCAACATTGGAGTTGGCCATTTCTTCCCGGGCGAGGTGATGACGAGCGAGGCGCATGGCGCTCCACTGACGTATGCCTATCTGGGGTTCACCTATCGGTTCAAGGTTGAACACTAGGGGCCGCAGTGCTCGTGGAATTAAATTAAAGGACGCAGATGCCGGCAAGCGATCTAACTTTCATGAAGTAGTGTAAGCGGTCACTGCCAAGGCCTGTCGGATGCCGGACGCCTAGTCGAAAGCTCGACGCGTGAAGTGAACTCCATGAGTCCCACTTGCTCCCCCGGCTGAACTATATTGCTGAATCCAAACAGCTAGTGTGCGCCCGGACGATTGGCAGGCGACGTGCATTTGGGTACTAACAGAGGAGGAATAGACGACATGCAGGAGCCACAGACGTACATCGGAGAAGCACAGACCGCCGCCGTCCAAATCTGCCGGCAGAGTTCAGGTGAATTTGAGGACGTTGTCTCGCAGTGTCTCCCCTCCCTCTATAGAAGGGCCTATCGTTACGTGGGTGACCCGCATGACGCGGAAGATGCGGTGCAGGATGCCTTGCTGTCCGCTTACAAGCACCTTGATCAGTTCAAGGGGACGGCGACGATGGCGACCTGGCTCATCTCCATCGTCACCAACAGCGCTCTGTCGCAGTTACGCAGAAGGCAGCGCAAACCTCAGGTCTCTTTAGATGAACGATTGGATGAAGAGCAGAACTATTGCTTGTCAGACAGATTGGCAGACGCTAGCCCAAGTCCTGAAACCGAGTGCATGTGGTCGGAATTGCATGAGCACTTTCTCGAGTTCGTAGCTGAGCTATCACCCACGTTACGCGCGACGATTCAGCTGCGCGGCCTGGAGGGTATGACCACGAGCGAAGTGGCGACCATTTTGGGAGTCTCTCAAGGAACAGTCAAGGCCAATGTCTCAAGGGCGCGTACCAAGTTGAAGCAGTTAATGCGCGAAATCTAAAAAGGGAAGGTTTACGCAGATGACTTATGTAGCGGATGCAAAGCGGTACGACGGTGCTCAATTCAGGCGGGTCGGACAGTCGGGGATCGTTCTGCCCCCAATTTCGCTTGGATTATGGCAAAACTTCGGAGGCGTCAACGTCTTCGAAACGGGCCGGGCGGTGATTCGGCGCGCTTTCGATCGTGGCGTAACACACTTCGATCTGGCGAATAACTACGGGCCGCCCTACGGCTCCGCCGAGGAGAACTTCGGAGAGATTCTGCGGAAAGATTTTCGCAGCCACCGAAACGAGCTTTTGATTTCGACAAAAGCGGGGTGGGATATGTGGCCCGGGCCCTATGGCTTGGGCGGCTCGCGCAAATACATGCTTGCGTCCTTGAACGAAAGCCTGGCGCGCATGGGACTCGAGTACGTCGACATTTTTTACTCCCACCGGCCGACCATCGATGTTCCGCTGGAAGAAACGATGGGTGCGCTGGTACAGGCGGTGCGACAGGGCAAGGCTATGTACGTCGGCATTTCTTCGTATAGTCCCGAGCGGACGCGCGATGCGGCGGCGATCCTGAAGAAAGAAGGCGTCCCGCTGCTGATCCATCAGCCATCCTATTCGATGCTGAATCGATGGGTGGAGAAAGAACTCCTCGGCACGCTGGAGGAACTCGGTGTCGGCTGCATTGCATTCTCTGCGCTGGGCCAGGGACTGCTGACGAATAAGTATCTAAACGGGGTGCCCGAGAGTTCGCGCGCGAATGATGGCGTCTGGTTTCAGAAGGAGTTCCTGAGCGACGACAATCTTAAGCGTGTACGGGCTCTCAACGAGATTGCCCAAGGCCGTGGACAATCGTTGGCCCAGATGGCGATCGCATGGGTCTTGCGCGACAAAAGAGTAACATCCGCACTGATCGGAGCGCGTAACGTGGAGCAGCTGGATAACTCGCTCGACGCGCTGAAACAGCTCCAGTTCACGGATGAAGAGCTCGCGGAGATTGATCGCTACGCGCAAGATGGCTCGATTGACCTTTGGAAAGGCGCCCGGGAAGGAGTCGCGTAGCGAGTGTCATCAAAATATGTAAGGAGCGCGTAGCCGCCGCGCCCGGCAATATCCCCTGGAACATTGAGCGCGATTAAGAGCTTGATATTTCCAAACTTGAGGAGCTTAAGTATGCGATCTTTGTCCACCGTTGTTTTCGCCGTCGCAGCCGTGCTTATTCCTGCGACGCTGCCGGCGCAGCAGACCATCACCGGCCAGTCCGCACTCGCCGATTGGAATCAGCAGCAGCCCGGGGTACGCCGCAAGATTACTCTCGCCGACTTGCCCCAGCCCAATCCCGATGAGGCAGTGAACAACACGCCTCATGTGATTTCGCGTCCCGCCGACGCATGGCCCATTGCCCCAGCGGGATTCAAAGTCACGCTGTATGCGGGTGGCGACTCCATACCCATGCAGCGAGCGGACAACAAGCAGGTCATGGTTCTCAGCGGCGGGACTTTCACCATGCCGCGCCTCATTCGCACCGCCCCCAATGGCGATCTCTTTCTTGCCGATTCCGGCGCTGGAACAATCTTCATCCTTCGCGGCGTAGGCCCCGACGGCAAGGCTGCCCAGATAGAAAAGTTCGCCACGGGCCTGGACCATCCCTTCGGCATCGCTTTTTATCCAGCTAACAGCCCAAAGTATGTCTACGTCGGTAACGCCACGACGATCCAACGATTTCCTTACCACTCCGGTGACCTGCACGCCACGGGGCCGGCTGAAACGATCGTCCCCGATATCCCCGGCTATGCCCAGCTCACCGGCGGGGGTCACTGGACCCGCGACGTGGTCTTCACCAAAGACGGACAGCACATGCTCGTCTCCGTGGGTTCCGGCTCTAACGCGGACGACCCCGACACCCACCCGAGGGAGTTTCACCGCGCCGACGTCCTGGAATATACGCCCGACGGTAAGTTCATCGAAGTTTACGCTCACGGTATCCGCAACTGTGTCGGCGAAGCCATCAATCCAATTACCGGTCAGCTCTGGTGCTCCACCAACGAGCGCGACAACCTGGGCAATCATCTTGTACCGGACTATGTGACCTCCATAAAGGAAGGCGGCTTCTACGGTTGGCCCTGGTATTACATGGGCGGACATCAGGATCCGCGCCTGCCGCAGCCGTGTGCCGACGGTACCGGTCCTGACGCCCAGGCTCCGGCACTGACCCCCGACAAGGCGAAAGACTGTAAGCGCGTCGATCTTTCCGACCAAGTCATCACCCCCGATGTCCTGGTTCAACCCCACATGGCTTCACTTGAGATGACCTTCTACCCGTCTGCTGGCGAATTCCCCAAGCAATTTGACGGCGATGCCTTCGCCTCCGAGCATGGCTCCTGGAACCGCAAGAACCGCGCCGGCTACGAAGTTATCCGCATCCCCATGCACAGAGGCCATGCTGATGGCAGCTACGAAGACTTTCTCACCGGCTTCGTCACCCAAGACGGACAAGTCTGGGGCCGTCCTGTAGGTGTCGCCATCGCCAAAGACGGCAGCATGTTCGTCACGGACGACGGCTCCCGCTCCGTTTGGCACGTTTCATACATTGGCAAAGAAACCCTTTTTTGAGATCGGGGATGAAACGATTGGCAGTGTGTCATTAACGCCACTTCCGGCGTCGCCCCGGCGAGTCTGGGGAAGGCGCGCCGGGGGTTGCCGTCATCAGTTGACTCCGAGTTCATGCGCCGAGCGGGGTCCGGAACAGGCGTGACAACGCTTTGTCTCGTTTTGCATGAATTCCCTCAACTCAACTCTTGCGCGCAGAAGCCTTGACTTGACCGCCGCATTCGAAATGCCAAGTGATTGCGCAATCTCTTTGGTCGATAACTCGCTTGCCTGATGGAGTTCAACTAACCTTCGCGATTCGGGCCGGAGTCGTAGCATTGCGCCTCTGAGCAGACTTACTCTTTGCTGCCGCGCGTAGTGCTGCTCCGGATTGTCTCGATGATCTCTGAGCTCCCACATTTCAGATTGAGCGTCATCGCCGGTGGTGCTATCGGTCGTGGACCTCAAGGCTCTCTTCTCTTTCCGCAACAACATGAGGGCAGTGTTTATTGCGATCCTCGTAAGCCACGTCGAAAAACTCGCTCTGCATTCGAAGGTGTGAAGGTGAATGAAAGCCCTCAACAAGGAGTCCTGCAGCACATCTTCTGCATCTTGCCAGTTGTTCGTTATGCGATAGATTCTATGCAACACGCGCCTGGAATGGCGCCGGCTGAGTTCATCGAAGGCGGAAGCATCTCCGGACCGCGCCACGGCAACCAACATCGCATCTTCCACGGAATCCGGTTCCCTCCATTGGGTGACAGCATTGAGTTCTGATGCAGATGAATTCACTGTGATAACTCCTTTCCTGTAGCGCTTCCCCCATGATTCTTCGCGATGCTGGGAATGAAACATAGTCGACGTTGTGCGCCATCGAACACTAGCCAGCGATGAGATAGGTCGTAGTTGGCCTACATCTCTGCCCAATTACCAGTTAGCTGTAAGGCCTCTGGTAGAGAATGTGGACGTTTGAGAACCGTTGGAACATTCAGACGATTGGATTGGTGTGTAATCACCACCGGCGGCCTGCTGTGATGCGGCAGAAGGTTAGCGGCAGTTGGAAAGGCCTCTCGCTGTGCGATTGGATTGGCCCAGCCGAAGCGGATTAACACATCATTCGTCGTGTCCTCGATGCGGGTTCCAGGCTTATGGAATCTGCGCGCCGACTTCGCAAGAGCTTTGGCAAGGAGAAAGCGATTTGGGACGTAGTTCATAGCACGAAAAATGAGATTCGAGCGCATAGAGCCCTCCGAGAGAACCAAAGATCTGCCTTCGCCCTCGATAGCTATTCAGCATTTTTCATGCCAAAGAAGAATGGAACGGACCCTCTGGAAGTCCGTCTGCATTGACGAGCGTCATTCGTGCAGGTATCTTAGGCCGTCTTCAAATTTCGCTCGGAATGCCAGTGGAACTATCGATGCTAAGCGCAATTTCACGTTACTTGGAGCATCTCCGAGGCCTTGATCATTTATTCGCTTTCCAACCAGGTTGCGTGGCGACCCCTTCGACTGTCGGGGCTAAGACATGCCACTACTTGTATGACGCAGCTAATGTCGGCAGGCCGACAGGTAGATGAATGGAAGTCCTTGGAGATTCGCGAGAATGTAAGGTTCGCGTGGGCGTAATTCGCAGTGCAGCGCAAGTTCGAGACTTCGGCCCGGTGACAATCGCTTCTACTCGATCGGCGGAAGGATGAGGAATTAGTCTTCAAACGTGTTGCAGTAGACAAGTCGTGAAAGACGGCCGGCATTCCATTCAGTGAAATCGGCTCGCAAGTTTAGCCAGTGAGGATTAGAGTTGCGGCTGGACTTCCCCGCCGTAGCAACGTGGTTTAGTCGCGGGAGTGCTCTTCTCGATGGACGCTATGCGGCTTTTTGTTGTTGGCGATCCAAGTCCTGGATAGGTCCGCATGACGCCCGTGGCCGTTGGTTGTTCTCTTCGATAATACCCACGCGTCTCTGCAATGGATGCAACGAGTCAGCTCCTGTCTTCGATCAGGCGACCGCCTCACTCGCGACGGGCCGGCAAATCCCGAACCGCTCCATCTTGTAGATCAGCGTCGTGCGCGGCAAGCCAAGCTTTGCAGCCGCACCTTCCGAGCCGCCTACCACCCAACCACGCTCTTCAAGCGCACTAAGGATCGTAGTGCGTTCGACATCCTTCAGAGTAGTTGGGAATGGGCCGAGATTGACAGCTTGAGACTCAGGCATTGGCAAGGGATTGGAAAGCACTCCATCCTTTGAAAGAATCAAGGCGCGCTCGATCCGGTTTTGCAATTCGCGTATATTGCCCGGCCAATCGTAAGAGCAAAGCGCAGACATCGTTTCCTGAGAAATGTGGTCGATTTGCTTTCCCATCCGGCGGCCAAAAATCTCAACAAAATGAGCTACCAGCGCTGGAACATCTACGCGGCGCGCACGCAACGGTGGCATCAGTATCGGAAACACATCCAGACGGTAGTAGAGGTCGCTGCGAAATTCGCCTTGCTTCACCATTTCCGCCAGGTTTCGGTTAGTTGCCGCCACCAGCCGAATGTCCACTCGATGAGTGCGATTGCTGCCCAGGCGCTCGAATTCTTGTTCCTGCAGTACACGCAAAAACTTCGGCTGCAGCGCCGCCGGAATGTCTCCTACCTCATCGAGGAAGAGCGTACCCTTGTCGGCCAGTTCAAAACGGCCGATCTTTTGTGCGATTGCCCCGGTGAACGCACCTCTCTCGTGGCCAAAAAGCTCACTTTCCAGCAGATCCAACGGAATGGCAGCGCAATTCAGCTTTACGAATGGGCGCCTGCGTCGTGAGCTGGCGTTGTGAATTGCGTGTGCAATGAGTTCCTTGCCGGTGCCTGTCTCGCCCTCGATCAGTACCGTCGAATCTGTAGGCGCGACGTATTGGACTTGTTCGAGCACCTTTTCCAACGCATGACTGGTGCCTATGATCTGCTCGAATCCACGTGGGGAAGAGATTCGATCACAACTATCAAGCATTCGGGAAGATTCCATCGCAACCTCCTACTTTTCTTGTTTCTCAACGACTTGCCGTTCTCCTTCGATCCACTCGCGAATATATGCTGGGCAATTCTTGAGCTGGATGCCGCCTTCCTCGCAAAGCCTAAAAAAACTGATAACGGCCTGATCCGCAAGCCTTAGCTCTTTCAAGTCGAGAACGATGATGTCCTCTTTGGATTCTGCGCTGAGCAGCGATTCCAATTCGCTCAGATTTTCGGCGTCAATTCGACCGCTCAGCCTGAAGACCACTTCTCCGTTCGCGGCCCTGGTGATCCTCAGCATCCAACTGCTCCCTGAGAGTCTTTCGTATGCGAGCCCCATCACACATCGAGTGATGGCAATCACAGTGCCAATCGTAAGTTATTGAAATAGCTAATATTGCGATGAGGTATAATTTCGATAGTCCGTAAATTTCCGATTTTCCGAAATTTACGAACTCTCGCGATCGTGCTTCCCGGACTCGTGTCGGAGGTTCTTAGAGGTGTTCAGGTCAGGAAATGGGCGGTCTTGAAGCGATTCTTATCGATCCTGAGCGACCTGATCTTTGAGTCCAGGGTAGAACCTGGAATACCCAGCTTGACTGCAGCGCCCGAGGGCCCTGACACCCTGCCTCCGCTTTCGCGCAAGGCCGTCTCAATCATCTCTTTCTCCTGGGCAGCAAGCATTTGAGATAGCTCCGGCTGGCCCTTTGGCTCGCTCGCATTAGGCTGCCGCGAAAGCCAACTCTCATCCACGGAGAAGTTCTCCGTGTCGCAGACGATGACCGATCGCTCGATAATGTTCTGTAACTCGCGAATATTTCCCGGCCAGGGGTACGACTGGAGAAATTCCAGGCTTTGCTTATTCACGGTACGAAAGCTCTTTCCGGCTTTTCTTGCAAAACGGTCGATGAAGTACGCAACAAGCACCGGAATGTCTTCCCGTCGTTCCCGCAGAGGAGGCACCGCGATCGGAAAAACGTTGAGCCGGTAAAAGAGGTCGCTTCGGAATGTGTTTGCGGTGATGGCCGCCTGCAAGTCACGATTGGTGGCAGCAATCACCCGAACATTGGTTCGGATGGATCCTGTTCCACCAACACGCTCAAACTCGCGCTCCTGTAGAACACGCAACAGAGCGATCTGAGTCTCAGCCGGAAGCTCCCCGATTTCATCGAGGAAGATTGTGCCTCCTTCGGCCAACTCAAAGCGCCCCAAACGCCGCTGCATTGCCCCTGTAAATGCGCCCTTTTCATGGCCGAACAGTTCGGACGCGATCAGGTCGCGAGGAATAGCGGCGCAGTTCACACTGACAAAGGGTCGTGAGGAGCGTTGTGAGCGCTTGTGGACCGCACGCGCGATCAGTTCTTTGCCTGTCCCGGTTTCGCCGGTAATCAGAACAGTGGAGTCTGTGGGGGCAACCCTGGATACACGAGAGAGCACGGCACGGAGGGTGGGAGAAGTACCTACGATCTCCTCAAACATAGACACCCGGTCGACTTCTTCCTTCAGAGCTATATTCTCCTTGAAGAGCTGATCCCTTAAGCCTTTGATTTCCTCAAAGGCCTTTCGCAAGGCCTCTTCGGCTTGCTTGCGTTCGGTGACGTCCATCAAGGTACACACGAATTGCTCCACATCCCCGGATGCGTTCAAGACAGGATGGCCGACGGTGTGGGTGTATTTAACAGTGCCATCCGGAAGAATGATTCGGTGATCCACTTCGTAATCCGATTTTTCGCTGGCTGCTCGCTCTTTTGCCTCTTGCACTTTGGCTTGATCTTCGGGCGGCATGCGTTGCAGACGGTCCTTCCAAGCTGACAGGCCATTTTTTGGGTCAAAGCCATATATGCGATACCACTCCTCGGAAAGATATAAGGCATCCCATCCTGGCACGCTCCAGGCCCCACTCCCCGTGTGCGTGAGCTTCTGCGCCTCTGCCAGATAACTCTCGCTGCGCCGCAGTTGATCCTCAGCCTGCTTTCGCTCACAGCTCTCTGCATCCAGTCCTTCGTTGGTTCGTTGGAGATCTTGAACCGTAAGTTTCAGGTCATCGCGCGCGCGCATGATCGATTCTTTGGCCTTCCTCTGCGCAGCACTCAGCAACCCGATAACAAGGTTTGACACGATATACATCGAAAGTCGAGCTGTCACCGGGGGGGGCGGACCGAACGTCGGTCCCAGCAAGTGAATGTAGAACGCGAGAGAGGAGAGCGCCGTCGCGAGCAAGCACGGTCCAACTCCGCCGTACCATCCAACCAAGGCGACGACGCAGAGAAACAGTGTTCCGAGAAAACCTGCTTGAGGGGCCAGCCAGTGGGAAATGATCGCTGATGCGACACATGAGAGAACAGCAACCCCGTAGCCCCAAAACCGGGACGGTCTGATTAACAGAATGCGATCAAGCCTGGACACTATCGGACTCCGATCCCAATGACGAGGCTCTGCAAGTCACTTAACAAACTCTTCTGACGATTCTGGACACTGGGCCGGCAGTTTGCAACAAGTTTCGTTCCTGCCCCCTGCGTGCGTCGCCGAGCATACAAACTCGAAACTCTTTACGATTGATCTCCTCTTCCACTAGAAAATCAGCTTCAGCGCGAATTGAATCTGACGCGATGTCGTCGCCGTAGTAGTGATTTGCCCCACGCCCGCTAGAGGTGCTTGCTGATACGCTCCCAGAACGGACGTGGCCCCACCGAATACCGTTGCAGAGGCCGGCATACCAAAGTTGCTATGGTTGAGAATGTTGAAGAATTCCGCGCGAAATTCAACCGATCCTTGTTTGCCGAACCGTCGAGCTGCCGTGTCCTTGACAAGCGAAAAATCCCAATCCGCCAAACTTGGCCCACGCAAGATCCCGCGCACAGCATTCCCCAGAGTCCCGCATGTAAGCGCCGCATTATTTGGGCATGGTGCCATCGGCTGCATGTCAAACATGTTGGGATTGAACCACTGGTTCGGATTTCCCGTGATCACTGTGTGCGAATTGTACGGAATAAAATTCGCGGCGGCAGTGTAGGTGCCACCTTCAGCATTCGTCAATACCGTCCCTTGCGCTATGGCTTGAGTGTTGCTGTCAACGCGGTCTGCACCGGTGCTGAGGTTGCCGGAATTAGACCGATTGCTGGCCAGGACCGGCGTGAACGGTAGCCCGGTTTGAAGGGAGACGATGTTGCCCAACCACCAGCCGTCGACGAGCTTCGACAGCACGCCCTTCGAATTATGATTCGGAAAGTGGTAAAGGAGGCTCATGCGAAAATTATGACGAAGGTCAAAGCAGGATGGTCCGTAATCGTAAGCCCTGGCATCTGAACTTACGCCGGTATCCATCCCCGGAGCACCCTCGCAATCGGCGGCGACGAGTTGCCCTATCGGCGTATCCACGGAATGACCATAGGTGTAGGCCCCCTGCGCTTCCAAACCGCTGCTCAAACGTTTGTTGACCACCACCTGCAACGAATTGTAGCGCGAAACACCGACCGTGTTGTTGGTATTGACAGAACCAAAATTCGGATTGATACGGCACGTCGGGATGGCGCCAAGCTGGCAGCCAGGAACAGAATCAGACCAATATTGCACGCCGTTCACAACGGCGGTCGGAATCGTCGGATTGCCTTCGATTTGCTCCCAAAGGTGCACACCGCGCGACCCGACATAAGCAACACTGATTGCCGTGCTCCTGGCCAATTGGTGCTGAACAGTTAGATTGTACTGGATATTGTATGGCTGGCCGGCTTGATAATCGACTGTAACTACAGTGTTCGCGAGATTGCTGCTCAGGACCGAGGCCGCAGTTGGAAGGGTTATTGGGAATGTAATCACGGCGTTCGTCGGATTCGTCAAGGTATAAAGAATTGCTGGGTAAGAACCGTCGGCTTCGTTAATGAAGGCACCGCCCAGATTGCCAACGTCGTAATAGATGCCGCCGCCGCCGCGGACCGCTGTTTTGCCATCTCGGAAGACGTCCAAGGCAAACCCGAACCGGGGGCTGAAATTCCAATATGTTCTGTTCTGCATGACTGGCCCTGGAATCCATGCGGCTAACTCACCACCGGGTAGAACAGTGGAATCGGTTGTCAAATTTCGAATCGCGTATTGCCTTCCATCCGCTTCCCGAGGAGTGGTCATGAACTCATACCGCAGCCCCATGTTCAAGGTAAGACGCGAGGTTACGTGGTAATCGTCCTGCGCGTAGAACCCCAGTGTGTTGTAGAGAAAATAGCGGTTAATGTCTGATCCAGTAAGGGGACCTCCGTACGTCAACGGTATCCCTTGGAGAAAGTTGGCGAAACCGGTGTAGGACGCGCTGCCATCGTAGCCTACTGGCACTGTCAGTGCTTCATTGAACCTGTTCAAGAGTGTCCCGAATCGCAGGCTGTGCTTTCCCCGCTGATAGTAGAGGTCATCAACGAAGGAATAGATGTTCTGCAGGTGAAGGGAATCTGGCGGGCCCACCAGCCTGCCGTTGCCGACTGGCGTTAGGTTCGTAATCATGAAAAAACCAAAGGGGCGTCCAGCTATAAACGGTTCGATCCCCGCGGGCAGCGAGCCCACATCGATCGGGAAAGTGCCGAAGTTAGTCCGGCTAAACGCAAGCCGCGCTGTGTTCGACATACTCTGAGAGAGAACGTGGGTCTCCGAGAGAGTTACAAACTGGTCGAGATCTTTCCCACCGCCTCGGAATTCAGGAAAGGCTGTGCCTGAAGTGATGGGAGTACCTTGATTGCTTGCAGAGTTTACGTTCGCTGAATCGGTCGTATACCGGGCAAAAAAGCTATCCGATAACGAAAAAATCTGGTCCAATCGAATCTGCCCATAGTTCACTCCAACTTTCGTAGATGGGCCAAATAAGTAGCTGTTCGTGCCGCTGTTTGGACTCGGAAATAGCGATAGAAGTGCTGCAATGTCCGCATTGACGATCGTCACAGAGCCGCCCGGCGTGAGACCGAGTGTGGGGCAAGCAGCTTCGGTGATCACCGTTCCGGCCGCTCCGTGGCAGCCTGCCGCAGGCACCAAGTCATTTGCCGTAAACCCCAGGTTCTCCTGTAATCCCTCATATACCGCATAGAAGAATGTTTTGTTCTTTCTGATGGGTCCGCCAAAAGAAGCCCCAAAATTATTCTTCTCCAGGTGCGGAATCTCCGCGCCATCAAAGAAATTCCGCGCATTGAAGGCGCTATTGCGGAGATATTCGAAGACATCCCCGTGGTAGTGGTTAGTGCCGCTCTTGCTGACCATCACCATTTCGCTGCCCATGGACATTCCATACGAGGCGTCATATGCGCTGGTCAGCACCTTGTATTCCTGAATGCCATCCAAACCCAGAGTTGTTCCAGCGAAACTGGTGGTGCCCCAATCAGACTGATTCGAAATCTGCGTTCCGTCTAACAGAAAGTTGTTGGAGATAACAGGTGCCCCATTGGAGCTGTAAACCGTGCCCGTCAATCCTCCAAATCCGTTTGTGCCGGTGCTGTTCAGGCTATTGGTTATGCCCGCTTGTAGCAGGCTGAGGTCAATGTAGTTGCGGCCGTTCAATGGCAGCTCTTCGATCTCTTTACTATTTATCAATCTGCCCATCTCGCCACTCGTCGTCTCTACTAGAGGCGCTCCGCCTTTTACAATCACACTTTGCGTCACGGAGCCAACCTGTAACGAAAAATTCAAACGAATGACATCGGAAACGTGAAGTTCGACTCCCGGCCTTACCGCCCGCTGGAACCCATCTTTCATCGCAGTCACGTTATACGTTCCTGCGGGGAGAGCAGGAAAACTGTAGAGTCCTGTCTCGTTTGTATCCGCCAGATACGAAACGTCGGTTCCGGCATTGAGAGCGCGCACCTTTACTCCAGTCACTGCACGGCCGTCACGATCCATGATCTGGCCATTCAATGCCGCAGTTTCCTCCTGAGCGCAGGCCAGCGGGCAAAACAACGCCGCCACCGGAACCAACGTAGCAAGAAGGATATGTTTTCGATTTGCTTTCACAATCGCACTTCTCACGATTTCGATTTGTGAGAGCCGAGCGCCAATTCTCAACCCGAGCCCGGCTCCGTAAAAAGAAACCTCTAACATGGCCCGCCCGTCAGCCATGCAACGGGGGAATGAGCGCGCAAATTATTGAAAAGGAAATACTTGCGGGGGAAACGTGCAAATCGACGTTCATCGACCCAACCATCAGGCCGTTGCTCGAGATTTGCTCATGCTAACGCCACAGAGACCATTCTGCAAGGCCCCTGGTCCCAAATCGGCGGCCCGCGATGGATCTAACCGGCTCTGAAGCTCCAGATCTGAACGGTGAACCAGGGCTGTTTGGCAATCGGCCGTCCGAGTGCCAATCCTGCCCATTCCGCGGCGGCTGGCTCTACCTTCTCCAGGAACCAACCGGGTCTGCGGGCCGAAGAAGTTGATACCACACACAAGACTCCCACCTTTTCCAATCAGATTCTGCCGAAGGCCTGCGCATCCAGTGCGCCAACGTCACGCTTCCGCGTCGCTTCGCCACTGGCACATGACGGGAATCCACTTTCGCGACTGTCACCTACTGCTGAATGACCACGGGGATCAGATCTTTGCAATGACGGATCCGGTATTTGCGTCTTGGAACCATAATGAAGCTACTCTTAGGAGAGACGCGCGTGCTGTGGGCATTCGCCATCTTTCTTGCTCTAATGGTCAGATATCTGGCTTGGTCTCGAGCCAGTACAGAAGAGAATTACGATCAGTTTGCTGAGCGTGTATCTCTCCTTGTTTGAAAACAAATCTGCGCGATCAGGCGGGAAGTTCCGTGGAACTAGAGAAGCCGTGCTGCGCGCGGCCCAAGTCGCTGTCGTACTTTACCGTCGACTTATAAAGCTCATAGCGACCGTCATTGAACTGGCGACCATGCTCGCGCAGCGCAGCCATCTGCTCTTCGGCGAGCGGTTTGAAGCTACGAAGGACCTTCAGATTCTGGTCGAGCACCTCCATGCTCTCCATACCCGAAACGGTTGCCGAGACGCCGGGGACGCTCATCGCATAGCAGAGCGCTTCGGTGGGCGTGAGCGCTCCCCGAACGATCGACTCGCCAGAGCCGCTCATGCTCTTTATAGAAAAGACCGCCATGCCTTTCTGGATGGCCACCGGGAGCACATCCCTTTCGAACGACCGGAAGCTGGGGTCGAAGGGATTGATTGGCATCTGCACGGTGTCGAAGCGGAAGCCGCGGTCGAGCATATCGAGGTGGATGGAGGGGTTCTTGTGGCCGGTGAATCCGACGAACCGGACCTTGCCTTGCTGCTTGGCCGCGGCGAGCGCTTCGAGAACGCCATCAACCTGGTAGGCGAGTTCTGGATCGTTGTAGTAGATGACATCGTGTACTTGCCAAACGTCGAGGTAATCGGTCTGCAGTCGGGTAAGCGAGTCTTCGAGCATGCGCATGGCGATGTCTTTCTTGCGGCCGTACGTGCAGACGCCGGTCACAAGAATGGCTTGATTGCGTTTGCCCTTGAGCGCCATGCCCAGCCGCTCTTCGCCAGCGCCTTGCTGGTACTCCCAGGCATTATCGAAGAGGTTGATTCCGTGATCGAGTGCCTTGGCGACCATGTCGTTGACCATGCCTAGACTGAGGGCGGCGCCGAGATGAAAACCACCCATGCCCAGGATGGAGACTTGAAGGCCGGTGCTTCCCATCGGACGTTTCGGGACCTGGAAGCTGGGCATGGAAGATCTGCCATACTCGCCCTGGAAGTTGGGGATGATTGGGTTGGGCAGCGCTTCTCCCGGATCGCCACTGCTGGCCGTTGGGCGGTTCGCTTGAGCGTGAGCCGCAGGAGTCTCCAGTGCAGCAGCAGTGGTCGGTATCACGGCAGAGACACCGGTGACGGCGGCGGTTTGCAGGAAAGAGCGGCGAGAGAGCACAGGCTGCGAGGACCGGTCAGACGCCGTACTCATTTCGGAGTAAGTGAAATTCCTTTTCATGGGTATTTTCCCCTTAGAGCTGTTGCCGAATTGAGAATCAGATCAGGAGTGCCTGGTGCGCTCAGGACGGGAATGGCCAGCCAGTGTTCTGGGTTTCGGCAACCATTTCCCTGGTTTCGATCTGCTGCATGTCAATGGGGAAGTCGTGGGCCATGCGCGCCTCGGGGTTGTCGAACTGCAGTGACACCTTATAGGGCTCGAAGCGACCGTCAGCAGCATACGGCCTGGCGCGGTCGCGGAGAGCCTGCATCTCGCTCTCGGAGAGCGGCGTGAAGCCCTGCGCGACTTCCAGGTTCTGCTTGAGGATATCCATGTCAGAGAAGCCGGTAATGGTAGTCGTGACAGGAAGCGACATTGCGTAGCGCAGCATCTCCTGAGCGGTGAAAACACCCGTCCGGACGGGTTCGGCGCGGCCACAGATGGGTTTCATGCCGAGCGCCGCGATGCCACGCTCTTTGAGCACGGGAAGGACCTTTTGCTCGAAGCTGAATTGTTGGAAGGTTCCATCGAACGGGTTTAATGGCATCTGGACGGCATCGAAGGGAAAGCCGGTATTGAGCATGGCGAGGTGAACTTCCGGGTCTTTGTGGCCGGTGAATCCGACGAAGCGAACCTTTCCTTCCTTTTTGGCTTTCGCCATGGCTTCTGCCGCTCCGCCAAGACGAATGAAAAGGTCGGGATCATTCGCGAAACACATGCCGTGAACCTGCCAGAGGTCGAGATGGTCGGTTTGGAGTCGCCGCAAGCTTTGTTCGAGCATTTGGATGGCCAGCGTGCCGTCGCGGCCGTGGGTGCAGACTTTGGTCATCAGGAAAGCTTTGTCGCGCCGCCCCTTGAGGCCTTTACCGAGCCAGTCCTCGGCTTTGCCGCGGCAATACTCCCAGCAACAGTCATAGAAGGTAATGCCGCCGTCCAAAGCCGTATGAACAAGTTCGACCGCGGTCTTTTCATCCTTGGCCACACCGATATGATGTCCGCCTGAACCGAGAGCCGAGATCTGAACATCGGTCTTGCCGAAACGTCTGAGCGGGATTTCACTGTTAGTTTCCATATCACTCTGATGCCAAATTGCGTCGACTCGTTGCGGATGAGCTGCGCGGAAAACTTGGCCGCAGCCGCGCAGCCGCCAGGGCAGCCACAAACGGAACATTGATGTTGTTAGATCTCCTGTCAGAATCTCTTCTGTTTATTCGCGATCCTTTGAGGAAGAAGTGCAGGGTGGCGGGAATCTCGGAGCATATCTGGGTCTGCTCATCAGCCCCAGCGGGATGTCGAGCGCGAACACCTTCCGTCTCGATTCTTGGTGGTTC
>Ga0181537_10001257_pt1 | contig 23574 bp, 19 predicted proteins | sample PEATcosm2014_Bin_39_FD_119765 | JGI IMG/M metagenome (GOLD analysis project Ga0181537, IMG submission 119765) | Peatland microbial communities from MTU Mesocosm Facility, Houghton, MI, USA - PEATcosm2014_Bin23_10_metaG | ecosystem: Environmental > Terrestrial > Soil > Wetlands > Peat | place... | reverse complement strand
TCGCCAGGTCCAGCAAATGCAATTCCTGCATCTGCCGGAAGCCGCCCGCCAGCGATTCATCCAGCCGGTCGAAAATCTTCTGCGTGTTCGCCACCATGCCCTCCACCTGCTCGAACGGACGCAGCGCCGGCCGGCTCTCCGGATCCACCGCCAGGTCCCACGGCCGCAACGCTGTCAGGCCGAGTTGCCGCCGCCGTTCCGCCTGCAACTCCCGCAGCACCGGCATGACTTCCTGCTCGATCGCCTCGTGAAACCGCAGGCAGTCCGCCGGCCCGTAATCGAACCTCCGCCGGCTGCGGAAGGCGTAATCGATGTAATTGGCAAAACCCGCGTTTTTGGCCATCTGCACGCGCAGCTTGATGAGTTCGTCGAAAATATTTTCAATCGCCTCGACCTCCTGCAACCGCCGTTTCGCCACCAGTTCCCACGTTTCCCGCCTCACCGCCCGGTCCGGCTCCTCCTGGTAACGCGCCATCTCCACCAGAGTCCGCTCCTTGCCGCGAAACTCGACCGTCAGCGAACCGATCAATTTCTGATACTGCTGGCCGAGCTTGGCCTCCTCCGTTTCCAGCGGCACATTCTCCGGCCGGAACAGCTCCACCTGCAGCGCCGTCGTCCGGTCGTATACCTCGTAACGCGCCCGCGGCAGCTTCTCGCGCATCGGATGGTCCACGAACAATTACGCCAGCCTGAATTCGCGCGGCTTAGTCTGCGGCTGGATGTGCTCCACGAAATGCAGATACGCCTTCTCAATCTCCGCGTTGTCCGTGTGGCAGGTCATCGCGATGTACCGCTCCGAACCGTCCTGCTCCAGCGCCGCCGTCAACTCCCCCCAGTCCAGCAGCCACTGCTCCAGTTCCGCCGGCGTCCGGGATTCCGCGGCGCGCGCCTCCAGCCGGTCATACAACGGCTCAATCTGCTTCCAGTCGCCCCAGTCCACCTTTGCCGGCACAAAGCTCCGCGCTTTCGCCACCGGCAGATTCTCAAACGGCAATGCCTTCATGCGCGCAGAATAAACCAATCGCGCCGAAAGAAAACCAGTTTTTGGCCGTGCGACAATTGCCGGAATGTAACCTCCTTGTCGCCTCGCTGTCACCTGGGCCTGCCTATGTTCAATCGTGAACACCGCGTTAGAATCGTTCCGGCGGCCCTTCCATCGACCCGGCCCATCCTCCGCCAGTCCCGCTCCCAAAACCACGGAAATCCGCCGCGCCCGTTCGCTCTGCTTCCAAGTGTTCCGCCTCGAAATGCTGCACGGACTGGAGCAGTTCCATTGCTCGCGGCCCCGGAAGATTCCTGGCTTGCCCGGGAAAGGCTCATGATCTAAATTACCTTCGCTAAGAGCAGCCCTAACCCCAAAAAAATGAGAATAACGACATCTCTGGCCAAATTCCTTTGCGGCGCGGCAGTTTTCGGGCTCGCCGCTTCGGCGTATTGCCTCACCATCGTCCCCACGTTCGACAGCTCCATCACCGGCGACCCCAACGCCGCCGCTATGGAAGCCGCCATCAACGCCGCCATCACCGTCTTCGAAACCAATTACACCGGCACTGACGTCGTACAAATCGATTTTATCAGTGACTCGACGGTGGGCCTCGGCGAAAGCACAACTTGGACTTCCGATTTTTCCTATTCCTCCTACTTGACCGCCCTGAAAAGCACCGCCGCGGATGCCAATGACACCAATGCCCTCAGCAAGCTGCCGAACGGCACGCACGATCCGGTCATCAACGGCACCCAAATCCATCTGACTCTGGCGCTGGCCAGGCACCTGGGACTGGCCTCGGGTTACGGCCCCGATGGTTTTGATTCCACCATTCGCTTGAATACGACCATCATGAACTTCACCCGCACGAGCATTAACCCGGATGATTACGACATGGAAGAAACCTGCGAACATGAGATTGACGAAGTGCTCGGGACGGCCAGCCACCTGCCCACCACGAGCGACATCGCCGCGGTTGATTTGTTCCGTTATACAACCAACCTCACCCGCACCTTCATCACCAGCGGGGACAACGCGTATCTTTCCGTGGACGGCACGAACCTCTGGGCGCGCTACAACATGGTTTCCGGCGGCGACTATGGCGATTTCTGGAGCTACACCGATTACTGGGCGCCGCCGGGCAAAACTGCAGGCCCGCAAGTCCAGGACGCCTTCGGCACGTCCGGCCAGTATGAAGACATCGGTGTCAACGAAATGGCCATCCTCGATGTCGTCGGCTGGACGCTTGCGGCGAAACCCGTCATCACCATCGCCCGCAGCACCGCCGGCCACCTCAAGCTTTCCTGGCCCACCAACCTTCTCTCCCAGTTCTCGCTGCAGGAAAGCACCAACCTGAATTCTGCCACCAACTGGATTGCCTCCGTCAGCGGCTCGACCAATCCCGCCATCGTTGTGTCATCGCCCGCCAGGAAATTCTACCGGCTCGTCGGCCAGGCTCCAATGGGTGCCGTGGTCACTGAACAAGCCGCCACCGCCACGCCGTCAACGAACCTAAACTTCCAACCCGAAACTCACGTTTACCAGCCGTTCATCCCCTGAACCGGCCCTCTGCAGCGATTTCGACGCATCGTGGCGGCGGTCGGCAGACCGCCGCATTTCCTTGGAATTCAGGCGGCTGCGGCTTTCCGCTCCCGCAGGCGGGATCACTGCGCCCGTTTTACTTGCTTTCCAACTAGTGCTGACAACCCTAAGGTCGGACAACACCTTCACGAATAATCGTCACACTTACTGCTCAAATCTCCTTCACGACGCCCCAATATACATCCAGCCGTTTGGCCAGATACAACTTCACCGCCTTCACCAGCACGGCGGACTCCAGCCGTTGGCCCTCCCGCACCACGTCCTTCAGAGTCATCCGCGGGCGCACGTGAAAACTCCCCTGCGTGATAATCGGCCCCTCGTCCAGGTTCATCGTCACAAAATGCGCCGTGACGCCCACAATCTTCACCCCGCGCTCGTAGGCCTGCCGGTACGCCTGCGCGCCCGGAAAACTCGGCAGCAGCGACGGATGGATGTTGATGATCTTGTTCTTGTACCGCCACACGAAATTCGGCGACAGGATCTTCATGAAACGCGCCAGCACCACAAAATCAACCTCGTGCTTCGCCAGCAGTTCCAGCGTCTCTTTTTCCGCCTGCGTCCGGTCAATCCAGTCCACTTTCACGAACGGCAGCTTGCTTTTCCGGGCCAAACCCTCCAGGTCCGGCCGGTTGGAAATCACCAGCGCCGGTTCGGCCTTGAGCTGTCCCGACCGGCACCCCGCCAGCATCGCCTCCATTACGTGGCTCTCCTTCGTCACCAGCAGGGCGAACCGTTGCCGCCGGTGCCCTTCCACGCATTGCATCCGGATTTCCATGCCCAGCTCGGACGCCAGCCTGTCCAGTCCCTCCCGCACTTGGTCGGGCCGCCAGGCTTTCGGTTTCCATGACGCCTGGATCGTCATGCTGAAATCCTTCCGCGTCACCTGTTCCTCCAACCCCTCGATGTTCGCTCCCTGCTCGAACAAAAATCCCGTGACCCGCGCCACCACCCCCGTCTTGTCCTCGCCAATCACCGTGATGGTTGCGATTTGTTTCATAATCTGAAGGAGCTCATGCGCCCGTCTCGCGCACAAATTGTTTGTTCCTTTTCATTCTGCCGTTTTCACCCGCGCCTGCAAGCCTTAGGTCCGACGCCAAGCAATTCCTCGCCCAACATTTTGTGACAAGTGCGCCGCAATAGAGAACCGGGCCCGGCGCAACCCTCACCTGGACATGTCAAATCCTCGCGTTGCTCGGAGGGTCTGCGGATCTCTCGTCGACTTCCTTGGGCAACCCGATTAACCTACATGGCAAACCGGGTCATACTGACACAATCATGCCTGCCAGTTTTACCCACTGTGCGCCATTATGGCTCTTATTATACGCCCAACTATTCGAGTCAATTATTTCGTAATACATTTATCGTTAGCATTTTACGTAGCGCGCTGACGGGATGTATTCACCTTGGCACACCGCAAGCTTTAACTGCCTCGACAGAACAAAATACGAACACGAACAAAGGAATTGAACTATGAGTAATTTAACAAGATGGCAGAGGCCGGAGTTAACTGTCTGGCCCACGTTTGGACGCCTGTTCAGTCTGCGCGATGAACTGGACCGTTTGTTTGAAGGCTCGCTTGGTGAGCTCTCCCGCACCTCCCAGTTGCTGGGCGTTTGGAACCCGGCGGTGGATCTCTACGAGGACAAGGACAACGTCATCGTCAAGGCCGAGCTTCCCGGTCTCAAGCGGGAAGACATCGAGGTTTCCCTGCATGACGGCGCGCTGAGCATTTCCGGCGAGCGCAAGGCCGAGGAAAAAGTCGAGAACGCCGAAGTCCGCCGCACGGAGCGGTTCGTCGGCCGTTTCCAGCGGACCATCACCCTCCCCGCCTCGGTGAAAGGGGACAAGGTCGGCGCGCAATACAAGGACGGCGTCCTTACTGTGACGCTTCCGAAGGCCGAGGAAGCCAAACCGCGCCAGATTCAAGTCAACGAAAACTAAACCATACCCCGGCGGGTTCACCCCCGCCGGAACCCAATAACGAAAGGATTTGCCAATGAACGCAGTTATCAATGGAGATGCCCGCACGCAGGAAGCCCCCCGCCCATCGCAGCCGGTGGTCGCCCCGCCGGTCAACATCATCGAAACGAAGGACGGTTACACGCTCGAAGCGGAAATTCCCGGCGTCAGCAAGGACGGCGTGGAAATCAGCGTCGAGGAGAACCAGCTCACCATCGTCGGCCGCCGCCCGAAAGCGGACCCGAACGCCCAGGCGCTTTACCGCGAATCTGCGGACACCGATTACCGGCGCGTGTTTGAACTGGACCCCGCCATCGACGCCACGAAGATCGCCGCGAAGGTCGAGCAAGGTGTGCTCACCCTCCGGCTGCCGTTTTCCGAACGGGTCAAGCCCCGTAAAATCTCCATCACCGAATAATCCGCCGGGAGGCTGATTGGTTGGTTGGTTGCCGTGGGTAATCTGCGGGCTGGCACAGGCCGGTCCGCGGATTTTTTATTTCAACCCGCTCTCCACCATCTTCTTGAAATCTGACGTCGCGGACTTCACCAAATCCTTCGGCCCCGTCATCTTGATGAAAATGATGTTGTCGCCCTCGTTCCCGACCATCGCCCCCATCAGCGCGTAATCCGGCATCGCCGAAGTCGGTCCGCCCGGCATGCCGCTCTTGTACGTCCCCTCCGCCGACACATAAGTCACCTTCGTCTTGCCCACGGTCACGTCCTCGACTTTCGATTTGATTTGATCGCGCGGCTCCTGGAACTGCCCCAGCCAGCGATCCACATTCGCCTGGTTTCCACCCGCCCCGCCGGGCCCGAATTGAAAGAACGCCACATCCGCGCTCGTCTTCCCGTCGGCGTCGGTCACCTTCAACTGCGCCGCGCGCATCGCCGACGCGACCGGCACCGACTCCCATTTGTCGGGAAGCGTGAACGTGATGTCTCCCACCTTGACCGTCGCGTCCGCCGCGTGAACGCATACGTTCGCGCACAAGGCGGCCAGGATAAGCAGACAGAGCGGAAACCGGACGGCTTTCAAATTCGTTTTCATGTTGGTGATGAATTATGATTCTGCGCGGAAATTAGAAGGCCGCCCGACGTTCCGGGCAAGCAAGAATTTGAATCATCATGCCCCCGCCCGGGTCGCCACCGCGTCGCGTCTGCGGCCATCCAGTGTCACTCGCAGCCGACAACTGTCACAAACCGCCTTGACGTCCCGCCAGTTGCGCCTCCAACCGTGTTGAGTGTAACGGATTAGAAGATTTGCGCGTATAATTTCCGGCGCGAAACTGCTTGTTTTTTGCCCGAAAACCGCGTAATGATTGGTTTTGCTTTGCCGTCGACGCGACCCGGTTTTGCCCGGCGCCCGCCATCGGCGGCGGACTAATTGACCAGAAATGGATTTTCCAGCGCGAACGCCTCCGCCGGACGCGGCTGCGCGCGCATCGCCCGGGCGGCGGGAATGATTGATTTGCGGTCTGATCCTGACGAACAGCATGAATAAACTGACCTTCTGGCGGCGGATAAATGCCACCCTGGCATTTCTCACCCTCCTGCTGATCATCGCCGCAGGACTGGCCTGGTGGGTCGAGCATTACCGGCACAATACCGCGCTTGAACGCGACGAATTGCACTCCGCAAATGCCGAGATTCATTTGCGCCTCGAGGAGATGAACTCCGCGCTTCGCGGTCTCCTGCTTGACCCCAAGAACACGAACGACACCGCTCTGGCAGCCGATTCCTCGGATAAACTGAACAGGCTCCTCGCCAGTTTGCAGAAAGAGGACAGCCCTTATTACAACAACGCGGACCTGCAGAAGTCGCTCCACGACATCAGCACCTTCGTCACCCTCAAGTTCAATCCCTACCAGTCGAAACTGGTCGGCACGAACAGCGTGCAGGACACCGATCCCAAGGCCGCCATCGTTCAATACGCCGAAAGCTATGTCGGGATGGACCATGAACTCCAGTCCTTGCTCGACAAGTTTGACGACGAGGTCAACCAGATAATCCGTGACTCGGTTGAATCGAGCCACACCGTCTCTTTTGTTGGCCAGTTTGTAGTCGTGATTCTGGTGATCGCCAGCGCCTGGGTGGGCTTCTACCAGACTTCCTCCGTCAGCCAGCCGCTGGCCGAATTGGTCGAGGCGCTCGAACGCATGCGCCACGGGGACTTCACCAAACGCCTCAACATGAAGCGCCGCGACGAATTCGGCGTCCTTGCGGACGGCCTCAACCGTCTCGTGGACGACCTTTCCGTCCTGGTCGGCCAGGTCCAGCGCTCCGGCATCCAGGTCAACACCAACGCCACGGAAATCGCCGCCACCTCCCGCCAGCAGCAGAGCACCGCCAACGAGATCGCCGCCACCACTGCCCAAATCGGCGCCACTTCCAAGCAAATCTCCGCCACTTCCAAGGAACTCGTCAAAACCATGAACGAGGTCAACGATGTCGCCGAGGAAACCACCCAGCTCGCCAGCAGCGGCCAGAGCGCCATCACCAGCATGGAATCCACCATGCGCCAGATCATGGACGCCTCCGGCTCCATCTCCTCCAAGCTCGCGGTGCTGAGCGAACGCACGGCCAACATCAATTCCGTCGTCACCACCATCACCAAGGTCGCCGACCAGACCAACCTTCTCTCCCTCAACGCCGCCATTGAGGCCGAAAAAGCCGGTGAATACGGCCTGGGCTTTTCCGTGGTTGCCATGGAAATCCGCCGGCTCGCCGACCAGACCGCCGTCGCCACCTATGACATCGAGAAGATGGTCAAGGAAATGCAGTCTGCCGTCTCCGCCGGGGTCATGGGCATGGACAAATTCTCCGAGGAAGTGCGCCTGGGCGTCGAGGAAATCCGCCAGGTCAGCATCCAGCTCGCGCAAATTATCCACCAGGTCCAGGCGCTCGCCCCGCGGTTCCAGACGGTCAACGAAGGCATGCAATCGCAGGCCACCGGCGCGCAGCAAATCAGCGAAATCCTCACGCAGTTAAGCGAGTCCGCCCATCAGACCGCCGAATCCCTGCGCCAGTCCAACGCCGCCATCGAACAACTCAACGGCGCCGCCCGCAGCCTGCAAAACAGCGTCACCCGCTTCAAACTCGAGGAGTCCTGAGCCATGCTTTTCCTGCTCTTCCAACTGGGCCAAGACCGTTACGCCTTGCAGGCCAGCCGCGTCCTCGAGGTCCTGCCACTGGTGGAGTTGCGTAAAATCCACGACGCCCCCAGGGGTGTCGCCGGCATGTTCAACTACCGCGGCCGGCCCGTGCCCGCGGTGGACCTGAGCGAACTCACCCTCGGCCACGCCTCCAACCCGCGCTTGAGCACCCGCATCATCGTCATCAATTACCCCGACGAACAGGGCAAGCTCCATCCGCTGGGATTGATTGCCGAGCACGCCACCGAACTCATCCAGCGCGACGAGCGCCAGTTCCTGGAGCCCGGCCACAAACTCGGCGGCGCGCCATATCTCGGCCCGGTGCTCATGGACCGCGGCGGCGTCATCCAATGGGTCCACGAGCAGCGCCTGCTGCCCGACCAGGCGCGCGACCTTCTGTTCTGCGAAACTTTGGAGCAAACGTCATGAACGACATCGAGAATTTGCTCCGCCATTCCATCGGTCTCCATGCTGCCACCATCGGCTCGTCCGTCGTCGAACATACCGTCCGCTCCCGCATGCGGCGTCTGGGCCTTGAAAACCACGCCGACTACCTGAACCTGCTGCGGAAATCTCCGGCCGAGTGGAACACCCTCGTCGAAACCATGGTCGTGACTGAAACCTGGTTCTTCCGCGAAAAACAACCATTCGCCGCGCTCGTCCGGCTGGTCATCGAGGAATGGCTGCCCGCCCATCCGACCGGCCGGTTGCGCCTCCTGAGTGTTCCCTGTTCGTCCGGCGAGGAACCCTATTCCATGGCGATGGCCCTGATGGACGCCGGCTTTCCCGCCGCGCGCTTCGAAATCAACGCCGTGGATATCAGCGCGCGCGCGCTGGCCTTTGCCCAACGCGCCGTTTACGGGCGCAATTCCTTTCGCGGCGCCGATCTCGATTTTCGCGCGCGCCACTTCCGGCCCGTTCCCGCCGGTTACGCGCTCAACCCCGCCGTGAAGCACCAGGTCCGGTTCTGGCGCGGCAATCTGCTGCACGAACGATGCCTGGCGGAATCGGGCATCTACGATTACGTTTTTTGCCGTAACCTCCTGATTTATTTCGACCGCCCGACCCAGAACCGGACCCTGGTCAAACTTCAGAATCTGTTGGCCCCCGACGGCGTCCTGTTCACCGGCGCCGCGGAACTTCCGCTGGCGCTGGAAAATGGGTTCTGCCCCACCAACCTTCCGCTTGGTTTCGCCTGCCGGAAAACGAAAAACTCCGACCGCCCGCCATCGGCCCCCCGCTCTTCGGCAACCGCCAAAACGCCCGGCCCCGCACGGAGCCTCCCGCTGATCGGCGAAAGATCCGACGCTGGGGTTCAAGAGCTTCCGGGACTGCGCGCCGGCGCGCCGGCCGGTCAATCCGCGCTGACCACCGCCCGCCGCCTGGCCGATGACGGGCATCTGGCCGAAGCCGCCGAACTTTGCGAAACCCACCTCCGCGAGTACGGCGTCTCCGCGGAAGCCTTCTACGTGCTTGGCCTGGTGAGGGACGCCGCCGGCGCGGATTCGCAGGCCGGGGAGTTTTATCGCAAGGCCCTCTACCTCGAGCCAGGCCATTGCGAAACGCTGCGCCAATGGGCGTCGCTTTCCGAACGCAACGGCCGCACGGAACACGCCCGCATCCTGCGCGAGCGCGCCGAACGCCGGTCCGCCGGCAAAAAAACCGAATCGTGAACCCGCCCGAGCTCAAATCGGATACCCCGGCGGCCAACGGCCTGCCCGCGCCGGCGTCGCCGGTTTCGCTGGCCGTTCCCGGCGTGGATTTCGATTGCTGGAACCGGATTGGCGTGTATGGCGACGGCTCCTGCAAGGAACTGCCGGCCGCGGTCCATTGCCGCAATTGCCCCGTCTATTCGGCCGCGGGGGCACGCCTGCTCGACCGCGAACCGCCGCGGGATTACAAACGTTACTGGACCGAGTATTATTCCCGCGAACGAAAACGGCCCGCGCCCGGGCGCATGTCCGCCGTCATTTTCCGGCTCGGCGCCGAATGGCTCGCGCTGTCCACGCGCGCCTTTCAGGAGGTGACCGAGCGGCGCAAGGTGCATTCCCTGCCTCACCGGCGCAACGGCATCGTGCTGGGCGTCACCAACGTTCGCGGCGAGCTGCTGGTCTGCATTTCGCTGGCGAGACTTCTGGGCCTCGAACACACCTCCCGGTTTGCCGCCTCCGTTGAACCCTGCAAACGCCTCGTGGTCGCGGAATGGCAGGGAAGCCTCGTCACCTTTCCGGTAAATGAAGTCCATGGCGTGCACCGCTTCCAGGCCCAGGACCTGCAGGAAGTCCCCGCCACCGTCGCCCGCGCCAATCCCGCCCTCACCCGGGCTATGCTCACCTGGAACAACCTGAAGGTCGGCTGTCTGGACGAGGAATCGTTGTTCTCCACCATCAACCGGAGCCTCGCTTGAAACCGCCCGAACCGGACGATTTGAGCAACCTTTCGATGCTGGAACTTTTCCAGGTCGAGGCCGACAGCCAGATCGCCGTCCTCATCGGCGGCCTGCTGGAACTCGAACGCTTGCCCGATGCCAAGGAACAGCTCGAAGTCTTGATGCGCGCGGCCCATTCCTTCAAGGGCGCGGCGCGCATCGTCAACCAGGACGCCGCCGTCGTCGTCGCCCACGCCATGGAAGACTGCTTCGTCGCCGCCCAGCAGGGCCGGATTCAACTGCGACAGGACGAAATCGACGTTCTCTTTCAAGGAGTGGATTTGTTGCTGAACATCTCCCGCCGGTCGGGGCCGGAAATGGCGCAATGGGAGGCGGAAAACGCCGGGCGCATCCAGGAGTTCCTCAAGGCGCTCAATAAAATCACCCGCGCGGAAGTCCGCGCGCCCGAACCCGCTGCCATCGCCGCTGCCGAATCTACCGTCGAAGCCCCGGCGGCCAATGCTCTCGCCGAAGTCACGGCGAAGCCGGTCCGCCCGGAATCGCCCCTGCTGCCCGCGCGCAAGAAGGAAGGTTCGGAACGCATGTTGCGCCTGACCGCGGAGAATCTCAACCGCCTGCTCGGCCTCGCCGGCGAATCGCTCGTGGAATCCCGCTGGTTGCATCCCTTCGCCGATTCCATGCTCCGCCTCAAGCGGCTGCAGTCCGACGTGATGGAGTCGCTGCACGGCCTGCGCGAATCGCTGCAGACCGCCCATGTCTCCGAACGCGCCGAGGGACAGATGAACGCCGCGATCGACCGGCTCATGGAATGCCGCGAGTTTCTTTCCGAACGCATGTCGGACCTGGAGGTCTACGACCGCCGGTCCTCGAATCTTTCCAATCGCCTTTACCTGGAGGTCCTGCAATGCCGCATGCGGCCCTTCGAGGACGGCGTCCGCCGGTTGCCGCGCATGGTGCGCGACCTCGCTCGCTCGCTGGGCAAACAAGTCCGGCTGGAAATCGTCGGCGAACACACCCAGGTGGACCGCGACATATTGGAGAAACTCGAAACCCCGCTTACCCATCTCCTCCGCAACGCCGTGGACCACGGTTGCGAACCCGCCGCCGACCGCGAGCGCGCGGGCAAAACCGCGGAGTGCACCGTCCGCGTCGAGGCGCGGCACAGCGCGGGGATGTTGATGATTGTGGTGACGGACGACGGGCCGGGCATCGATCCGGAGCGCCTCCGCGAAACCATCGCCAAAAAAAAACTCGTCAACCGGAACGTCGTCGAAAAGATGAGCGAGTCGGAGCTGCTGGAATTTCTGCTGCTCCCGGGCTTCACCATGCGCGACACCGTGACCGAGATTTCCGGCCGCGGCGTCGGTCTCGACGTGGTCCAGAACATGGTCAAGAGTGTGCGCGGCAGCGTTCGCATCGCCAACCAGCCCGGCAAGGGCATGCGGTTCCAGCTCCAGCTTCCGCTGACCCTCTCCGTTTTGCGGACCCTGCTGGTCGAGGTGGGCGACGAGCCTTACGCCATTCCCCTTTCGCAAATCAGCCGCACCCTGAAGCTCCCCCGCGAAAACGTCGAAGTCCTCGAGGGCCGCCACCATTTCTCGCTCGACGGCCAGCAGGTCGGCCTGCTTACCGCCCATCAGGTCCTTGATTGCGGCGAACCGCGCGACCTCGGCGACGAACTCCCCATCGTCGTCATGGGCGACCGCATGGCCCGCTACGGCATGGTCGTGGACCGGTTTCTCGGCGAACGCGAACTCGTCGTCCAGACGCTCGATTCGCGCCTCGGCAAGGTCCGGGACATCAGCGCGGGCTCGCTCATGGAGGATGGTTCGCCCGTGCTCATCGTGGACGTGGAAGACCTGCTTTGCTCGATCGAAAAGCTCGTGTCGAGCGGGCGGCTGCACAAGGTTCAGTCGGACACCGGCCAACTGGCGGCAAAACCCGGCAAGCGCGTTCTCGTCGTGGATGATTCCCTCACCGTGCGCGAACTCCAGCGCAAACTTCTCGCCGGCCGCGGTTACGCCGCCGATGTCGCCGTGGACGGCATGGACGGCTGGAACGCCGTGCAGTCCGGCAATTACGACCTTGTCATCACCGACGTGGACATGCCGCGCGTGGACGGCATCGAACTGGCCACGCTCATCAAGCGCGACCCGCGCTTTTCGTCGCTGCCCGTCGTCATCGTTTCCTACAAGGACCGCGAGGAAGACCGGCTGCGCGGATTGGAGGCCGGGGCGGATTATTATTTGACCAAGGGCGGTTTCCATGATGAAACGTTGTTGCAGGCGGTGGTGGATTTGATCGGCGAGGCTGACCGATGAGAATTGCGATTGTCAACGACATGGCGGTGGCCGTGGAAGCGATGCGGCGGGCGTTGCACCACGCCTGCGGGCATGAACTCGCCTGGGTCGCGCGCAACGGCGCGGAGGCCGTCCGCCGATGCGCGCTGGACACGCCGGACCTCGTGCTCATGGACCTCATCATGCCGGAAATGGACGGCGTCGAAGCCACGCGCCAGATCATGGCGCGCAACCCCTGCGCCATCGTGGTGGTCACGGCCAGCGTGGACCAGAATACCTCGAAGGTCTTCGAGGCGATGGGCGCCGGGGCCTTGGATGCGGTGGACACGCCCATTCTTGAACGCGCCGGAAACTTCGCCGGCACGGACGCCTTGCTCGGCAAGATTCACACCATCCACCGCCTCATCAGCCCCGGTCCCGCCGCCAGAATGCCCCTCAGGCCGCGCCCGCTCTTGCTGCCTTCGCCTGTCCCGCGCCGGCTCCTTGTCGCCATCGGTGCTTCCGCCGGTGGACCAGCCGCCCTCGCGCGCGTTCTCTCGCAGTTGCCCGCGGATTTTCCGGCGCCGATTGTCGTCGTGCAGCACGTGGACGCGCGGTTCGCGGAAAGCCTGGCCGTCTGGCTCGGCGGCAAAACCCGCTTGAACGTCCGGCTCGCCCAGGAAGGCGACCGCCCGCAGGCCGGCACCGTCCTGCTCGCCGGCCTTGAGAATCATCTCGTTTTCATCAGCCCCAGCCGCCTCGGTTACACCAGCCAGCCGATGGACTCGACCTATCGCCCCTCGATTGATGTGTTCCTCAACAGCGTCGAACGCACCTGGCGCGGCGATGTCATCGGCGTCCTCTTGACCGGCATGGGCAGCGACGGCGCCGGCGCATTGAAGGCATTGCACAATGCCGGTCACCACACCATCGTCCAGGACCGCGCCACCAGCGCGGTTTACGGCATGCCCAAGGCCGCCACCGAAATGAAGGCCGCGTCCGACATTCTCCCGCTGGACCTTATCGGGCCGCGCCTTATGGCCCTCGCCACCCCACGCGCCCCAACGCTCTCCTGAACCATGTCTGATCCCCATCCATCCAATCCCGCCCCGTCTTCCGGCGACGAAAAACTTCCCTTCCCGGAGCAAGATTATCACGTCATGGTGTTGCTCGTGGACGACCAAGCCATGGTCTGCGAAGCCGTCCGCCGCGCGCTCGCCAGCCAGCGGGACATTGACTTCCATTATTGCGCCGACGCCCACGAAGCCATCGTCGTCGCCAATCAAATCAAACCCACCGTGATTTTGCAGGACCTCGTCATGCCCGGCATTGACGGCCTCACGCTCGTCAGTCATTTCCGCGCCAACCCCGCCACGCGCGAGACTCCGATCATCGTGCTTTCCACAAATGAAACGCCCCAGGTCAAGGGCCAGGCCTTCGCGGCCGGCGCCAATGATTACCTCGTCAAGCTGCCCGACAAAATCGAGCTGATCGCCCGCCTCCGCTATCATTCCCGCGCCTATCTCAACCAGCTCCAGCGCGACGAGGCCTACCGCGCCCTGCGCGAAAGCCAGCAGCAGCTCGTCGAAAGCAACTCCTCGCTCATCTCGCTCAACCAGAAACTCGAGGACGCCACGCTCGCCAAGTCCGAGTTCCTCGCCAACATGAGCCACGAAATCCGCACGCCCATGAACGGCGTCATCGGCATGACCGGCCTCCTCCTCGAGACCGACCTGACCGACGAGCAGCGCGAATACGTGGAGGCCACGCGCAGCAGCGCCGACGCCATGCTCACCATCATCAACGACATCCTCGACTTCTCCAAAATCGAGTCCGGCAAGCTCGAGCTCGAAAACCATCCCTTCGAACTCCACGCCTGCATTGAGGAAGCGCTGGAACTGCTTGCCCCCAAGGCCGCCGAAAAACATCTCGACCTCGCCTGCATCGTGGACGACACCATCCCCAAGATCCTCGTCAGCGATGTCACCCGCCTGCGCCAGATTCTCGTCAACCTGCTCGGCAATGCCGTCAAGTTCACGCATGCCGGCGAAGTCGTCGTCGAGGTCAAGCCCGCCGCGCGCGGGAAGCGCAGCCCCGAGCCCGGCCACGAGAAGGACACGGACTTCCTCCGCCATCCCGAACAATGGCTGCTGCATTTTTCCGTGCGCGACACCGGCATCGGCATTCCGCTCGACAAGCAACACCGCCTTTTCAAGTCCTTCCAGCAGGTGGACGCCTCGACCACGCGCCACTACGGCGGCAGCGGCCTCGGGCTCGCCATCTCCAAGCGGCTCGCCGAATTGATGGGCGGCAAAATCTGGGTCGAAAGCGACGCCGGCAAGGGCGCGACCTTCCATTTCACCATCCAGGCCAAGTCCTCCGTCTCCACCACGCCGGCCAACTGGCAGGTGCTCCAGCCCCAGCTCGCCGGCAAGAGCGTCCTCATCATCGAGGACAACCTCACCAACCGCCAGCTCATGGGTCATCGCTTCACCCAATGGGGCATGAATTCCGACGCCGTCACCAATTGCAAGGACGCCCTCGACCTCCTCCGCAACCGCGCGCCCTTCGACGTCATCGTCATCGACCTCCAGTTGCCCGACCGCGACGGCCTCGCGCTCGCCGAGGACATCCGCGCCATGCCCAACGGAGAGCCGCCCGCGCTCGTCCTCCTGACCTCCGTGCGCCTGCGCGGCGATGACATCCGGCCCGCCAAGGTCGGCATCTCCGTGTTCGTCCACAAACCCGTCCGCCCCGCGCAACTGCTCGACGCCCTCTGCCGCGCCATGAGCATCCAGCTTCAGCGCGAAAAAAAGGCCCCCGTCTCCCCGGCCCTCAACGCCAATCTCGCCGCCCGTTTTCCCCTGCGCCTGCTCCTCGCCGACGACAACGAAATCAACAAAAAAGTCGGCTTGAGCGTCCTCCAAAAACTCGGCTACCGCGCCGATGTCGCCAGCAACGGCCTCGAAGTCCTGAAACTTCTCGAGCAAAAAGCCTACGACATCATTTTCCTCGACGTGCAGATGCCCGAGATGGACGGCCTCGAAGCCGCGCGCAAAATCCGCGAGCGCTGGTCCGACACCAAGCGCCCGCGCATCATCGCCATGACCGGCAACGCCTTCCTCGGCGACCGCGAAAAATGCCTTGAAGCCGGCATGGACGACTACATCTCCAAGCCCGTCCGCGTCGGTGAAATCCAGTCCGCCCTCGAACGCTGGGCCTCCAAGATTGTGAAAAAGGCCGATACCTCGTTTTTCACCAAGCAGGGCATTACCAAGACCCTGCTCGACCAGACCCTCATCTCCGAACTCCGCGCCATGCCGCCCGTCGGCGGCGCCACCATGCTCAAGGAACTCATCGCCCTCTTCCTCGAACAAGCGCCGGGGCGCATCGCCCAGATCAACCAGTTCCTCGCCGACCCGCAGAAGATGGCCTTCCACGCGCACGCCCTCAAAAGCATGAGCCTCAACCTCGGCGCCAACCGCATTGCCCAGCTTTGCCAGAAACTCGAGGAAATGGCCCACTCCGGCAACGAAGAAAGCATCGCCCGCCTCGCCCAGGAACTCGACGCCACCTTCCGCCAGACCCAGTCCGAACTCGTCTCCCTCCAGGACTCCGAGAAATAGCGGAAGTAGGGCGAAGCTCCCGCTGAGCCGGGAGGGACGACATTTTGCCGTCCGTGAATCTTCCGCTCCTTCCTTCCCTTCGCTCTCTCTGCAACGTTCCGCACTCCGCGCTCCGTACTTCGAATTCCGCACTAATTTGGCCCTCAACCCTCAACTTTTCTCAAGCGGCAAAAAGCGGCACTCAAGCCTTAATTTCCATACTTTGCCACCGGCCGAAATTAGCGACCATTCGTGAAATTCGTGTCTCTCCCTAAAGTGGCCAATACTGAATAACAGTTTATCCGCCTCATCCGTTCCCAAACGCCGTTTCCAAAATCACGGAACCGCCAGCCTGTAAAAACCGCTGCTGTTGGATGGCGAAAGCGTGATTTGATTTTGCAGGTTGCTGAGATTGAGCGCCGACGTGTTGGTCAACGTCACCCAGTTCGTGGCCGTCAAATCCAGTTTCTGTTGCAGCACAAAATTGGTCGCCGGCACAATCCACGAAACCATGAGCCCGCCGTTCGCCGGCGTGATGTTCATCTGCGGCGTCGGAGTCGTTTGCGCCGTCCATATTCCTCCGCCTGCGGCGGCTGCAACCATCCGGCTGCCGTCCGCGGACGTCGCCACGGCCACCCAGCTCAGATGCGGTGCGTCATTGGAGGCCCAATGCGCCCCGGAATCTGTCGAGGAATAAATTCCCGCTTTTTGCGAAACAACCACCAATTTATTCCCGTCCGCCGAGGAAGCGCACGCATACCAACTGCTGTTGAAGGGCAAATCGTTCGTTGCCCACGTATTCCCGGAATCCTCGGAAGTGTAAACATCTCCTCCGTTGAGCACCGCCACCAATTTGTCGCCGTCCGCCGACGACGCCACCGAAGCCCAGGTGTTCGACGGCGCACTGGTATTCGTCCACGTCTGTCCGCCATCCGCCGAAGTATAAATACCCCCCGGATAATTGTTCACCGCGGCGAGTTTCACGCCATCCGCGGAGCACGCCACCGAACGCCAGATGGCCGCCGGCGCGTTCGTGGATTGCGTCCACTTCATGCCGCCGTTGGTCGAAACATAAATTGTGTCCGGGGAATCGTTCACGGCCACCAGCCGGTTGCCGTCCGCCGAAGACGCCACCGAAGACCAGCCGGCATTGGGAACGTTGTTGGTCGCCCAGTTTGTTCCGGAGTTGGTGGACGTATAAATGATGCCCAGTTGCGCCGCCACCAGCTTGTTGCCGTCCGCCGAAGACGCCACGGAAGCCCAGGTATTGGACGGGGCACTCGTATTTGTCCACGTTTGTCCGCCATCCGCCGAAGTATAAATGGGAATGGTCAACCGAAGCCCTGATGCCACCAGCTTGTTGCCGTCCGCCGAAGAAGCGACACACGTCCAATTGATGTTCGTCGGCGCCTTGGTCTGTGACCAGCTTTGCGCAGGAACACCGCTGCTCAATGCGAACAGAATACAGCAGGCCGGAATCGTAATGCCTAGGAAACCATGACTGTTCGGCAGCTTCGTGTGGACGTCTCCGCTCGTCGCGAGTTCCTGACGGCCTGTCTTCACCTTCGCGCCATTCTACCTGTTCACCTCAAGAAGTCAAGATAAAGGCCGCCCGCCGGCCGCCGGTGGTTACTCGCCGTGCAGCTCCGCGTGCGGCTCCGATTCCAGTTGATCCAGCTTTTGCTTCTGGTCGTCGCCCAGCAGCTTGCGGATTTCCCGGTCGGCCCGGTAGCGCGACTCCTTCGCATGGTCCTGGCGTTCATACCGGCACATGCTTTCGTCCTGCATGACTTTGTGCACCGCTTCATCCATCTCCCTGACGATTGGTTCGATTTTGGACTGCTGGTCGCCGGTGAGCTCCAGCTTCTCCGTCAGAAATTTCATTTGCTGTTCGATGGTCGGCGCGCCGCTTTGCGCAGCGCTCGTGGTCTGTTCGTCGCCGGCTCCAGTGGCGGCGGGTTGGGCGGACGCCGTCAGCGCTGCGGCCAACAGTGTCCCGATGGTGATTAAACGGAATGAGTGTTCGTTTTTCATATGTCCGCGTTTTAGCGCCGGCCCGTCCCTTCGGTCAACCGCCATCACTCAATTCCTGGACAAACGGCCGGTCATTGTTCAGAAATGGGCGTTCCCCGGCGTGGAACCGGCGGTTTGCTCTTTGAGTTTGCGGGCGGTTGCCTTAAGAAGGAACCCGATGACCTCGCCGGAACATGCCGGGCCCAAGCGGCCGGAAAAACCGCGGCGCAAGCCGGACGTCCGCATCCGCCGCACGCACGAGCGTCTTGGCCGCGCCCTGGTCGAACTCATCCAGGAAAAGCCCATCGATGACGTGACGGTGCAGGAGGTGCTGGACCGCGCGTCAGTCGGCCGTTCCACTTTTTATCTTCACTTCCGCGACAAGAACGACCTGCTGCTCACCCAGTTGGAAATGTTCCTGGAGCAAATGAGCACCACCCTCAGCGTGCGCAAGGAAGCATCGCACCGCGTGGCGCCGGTGTCGGAGTTCTTTGCCCACATCGGCGGCCAGTTGAAGCTCTACCGCGTGCTGGCCGATTCCGGCCGGCTCATCGATTTCTTCGATCTCGCGCAAGGCTACTTTTCCCGCGGCATCGAACAGCGCCTCCGCGAATCAAAGCGTCTCCCGAAACTTCCGCCCCGTGAATTGACCGTCCGCGCCACCGCGCTGGCCGGGAGCCTGCTCTCGCTGCTGCGCTGGTGGCTGGATCGCGGCGCGAAAGAACCGCCGCGTTACCTCGACGAACTCTTCCACCAGATGGTTTGGCAGGGGCTCCAGCGCCCGCCATCAAGCGGCCCGCGTCCATAAATAAACCGCCGGAAACCGCTGGCGCCAATTTGCGGAATTCGTGCGCCGATCAACTCTCAACTATCCTCTTCTGCCTGATACCTTTCGCCCCCAAATCTCGCATTGGTAGTTGAAAGGCCGCTTCAGAGTCGCCGGGATGGGCCCGGAACCTCCGACGCTGGCAAAAATTGAAAAGGCACCTTTATGAAAAAGACAATGACAGCATTCATCCTGGGTTTGGGCGTCATGGCCGGACTGATGTTCTGGGCAGACCACATCCGGCAAGCGCCGGTTGCCGTGGAACCACCGGCCGCGGCCCCCGCCTCGCCGCAAAATGTTGAAACCTCGCAACCGTCACTCCCAACTCACACCCAGGCCGCGTCCGTGGCGCCGGGTTCCAGCCTGCTCCCGGCGCACATGCCCGCACCTGCGCCCGTCGTCGTCCCCGACCCGCAAGCCGCCGCGAAACTCGCGTTCAAGCAGGCCATGGACGTCCTGCTGTCCCCCGCGTCAACCCATGAGCAGCGCCAGGCCGCCTGGAAACAAATCATGGACGCCGGCCAGCTTGATCAGGCCATCGCGCAGCTTCAACAGCTCGTGTCCGCCGATCCGCAGTCGTCCGAATACGCCGGCGACCTCGGCGAGGCCTATCTCAAGCAATGCAGCCTCACCAACGACGTTCGCGCGCAGGGTATCTTGGCCCTGAACGCCGACCTGCTCTTCGACACCGCGCTTAATCTTGATCCCGCCAACTGGGAGGCCCGCTTCACCAAGGCCTCCGCCATGTCCCATTGGCCGGCCAGCTTGAACAAGGGCCAGGATGTCGTGGACAACTTCGTCACCCTCATCCAGCAGCAGCAAACGCTCCCGCCGGAAACGCAATTCGCCCTCCCATACCTGCGCCTTGGCGACTACTACCAAAAAGCCGGGGACACCGCCTCCGCTCTCAACGCCTGGCAGCAGGGTGTGTCGCTGTTTCCCGCCAACGAGGATTTGAAAAGCCGGCTCGCGTCGGCCCAGTGACGCGAGCAAAATCCGGCTGTCACATTTCGAAATAATCCCTATAAACTAATCCCGGTGAACACCTCGGCCAGCAACCCGGAGCCCGCCCCGTCCTCGCCGAACCGCGAAGAGGCCATTTTCGACGGCGCGCTCCAATTGCCGCCCGGCCAGCGCGCGGCTTACGTCGAGGCCGCCTGCGCCGGGGACGCCGCATTGCTGCGCCGCGTGCAGGTTTTGCTGGAGGCCCACGAAAAGGCGGGCGGCTTCCTCAATCCCGCCGCCCTGCCCGCGCCGGCCGTCGGCGCACAGGGGACCATTGTCATATCCCCCCTGCCCTCGGAAAAACCCGGCGACGTCATCGGCCGTTACAAAATCCGCGAGAACCTCGGCGAAGGCGGTTGCGGCGTGGTGTATGTCGCCGAACAATCCGAACCCGTCCGCCGGCGCGTCGCCCTCAAGGTCATCAAGCTCGGTATGGACACCAAGAATGTCATGGCGCGGTTCGAGGCCGAACGCCAGGCGCTCGCCATGATGGACCATCCGAACATCGCCAAGGTCCTGGACGCCGGCGCGACTTCCACCGGCCGCCCTTACTTCGTCATGGAACTGGTGCGCGGCATCAAAATCACCGATTACTGCGACCAGCACCACCTCAACACCCGCGAACGGCTTGATTTGTTCATCCAGGTCTGCAACGCCGTCCAGCACGCGCACCAAAAGGGGATCATCCATCGCGACCTCAAGCCCTCGAACATTCTCGTCACCCTGCACGACGGCATTCCCGTGCCCAAGGTCATTGATTTCGGCATCGCCAAGGCCACCGAAGGCCGCCTCTCCAATCTCACCGTTTACACCGAGCTCCATCAATTCATCGGCACCCCCGCCTACATGAGCCCCGAACAGGCCGAGATGAGCGCGCTGGACATTGACACTCGCAGCGACATCTACAGCCTCGGCGTGCTGCTCTACGAATTGCTCACCGGCCAGACGCCCTTTGATCCTCAGGAACTCCTCAAGTCCGGCCTCGACCAGATGCGCCGCACCATCCGCGAGCAGGAACCGTCGCGGCCCTCGACGCGCCTGAGCACCATGCTCAACGCCGACCTCACGGAAGTCGCCCGCCGTCACGGCTCCGAGCCGCCCCGGCTGATCCATCTCATCCGCGGCGACCTGGACTGGATCGTGATGAAGGCCCTGGAAAAAGACCGCACCCGCCGGTACGAAACCGCCAGCGGCCTCGCCGCGGAATTGCAGCGCTATCTCCACGACGAGCCCGTGACCGCCCGCCCGCCCAGCAGCTTGTATCGCTTTCAAAAACTCGTCCGGCGCAACCAGACCGTCTTTCTCGCCGCCGGCGCGGTGCTCGCCGCGCTTGTGCTCGGTTTTGGCTTTTCGGTTTATGAACTTCGCCGCGCCCTCGCCGCCGAGCGGGCGGAGCGCAAGGAAGTCGAGGCGAAGCTTGGACTCGTCGAGGAACTTCATCGGCGGCAACTTATCGGCGAACAACTCCGCAACGCCGGGCTCCTCATCAGCCAGGGAAAAATGGAGGAGGCCGAGGAGCTGATGCGTCATGTGCCAGCCATGTCCGCGGACTCCATCATCTACAACGTCCTCGGCGACGTCCACGCCGACCGCACTAATTGGGACGCCGCCATCCAAAATTTTTCAAAATCCATCGAGGTGGACCCGACGAATTATACCGCCTACCACCACCTCACGCCCCTGTTCCTGCGGATCGGCGACGCGGACGCATACAACCGCCTTCGTCAGGCGATGCTCCGGCAGTTTGCGGGCGCCACCGACCCGGCCATCGCCGAAGATATTGCCCTGGATTGTTTGCTTCTGCCGCCGACCACGACCGATCTGGCGGTCCTCAATCAAATGGTCTCGGCCGCCCAGACCGGCGCCACCAACGAAGAAACCGTCCTCAACGCCGAACTCGCCAAGGGCCTGGCCGAATATCGCGGCGGAAACTTTGCCGCTTCCGCCGGGCGGCTGCGAAAAGTCGCCGCCAAGAAGGGCGATAAGGACCGCACCCTCCAGGCCCTCATCGTCATTTCCATGGCGCAACAAAAACTTGGCCAGACCGACCAGGCGAGCGCCACGCTCGCCAAGGCCGCGGATGTCGCCGGCAACGACTTTCCCAGGATTCACGATCATGATTGGAACGACCAGTTGACCGCCGAGGCGCTGATGAACCAGGCCAAGGCGATCGTCGGCGATGCCCCGCAGAAAAATGCCGCCGCGCAATGAGCGACGTCACCCGCATCCTCAACGACATCGAGCGCGGCGACGCGCAAGCCGCCAACGACTTGCTCCCGCTCGTTTACGAGGAACTGCGCAAACTCGCCGCGGCTAAAATGGCCAATGAAGCCCCCGGCCAAACCCTGCAGCCCACCGCGCTCGTCCACGAAGCCTGGCTCCGGTTGGCCGGCGACGAATATAAACAATGGGACGGCCGCGCTCACTTCTTCGGCGCGGCGGCGGAAGCCATGCGCCGCATCCTCGTTGACAACGCGCGCCGCAAAAAGGCCCTGCGCCATGGAGGCGGCCAGCAGCGTGTGGACATCCAAGATGTCGACCTCGCCGGCGCCCTGGAAGACGACCAGCTTCTTGCCCTGAACGACGCCCTAGACCGGCTCGCCGCCCGGGACAAACCCAAGGCCGACCTTGTCAAGCTCCGCTACTTTTCCGGCATGACCATCGAGGAAGCCGCGCGGGTGCTGAACATTTCCGAGCCCACTGCCAAACGCTGGTGGGCCTACGCCCGCGCCTGGCTGTTCGCCGAAATCCAGACCGCGAATTGATTCGTTCGCCAATAACCCGCACGCCCCTCAAGCATGCCGAGAGGAGCGCGGCGTTCACGCCGCTTCATCGTTCGATACCGAAGCGACGGTCGGAAATCAACTGAGTCGGGGACGACGAGGCGTACTGCAGCACGCGTTCTGCGATATGCAAGATTGCTTGTGAGGTTTCTGCTCGATTTTGCCCGTGGTCACGTGCAAGGATTTGGCGTCCAGTCAAACAACATGTAATTGAAATGCCAATCCGCCCTGATCACCTGCAATCCGGCGACACCGTCGCCCTCATTGCGCCCGCCAGCGCGCCGATTGACGCCGGTGACATCGACCTCTCCATCGCCCGCCTCCGGGACATGGGTTTCAAGGTGCAACTCGGACGCCATGCCCGCAAACGCCACGGTTTCCTCGCCAGCCAGGACCGCGAACGCGCCGGCGACCTCCTGCGCGCGTTCACCGACCGAAAGGCGAAGGGCATCTTCTGCGTCCGCGGCGGTTACGGCACCGCCCGGCTCCTGCCGCTCCTCGATTATCAGGCCATTCACAGCCACCCAAAGGTGCTCGTCGGTTTCAGCGACATCACCTCGCTGCATTGCGCGCTCCTGAAAAAATCCGGCCTCATTTCGTTTCACGGCCCAATGACGGCATCTTCGCTTATCAAGAAGGACTTCCCGAAATTCTCGCGCGACGGCCTCTGGCGTACCCTCACCGAACCCGCCGCGCCAGGAAGCATCTGCCAGGGCTACCGGCAAAAAACGGTTTCCATTATCCGAGGCGGGAAAGTGTCCGGTGAACTCATCGGCGGCAATTTATCCGTGCTTTGCACTTTAATCGGCACGCCTTATGAACCGGTGTTTCGCAACCGCATCCTGTTCCTCGAGGAAGTGGATGAAAAGCCTTATGCCATCGACCGCTTGCTGACGCACCTTCTGAACGCCGGCATTCTGCGTCAACTGGCCGGCGTGGCCGTCGGCCTCTGCCACGGATGCGTGGACCCAAAAGC
>Ga0181537_10001256_pt1 | contig 23584 bp, 24 predicted proteins | sample PEATcosm2014_Bin_39_FD_119765 | JGI IMG/M metagenome (GOLD analysis project Ga0181537, IMG submission 119765) | Peatland microbial communities from MTU Mesocosm Facility, Houghton, MI, USA - PEATcosm2014_Bin23_10_metaG | ecosystem: Environmental > Terrestrial > Soil > Wetlands > Peat | place... | reverse complement strand
CCCGTCGCCACCGAACTCGAGATCACCGAGATCGCCGACCGCGAAATGAAATCGCCCGGCGGCGGCAAGGCGCTGCTGTTCGAGCAGCCCACCGTCAACGGCGTCGTCTCGCCGTTTCCGGTGGCCATCAACACGCTCGGCTCGCACAAGCGCATGGCCATGAGCATGGGCGCGGATTCCGTGGATGAAGTGGCGAACGAACTCGGCACGCTAATGAAAGCCAAGCCGCCGACGAGTTTCAAGGAAGCCATCAAGCTGCTGTCGCTCGCACTGGATTTGCGCCACGCGAAACCGAAGACGGTGAAGAGCGGCTTGTGCAAGGATGTCATCCACAAATTCGACACGCCACCATCGCGCAAAGAACCGTGGCCGAAGGCAATTGATATTTTGGGGAGCACGGGCGTCTCGCCTGCGGTTTCCGGCGTCCCCGCCGGAAACAATTTGAAAAACAAAAATGCCGTTGGCGAGACGCCAACGACAGCGCCCGGGACGGGCGCGCTCCCCACGCTTCTCAACCTTCCCATCCTAAAATGCTGGCCGCTCGACGGCGGACGTTTCATCACGTTGCCGTGCGTCGTCACGCGCGACCCGGACACGGGCGAGCGCAACGTGGGCATGTATCGCATCCAGATTTACGACGACAAAACCACCGGCATGCACTGGCAATTGCAAAAAGTCGCCGCACGCCATGGCCGTCGTTATTACGAAAAAGGCGAGCGGATGCCCGTCGCCATTTTCATTGGCGGCGACCCGATGTTTCCCTTCGCCGCGACCGCGCCGTTGCCGGACGGACTGGATGAATTTCTCCTCGCCGGTTATCTCCGCAAAAAATCCGTCGAGCTGGTGAGATGCGAGACGAACGACCTCGAAGTTCCCGCCAACGCCGATTTCGTCATCGAAGGTTACATTGACCCGACCGAGCCGTTGCGCGACGAAGGGCCGTTCGGCGATCACACCGGCTATTACACGTTGCCCGAGCCGTATCCGGTGTTTCACGTCACGGCCATCACGCATCGCCAGAACGCGGTTTATCCCGCGACGATTGTCGGCATTCCACCGATGGAGGATTTTTACATCGGCGGCGCGAGCGTGAAATTGTTCCTGCCCATCTTCAAGATGAATTTCCCCGAGATCGTGGACATCGCGCTGCCGGCGGAAGGCGTGTTTCACAATCTCGTGTTCGTCAGCATCAAGAAAACCTATCCGATGCAGGCCTATAAAATCATGCACGGCCTCTGGGGCATGGGCCAGATGATGTTCACGAAATACATCGTGGTGGTGGACGCCGGCGTGAACGTCCACAACACGAGCGAAGTGCTGTTCCATCTCACCGCCAACACTGATCCGCAGCGCGACAGCATTTTCACGAAAGGCCCGTCCGACGTGCTCGACCACGCGACGAGCGAGATCGCCAGCGGCAGCAAGCTGGGCATTGACGCGACGAAGAAAATTCCCGGCGAAGGTTTCAAACGCGCGTGGCCGCCGCTCATCAAGATGGATGAAAACGTGAAGGCGAAAATTGATTCCCTGTTCGGAAATGCCGGTGATAAGTTTTAAAAAACAGCTTAAATTTTGCCACCTTGCTTGAAACTGCGCGTCCAATCCAACACCAGTGGCAAGGTTCAATGCTGGGCGAAGCTTTTGTCGGGGCGCGTCAAAACGATTTTTGCGGCCCAATCGGCCGGGATGTCTTCATGCGGACTTCCCGTTGGTTTAGCAAGCCGCCGGAAAATTTTTGCGGCTTGCAGTTTCATCGTCCTTGCCACATTGGCAGCCTATCTCAACAGCTTCTCCGGTTCATTTATCTTCGATGACCAGGGGTCAATCACGGAAAATCCGACCATCCGGCATCTTTGGCCGATATGGATTCCATTGTCACCGCCGCACAATTCCATGACTTCGGCGGCTCCCGTTGACGCACTTATCTGGCCGCTTGTTCAAACCGGATTTTCCAGAAATCATGTTGTTGGAAGACATGAACGTGGAAACCAACAGTGAAATCGTCATCGGCATCAAGCTGGGCATAGGCGCTCACGGTAAGTCTCCCGGAAAAAGTTTTTCAATAGGAACATCAAGCGCCTCTGCAAGCCGGTGAATGTTCAGAAGGGAAAGATTGCGCTCGCCGCGCTCCACCTGCCGCGCAGAACTCGTTCAAGACCCTGACCCAGGACATGCAGGGCGCGCACCATCACCACCATCACCACGCCCGGAGTTCCAGCGCCACCACGACTTCATCGGACACCGACACGGATTCAATGACCAGTTCCTCAATCACGGACAGCACGCTAAACCTGCAGGCCTGAACGAAGGGAATCATTTTCACGGCGGCGGGTTGAAAAATCCACCGTTCTTGCTTTCATTCCGGAGCCTTCGACGTGTCCGGCGTCATTTCGGCATTGACGGCGGAACAAAATCACGCCTCAGACGCTTCGGCTTCAAATCCTGCCAGTTCTTCCCCCGCCGCCTCCCACTCCGCCGTTGCCAGCGGCAGGCGGTCGTGGATCTTCATCAATTCGCGGTTGATGTGCGTCGCGCGCCCGCCGTTGGCGTAGGCTTCCGGCTTCTCCAGTTCCGCTGCCAGTTCGCCCTCGCGCACTTCCAGATCGGCGATTTCTTCTTCCAACGCCACGATGCGCTTCTGGATTTCCTGCTTTTTGTTTGAACGCGCCTGCCGTTGCCCGGCTTCGAGGCGTTTCTGTTCCTTGCGGTCAACCTTCGGTTCGGCATTTTTTTGCGCCGGTTGAACTGCCTGGCTCGAACTCGTCAACGCTTCCCGCGCCGATTGCGAAGTCTTGTCCAGGTAATACTGGTAACCGCCGGTGAAATGCCGGAGCTGTCCCGCCTCCACGCGCACGACGTGCGTGGACAGCTTGCGGATGAAATGCACGTCGTGGCTGATGAAAACCAGCGTGCCCTGGAATTGCTTCAGCGCCACGATCAGCGCGTCCACGCTGGCCAGGTCGAGATGCGTCGTCGGTTCGTCCATCAGCAAGAGATTCGGCGGGTCGAGCAGCAGTTTCACCAGCGCAAGCCGGCTTTTCTCGCCGCCGCTCAACACGCTGACCGGCTTGTAAATGTCGTCGCCGCGAAACAGGAAGCTGCCCAGCACCGTGCGGACGGCCTGCTCGGTGATGCGTTGCGGCGTGTCCAGCGCCTCCTGAAAAACCGTGTGCGCGGGGTTCAACATTGCCGCTCGATGCTGCGCGAAGTAGCCGTGCTTCGCGTTGTGGCCCAGCTTGCGCACGCCGGCCTGCGGCTTCAAAACATCGGCGAGCAATTTCAACAGCGTGGATTTGCCCGCGCCGTTCGGGCCGACGAGCACGATGCGCTGGTCGCGTTCCACCTCCAGGTCAATGCCGTCGTAAATCAATTTGTCGCCATAGCCGAACTTGATTTTCTCCAGCGTGATGACGCGCTGGCCGCTGCGCTGCGGCTGCGGAAAACGGAAACCCATCGTCGCGTCCGGCCCGCTCGGCAGCTCAACCATGTCCTCTTTGATGCGCTCGATCTGCTTCATCTTGCTCTGCGCCTGCGCGGCCTTGGTATTCTTGGCGCGGAAGCGGTCCACGAACAATTGCATCCGGTCAATCTCGCGCTGCTGCGATTTTGCCGTGGCGATCATCGTCACCTCGGCGGCGGCGCGCTGTTCGAGGTAGCTGTCATAATTGCCCGTGTAACGCATGATGCGCGAGGCGCGCAGCTCCGCGATGTGCGTGCAAAGGTTGTTGAGAAATTCGCGGTCGTGCGAAATCAGCAGGATCGCGCCGGGATAATATTTCAGATAATCCTGAAACCAGATGAGCGTTTCGAGGTCGAGATGGTTCGTCGGCTCGTCGAGCATCAGGAGGTCGGGCTCCTCCGCGAGCAGCCGCGCGAGGTGCGCGCGCATAATCCAGCCGCCGGACATCTCGCGTGCCAGCCGGTCATAATCCGTCTGCTTGAAACCGAGGCTGGCGAGAATCTGCTTGGCCTTGGCGACGAACTGGCCGTCGTGTTCGTGTTCGTGCGGCACGGTGATTTCCATGACGGTTTCGTTGCCCGCCGGCTCGCTTTCCTGCGGCAGATAACCGATGCGCGTGCCGCGAATGAGCGACACGCTGCCCGCATCCGGCTCCTCCTTGCCGAGGATGATCTTGATGAGCGTGGATTTGCCCGCGCCGTTCGGCCCGACGATGGCAATGCGGTCGCCCGACATGACGTTCAACGAAACGTCGTCAAACAATTCGCGTCCGCCAAATGATTTAGATAGTCCGGCTACAGTGAGCATGAAGTAGATTGGAATGAGTCAGGATTTAGATTTCATTGGCCAAGCGCAGGGCTTCGGCAATGACTGCATCCGACAAATACAAGCCGCCTTTGGCCTCAATAATTTCGAGCAAGTCGCGAACCGAGGAAATTTTCCCCAACCGCTTCGCTTGGATCACTACGCCGACCAGCCCGATGCACGGAACGTTTAATCGCGTCGCGGCCGCGCGCGCTTTGCGATCATCGGTCACCAGCAATCTGGCGTTTAATTCCTTTGCCAGCAACAACGCTTCCGCCTCGCCACGACCGAGTGTTTCCGTGCCGGGCAGACGTTGGCCGGGATTTTGCACCGGGCGGAGTTCCGCAAAATCGGGAAGCTCGTGATGGAACTCCTTTAATTCATCCCAGACGGCTTGAGGCACAAAAACACGCTCGAACAACTCCTGAAGCAACCGGGCCTGCCCGGCCTTGAGCAACGTGGTGATTGCGGTGGTGTCGCTGACAACGCTCATGACCTCAAGTGTCGCTCAAGGTCTGTCGTTCAGCGTTGCGATATCCGCCTGCAGATCATCCGGCCCGTAATTGATGGGGATATGCCGCCGGCCCAGTTCGCCGAGCAATTGCACCGAAGAAATGCCCGCCACCTCCGCCGCCCGCCCGAGCGAAATCTCCTCCCGCTTGTAAAGCCCGATGGCAATATCCACCAGCGCGTCCTGTTCCGTCACGCGCAGTGCACCGAATCGTTCCAAAGGAATGGTCAACGTCATGCGTCAAGAAAGTAACCTTTCCGGCCGTTGCTGGCAACCTGCGGTTCGGAATCATTTCGGCTTCAACTGGGGGAACAAAATCACGTCGCGGATGCTTTCCTGGCCGAGGAGCATCATGCACAGGCGGTCAATGCCCATGCCCATGCCGCCGGCGGGCGGCATGCCGTGTTCAAGCGCGACGAGAAAATCCTCGTCCAGCTTCTGCTGCTCGCCGCCGGCTTGATGTTCCAGTCGCTCGCGCTGCTCGATGGGGTCGTTCTGCTCGGTGTAGGCGGGCGCGATTTCCTGGCCGTTGATGCAGCACTCGAAGACCTCGACGGTCGTCGGGTCGTCGGGCGAAAGCTTGGCGAGCGGCACGAGTTCCTTGGGCAGATGTTTTAATCGCGGGTTGCTCAAATTTTCCTTCCTTCAGCGAGGTGGTTAATTATGGCAGCCACCACATCGCGATCTATCCAAACTTTGACTGTAATGCGCTCGGACAAAAAGGACATTCCAGTCTTGCCAAAAATGAACTCGCCTGGACTTGAATGAAGAAAACCAGAATGACCGAGTTGAACCATTTTTTCCAAATGCGCTTGACGCAGGTTAATGCGCATTCCTTCTTTTTCGATAAAGCCGTCTCGAAAAAGTCGAACTTCAGGTTTCCCTTTTGTCTTGCAGATGTCTAAATATCCGTTCCGAGCTATTTCCTCTAAACGTCGTTGCATCCTTTGTTGAAAAGTTAGTGGTGCTAGAAAAGAACAGGCGTTTTCAACCAGTTTGACTTTTATCACGGTAGGCGACCGACCGAAAACCTTCGGTTTCCATTCGGCAAAAATTTTTATCCATTCGCCCGAAGGAGGAAGAATGCCCAGTCGAGAACAGTAATAGGACAGACTCGCGTTAACGGTTCGCCTAAGTCCATCATAGTAAAGACTTCGAATGTCAGAGTAGCGTAGAGTGGTCTGACGGAACTTCAGCGTGGAACTGAAAAGAGATAGTTCGTCATTCACGATGAGGGGAACTTCGTCTGTTGGCTCTACATTTTTGTAGCTATGTTCTCCGAGAGGGTCTTTATTTAACCAGTCGTTGAACGCTTTAGATGCCGTCGAAAAAACGGACGAGCCACCCACACTTTTATCGCCCTCCGTCAGAGCTTTAAGAGTTTCTGAATACTCCTCTTTGGTAATCTCACCCTTCGCCAAGCGCAGGTCGAGTTGCCGTTTTACTTCTGGATCCATGCGATTTTTGCAATGCGGCGCCTGCGGCGCTCATTTCGGTTTCAACTGCGGAAATAAAATTACATCGCGAATGTTTTCTTGTCCCAGCAACATCATGCAAAGTCGGTCAATTCCAATTCCAATTCCGCCAGCCGGAGGCATTCCATGTTCGAGAGCAATCAAAAAATCCTCGTCGAGTTTTTGCTGCTCGCCGCCGGCTTGATGCTCTAATCGTTCGCGTTGTTCGATTGGGTCATTTTGTTCCGTGTAACCCGGCGAAATCTCTTGTCCATTAATACAACATTCAAAAACTTCAACGCAATTTGGGTCGTCGGGAGAAATTTTTGCCAGCGGAACTAATTCTTTTGGCAGATGCGTCACAAAAGTTGGTTGGATCAAAGTCGGTTCAATCAATTTCTCAAAAACTGCGCCAGTCACTTCAAAGTCGGCGTAATCTTTTGTGATTTCTGCGCCGAGGTCATGCGCTCGCTGGCGGCGTTCATCCGAAGAAATTTCAAACCAATCGGCTCCGGCTTTTTCGCGGATTAAATCTTTGTATTTGGCGCGTTTCCAATTCGGCGTGAGGTCAATAATTTCTAGCTCGCTAAAATTCTTGAGCATGATGTTGTGCATCTTCAAATCGGAAAACCTTCGGCCGTTTTCGTCAAAACGATTTGGAAATTGTTGCGCCGACGTAGAAACTTTCTGAAATAATGTTTCCAACGCTGCGCTTACTTGTCCGGCAACTTCCCAAAATTTAGGCCTTATTGCTTTGTCAATTTCAGTTCGCAAATTGTTGAACAAATCGTTAACCGATTGGAAGGCGCTTTTAATTTCCAATTGTGCTTTCTGCAATTCATCGCCGGAAAGATTTGTTTTAATTAGCTCGCCCGGAAGTTGCGGCAAAAAATCTTTATCAATTGCTTTGAAAAGAGAAGCAATTTGAGCTCGGCCTTTGTCAATGTTGAAACCTTTCGGCACTTTGAGAGTTTTGCGAGTTGCCTGCGCGACGTGGCAAATCATTTCTTCGACGAGTTCCATCATGCTCTCGTAATCGCCGAACGCCTGATACGCCTCGAGCATCGTGAATTCGGGATTGTGTTTGCGCGAGAGGCCCTCGTTGCGGAAGTTGCGGCCGATCTCGAACACCTTGTCCACGCCGCCGACGAGCAGGCGCTTGAGATAGAGTTCCAGCGCGATGCGCAGGTAAAAATCGCAGCCGAGCGCGTTGTGATGGGTCTTGAAGGGTTGGGCCGCCGCGCCGCCGGGAATCGCCTGCATCATCGGCGTCTCGACCTCGACGAAACCGCGCGAGTGGAGAAAATTCCGGATCTCGCGGATGATTTCGCTGCGCTTGAGCATCACGTCCTTCACGTCGGGATTCGACATCAAATCCAGATAGCGCTGGCGGTAGCGGATCTCGGTGTCGGCGAGGCCGTGCCATTTTTCCGGCGGCGGGCGCAGCGCCTTGGCCAGAATCACGAAGGAATCGAGCTTGATGGAAATCTCGCCGGTCTTGGTGGTGAACAATTTGCCCTGCGCGCCGATGAAGTCGCCGAGATCGAGGTGCGTGAAGATATCCCAACTGCCCGGCGCGGTTTCTTCGAGGTGATTTTTCTGGGCATAAATCTGGAGCCGCCCGGACTGGTCACGCACGTCAAGGAACATGGATTTGCCCATTTCGCGATGCGCGGTGATCCGGCCCGCGACAGCCACTTCGCGGCCTTCGGTGTAATTGTCGTGCGCGTGCTTGCAGGTTTCGCCGGGCGTGAATTTGTTTTTGAACGGGTCAATGCCCTTCGCGCGCAGCGCGGCGAGCTTGGCTTTGCGCTGTTCGATGAGTGAATTTGTGTCGTCCATCAGAATCTGCGAATTAAATCACAAATTGCCCTTCAGCGCACGAATGAATTTACAATAAGCGATTCACGATTGACGCGCCCAATGCAAATGCGGCGCGTCAATCGTAAATAATGAGCCTCGTTACCTCGGCTCCTACTTTTCTGCGGAGCTGTTTGTTGGCGACGGTGCGGCCTTGGGCTTGTAAAGCCCGGCCTTGATGAACGGCTGAAGCTGCGCGCCGTAGCCCGCCGCTTCCATCTTGTCCAGCGGGATGAACCGCAGCGACGCCGAGTTGATGCAGTAACGCAATCCGCCCTTATCGATCGGCCCGTCGTCGAAAACGTGTCCAAGGTGTGAATCGGCGACCGGCGAGCGAACTTCCGTGCGCGTCATGCCGAAGGAATAATCCGAATTCTCAATCAATTTCTCGCCGACGAGCGGCCTGGTGAAGCTCGGCCAGCCGCAGCCGGAATCGAACTTGTCGAGCGAGCTGAACAGCGGTTCGCCCGACACCACGTCCACGTAAATGCCCAGCGTGTGGTTGTCCCAATACTCGTTGCGGAACGCGGGTTCGGTCGCGGCCTGCTGCGTGACGGCGAATTGCTCCGGCGTCAGTTTTTTCTTCAACTCCGCCGCGTCCGGTTTCTTGAAATTTTTCGCATTCATAAATTGATTGGTTGAAACGGTTGAATCATCGACCGGTTGCGCGCGGCCCGCGTCGCGCGTCACCGCCACGACGACCGCCGCCAGCAGCAGCGCCGCCGCAATTTTTATGACTCCGCCAGATTGCATGTCCTTTCGACGAATTTAATCCATTCGCGTTCAATGTCCAACCGGTTCAAATGAATTCCCAACTGTCGAACATCGCCGCCTGACCGCACGGCTCTCCTTTTTCCGAAATCAAATTCCAAACCGTCGCCCGCTCAATGCGAAAACGCCGGCCGGATTTTGAAATCCTCACGCCGGAATAATCGTCAATGAACCCGCGGTTTGTGACCGTCGCCAGCAATCGCGCCCGCTCCTCGCGGTTCGGTGCCTCGGCGGTGAGCCGCGACGGCGTGCGTGTCAGTTCCTCCCACGACATTTCCCAGAGTGCGAGGGCGGCGGCATTGCCGTAATTCAAAATCGGGTCCGCCTCCGTGCCGTGCGACACGACGACGAACGGCGCTTCAAAAACTTTTTGCGCCAGTTCCACCGGTTCAGAAACAGCGGGCAGCAATTCGCGCCCCGTCCAATGCTTCAAGCTGCGCGCCAGACGAGCCGTTTGCGCGACAACAAAATCCGTTTGCCAGATTGGATTCATTTCGCCCGGTTCACATGTGAAACCAGTTGTATTGGCTGGAGAAAACCGGCCAATCGGTGGCGATTTCAGAAATGAGCATGAATAGAATCATCCCAGCCAGCGCCAGAAATTTGGCGGGGTTTCCAATGCGGCTCAACGCCCGATCCACTCCGAAAACGAACACCAGCAGGAACGGAATCAGGGCGCCGAGAAGTAACCGGCCCGACGTGAAATACGGGTGCTCGCGCGAGGGATAGAAACAATTGCCGAAGTCGTAAATGACGGACAGCAACGCCAGAAATATCACGGAAGCCGCAAAGCTGGCCAGCGCAAAAGAAAGCATCTGGCGTTGTGATTCCGTCGCTTTTGGAAACCGGCCGGCCAAGTCCAACGCGGTAATACCGAGGGTCGCGAGGACATAAATCATGTTGACGAGCGGCAACGTCAACGGTTTGCGGTGCCACCAAAATTCCCCCTGCCAGAAAGTGGCCAGCAGCCCGGATACAAACGTCCACGCGCCATGCGGCGTGAAAATCGGATGGCGCCACCATTCGCCGAATGGCTTGAGCGTCCAGCCGAGAAACTGGACTTTCACCATCGAGCCGGTGAAATCACCGAAATTCAGCTTGCACCACGCCATCCACACGGCCATCGGCAGCGCGGCGCAGAAAACCAACGCGGCGAGCGAGGGCATCGCTGCGCGCAGCCCGTCCATTTTAGCCAGCCGGTAGATTTTCCACAGCACGACCGCCGCGGAAACCGCGAGCAACGGCAGGTTGGCACCCTTGGTCAAAAAAGTTGCCGCGAGCGCCAGTCCCGTGAGTGTTCCCAGCCGAACGCCGGGAGATTCCGCCTGCAGCCATTGGGCAAGACAGACAAACGCAGCGCCAAAACAGAGCGGCGAGAGCACGTCGTTATTGATCGAATAAAACGCCGTCTGCGGCAGGAATGCCAGCAACGCCGGCACACCGAACCGCAGGAAAATGTTTTCGGGGAAAATCGTCCGCGCCGCGAAATATCCCAGCCAGACCAGCACCGCAACAAAAAAGATGTTCAGGAAACGCAGCCAATAGAAGAGCACTCCACCGTCCAGCCCAAAAGATTTCCCCATGTTCCACCAAACGCCGGCCAGCGCGTAATACAACGGCGGCTGCGATCCTTCGTGATTGGGGCTTTGCCACTTCGCCTTCCGCTCCAGCACAACAGGCGCGACTTTGTCCATCGGCTGCGTCCACAGCGGCGGTGGAAATTTCCCGTCCGGAAACGTTTCCGGCGGCCATAGAAATTCCTGCGAACCGTAAATGGCAATATAATTCATCGCATCGCCCGAAGTCGTCTCCAGACGGCGCGGCAGGTGGCCGTGCGAGTATTTTACCACAAGATCAAAATGCTCCAACTCGTCCACGTTGTTGATGGGCGGGAATGCGGCGGAGAAAATGAAAACGTGGACGGCGGCGAGGCAGCAGAGGAGCAAAATGATTTTCCGCTCCAGCGATTCGGAAAACGCGGCGGACGTTTTGGCGTCGGCGTTCACAAGATTTCGCCCAGACTAAAGCGCGCGTGGCAAAACACAAGCGCAGGCTCACAACGCCAGCCGCAGGGTGTCTGCCAGCTCCGCCGGCGTCAGCGCAATCGGATTGGCCTTCATGCTGCTTGAGTTCGCGGCTTTCCCAACCAAATCGGCAATGTGATCCTGTCGAACGCCAAAATTTCCGAGCGACTCGATTTGCAGATCGCTGACAAACTCGCGGATCCATTTCACGCCGTCATCTGCTGCCGCCGCAGCGTTGCCGGTCAGCAACCGCGCCACCTTGTCGTATCGGGACAGCGCCACGCTTTCCGGCGCGCGGTGTTGGAGAGCGCGAATGTTCGCGGCCATGACGTGCGGCAACAGAGCGGCGCAAATCGCGCCGTGCGGCGCGGGAAAACTTCCGCCAATCGGCCCGGCGAATCCGTGGACGGCGCCGAGGCCGGCATTCGCCAGCGCCAGCCCGCCGAACAAACTGGCCACCGCCATGTCTTCGCGCGCGGATTTGTTTTTGCCGTCGCTGAATGCCACGCGCAACGACCGCGCGGCGCGGCGGATTCCCTCGACGCACAAACCGTCGGTCATCGGATTCGCGCGCGAACAGACAAACGGCTCGATGAGTTGCGTGAGCGCGTCGAGGCCGGTGCTGGCGGTGAGCGCCGGCGGCAAATCGTAAGTGAGTTCCGGATCAACAATCGCCATTCTCGCCAGCATCAGGCGGCTGCGCAGGCTCACTTTCAATTTATGTTCGGGCGACGCCAGCACCGCGTTGCGGGTGACTTCCGAACCGGTGCCAGCCGTGGTGGGAATTGCGAAGAACGGCGCGGACCATTTCTTCAGCGTCTGGCCGCGCCCGATGATTTCGAGGTAATCGAGCAATTCACCTTCGTTCGTCAGCAGGGCGGCAATGGCCTTCGCGGCGTCAATGACGCTGCCGCCGCCGAAGCCGATGACGGAGTTGCATTTCTCCGCCTTCGCGAGACTGATGCCCTGTTCCACCGTGACAATCTCCGGCTCGCCAGCGACGGCGAACGTGACCACGCCCGTGCCGTGTTGCCGCAGGTCCGTAATCAAATTTTCCGCGCGTTGCGGGTTTCGCCCGGTGACGACAAGCGCGCATTTACCAAAAACCTTTGAGTTCCCGCCAACCGATTTGACCGCGCCCGCGCCAAAGAGGATGCGCGGGACGGTCGTGAATTCAAATTGGATGCTCATCATCAGCCTTTGGCGTCGGGGGAAATGTTGTCGAACTTCACGCTCGCGCGCGGTTCGGCCATCATCGGCGCGACGGCATCGCGCCAGACGGGATAATGTTCCGTCGCCTTGTGCGCGGCGGCGGCATCGGCGTCGCGGTAAATTTCCACCAGCACGAAACGCGTCGGGTCGTCCTGCTGCAAAACGTCGAAACGAAGGACGCCCAGTTCCAGCAGGCTCAAGCGCGCGTTGAGCCGCGTCGCTTGTTTGAACGCTTCCACGCAATCCGGTTTGACATGAACATGAACGTGAACAATGAGCATGACCGAGAAATACGCGAACCCGGACAAAAGCTCAAGCCGCCGTCTCGCGCGATTTGCAGATGCCCCGGTAAAATTCCCCGACGCGCGTCATCTTGCGCGGCAGTTTTTCGTCGCTGAAATCCACCGACAGCAGGCCGAATTTCTTCGTGTAGCCGAACTGCCACTCGAAATTGTCGAGCAACGACCAGTAAAAAAATCCGCGCACTTCCACGCCGTGGCTGATCGCGGCATGCAGTTCCAGCAAATGCGCCGTCAGATCGCGGATGCGGAAATCCTCGTCCGTCGAGGCCGCGCCATGTTCGGTGATGTAAATCGGCAGGCCGTATTGCCGGTGAAACTTTTTGAGGAGTTTCCCGAAGCCTGTCGGATGCCGCTCGAACATGTCGTCGCTGACGATGCCCAGCTCCTTCAATCTTTCCGGCGAGACGTTGTTTGTCGGAACCAGCGCCTGGAAATGGTTCAGCCGTGCGCGGCCATAATAATTGACTCCGAGAAACGTGGAATCCCCGTGCCGCCGCCCGCCCAGAAATTCATCCAGCACGAAACGATTGAACGCGTGATGGGAAAGTTCCGCGAGCAGATGATCCCAGACCGCAAACGCCTGGAACGCGCCGAATGAAGTCCAGTTCTTCGCGATGCCGACTTCCGGCGCGCGGGCAAATTTGTTTTGCCGGATGACGCGGCTTGCCTGCGCGTGCGCCTCGGCCATGTGCCTGATGACTTTTCGATAGGACAGGAACCGCCATTTGTGGAACGGCGGAAATCCACCGAGCAGATACGTCAACGACGCGTAAGTGTCCGGCTCGTTGAACGTGTTCCACAAATAAACCCGTTCCTTCAAGGCCGCCGACAGTTTCGCCGCGTAATCCACGAATGCCGGAATCGTCGCCGGATTCAGCCAGCCGCCCGCCGATGTAATCCAAGGTGGATTGGAAAAATGATGCAGCACGACCATCGGCGTGATGTTTGCCACCTTGAGGCAATCGAGCAGATGGATGTAGCGCGCCAGCTCTTTCTGATTCAGCGGCGCGAACGGAGCGGATTGCAGGCGCGACCATTCGACGCCCATCCGGTAGGCGTTCACGCCGAGCCGAGCCATCCAGTCCACGTCCTCCTCGTAGCGGTGATAATGGTCGCACGCCACGCGGCAATGCCCGCCGTCCGCCGCGATGTAATCCGTCCACTCGTTGACGACGTGGCCTTCCACCTGCGTCGGCGACGTGGCCGTGCCCCAGAGAAAATTTTCAGGAAATTTCAAATCACCTGCCATTGTTGCGGACAATTTGAGACAGAATTGACCGGATGAAAAGAAGAATGGCTCCGGCGCCAACTCGGCGACAACGCCCGCAAATGAAACATGGACTTTCCCGCCGGCATCAACCATATTAGCTGTGTTCCTGCCCGACGAGCCGGTTCAAGTGAAAGTTTCCGACCAAAATTTTATGACCAAAAAACCAGCGACCGCAACGCTCATCCACGAGCCGGCGGTCAGTGAAACCGAGCAGCAACGGTTTGAGCGCATCCTGTCACGCGAGCAATTCAAACCGTTGAAGGCCGTCTTCGACCATCTCGGCATGGCCGTCCAGTTGATGCAGGCGGCCATCGTCACCACGAACGCCTACCAGATGTTTCTGGCCAAGCTCGGCTATCGCATCGTCATGGTGAAGCAAATCCACGAGCAGGACTGCTACTCCCGCCTCGGCCCGGCCGGCGGCATCCGCGCAGTGCTGCCGGTTCATGACATGGCCACCTACAGCACCCTCGTCACACTCGTGAATTACGATTCCACCGTCACCACCACGCCCAAGGCCGTTGACTACTACGACAATCAATTGACCGAGTTCAAAACCCAGTTGATGAACCGCTCCGGCAACGCCGCTTGAATCTGTAGCCTGGCAATCAGGTTGGGATTCCGGGATCGTCAAGCCGCGCCTCGATTCCCGGCGGATTTTTCGACTGCTCCCGCCGCGTTCGGATTAAATCCGCTTCCTCGCGGATGTTCACCAATGAAAGTTGTGTTGCATGGAACAAGTTCACACAACCGCCGATCAGCCCCGCAACGCCGACAAATCCCAGCAGAAGTCCCGCGCCGATTATGACGCGGATCAGCGCCTCATGCCCCAATTGTCCAAACAAGGCGCCGAACAAAGTCACCAGGCTCGCCGCCGCAAATGCGCCGAGCGCCACATAAATCCAGCGCAGCGCATTCAACAAGAGCATGGCTTGTTCCTCGACCCGGTTGGTTCTTTCAACGAACTTCGCTTCATTCAAGGTGGCCGGGTCGGCGGATTCCTTCAGCAGTTCGTGCATCCGGTCGCGCGTGCGGAGCATCCGGTTGATGGTGCTCATCGCCAGCACGCTCGTCGCGTTGGTCAAGATCGCCGGCGCGGCGATGAACGTCAGCACCGCGAACGGGTTGTTTGTCAGCAAATTGCTTTCCATGCTATGGGGCTTGTGGTTTTGGCTGGGGAGCGGAAACGGCGTTTGTCGGCCCGCCGGCGGTTTCGTTGAGAAAATTGTCCAGCACCTCAAGATAAGCATCAATGGAGGGATCAGCTTGGGGGCCCGCTTGGCGCTTCATCTCCCGCAATTGATCCACCGCCGACTGGGCCTGGTGCCGCAGGTCATCCATGTTCATGCTCCCGTCCAACAAGCCGCTGACCATCTCGTCGTAGTTGCTGGCTGCGCCCGGATTGCCGGCGAGCAACTGCTGGCGGACCTGCCCGATGAAATTCGTGTTCGCGCCCATATTCCGAAGCGCCGCGGACAAATCCGCGTTGGTGTCCGCCGGTGAAGCCGATGGGCCTACGGCTGGAGGATTCGTTGACATGGAGACTTGCGCGACATCGGTTGCCGCCTTCGGAGCGGCGGCGTTCGTTCCAAGTGCGAGGCCAGCCACTTTTGTGCGCGGCACATTGATGACGCCCAACACTGCGCTTTCCAGCACCACGGTGTCCGTCGAAACGGTCAGCACCTTGCCGAAGTAACGGTCGCCGCTCTGCATGTCCACCTCATCAGCGCGCAACCGGGGTGCGGCGAAGAACAGGAAAATCATTCCAGCCGGAACCAGCAAGAGCCTCACTTTCATGGCGAGAGAGTAGCCCATCGGAGGATTCTTCGCAAATGCAAGCAGTCACAAACACGGCTGCCAGATGCGACGGGAGGTAGCTTCACTGAAATTCAGGTTTTGTCGGAGGTGTTGACTGGCGCGGGACAGGTCAGGCGGAATTTTCCCGATGGCAGCGGCAGCAAAACCGGCATGGTTTCGGTTCTAATTTCAGCGCGAACCCGCAGCAACGCTTCGAGCCGTGAAGTCACGCGGCTCAATTCCGCTTCCGTTGGCCCGGCCCCGGCGGGCACAAGGCGCAATATGCAGTTGCCCTCCGCATCTTGGCGAAGTTCATAGTGCGCGATGCCGTCCGCTTCCGAAAAACATTCATCCACCTGCCACGCCGTCACGCGCCGCCTGTCACCGTCGCGCAGCGCATCCCGCGCGCGGCCGTGGACCACAAAATGATTTCCGTAAGGTTGCGGGCGTTTTTCCGCGAGGTCGCCGATGCAATAACGGAGCAGCGGCATGTAATCGTTCGTCAGCGTCGTGACAACCAGGTCGCCCACACCGTCCGCGGCGGCGTCCACGATTTCGAGGAACGCCGTGTCGTAGCCGGGCTTCATTTCGCCGCGCTCGTTTTCCATGAGCAGGTGGCCGGTCTCCGTCGAGCCGTAAAGGTTGAGGATCGGCACGCCGAAGACGCGCTTCAGGATTTTCCGATGCACCACGCTGGCAAATTCGTAACTGCACAGCACGAACTTTAGCGACGGGAACTTGATTCCTTTTCGCTCGCAATAAAGCGCGAACCACGCGCCGTGAACCGGATCAAGGTCAAGAAACTGCGGCGACCATTCGCCAATCTCCGTAGCCATCCGCGCCAGTTCCGCATCGTCCAAAAGAAACGGAATTCGCGCCAGATTGATGAACAGCGTGTTGCCGACCGTCCGCTGTTCGCGCGACATCCAGACCGTGGGACACGTCAGGCCGTTGCAAGCCGGCGGCACGAGCGTCGCGCGGCGGGCATTGGGATGTTCGTCCAGCACGCGGGCAACAAAGCCGTTCAACCGCAGCGCGCGCTCCTCCTGCTCGTTCCACCAGCCCCGGCCGAAAACCACCGGCAGCCGTTCCTCGGACGTGCCGGAGGTGTGCTCCAGTTCCACCAGGTTTTTTTCCAGCAACGATTCGAGCGCCCGTCCGCCGGAAAGGAAATTGAGCGGGAAATTTTCCCGCATCCTGCGCTTGGCCAGCAGCGGCAGCCGGCGGAAGCAATCAAGGTCAACGCCCCGGCAATCCGCCCGCGCCAGCGCCTCGCGATAAAGCGGCACCTCGCGCCAGCGCGGCAGGAGTTCCGCCAGTTGTCCGAGCTGGCCCGCTTCGCGGATGAGTTCCGGAGTCGCAAGCATGGGCGAAATATACACGCATTTGGCGGAATGCAAATCCAAGGAGAGATGCTGAACGCCCGTGCCAGTGCGCGGTTCAATTAGGCGGCAGATAAAATACCCTGTAGTATCGCTGCTTGAAACCGGCGGCATTCGGGTCCGCGAACAGGAACGGCGCCGCATTGGTCTGGATCGAAATCCAGTTGAGCAGGTTGGTGGACGCCTGGACAACATACTGCTGGCCGGCATCCCCGGAGACCGTGAAGCTGAATTACCCGGCGGCACGGGCCGCCGAGGTCAGCGCCGCCGCCGTCACCGGCACGGTGTTGCTGGCTTCGTTGGAATAGCCGCTTTCGCTGCCGGCGCTGTTGACCGTCGTGGCGGCAAAATAATAAGTCTTTCCCGGAATCAGTCCGCCAATGGTCACATTGGTGCAGTTGCCGGCCGTCACCACGTTTGAATAGCTGTGGCTCGCCGTGCCGTAATACATTTTGTAGGCGGTGACATCCGGGGTGCTGCTGGGACGCCAGGCAAGCGTGACACTTTCGTTGGCACGAACGGGGAGTTGAAAAAACAACATCAGCGCACCGCTCAAAACCAAACCGAAGACGGACAACTTCGCGTTACAACTGGCTGCTTGAAACTGCATGCCTCAACGACCGCATCGGGCCTGCCAACGCGTTTGACGCATGAAAAATTTTCCGAACTTTTTTCCTAAAGTTTTTCAAAAAACGGGAACGCGAATAAAAACGCAAATATTTTCTGAACTTCAGAACGCGCAGTGCGGAGCCGTCAAAAAGATTTCAGCCAGGGTGGGCGGAAGCATCACCCGCGCTGTCTTGATTCAAGACAGCGCGGGACACAAATTCGCGCCGCCGGCCAAACAGCGGGGCCGGAAGCGGAGGTGAGAACCTTCCTTCCAGGAGCTCCGGGAGAATGGGACGCCCGGCTTCTCTACTCGCCGCCTTGCATGTGGTAATACATGGACTGCAGCGCAATCTTTCCCGGCCCGGTGAACCGGTTCCAGACGATTTGCCCCGCGCTGGCAAACAATCCCGTCGAAAGTTTCTGGAACATCGTCTGCATTTGCACCGTGCGCTCCTTGTAAATCCAGCCGCCCGGCTCGATGTCAATCTCCTCACCCGGCGCGAGCGTGACCTCGAACACATTCCCGAAACCGTGGATCCAGAGGATGCCTTCCCTCACCGGGCATGAAAACGTATCAATGAAAAATCCCGTCCCGCCCAGCAGCATGTTCGCCGCTCCCTTCACCCGCGCAAATGTGTAATCCACGTTGTCGGTCGCCGCCAGCCACTGGTGTTCCCTTACATCCACGCTCATGCCGGGCTTCAGGTGCAGGCCAAAGACATGACCCGTGCCGTCGCGGCTGAAGGCGATGCGCCCCGGCCCGGTCGCGCCCGTCAGCATAAACGGCATCCCGGCGAGCATCCGCTTGAACGCCCCTTTCATCGGGTGCAAGGCGATCTGCACCGCCGGCTCTTTCCAGAGCAGGATGTGATGCTCGAAATAAACGCCCGTGTTGCTCAATTCCAGATGCAACGCCGGCACCAATTCGCCTTCGATGTGATAGGTGACACCGCCGAAGGTTTCGTTCTGCACGTTCGTGGTCAATTGGACGGGAACAGCCATAGTTTTGATTTTGTTGAAGGTTGAGTTTCGGGTGGATTTGAACGCAACATCGCCCCGGCGTCAAGATTATCCCGAAAGTGACCCGGCCATGTGCCGGCCTTTCACCAAGGGCGCGAGAGGTCGGGCCGGCTTCTGCGGGTTTCCTTCACCTTGCGGCTCTGGGCCGGTAAATCTTCGGAAGCAACCGCTGCTTGTTCAGCCTGTATCGCCGTCATCGCCTCATCAATCACACCGAGCAATTCCTGCCGTCCCTGCTCCGTCGTGGCGGAACAGGTGAAAATCGCAGGCAACTGCTCGAACCAGCCGGAAATGCGGGCCGTGAACGCCGCGATGTTCGCCTGCACAGTCGCGGGCGCCACCTTGTCCGTTTTGGTGAAGACGAGGACGAACGGCACCGCGTTGCGCGCGAGCCATTCCACGAACTCCACATCCATCTCCTGCGGTTCCAGCCCGGAATCAATCAGCGCAAAGACTAGGCAGAGGTTTGTTCGCTGTTTGAGGTATTGGGACACCGCGTGGTTGAACCGCGCGCTATGCTTCTTTGCCCCTTCGGCAAAACCGTAGCCCGGCAGATCCACCAGCCGCCACGTTTTGTTCATCGTGAAAATGTTGATGAGCTTGGTGAACCCCGGCGTGGGCGAGGTGCGCGCCAGGCCGTCCTTGCCCGCCAAAAAATTCAGCAGCGACGACTTGCCGACATTGGATCGTCCGATGAAGGCGAATTCCGGCAGCGCCTCGTCCGGACACGAATCCAGGTCCGGCGAACTGCAATCAAAAATGGCGGATGAAATTTCCATGCTTGGCAACCTACCGCCTATTGTCGCAGCAAATCGGCGGCACCGATACAACCAATTTTCAATGAACACGCTCCGGTCATTAAATTCCCATTGTCATTTATTTTGTAATCTCGGCCAGCGGCTTTGCGTCTGCCAATGTGAATCACCCGAAGCACAAAGGACAAAAATGAAGATTGCCAAAATGAACCATCTCGCCGCGTTGCTGTGCCTGCTGTCGGGCGCAAGTCTGGTTTTCTCGCAAGACGCCGCGACCAATACCAATTCCACGTCCACCAACGCTCCCGCCGTCGCCAGACGCGGCGGCAACCGGGGCGGCCCTTTGAGCGAAGCCGACCGCGCCGAGATCGCCCGGCTCGCCGATTTCCCGGAATGGATGCCCGGTGCCGGTGACGGAAATTATTTCGTCGGACCAACGTATGCCCCGGCTCCTGAATGGACGCCCAAGGACGGTGTGCCGAAGGGCCGGGTGGAGAGTTTCACGTTGAACGCCGCCGACAGCAAATTTTTTCCCGACACAGGTCTGCGCGGAGCCACACCCACCCGCAAGGTGACGGTTTATATTCCCAGCCAGTATGTTCCCGGCACGCCCGCTCCGCTCATCGTGTCAACCGACGGCTACGGTGCGAGGAACAATCGCCTGCCCGATCTGCTCGACAACATGATTGCCGGCCATCGCCTGCCGCCGGTCGTCGCGGTGATGATCGCCAACGGCGGCGGCGACGGCCCCGGCAGCGAGCGCGGCCTCGAATACGACACCGTGTCCGGCAAATACGCCGAATTTGTCGAGGCGGAAATTCTTCCCAAGGTTGAAAAAGACTACGCCGTGACGCTGACCAGGGATCCCGATGGCCGCTTGGCGCTTGGCGCCAGCTCCGGTGGCTCGGCGTCGCTCTCCATGGCGTGGTTTCACCCGGAACTTTATCATCGTGTGCTGACTTACTCCGGCACCTATGTGAACCAGCATCCCGATGCCGACTATCCGCACGGAGCGTGGGAATATCACGAGAACCTCATTCCAAACAACCCGACCAAGCCGCTGCGCATCTGGCTGGAAGTGGGCGAACACGACAACGGCTCCACCAACACCGCCGCCGCCTTCCATAACTGGCTCATCGCCAATATGCGCATGGCGGATGTCCTCAAGGCCAAGAGCTATCACTACCAGTTGATTTACGCCAAGGGCGCGAGCCACACGGATGGCCGGGTGATAAACCAAACCCTACCGCAAGCCCTGGAATACGCCTGGAAAGGCTATCCCGTTGAACCGTCGAAATAAACCCGACTCATGAAAATAAAACCATTCAGCGTCGTTTGCCTGATCAGTCTGCTGGCCGGCGCAAATCCGGTAGCGGCTCAAACGTCGAACTCAACGCCTGCGACGACACGTCCAGCCCGTCCCACGCCGCCCACGCGCGATCCGCACGCCCCGGGATTTGTCACGGCCACGGAATTGCCTGACGGCGCCGTTCCGCCGGCGGATGCCGAAGGCAACTTCATCATCGGCCCGACTCACAACCGCGCGCCGGAAATCACCACCAATGCCGCGCTAGGAACCGTGTATAACTTCACGATGAGTTCGGCGGACAGCAAATTTTTCCCCGGCATCGCGCGCGAGCTTGGCACCTTTGTCTCTTCGGATCCCGCCGACCCCGCCAAACCAATTGTCACCACCAGCCATCCCGCTCCTTACACCCGCCATGTATCAGTTTACGTTCCCAAACAATATGTTCCCGGCACGGTAGCGCCGTTCATTGTCGGGGCGGACGGAACCGACCGGCAGATGTTCACGGCTTTGGACAATCTGATTGCCAGCCACCGGTTGCCGGTGATGATTTACATCGGCATCGGCAACGGCGGCGGCGACGCACAGGGCAGCGAGCGCGGACTGGAATACGACACCATGTCCGGAAAATATGCCGAGTTCGTCGAGCAGGAAGTCCTGCCGCTCGCGGAAAAAACGGCCAATGTGAAATTGACCCATGACCCCGACGCCCGCGCGACGATGGGCGCCAGTTCCGGCGGCTCGGCAGCGCTCATCATGGCGTGGTATCATCCCGAACTTTACCACCGCGTGCTGACTTATTCCGGCACCTATGTGAATCAGCAATGGCCGTTCAATCCCGACACGCCGCACGGCGCGTGGGAACTTCACGAACACCTCATCCCGAACAGCCCGCCCAAGCCGCTGCGCATCTGGATGGAAGTTGGCGACCGCGACAATTACAACCCGAACGCCATGCACGACGGCTTTCACGACTGGGTCGTCGCCAATGAGAACATGGCGAAGGTTCTGGCGGCCAAGGGCTATCATTACCAATTCGTCTTTGCCCGCAACGCCGGGCACACCGACCGCAGCGTGAGACAGCAAACCCTTCCCGAAGCCCTCGAATGGCTCTGGCACGACTACAAACCGTCGGCGAATTAACGCAGGAAAACAATCAGCGTCAAAGCTCGTCCTCGCGCTCGGCGTAGAAGAGCTGGTGGGCGCGGTCGTAATCAGCTTCCGGCACGAAGACCTGGGCGGGGCGGCTCAAATCGCCGTCGTCCGGCGCGGCGGGGTCCACGAACGCCTGCGTGGCGGCGATGCCATGTTTCTCCAGCATCACCACAAGCATCTCGGCGTTCACTACCGGGCCGGTGTAAAACAATTTCACGCGGAAATTAACCTCCGGCGTTTTCAGTGATTTTTTTTATCCGCGATTCAACAGCGCCAAGTTTCTTAAAATCAGGAAAAAGATTTTTAACATTTTCAGGAGCCATCAATGCTGGATGCACTTCAGCACCTTTCTCAAGTAGCTCTTGCATTAAACGGATCGCGTGTTTGATGCGTTCAAGGCGATCCGGATTTTCTTCCTCTCCAAAAATTTCTTTTTCGAGGTGCTTCGCTTCAGCTTCGACAACATCTTTCAAGAGCTTTTCTTGTGCTTCTTGAATTTGCTTCAAGGCCTCATTTTTTATTTTCAAAGACTCAACATGTTGTTCAACCAGCCTTCCTTCTTGAAATTTCTTATAAACCACCGCTGCTGACCAAGCAATACTTCCAACAAATCCCACGGCTTGAATTGACCCGATATATAAATGAAGCCAAATAGAACCTTTGTCTATGGAACGTATTTCCATTTTTCCGCCTATCTTGGAATCAAGAATTGTTTGTTCGAGTATCAATTGAAGCGTCTCTAGTTGTGCTTTGAAAGCCGGCAAATCACCAACAGTTCTGAATTGAACGTAAATATCTGACTCCGTCGGTGATTGCACGCCCAGTGCGTTAAGAAAGCTTGCGAGCGACTTAATGTAATCTTTCAGATCGCTGGCGGCAGAAAAAAGTTCGCCTTGCAAATCAGGGTTTAGCCTTAAAGTTGGTTGAGTGCTTTGAAAACCTTGGTTTTGTTCAACCCGGACAATATACTTTTCGATACCCGGAATCCCCCTGCATTTTGCTACAAAATTGCGAAGCTTATCTAAATTTTGTGTAATTGGTCCTTGCTGGGTTGCAGCAATTGTTGGCATTAACGAATCAATGTTACCTAAAGCATCGATTTGTTGCTTTGTCGCAAGTAGGTTCATAAGTTCTCAATTAGTTTTTGCTTCAGCCAGTTCTTCCTCAAAATCCACGATCTCTTTGATCTGCACCAGAAACCAGCGGTCAATTTTCGTGAGGTTGAAAATCTCGTCCACGGTGAAGCCGGCGCGCAGGGCGTGGCGGATGAAGAAGATGCGTTCGGCGTTGGGCACGCTCAGCTTGCGGCTGATGACGTCGCGCGGGAGGATGTCGCGGTCGTCATAGACTTCCGTGCCGATGCGCCAGGGTTTGCCGTCGCCGCCCAATCCGCTGCGGCCAATCTCCAGCGAGCGCAGGCATTTCTGCAGGCTTTCCTTGAACGTGCGGCCGATGGCCATGGCTTCGCCGACGCTTTTCATCTGCGTGGTGAGCGTGGGATCGGCCTGCGGGAATTTCTCGAAGGCGAAGCGCGGAATCTTGGTGACGACGTAATCAATGCTCGGCTCGAAGCTCGCCGGGGTTTCGCGCGTGATGTCGTTCTTGAGTTCGTCGAGCAGGTAGCCGACGGCGAGCTTGGCGGCGATCTTCGCAATGGGAAAGCCGGTGGCTTTTGAGGCCAGAGCGGAGCTCCGGCTGACGCGCGGGTTCATCTCGATGATGACCATGCGGCCATTGTCGGGGTTGACGCCGAACTGGATGTTCGAGCCGCCGGTCTCGACGCCCACGGCGCGGATGACGGCGAAGCTCTGGTCGCGCATGATCTGAAATTCCTTGTCGGTCAGCGTCTGGATGGGCGCGACGGTGATGCTGTCGCCGGTGTGGACGCCCAT
>Ga0181537_10001255_pt1 | contig 23595 bp, 25 predicted proteins | sample PEATcosm2014_Bin_39_FD_119765 | JGI IMG/M metagenome (GOLD analysis project Ga0181537, IMG submission 119765) | Peatland microbial communities from MTU Mesocosm Facility, Houghton, MI, USA - PEATcosm2014_Bin23_10_metaG | ecosystem: Environmental > Terrestrial > Soil > Wetlands > Peat | place... | reverse complement strand
GAGTCGAGCCGGACACGAGGATGCGCGCCACGCTGCGCATGAATCTTCTCGGCGTCGTTGCGATAGGCGCGATAGATCTGGGAGTCGTGCGCGGCCTCGCGCGGCTTGACGAGTCCGTGATATAGGTGTTGTCCCGGCTCGATCCGGTTGGCAACGCGGGCTACGCGCTCGCCGTGCTCGGTGAGCGAGACGACTTCGAAGCGTTCGACTGGCCTCGCCCGACCATCGCGGCGGGCGTTGACGATATCGAGCTTTGCCAGTCCTTCTCTCTGGAGATATCGAAGGTCGCTCCGTGCCGCTCGCTCGTCGCCACCATAGATGGTCTGGACAATATCTTTTAATGCGAGCACACGGAAACGTCCGGCTTCTGCCAGCGTCAGCCTCTCTTCCGAGCGCAACCGAACGTGCAGTAACGGAGACAGTGAGAGGTGATTGCGGCTGCGGACGTGACGCTCGCCTGGCTCCCGATTCACCTCAGGGCTGGGGCCGATCTTGCGTTCGTACTGACGGCGGGGAATCTCGGGGAAGAAGTTCCTCTGACTGGCCTGCTCGCGGAGTCGCTCCATTCGCTGATCGAGCGGCCCCGGCTCCAGCAGTGGTTCTGGCTGTCGCGATGGGTCCGGCGGGCGTTCTCTGCGTATGCGTCGGAGGTCCTCGAAGTCGTCGGGGATGGAGATCCGCATTACGCCTCCTTGTCACCAGAATCATCCCCGGCCTGCTCTATCTCTGTCTCTTCGGAATACGCTGGAAAGTCTTCGTCGTCATAACGCAGGTCCGTGCGCTGGCCCTGAATTTTGGTGATCACGTACTCGGAAGGATGACCGAACTCCATCATCTTGCGCTCTGCTTCTGCGCGAGCGGCACGCACACGCGCGACGAGGTCGTCTTCGTAGAACGGTAGTGGTCGCTGGCGGCTCTCTGTTTCCTTGGCTGTGTTGTTGTTAGGGTCTTCGGGAGTTGGCGATTGGCTGGTGCTGATCTTCATGGCTATGCCTCCGCAGGAAGCTTAAGAGCCAATCGATCAAGGGAATCATGCTATTTCAGACGCGACTATTCAGCCAGAGAATGGAAGGCGGGCCGATGTCGGTTTCTGGAAGGTGAAATGAAAGTCAGCCGGCCTCTCGAAGCTCGTTTCCGTGGACACTGGCAGACATATCGGGACGAATCCGATGTCCGTGAGCGCCTTGGCGATTTGGCGTCATTCCAAGAACATTTCTGGCCTGAAAGGCGTTTCCCAGAGCTATCTTTGCGCCCGTGGACTCAAGTCGAATCGCCCTTTCCTCAGCATGGAATTACTGTGCAGTTCTATCCCGCGACGGCCGGCTTCAGGACAGTTTCGCTCCACTGGCGGAATGTGGTTGGCGCGTCGACAGCGGCAGCCCGAGACGCGGTGAGATCCATGCCTTCATTCTTGGCCGTCATCATGTCCGCTAGGCCCTGAGCAAATGCCTCCGACATACCGCGGCTGACCATCCTGCCCTTATACGCCTCCATAGGCGTCTGCTCATAGCGAACAGGCCTGCCCAGAACATCCGAGAGAATTTCTGCCATCTCGCTCGGAGAGATATCCTCAGGACCGAGCACCGGCACGTCCGCCTGACCTGTCCACGTAGTGTCCATCAGAAATTTTGCCGCGACGGCGGCGATGTCAGACGTAGCGACGAGAGGAGCTTTCAAGTCTGCGCGAACGGGGAGAGAAAGCACTCCCGCGTTCTTGATCGTCGCTGACTGGCGTAGGAGGTTCTCCATGAAGGACGGCATCATGAGTGTGCGCAGTGCGACGCCAGTGCTCGCAAGCACATCATCTGCCTTGATGTTGGCAGTGACCAGACCCGCCTCTTTGTTCCAACCGCGCCCGATTCCACATACGGACACGACGCGCTTGACGGCACACTTCGTGATGGCTTTCGCTGCAGGTCTTGTGAAGTTGGCATATGCCTCATCCACACTGTTCATGTTCATGAAGGGTTCTGGCGGAATCAGCCAGAAGAGCGCATCTGCGCCGGTTAGCACCTTCTCGATGATTGCAGCGTCGCCATGCGAGCCCTGCACGACCTCAATATGGTGGCGGATCTCCTGCGGGATGCGCGAGGGATCGCGTGCGATCACGCGTATGGATTCGCTGCCCTGAACGACATGCTTCAGAACCTGATGGCCGATGTCTCCGGTAGGGGTGGTGATGACGATCATGACAAATTTCCTTTCGTCGCGCTTATTCGGTTGTCCCTCTGTTACCTGCGGTTGCTAAGCAGTCGGAGCCTGTCCTCTATGCACCTTGCTTCACGGCGAACACCAGCCGGGGCTTACCGGGAGCGTCCCAATTTTCTGTGACGGTGGAGAGCGGGACGACTTGAGTCGGCAGGTGGAGCTTGCCTTGTGCGGCCAGTTCGAAGGTCTTACGGATGCATTCGAGGAGCTTGGGCAAAGGAACAGATTTGAGGCCACTGCCCATGATCTGAATCGCTGAGGAGCGTAACGCGGCGGCGGGGAACTCTACGGGTTCGCGGCTAGCTTCTCCAACCTGGACGAAGCGAACAGGGTGGGCGTCTTCAACTGCTTTGGCGACCGCGACGATGATGGTGCGTGCGCTGCTGCCCCAGAGGTAATCGACGACAACATCCAGCCCGTCGGCAAATGTGCCGGTAAGGGCTTGTTCAAAGTGCTCAACGCCTTGCGGGTTCTCAGGACGGAGATCGAAGGGGATGACGACATCGGCGCCGAGAGAACGCAGGGCTTCGAGTTCCTGCGCATTGCGGCCCGTGACGATCACTTTTCCTGCTCCAAGCTGTTTCGCGACCTGAACGGCAACGAGCCCTGCAGCGCCGGTCGCACCGTTGATGAGAACAGTTTCGCCAGCCTGGAAGCGGGCGCGCTCGACCAGCGCGGCAAAGCAGGACATGCCAGGGTTTGCCAGGGCAGCCGCGGCCACATCGTCGAGGTTGTCGGGCAGGGCGATGGTACGGCGCGGGTCGACAAGGGTCTGCTCCGCCATCGCTCCGAAGGGAGCTTCGGGCATGGCGAAGTACACGCGACGGCCGTCGGCGAGCCTGCCCACACCGTCTACGCCGGGAACAAAGGGATAGTGGTTGTCGGCGCTGTAGTGCGAGCCTGCGGCTCGGCCTTTTGTCAGATTGGTCAAAGCGGCTGCTGTGACAGTGATGACTTCGAGACCCTCACGCCCCACGGGGCTTTGGAACTCTCCATAGCTGGGCTTCATGCCGGGGGAAGTTACGATGGCTGCTTTCACAAGAATTCTCCTCTACTAATAGTCTAGGAAGGCCGTCTGTGCGACGCTTGTCTGTGTATGCCAAAGAATGACCTGAGACTGCCAAAGGTTCTGGAAAGGCTGGGCGTCGTCGCGTGGGAACTGCCACGAGCTGCGATCCGGCAAATGCCCGCCCATAGTCATCCTGAAGCGCAGCTGTGTGGTCTCGACCGAGGTCTTGCGGTTCTGGAAACAGATGCGGGCGCGTGGACATGCCCGCCAGGACGTTGCGTGTGGATACCTCCCAACATGGTGCATTCCTTGCGGTCGTTCGGCAAGATCAGTGGTTGGATGGTGCGTCTGGATGCAAAAGGAAGAGCGGGCCTTCCTGTTGAGCCTGGCGTTCTGGCTCTTTCTCCGCTGCTGAAAGAGGTTGTCTTACGAATGATGACCTGGGTGGAAAGCCCGGAAGCCAATGCCGCCAAACGACGGCTGGTAGATGTGCTGCACGACGAGATTTGTTCTGCTTCACAGATCAAGCTGCACCTGCCAATCCCTCGTGATCCGGCGCTGAAGCGCATGGCGGCGCGTATGGCGGAGAGTTCTGAAGCCACAAGAGATCTCGCGGCGTTAGCACGCGAGGTTGGCTTGTCGGAGCGTTCGCTGTTCCGGAACTTTCAGAAGGAAACCGGGCTAAGCCCAGGGCAGTGGCGCCGGCAGATGCAAGTGCTGCGCTCGCTTGAACTGCTGGCGGGAGGACGATCGGTGACGGAGACCGCTTTTGAGGTCGGCTATGAGAGCGTCGGTGCGTTTATCCGGGCTTTCCGCGAGACAGTCGGAGTGACACCAAATGTCTACGCCAATGAGCAGCGAAGTTCTTAAGGTCCGTACATGAACTGAAGAAAAGGATATTCGAATCGATTGTGGGGTGATGGACTGCTTTTGCCACACGTCCACGATTCAATCGACGAAAGGAGATGGCATGCCCGACCAACGTAAGTACCCATTCGGATTGCGTATTTTCGGCATCTTGCGATTTCTCCTCGAACGCTTCGAGAAGGGCGAGGCCCCAGATCGTACTGGGGCCTGCGCTTTTTACAACCGCATCGCCATTTCCAGATCGCCAGCCAGCGGTATTGAAATATAACTGGCCGCAGCTTTGCGCATCTTGTTCACAAACTCCGCGCAATACCGCGCATCATCTGTCAGCACCAGCGACCCCGTATGCAAACGCGACTCCACCATCGCCAGCACGTCCGCATAGAGCGCCTTCGCACCGTCGAGCAGTACGACATCCAGCGAATCAGGCAGATCACGTGCGAGCGTCTGCAAAGCATCACCCTCGCGGATCTCCACAAGATCGATCAGCCCCGCTTCGGTTAGATTTTCGCGCGCCCGTTCCACCTTCGATGTCTCGAACTCCGTCGTGATGACGTGCCCGCAACCGTTGTCACGCAGCCCCGCAGCCAGGTAGATCGTCGAAACGCCGAATGACGTACCAAACTCAAGTATCGAATGCACGCGTGCTGCCCGCACAAGCATGTATAACAACGCGCCAGTTTCACGCGAAACAGGAAGAGCAATTTCCTTCAGCAATCCATAGAACTCGCGGTAATCGGTCCTGCTGGTGATCATTGAGGAAACATCTGCTCCCGCAACCGCAGCATTCATCGCGGGTTCGCTTGCATCGGATTCAGCAAATAGGCGGTCCAGAACACGGACCACACGAGGAGAAGAAAGTGTATTCATCGGAAAGCTCCAATCGGTTATTGGGCTCCGAGACGATGTCTGCTTTTAGAAACGCGGTTCCAATCCTGATAACCTTCGCTGCCAAAAACGCACCTTCCCGGAACCGGATCATGGTTCACACGGTAAAGAGTGCGTTGGCTGACGGGAACGCTTACGGCAGCCTGCAGGATGCTGGCTACTCTTCGATCTTCTCTTCAGCGGGCTTCCGTTGTCAAGACGATCCAGATAGGTGCTACGCACACTCGGCACCCTATGAGTGCACATCGACAAGCATTAGGAACTCAGCGTGAAATCAATGCGGAGAGCGGTGTCGATGGGTGCTCCCATCTCCTCATCTATTGATCCCTGACGGTGAGCCGGTATTTAGAGGACCAATCCATCTTCAATGAGCGAATTGGCGATGATGCACACATCGAGATGGCGACTTTTCGACTGCTGTCTCGGCCCGCCCATTTCGAGGACCGACTTCGCTACAACTCCCCGGCCGCGGCAGATGACCGAAACGCGCTCAAACTAAATGGCTTGCACTACGGAGATCCGATTCGTAAGATGAATTGTTCCGGATCTCCACGACAAACCACATGGCAAACACACCGGTCTCAGCCCCAATAGAGCTTCATCCGCCTCTTGCGAAACTCGATCCGTTTGTAGTCGCTACTGGGCAGCCGATTCCTCCCATTGAACGAGTGGCTCTATTTTCCGCTGACCAGTGGGAAGATTTCATAAATGAGTGGGCGAGCAGTCTTTCGGGATACGCGAAGGTCGAGCATGCAAGCGGCTCAGGCGATAAGGGCTGCGACGTCATTGGAATCGTCGAAGAGGGCGCAGCAATTTGGGATAACTATCAATGCAAACACTATGACAAGCCTCTCACTCCCACCGATGTATGGGTCGAATTGGGAAAATTAAGCTATTACACGATGGTTGGTGAATACTCGCTTCCCCGAAAGTACAGGTTCGTAGCGCCACGGGATGTGGGAACCAAGCTAGCTTCGCTTCTCCGCAGGCCTGCTGTCTTGAAGCAGGAACTTCTGAAGGCGTGGACCACGTATTGCGAGAAGTTCATCACAGAGACGCCGGTTCCCCTGAGCGGTGAGCTGCTCTCTCACATTGAAGGAATCGATTTTTCGATTTTCGGATATTTGCCAGTAATTGAAGTCATCAACCAACATGTGAAAACGCCTCACTTCATCCCCCGCTTTGGACTTGGCCTCCCGCCTCGGCCTGTGGCGCCGGTTCCTCCCGAAAAGCCCACGGCAGATGAGACAAGATACGTGGAACAACTGTTTGAAGCGTACAGCGACAACCAGAAGAAATTACTGACTCAAACAGATCAACTGCCAGAGAAACTCGTGAGGCATTATCACCGATCCCGCGAATCTTTTTATTCGGCGGAAGCGCTGCGCAATTTTTCCCGGGACAAGCTTCCTGGTAGGGAGTTTGAAGAGCTGCAGGATCAGGTCTACGCCGGTGTCATCGATACGTGCGAGTCCGCTCACGCATGTGGCTTCACGAGGTTAGTAGCCACCACGGACCGCTCCACCGAATTGTCTATCACCAGCTCTCCGCTCATTGGAAAAACCGAAGTTCGGGATCTACACGGCATTTGCCACCAGCTCGCGAATGCGGAGAGGTTGATATGGGTGCAGGGAAAAGGAGGGGACGGTGGCGACTAGTCCCCTCAACAGCGCTCTTGAAACCGGGTTGCGAGCGCTCTCAGTGTTGACTGCCACCTATCCCGTTCGCGCCGACCTTCAGCGCTTGATAACATACGACTATCTGCTTGTTCATTCCGCGGATGCAGGCGGTCCAGACAGCCTACATCCGGGAGTTCCACAAAGGAATGGCGAATTGTTGGTTCGCCATACAATCGTGCAGAACGGTCTGTTTCTCCTGCTCAGCCGCAATCTGATTGAGCGCTTGGCAACCGAGAATGGCATTGAATATTGCGCGGGAGACTCTGCACAGCCGTTCCTGGACCAGCTCGGCTCGCCATATTTGAAAGCACTTCGTGAACGGGCCGATTGGATTGCCGCCAGTTTTGGCGACATGAGCAATGATGACTTGCGGGCATTCGTAAGGATGCGATTTGCGGAATGGACCACCGAGTTCCACTTCCCTGATGCGATGGGGGTGGAACAATGATCGGATTCCAGCTTCGCGCCTTGCGGGTGACGGGCCTAGGCCTGGCACCCGCCGATATCACTTTCGGACCGGGCTTGAACGTAGTCTCAGGAGCTTCGGACACGGGCAAGTCGTTTCTGTTTCAGATGATCGACTACATGTTTGGCGCGGCAAGCCTGGACCTTATACCAGAAGCACGCGCATACAGCTCGGTCGAGCTCGAAATTGAGTCTACGCAAGGACGCTTCTTTTTGAGCAGGGACCTGCAGGGGGGTGAATTTGAGCTCCGCGAGGGTGACCGCAGGGCCTCACTCAAGGCTTTAGGCGAACGACTGAACTCGAGTGCTCCAGACAACATTAGCGCCTTTCTAATGAGATTGTCCGGACTGGATGGTAAGAGGATCCGAAAGAATGTGGAGAATGAGCTTCAGAACCTCTCTTTCCGAAATCTCGCTCGATTTGTTGCGGTGAACGAAGAGGAAATCATCAAGCGACTTTCACCAATTCATAGTGGCGACAACATCCAGAAAACCGCTGAGTCAAATACGTTCAAGCTGTTGCTAACCGGCCATGATGACGCAGCCTTGGTCCGACAGAAGAAGCTGGCCGTCGCGAAAGCTGAGTTGCAAGGGCAACAGGCGCTGCTGGAAAAATTGATGTTGGAATATCACGCGGATCTAGGAGAGAACCCGGCGCCTGCTGAAGAATTATCTGAGCAGCTTGAGCGGCTCGATACGGCTCTGGCAGCTTCGAAGGACTTATGGAATGCGAATCGCTCGGCACTCGATCAAAAGCTTCAAGAAAAGAGGGCTCTGCTTAATGCTCAAGCGATTGATCGTGCTAGATCAGATGAGCTAAAAACTCAAATCGCACGTTTTCAGCTCTTGGACAAGCACTACCAGTCGGACATATCTCGGTTGGATGCTCTATGGGAGGCAGGGTCACTTTTCCCGGCGCTGGCTTCGGAGACCTGTCCGCTTTGCGGTGCACCGCAGGATTCACACGTTCATGAAGAAACGCGTGCCCTGAGTCTCGACGTTAGCACTGTTCGACAATCCTGCGAAGTTGAGAAGGCCAAGATTGAACTGCTTCGCAAGGAACTCATGTCGACTTTGGAAGATCTTTCTCGCGAAGCTGTAGGGCTGCGCAAGAACATGACGGAGAGGCGCGAAGTATGGAATGAGACGAACCGTCAAATTGACGACGTGCTGAAGCTTTCGGTCAAGGAATCGGAGAGCGAATTCAGCAGACTCAGCGATTTGCGCTTTGACGTCAGGAAGAAAATCGAAACATACAATCGGATTGCCGCACTAGAGAGTCGCTATGCGAGCGCCACAAATCAGCTTAGTCAGATAAAACCCGGTAAGCGAGCTGTGGCGGACCTGCCTGCTGCCACTATCACCGCATTTGTAGGCGAATTCTCAAAGATTCTCGAAGCTTGGCAGTTTCCTGTGAGTGGACAGGTATCGTTCGATACGCAAGCGGAGGATTTCTTCATCGGGATTAGACGCCGTCGCGAACAGGGCAAAGGGTCCCGCGCGCTCACGCACTCTGCGTTTACCATAGCTCTGATGCGCTACTGTGCATCAGTTGGTTTACCGCATCCCGGGCTAGTGGTTCTTGATTCCCCCCTCATTACTTTCAAAGACAAAGATCCCGCGCAATCGGATGCCGATTTGACGCCCGAAGTTCGCATTCGGCTGAAGGATAAATTCTACCGGGACCTTGTAACTCGCGCCGGAGAGCAGCAGGTCATCATATTTGAGAACGAAGAGCCGGCTGAGGATATACAACCGCTGATCGTCTTCCACCATTTCACGGGTGATCCAAAATTGCCGCGTTGCGGGTTATTCCCTGTCCCAGAACCAAACGAGGTCGAAGCGACTTAAGACGAAACACAGTTCGCACCCAACCCTACGCGTGGGACAGGGCCCGGTGCTCTCGCCGTTTCTGACGTGCAAATCAGATGCGTAGGTCGGCAATGGCTAGTGGCCTTCCATTTGAACGGCCAATTTGATGCGTACAGTGGGATAACCGGCCAACGTCCGTTCATGTCAACAATTGCAGATCGCCTGATCTGGTGCGGGCGAGAGGCGTGTTGTATTATTCTTCAGCCGGTTTTTTCTTACTTCAGCTTGAGCAAGCGTGTTCATATTTGCCTTCCATCTGTAGTCCCGATGATCGACGCGGCGGCTCCTGCCGGCTAGGGCGGCAGCAGCATCGGAGAATTGGGCACCGGATAGATAAACCCAGGGTAGGCCGCTCTGCACCGCGCCCATCTGAAGTCGGAATTCTGATCGGACGCATAAGATCACTGGTCGTCAAGAGCATGACAATCGGTGTTGAACTGACTCTCACAACCATACCTAAAATGGGCACCGATTGGCCGGTTAACAGGGCAATGCACTCATCGAACAAGGGTTTGAGCCAACATCGGGCGTTGGCACCGTGAAACGCTGATGCGAGCGGCGATGTTTTCGGGGAGCATGTCGCCGGGAGTTTGCGGATTCGTGTCTGGGAAGCGCACGGAAATGTTTCCCTTGCAGCCTCCCCCGACATTGTCTCGTGCTCTATGCGGCTTGGGAGATGCCCTGCTCAGGTTGGATTGCGGTCAGAATCTGTGAGGCTGTCTGCTGGATGCTTTCGAGGCTTTCGAGTAAAAGTTCCGCGTCGCCTCGGTAGAGCTGGATGTAGTCAGCGCTGCTTGCTGGACTCAACCCGATTGCCTTCGACACGACAAAGGCGACCGCCTCGGCTTCCAGTTCGCGTAGAGTCTTCGTTGTGGCTGCGCGGCGTTCTGCCTTGTGCAAGAACTCATGTGCCGTCTCGTGAACCAGCGTTGCAAATTCCTCCGGCTTGCTCTGTCCTGGCAACAACGCGATTCTGCCGCCATAGGAAACACCCTGCGCGGGAGCAATGCCTTCGTCATATTCCAGCGCAATTCCCGCTCCCGACACAAACTCCCTAAGGTGGTCGAGCGATTTGCCAACCTCCCCAGTGACTTCTCCCAGAGTTGGAAGAGGCTCGCCTTCGGCCTGCGAGATGTCCCAAACATAAACCCGACGGAAACCGATGACCGCCGATTTTGTGGACTCTTCCAATTTGTTTGCGTTCTTCGCGTCACTTCGGCGTTTGACGATTATGGGTGCAAGAATTGCGATGCCTCTCTCGCCCCGTTTCACTCTGCGACGAAGCTGGTTCCATGCAACGATTCCGGCCACCCGCGTGGCCGCCGGTTTTTGCGTCGCTATCATCAAGACGTTTCCGAAGGAGTACTGCCGGAAAGCTCCCATGGCATTGAGGAATGCAGTGAGTGCTTCGCTGTGTCCTGCCTCAAGCTGCCGCACGAGCAACCGAAGATTCTCGCGGATGACCTGCTGCTGTGAGGTGGTGCCGGAAGCTGCTCCGTTGCCGTTGTTTTCTACTTTCATTGTTTTTGGTCCTGATCGGCCCGTCTGGGGCGTTTTGTTCTTCGTCCGCGACTGCGGACAAAACGCATCCAGAGGGACGACAGGAAGGAACGACCGTGGGCGAGACAGAAGGACCGAGAGGCTGGGCGCGGCAAGTGACAAACAGGTTTCATCGTTTGGCGTGCAGCCGCGCTGTCCCGAAGGTCCGGCCCGGCGCGCTAGCGGAGGGGCTGTGTCGCCTGCAGGAGTGGAGAAACGAAGCGCACCGCGCAGACCGAGAAGTTAGTCCATTCACTTCATCCGCTGAGCATGGAACAGTATGGAGTCTCGAAGAGCGAGCATCGCAGGTCTTCGGTTCTCAACGCGCCATGCCAGGGCACAGCCAACTTGAATCGGATCCAAAAGAGGCTTGTGGGCCATGCCCTGCCGCTGGAAGCGCGTCGCCGATTGACGAATCAGGCCGATGCAATTGCGGACGGCCACTAGGTCGAGGAGTTCCGGAATGCTGGTGGCATCGTGAATCCGGAATCCGCGCGTTCCGGCAGCCGAGATGTGACTCGTCAAGACAGTTCGCGCTGGATCGACCTGCTCGGTTAACAGAACCAAGGGAGACTTGAGAAGTTCCGCAAGTTTTATGGCAAGTTGTTTGGAAGTTGCAAGCCGTTCGGGCAGGGCTGCTACCAGTGGTTCCGCCTGCAGTGGCGAGAATCGTAGACCACGGGCTCTTGCAGGAAGATCAACAATGGCAAGGTCCAGATCGCCTCGTAGCAATGCGAGCAATAGTTCTGAAGTGGTCGCTGTCTCGATTGAGAGGAGGGGACTCGATTGCTTCCCCTTGGCCGATTCAATCAACGTAAATAGTCGCGGCTGGTCGGCAATGGCTGACAGCCCAATGGAGACGGGGCGCTCGTCCTGTTTTGCAAAGGCCTGTACGAGGGAGACTGTGCGTTGGCTCTGTTCCAGGGTGCGGCGCGCTTCCCGAACAAAGAGATGCCCTGCTTTGGTGACGCTCACGTTTCTGGTGCGGCGTTCGAAGAGTTTGGCTCCGAGGACGGATTCGACCTCGCTTACTCTCCGCGAAAGTGCAGGTTGGGAGATATGGCAGCGCATCGCGGCCCGAGTGAAGTTGCGCTCCTCGGCAACCGCCACCACAAACCGCATCCACCGTAACTCGATCTCTGCCTGCACTCAAGCAACATAGGGCAGAAGCGAGGACTCGATTTATAAGTTTTTGAGCCGATATATTCGATTTGGTTATAAATCCAGAGCCACACTCTGTGGCGTGGTGGACACATTTTGAGGCTTCGAGCACCTCGAAGGCAGTTTCGGCGAGGAGCGATGACATTCCTAATCTGCAGGCGAGCCGGAGACCATGACCATCAGGCCCAGGCAAGTTACGGATTGAACTCTGAAGTCCGGCGAATCGAAACGGAGATAGGCAACAGCTTCTTCGAAGCTCTCAGCAGCAATCAGGGTTACACGTGAGTGTGTCGCTGACATGCGCACACCCTCTGTAGAATCTGACGGCGATCCTTCACGAAACTCGTACAGCAAGGCTTCGCAGCCACCATGAGTCCCTGGACGAAATTTATTCGTGTAATCCTTTTTCGCATCTTTGGCCATCGCACCCTCCTCGCTCATGGCTTATGTCCTTGCATTGCTGTTACTCAAGTTGCGCTTCTTTGAGTTCATAAAACAAACGGCCCATAAATCGGAAGAAATCTCTCCACATTTTGCAGATCCCCGTCACGGAGAACTGCAACCTCGGTCTCGACGCAGAGCATTGGGTCGATGCCGATACGGATTCGCACGCCGTCGGTGAACTGAATGACCACCGCCTGTCCGTCGCGTGGCGAGTGCCAATAACGTACGTATTGGACCGTGCGCCCCCCTGCCACCTGATACTCAACGTAGCGTTTTGGGCCTGTGTACTTCCCGGTGTTTTCCTCGCCCATAAGAATCCCCTCTCTCCTCAACGGGTGGTGATGATCGGCCATTTCTTGAGCAGCCTGCCGTCGCCACTGGTCCAGTCGTTTAGTTCCACTTTTAGTTTTGCAACGGGGACGATCTGAACCGTCAGGGCCGTGCCATCGGTGAAGTCGATGTTGACGACGTTGAACTCATCGACGCCACTCACGTAGATGGATCGCACCTGTTTGCCACGGACCTCGCTGGTACAGCGAATCACACCTTCGCGCTCTGGCCTTACTGTCGTGTGTTGGAGAGGTTTCTTGCGTGTCATCGGATGCCCCTCCTGTCGTGGAAACTGGAGGAACCGGGCAGCCGGGGTGGCACGCGGTGGATCAGGATGGTGCGTCGGGTTTGCGCCAGAGGTGGAGAAAAGATAACTTCAATGGTAGCCATCGCTGCCTCCTTCTAGGCGACGTTGGTCAGGGCCATGTCGATGTTGAAGCATCGGCATGGTCCGCTTGCGCTACTGGCTTTGTTTCTTGCCCGGTTTCCGGGTACTTCCCTTTCCCCAATAGTGCGAGGCTTTGTATTGCTCAGCAGCCTCTATGTCTTTCTTACTCCATAGCCGAACTCGAACCCCGCCGACGAGTTGTGCCTTCGGGGCTGGAATCTTCTTTTGTTGTATCCAGCGATGGAGAGTGTCATATCCAATTCCAAGGAGCTTCGCCACTTGGGACGTAGAGTAATTTGTCATCGACAGAATCCAATAGGTCTATATGATTTGTCAAGCATAATTTTCTTTCGCCCTGGGTGCCGGGACCGTGCTGCCTCCAACTGCTCTCTATTTAAAACCGAAAGACACTGCTTAATGCCATTAAAAAGGCATCCACGTGCCAATAGTGTCATAGGGGCTGGGAGGTGCGGCTGCGTTCGGTAGGGGCCGCGTCAACGGAGGTAGGTTCCCAAGCGGACAATTGAATCCTTCGCTTTGAGCGCTGAACACCCGTCCAGCCCGCGCCACCATTGTGAAAGAGGTCGCACCGTCTCGCCAGTGAGCGTTCCGAAGGCGATCTTGGATCTATTCCAAATAGGAATAGGTGTGCTTGAAAAGGAATAAATCGGAATGGGGTTTCTCGCCTAAATTAGGTCCATTCGCAAGCGGCAAAGTTTCCCGCGCCGCTGTGCCTGGGTGAGGTGACCACTGGAGACTTCAAGAAACGTCACGACGCCGGAGCCGTTTGTAGATGCCGCGTGCGCGGCCTCGTTTCTCGCTATGCAGCGCAAGACCGTCCTCTCTCTCGCTCGGCGTGGCACCATCCCTGGCTACGGGGTCGGTGAAGGTCCTCGCAAGGTTTGGAAATTTCGCCTCTCTGAACTCGATTCATGGATGAAAACTGAGGTACTATCAGCCAGCCATCGGGGTCGGAATGAGAGGAAGATTTCTTGAACCGGCCACGGTATCAGCATGGCTTTTTCAGCCAGCATGTTCGTAAGAAGGGACCTCCGGTCTGGGTTTATCGGTGGCGTGAAATTGGGCCATCCGGTGAAGCCAAGATACGAGCCCTCGTAATTGGCACAGTGAAGCAGTATGCGACGGAAACCGCAGCATGGAAGGCCGTTGAAACACTGCGCCTCGACATCAACCATCAAACTCCGCGCCCGGACTCTTTGCCCGAACGACTTATTCAATTGGTGGAACACTACCGAATGATCGAGTTGGATCTGACAAAGCCATCGGAGCGGAAGGGCTACCAGACCAAGCAGGTGTACGACATTTACCTGCGCACGCGCATTCTTCCACGTTGGGGAGAATGCAGGCTCCGGGAAATTTCAGCGGTGGCGGTCGAACGTTGGCTTGCTTCGCTGAAGCTGGCGAACAGTACCAAGTCCAAGTTGAAATATGTTATGAGCGATGTCTATCAACACGCGATTCGCTATGGTTGGCTCACGAACGAGGAGAATCCTCTGCTTGCCGTGCGCCAGAGCCAGAAACGTGAGCGCGTGCCGGAACCGCTGGAAGCGGAAGAATTCCGGGCGCTCATACTACAACTGCCTCACAAGATGCGAGTGATTGGCGTGGTCTGCGCCACGACAGGACTCCGCATCAGCGAGGTGCTCGGATTGCAATGGCGGGACATCGACTGGAAAACACTGCAAATGGATGTGGTCCGGTCGGTTGTCGATGGGATTGTGGGAAAGTGCAAGACAGAAGCATCCCGCAGGCCCGTGCCTATTGATCAGTTCACGGCAGACGAGCTACTTGGCTGGAAGCAAGAAAGCTGCTACGTCCGTCCTGAGGACTGGGTATTTGCCAGTGAAAAGGTAGAGGGGAGAATGCCTCCCTGGTCGGACACCCTACTGGATCGTTTTCTGCAACCCGCCGCGAAGCGGGCCGGAATCACCAAACGCGTAGGCTTCCACACTTTTCGGCACACCTACTCGACGCTGCTCAAAGCAAACGGCGCGGATGTCAAAGTTGTGCAGGAATTGATGCGGCACGCCAACGTGACCACGACGATGAACATCTACACACGAGCCCTGACGCCAGCCAAACGCGAAGCTCAGAGCCGGGTGGTGGATGTGCTTTTGGATCGCTCGCGGGAGAAGCCGGAAACCGGTGCGGAAGGTGCTGCTTGAGAACCAACGTATCGAAAGCGTATCGCGTTTTTTGCGTCGCGTTCGTAACTGGTTGAAAAATATGGTAGGCACGAGGAGACTCGAACTCCTGACCTCTACCGTGTCAAGGTAGCGCTCTAACCAACTGAGCTACGCGCCTACATCACTGATTGCATTTAGCTTAACAGCGATTGGGCTCCGGTGCAACATTGCCGCAATATCTGCCTCGCCATGGCTGGAACGGTCCTTTCCTTCGCGGTGAAAACGAATGACACATCGCAGGACAGCATACTCGAAACCATCAGCCCAGCATCGCACGCAGGCCACCTTCGGAGGTCTGCAAGTAGGTCATCTGTATTCTCCAGACCGATGTTGAGTCGCACGATGCGGTCGCCGTAATCGATATGGCAGTACACTCTGCTCATGTCGTAAACCACAGCCAGACTGTCCACGCAGCGCCAGGCTGCGGTCATCGGGAGTGGCCACCATCCCAAGCCTCGCCCGTATCGTAGATTTCGTTGCTTCAAACCAGGATGATCTTATTCACCGCCATCAACAAGTATCGCGGCATTCCATCTCTGGGCTTTAATTGCCAACCGGTGTTTGGCGCTCGGGCCAGGGTGGCAGAATTCTTAGAAGGGCTGCAAGGATGAACAGCGGAAGTATGAGCAGCGCTACGGCCACCAACTCCCCCTCTCGTGAGATCAAGTCCAGCTTGTACGTTGTATAACCAAGGAAGCTCTTGGAAAAGAGCTGTCCGCCGATGACCACGTTCCAGCGCATCGCAAAGATACCGATGATGGTCAGGGATCCGCACACGCCATAGGCTAGCCGCCGCAACTTTTCCGGCACGTTGAATATCTGGATGAAGCCAATTGTCAGGATTGGCACCACCGTCCCGAGCACGATCTGCAGGATGACCTGTGAAAAGAACAGCTTGGTGTGTAGCAGAAAATCAAGCGAGCGAAAAGATTCATCTGCTTCGTAAATGCGGTGAATGAGGTCGAGCATTTCCAAACCGAAATCGATAATGAACGTGTACAGCAGATACTGCGCAATCGTATCGACACATCTCATATCGATTGATTGCTTTCGGATTTTCATCATCGCCATGTATACCAGCAGCACCGTCGCAATGCCGCTCACCATGGCCGAGAAGATAAAGACCACCGGCATCAGCGGCGATGACCACCATGGATTTGCCTTCACCGAGCCAAAGATGAAGCCCACGTAGCCATGCAGCAGGAATGCCGACGGAATGCCAATCAGCGTGACCACCCAGCCGACGCGGTCATCCACACGCAGTGCGCCTTCGCTGATGTTGCTGGAACCCAGCGTGAGTGCGCTGTAGAACAAGCGTTTCAAGCCAGTAGTGCTCTGCGAGAGCAACACAATCTCATGCCGGTAATCGAGCCAGATCTCCAGTAGCACCACGGCCATCAGATACCAGAGATAGACGAAACCAAACATGGCCATCGCCGAAGTCTTGTGCGGCGTCAGAAACATCTCCAGTGAGCGCTCCGGGTGCCCTAGGTGCAGTTGGAGCGGAAGGGGCGCAACCAGCAGGAAGGCTAGTGCCGTCAGCAGTGCCAGCCGGTAGGTCGGCTTCACGGCCACCACATGGAAGATGCGCTCCAGTGACGCCAGGATGAAGGCACCAGCCACCAACCCGGTCACGAATGGATAGACCACAATCAATACGCTCCATTGGAGTTCGACTTCATTCGGGTACATGAAGCCTTCAACGGGTACCATCATCGCAATCTCCTCAGCGCACCGAACCATCGAGATCGTGGTAGAAGGCCTTCGCGCCGGTGGCCAGATGCGGCTTCAACACCTGCACGCTATGGGTCTTCAGAAATTCATGGATCGGATCATTCGGATTTTTCAAGTCCGCCAGTTGCCGAGCCCCTGTGGGACAGTTCTCGCAGCACGCCGTGGTCAGACCCTTGGTGATGCGGTGGTAACACAGCGAGCACTTTTCCGCCGTGTGCTTGGTCGGGTGCAGGAAGCGGCAGCCATAGGGGCACGCCTGTACGCAATACCGGCAGCCTACGCAATAACTCGAATCCACCAGCACAACGCCGTCGGGAGTATGAAACGTCGCGCCCACTGGACAGACCTGCGTGCACGGCGAGTCCGCGCAATGATTGCACATCTTCGGTACAAAGAAGTTCTTGCCGCCAACAGCGCTGCTCTCCGGGAAACCATCCTTGCCGCCGTTGGGTGAATCCACCAGCGGCGTGTCCTGTTGCCAGTCGGCGACATGGTAGCGCTCCACCCAAGTGCGGAAGTACCCTTCGGGAACATCATTCTCGGTGGCGCAGGCGCGTACGCAGTTGCCGCAGCCGATGCACTTGTCGATGTCCAGCAACATGCCCCACCAGTGTTCGCTGCTATTGTAGTTGGGCGCAACGTCCGGAGTTCCGGCCAGCACGTACTCCCACGCGAAGGCTGCGGCGGGAAGAAGCATCAGCAGTTTCCGTCGCGTGATCATGATTTCTTGTCTCCAGGCTGTAGCAGTGGGCTGTGTGGCACATGGCATGTCTTGCAAACCGTTCCGCCCGAATGCTCCTTGCTCACCACTTGAGGAAACGTTTTCGGCTTGGCGATGTTTTCTTCATGGCATCGCACGCAGAGCACAGCGGTATCCGGCAGTTGCGGCACCACAGAACCTGGATCTTCGGCATGTTTGGCGAGCGGACCGTGGCAGGCTTCGCAGTTTACACCCGCGTGTTTGCCGGCTTTCTTTACCTCCAACACATCGGCGTGGCAGTCCTCGCACACCTTGTGCCCGGCATAGGAGATCGTCTTTGACGACTGTTCCGCCAGTGCGTCGCCGCGAAAATGGCCGTACTGTCCAAAGCTCTTGGGAATGAAGTGCGCTCGCACCAGCAGAAACAATACGAGCACAACCGCACATGCACCAGCCAGCCGGACAAGATGTTCAGCATCCTTGAATTTGCTCACATATACCCCGTCCAGATCCGCTTGCCATCCCGGGCACGGTTCCGAGTGCTAAAGGGATACTGCAAGTCGCTGTAGCACGCTGTGATAAGCAGCACACACCGGTGTGATTACATTGATTCATCGGAAAGGCCCCGGATGGGGCGACTCCGATCGCCAACGAGACCTCGTTCTTACCGGAAATGCAATTTTCAAAGACAAGCACCGAGGTCGCAGTTTCAAGGTCTCCTATACTCTCGTTTTCCTCCCTCTCCAAACTGCGTTGCCGGTGGCGTCGCCTTTAATTCATAACTGAAGCTCGGCGGGTGGAGTGAGGTCCTGGGGTGCGCAATTGCGCTGAAAGATCCGTGCTCCATTTACGCCGCGCAGATTGATGCGTCCCTCGCTTATGGAGAGTATTGCTCCCTCACGCAGACCAATGACAGGAGTTTCGTTCTCCTCCAGATATTGCAGGAGACGCTCCTCCCGCGTTTCGCCCATGTGTTTCGAATTGGGATCGGGATCCTGATAGTGGGGATTGATCTGGAAGGGGAAAAGGTTCAGTGCGTCCAAGGTAGACGGCTCGACAATGGGCATGTCATTGGTTGTGCGGATGGTGGGACAGGCTACGTTGGATCCGGCACTCGCCCCCATGTAGATCATGCCTTGGTGGACGCGTTCGCGGATGGCTTGGATCAGGCCGAGTTCGTGTAACACCTTGAGAAGTCGGAAGGTGTTACCGCCACCAACAAAGATGGCATCGGCGCAATCCAGAGCACGCAGAGGGCACGGAGCATCATCGATGGAGGAGCCCATGCTCCGAAAGCGCAAGACGGCCTTGGCAGCGTATGCAGCGCGATCGGCCAGCGCGTAAGGGAGAAACACGATACGGCGGGCGTCACCGAGAATGCTGCGAATTTCTAGTTCCGCATGATCGAGGTATCCAGTGCCAAAAACCGTAGAGGTGCTGATGAGAAGTAGTTTGGCGGGGCGCGTCATGTCTTAGAAATTACCAGAGCCAAGCGCACAGCCCAAGCAGCAGGATGCTCGAAGATCATTTCTCGTAGCGCAGGAGCACCGGGCGTGGCGCGGGAAATTCGACGGGGAGAGAAGCCAGGGCCAGTTGCTCCTTCGCCTCGCTAACGGTGCTGGCAATCGTCTGCAGAATCCCATTCTTGAGCACGAGCACGGCGTCACAACACTCGAGAGTGCTGAGCCGGTGGGCGATCATAAACGTAGTGCGGTTGTCCATGAGTTTGTCGAGCGCTTCCATGATGAGCTGTTCCGTGCGAGTATCCACAGCGCTGGTGGGCTCGTCGAGAATCAGCATGGGCGCGTCCTTGAGGAAGGCGCGTGCGATGGCCAGGCGCTGGCGCTCACCGCCGGAGAGCCTCACTCCGCCGTCTCCGATTAGCGTGTCGTAGCCTTGTGGCAGAAGTTCGATGAAATCGTGCGCGTTGGCCTGCTTGGCTGCGCGCATCACCTCGGCACGGGAAGCTTGCGGGAGAGCGTACGCGATGTTACCGGCGATGGTGGTGGAAAAGAGCATGGGCTCCTGCAGAACGATGGAGAACTGCTGACGCAGTTCTGCAAGGTTGTACTCGCGCAGGTCTGTTCCGTCGATAAGAATGGCGCCGTTGGATGGATCATAGAAGCGAGTGAGAAGATTGACGAGAGTGCTCTTTCCAGATCCGCTGGGGCCCATTACTCCTACGTGCTGGCCAGGACGGATTTGAAAGGAGATGTCATTGAGAACGCTGCGACCGGCTGCAGTGTACTGGAAAGAGACATGACGAAACTCGACTTCTCCGTGGGCACGCGGAGTTGCCGCAGAGGACGGAGCATCGGCGAGTTCAGGAGTTTCATCGAGCAGAGCGAAAGCGCGGTTCAGGCTGGCAAATGACGATTGCAACTCGGGAAGCTTAGTGCTCATGGTGCGGAGCGGCTCATACAGTTGCGCCATGTAAGCCATGACGAGGAGAAACTCGCCAATGGTCATCGTCTGCTGGCGAACCTCGGTAACGCCCATGACGAGAGCCACGGCCGTACCCAGAGCAATGCAGAATCCGATGAGTACATGGAAGCCTGCCTGAATCGACGCAAGGCGGACCTGTTCGGTCATGCGCTGTCGCGATTTGCGGCGGAAGTGCTCGTCCTCAAATGCCTCCTGTCCAAAGGCTTTCACGGCGCGAAGACAACTCAGGGTCTCATGCAATATGAGCATGGCCGAGCTGTCGAGTTCACGCACTTCGTCGTATCCCTTGCGCACCTTGCGGCTGGAATTGCGCGCCAGCACGAACAGCACGGGCGACAGAACGGCTGCCAGCGACGCAATATGCCAGCTTATGCGCATGGTGACAAGCAACATAGCCGCGAAGGTGAAGGCCGAGGAGAGGATCGGAACCAATCCCTGTAAAAGGAGATTCTGAATGGCGGGCGCGTCGTACTGAATGCGGTAAGCAATGTCATTGGCACCGCGGCGGTCGTGAACGGAGAGACTGAGCCGCTGCGCATGGAAGAGCAACTGGCCACGGAGATCGTGTACCAGCTTTTCTCCCGTGTAAGTGGCAAGCAGCCAGCTTGCAAGAGATTGCAAACAGTTGAGCAGCGCAATCGCTACAAGAAGAGTCGCGCAGATTACGAGTGGACCATTCGAAGCGGTGAGCCAGCGATGAGGCCAAGGCAAAGCAAGCAGCCAGTTAGGAAGAGCGCGCGTCCCGAGTACATTGTCCAAGGCAATTTTTAACGGCAGCGGCGCGAGCAGCATTACAGGTGTGGATAGCAGGCTCAACAGGCTGATGCCCGCTAAATGAGGCCAGCAGGGTCGTGCCTCCCGAAAGACCTTTCGGAGCAGGGACGGAGTAGGACGCTGCTTTGTACCTGATGGCTCCATGAAACCACATCGCCTTGAATGCAGGATGCAATGAGAATAGGGGCAAAGCAAGCACACCACAATCGGGTTCTGCTACTAGTTGGTAGGAAAGGCACCCTAGTTCCATGGTTACTTAGGTACTTTTAGCAACGAACATCGACTCTGAATGGGAAAGCGCCGGAACGGGAAACAGTACCTAGCAAAGAGTCGTCAATCTTCAATCATTCCTCAATCAACTGTTCCGCTGCGGGTCATCCTTAGTTTTCACTCATTCGTGCTGGAGCGGCTTATGCGAATCCTGGTAGTAGAAGATGACGCGGCCCTTGCGTCCTACATTCGGAAAGGTCTGGAGTCAGAGCACTACGCCGTAGACGTGGCGCTCGATGGTGAGCAAGGCGGACTGATGGCCGCCAACCTTGATTATGACCTTCTCGTTCTTGATCTGAACCTTCCCAAGCTGGATGGTATTTCCCTGCTGCGTAATCTGCGCCCCAACAAACCGCAGGTGCCCGTACTTGTGTTAACGGCACGGCCGCGTGTGGAAGACCGGATACAAGCTCTGGACAGCGGCGCGGATGACTGCATCAACAAGCCGTTCTCCTACTCAGAGCTTTCGGCGCGAGTGCGGGCACTGATGCGGCGCGGGCGGCCTACCGTGGAATCGGTTCTGCATGTCGGCGACCTGCAACTGGACCGTGTGGAGCGCAAAGTACATCGCAACGGGCGACGGATCGAATTGACAGGCAAAGAATTCGCTCTGCTGGAGTACTTGATGCGAAACACTGGGCGACGCATCACGCGCGCGATGATCATCGAACACGTCTGGAACATCAGCTTCGACACAACCACGAACGTCGTCGACGTTTATATCAACTACCTTCGCAAGAAGGTGGACGAGGGTTCATGCTGCCGGCTGATTCACACAGTGCGAGGTGTGGGCTACGAACTGAGCGAAAGGCAGAACGAAGTCGCGTGAACCAGCCACCCACATTTCTCGATGAAACATTCCACGCACTTGCACAACCGTTAATGGCTTTGCGAGCGACGCTGGAGATGGGCATGGACGTGAGCCCGGCCAAACTGGAATCGCATCAGGTTCTCGGTGAGTGCCTGCAATTGACCGATGAGTTGATCCAGACGATGGCGGTCATTCGCGAGATGGTCAGTGTCGACGAGACGGCAGCACTGGTGGCTTGCGACGGTGATGTGTTACTGCACAGCTGTGTAGAAGAAATGGTCCCGGTTGCGCGAGAGCGCGGAGTCCTCATACGCTTGGACGCAAAGACAGGGGCAATCGAATGCAATGAAGCTATGTTCCGCCGCGCAACGTTCGTCTTGCTTGATGGAATGCTTGCAGTGCTTCCGCGTGGCGGAGAGGTCTGCTTGCGGCTGGAAGAGCAAGACGATTGCGTGAGCATGAAGGTGCGGCCCGGAATGTGCGATGGGCTCCGTCAGAAGCTCTGCTGGAAATTGATGCACGCTGCGGGCGGCAGCGTGACGAACTGCGCCGAAGGTGGCGTGGTAGTGCTGTTCCGGAAAGCAAGCGCTCGGCAACCTTTGCAAGATTCTTTAATGGATAAGCGAGTTCTCACGTCTAGTTAATCTGTTTACAAGAAAGAAGCTGTAGAAGATCACCATGACAGCCGTTCGTAATTTCATCCCAGTTGCAGGCAATTTCCCCAGTGCTCATATTGCACCATCCATCCTGATCGCCACTCCCAACGCACTTCTACGCAAGCGGCTCGGTGACAACCTGCGTGCAGTGACCATGGTGGAAGAAGCCCGATCTGGAGCCGATGCGCTCGAGAGACTTCAACGACGCGGCGCGCGAATCGCTGTGCTGGACCGCAGGTTCCCGGACCTGAACTGCGAGGAACTGATCGGCGTCGTGGAGCGTCAATACCCCGGAACGAATGTCGTGCTGATCGACGGTGAGAGCGGCATGATCGAGTTGCCACAAGAAATGCGCGGCGAGATGGCCTACGGCTGGCTGGCGGATTGGAACACTTCCATAAAACCCTTGGCGGCACGTCCCTTGGCGGCGAACGCTACCACGAACACCGCTGCCGCAAGCGAGGCGGCGCTGCTGCCCGGAATGGTGGGCGTGAGCGAACCCATGCGGCAGATTTCGCAATTAGTGAGAGCCGTGGCCCGCCACTCCACCGCGGTGCTCATCACGGGAGAAACGGGCGTTGGCAAGGAAGTAGTGGCCGAAGCTGTACACAAACTCAGCCCGCGGGCGGACAAGCCATTCGTCACCGTGAACTGCGCAGCGATTCCTGAGGCACTCATGGAGGCTGAGCTGTTTGGACACACCCGCGGAGCATTCACCGGAGCGGTGCAGTCACGCCTTGGAAAAATTCACTCGGCACAGTCAGGGACAATCTTCTTCGACGAAATTGGCGAGCTGCCGCTGGCAAGCCAATCCAAGCTGCTGCGTTTCTTAGAGAGCGGCGAGGTGCAGAGACTGGGCACAAGTGACATCTTCCGGCTGGACGTTCGCGTGATTGCCGCCACCAACGTTGACCTGGAAAGAAGCGTGGAACGTGGAACGTTTCGCGAGGACCTGTTCTATCGGCTCTCCGTGTTTCCAATTGAACTGCCGCCATTGCGGGAGCGTGTCGCGGATATTCCGCTGCTGGCGCGTTATTTTCTCGATAAGCTTACGGGTAGCGCGGTGTCAGAACTGAGTGAGGCAACGGTGTCGAAGCTGATAGCGCATCGCTGGCCGGGAAACATACGCGAGTTGCGCAATGTAATTG